>Ga0114995_10001917_pt1 | contig 14486 bp, 13 predicted proteins | sample ArcticOcean_MG_C_11_FD_87038 | JGI IMG/M metagenome (GOLD analysis project Ga0114995, IMG submission 87038) | Marine microbial communities from western Arctic Ocean - ArcticOcean_MG_CB2_154 | ecosystem: Environmental > Aquatic > Marine > Oceanic | place: Arctic Ocean: Canada Basin | collected... | reverse complement strand
TGTCCTCCTACTGCTGAGGCTCTTTTGTACGGTATAATTCAGTTACAAAAAAAAATTACACGTCAAAATGCTATTGGAGTATAGATTAAATTGAATAAGACATATCAAAATGATTATAACCTAAGGCATAAGGACATACAAAAAATCTTAATTGAAAGATTTGGAGGAAGAGACTTAGAGACTTATATTAAATCAGATGAGCTAACTATAGTTATAAGCAAATCTAACCTTATAAAGGTAATAAATTTTTTAAAAGAGGATAAAGATTTTCAATTTAAACAGTTAATAGATATTTGTGGTGTCGATTATCCAAATAGATTGGAAAGGTTTGAAATAGTATATCATTTGTTGAGTTTAAGTTTAAATCAAAGGATTAGAGTAAAATTATCCGTAAAAGATGGAGATATGGTTCCATCTATTGTTTCAATATTTGAAGCTGCAAATTGGCATGAGAGAGAAGTATGGGATTTATATGGTGTAATATTTTCTGATCATCCAGACTTAAGGCGTATCCTTACAGATTATGGTTTTGAAGGCCACCCTTTAAGAAAAGACTTTCCTTTATCTGGATTTACCCAAGTTAGATACGATGATGCAGAAAAAAGAGTGGTGAATGAAAAAGTAGACTTAGTACAAGACTTTAGAAGTTTTGATTTTGAGAGCCCGTGGGAAGGTCCAGAATATAATAATTTAGATAAAAATCCGGATAAAAAGAAATGACAGATGTTCAATTAAAAAATATGACATTAAATTTTGGGCCCCAACATCCTGCTGCTCATGGTGTTCTTCGTTTAGTTTTAGAAATGGATGGAGAAGTTGTTGAAAGAACAGATCCTCATATTGGTCTATTACATAGGGGAACAGAAAAATTAATTGAGCATAAAACATATCTACAAGCCATTCCTTATTTTGATAGGTTAGATTATGTATCTCCTATGTGTCAGGAACATGCTTTTGTTTTGTCTGCAGAAAAACTATTAAAAATTAAAGTTCCTAGACGAGCATTATTTATTAGAGTTCTATTTGATGAGATTACAAGAGTTTTAAATCACTCTCTTCAAATTGCTGCTCAAGGATTAGATTTAGGAGCTACTACACCTTTTCTATGGCTTTTTGAAGAGCGAGAAAAATTAATGGGTTTTTATGAACAGGTCTCTGGGTCCAGATTACATGCTGCCTACTATAGAGTGGGAGGAGTTCATCAAGATCTTCCAGAGGGTTTAATAGATGATATAGAAGAATGGTTATCAGGTTTTGGAAAAGTAGTAGAAGATATAGAAACATTACTTTCAGATAATAGAATATTTAAACAAAGGACAGTTGATATAGGTGTTGTTTCACCGGAGGAAGCATTAAATTGGGGGTTTACTGGACCAATGCTTAGAGGTTCAGGGGTTGCTTGGGATTTAAGAAAATCTCAACCTTATGCAATATATGATGAAGTGGATTTCGATGTTCCTGTGGGGAAAAATGGTGATTGTTATGATCGTTATTTATTAAGAGTTGAAGAAATGAAACAAAGTGTAAAAATTATTCGCCAGGTTTTAGATAATATACCTAAAGGTGATGTTATAATTAATGATTCTAGGTTTTATCCTCCAAAAAGGGATGAAATGAAACATTCTATGGAAGCGCTTATTAATCATTTTAAATTATTTACAGAAGGAGTAAGAGTTCCTGCTGGAGAAGTTTATACAGCTGTAGAGGCTCCTAAAGGAGAATTTGGAGTCTATTTGGTTTCTGATGGCTCAAGTAAGCCTTATCGATGCAAAATTAGAGCTCCAGGGTTTTCTCATTTACAAGGGTTAGATTTTATGGCTAAAGGTCATATGTTGGCCGATTTAGTTGCATGTATAGCTACATTAGATGTTGTATTTGGAGAAATAGATAGATGAGTGTAAGAAGGCCTGCTCCAGAAAACCTACAGCCACTAAAGTTTGTTTTTACAAAAGAAAATATAAAAGTCATTAATGAAATATTATTGAAATACCCAGAGGATAGAAAAGTTAGTGCTTTGCTACCTTTGTTAGATTTAGCACAAAGGCAACATCATAATTGGTTGCCAAAGGCTGCTATGTCTGAGATTGCTATAATATTAGGTTTGCCAATGATTAAAGTGCTAGAAGTAGCCACTTTTTACACTATGTATAATTTGCATCCAGTAGGTAAAAATTTACTGCAGGTTTGTACTACGACTCCATGCTGGCTAAGAGGAAGTGATGATATAGTGTCTGTATGTAAAAGTAAATTAGGAATAGATTTTGGTGAAACTACAAGTGATAATAAATTCACTTTATTGGAAGTCGAATGCCTTGGCGCATGTTCAAATGCTCCAATGGTTCAGATAAATGATGACTATTATGAAGATTTGGATAAAGAAGCTATTGAAAAAATTATAGAAGATTTAAAAAATGGTAAACAGCCAAAAATTGGACCACAATCTCATAGAAAAGGCTCAGAACCCAAAAATATTAAGGTGGTAGCATAATGATTTCTGCTGATAACATTATATTCAAAGATCTCCATGGTTTTGATGGGTCTAGTATAGAAAATTGTGAAAAAAGAGGAGATTGGGATAATACTAAATCTTTGTTAGAAAAAGGAAGTGATTGGATAATAAATGAAGTAAAAGCATCGGAATTAAGAGGTAGAGGAGGTGCTGGGTTTCCTACTGGTTTGAAATGGTCATTTATGCCTAAAATTAAAAATAAACCGCATTATATCGTAATAAATGCTGATGAAAGTGAGCCAGGAACTTGTAAAGATAGAGAGATTATGAGAAACGAGCCACATAAGTTAATTGAAGGAACTCTTTTAGCTGGTTTTGCAATGCAAGCAAATCATGGATTTATATATATAAGAGGAGAGTTTGTTGAAGAGGCGAAGGTTTTAGATAATGCGATAGCGGAAGCATACAAAAAAGGTTATTTGGGTAAAAATGCGTGTAATTCTGGTTTTGCATTTGATATTACTCTTCATAGAGGTGCAGGAGCATATATATGTGGTGAAGAAACTGCTTTACTAGAAAGTTTAGAAGGAAAAAAGGGGCAACCAAGATTAAAGCCACCTTTTCCTGCAAATGCAGGTTTGTATGGTTGTCCAACTACGGTTTCTAATGTGGAAACTGTTGCTGTTGTTCCAACAATTTTAAGAAGAGGGGCAAGTTGGTTCTCTTCTATAGGCAATAAAAATAATACTGGTACAAAACTTTTTTGCATATCTGGACATGTTAAATATCCTTGTGTTGTAGAGGAAGAGATGGGTGTTTCGCTAAAAGAACTTATAGAGAGCCATGCAGGAGGTGTTATAGGAGGTTGGGATAATTTGTTAGCAATTATACCAGGTGGATCTTCAACACCATTAATACCTGCTAGCATATGCGAGACAGTTAATATGGATTTTGATTCTCTAAAGAGTGAGGGGACAGGTTTAGGTACTGCAGGCGTAATCGTAATGGATAAGTCAACTGATATAGTTAAAGCTATATGGAGGTTGTCAAAATTTTATAAGCATGAATCATGTGGTCAATGTACTCCTTGTAGAGAAGGAACAGGGTGGGTAATGCGTTCTATGGAAAAATTAATACATGGGAATGCTGATATAAAAGATATTGATGCATTAAAAAATGTATGTGATCAAATAGAAGGTCATACAATTTGTGCTTTAGGTGATGCTGCCGCATGGCCAGTTCAAGCTTTAATAAAACATTTTAGACCTGAAATAGAAAAAAGAATTAATAATTATAAAAATTTAAATTTAATAGCTGCTGAGTAGGGTAATTAATTGGTAAAATTGTTTGTAGATGACAAAGAAGTAGAAGTAACTGATGGGTCAACAGTTATGCAGGCATGTGAAAAAACAGGAGCAGAAATACCACGTTTTTGTTTTCATGAAAGGTTATCTATAGCAGGAAATTGTCGAATGTGTTTGGTTGAAGTAGAAGGTGCTCCTAAGCCTGTAGCAAGTTGCGCTATGCCAGCAGCTGAAGGTATGAAAATTATTACAAAATCAAATAAGGTTAAAACTGCAAGAGAAGGAGTTATGGAGTTTTTATTAATAAATCATCCTTTAGATTGTCCTATATGTGACCAGGGGGGTGAATGTGATTTACAAGACCAAGCGTTGTTTTATGGTAGAGGTGTAACTAGGTATGAAGAAGATAAAAGGTCTGTAGATAATAAATCATTTGGGCCTCTAGTTAAAACTACTATGACAAGGTGTATACACTGTACAAGGTGTGTAAGGTTTATGGATGAAGTTGCAGGAGTAAATGATTTAGGTGCTATTGGAAGAGGAGAAGATATGGAAATAATAACAGATTCTCCAAATGGGTTAGGTGGAGAATTGTCAGGAAATATTATTGACCTATGTCCAGTAGGAGCTTTAACTTCCTCACCCTATGCATTTAAAGCAAGGCCATGGGAATTAGCAAAAATAAATAGTATAGATATATTAGATGCTTTGGGTTCCGCTATTGAAATAGGATCTAAAGAAGGCGAAGTATTAAGAGTTTTACCAAGGTTGAATGAAGATATTAATGAAGAGTGGCTTGCAGATAAATCTCGGTTTGCCATAGATGGTTTAACAAAACAAAGACTAGATACGCCTTATAAAAAAGATACAAAAGGCAAGTTAGTAGCTTGTTCATGGGAAGAAGCTTTTGAAATATTAGCTGAAAAATTTAAAAGTATAAAGCCTGAAGAAATAGCATCTTTAGTTGGAGATCAAGCATGTTTAGAGTCAATAATAGCATTAAAAGATTTATTGTCAGAATTTAAAGTAGAAAATATTGATTGTAGGCCTGAAGGCTCTTCATTATCTACAGACATAAAGAACAGAAGTGGCTGGTTATTTAATCCTACTATATCTAGCATAGAAGAGGCTGATTCATTATTAATTATTGGAAGTCAGCCAAGATATGAGGCTGCCTTACTAGACGCACGTATAAGGAAATCTTGGCTTGCAAATGGGATGAAAATTGCACGTATAGGAGGAGGGGATAAGGCAAGTTATCCAATAGAAGAATTAGGAAGCGAAATAAATATAATAGATCAAATTTACAAAGGAAATCACTCTTACAACAAAATTTTAGAAAAATCTAATAAGCCATTGTTTATTATAGGAGAAAATGTATTAAACAGAAAAGATGGTTATGGTGTATTAGGTAGAATAAGAGAGATTGCTAAAAAATATAAAGCAATGTCAGATAAGTGGAATGGTTTAGCAATTTTGCATTATGCAGCAAGCCGAGTGGGTGCTTTAGAAGTAGGGTTTGTTCCAAGTAAAAAAGGTTTAAACACTAAAGATATTAAAGATGGTGTTGCTTCTAATAAGATTAAGTTGTTGTGGTTATTAGGAGATGATGAAGTAGTTTTAAATGATAAACATAATTCTTTTATTGTATATCAAGGTCATCATGGAGATAAAGGCGCTGAGAGTGCGGATTTAATTTTACCTGGTTCAGCATATACAGAAAAAGATGGAACTTTCGTAAATACAGAAGGTAGAGTGCAAAGAACAAATATAGCTGTATCGCCTCCAGGCGATGCAAGAGAAGATTGGAAAATAATTAGGGCGTTTTCATCCTTTGTAGATAAAACACTACCTTATGATAATATATTTGAGCTTAGGAATAGACTTGCAAAAATCAATAAATTATTAGTAATTGAAAACTCTTTAATTAAAGGAGATATTACTGATTTAGGAGATACATCAATAAAGCTTACAAAAGATAATTTAAAACCTAAAGACATTAACTATTTTATGACTTGTCCTATTTCTAGAGCTTCTGAAACTATGGCTAAGTGTTCAATATCTAAAAGTAGTTTGGTTAAAAAATGATAGACTTTTTATATAGTCAGAACTTCATTACTTTTTTATTAATTATGGTAAAAATTATTGCTCTAGTTGTTCCTCTACTTGTCATTGTTGCCTTTTTAACTTATGCGGAAAGAAAAGTTATTGCATCAGTCCAGCTAAGAAAAGGTCCTAATGTAGTTGGTCCTTTTGGCCTTTTACAACCCTTGGCAGATGGATTAAAATTGTTTTCTAAAGAAACTATTTTTCCTACTGTATCAAATAAAATTGTTTTTATTCTTGCTCCTATGATTGCGTTTTCACTATCTATTGCAGCTTGGGCAGTAATACCCATCGCAGATGGATGGGTAATTTCAAATATAAATGTTGGGATATTGTACCTTTTTGCTGTCTCTTCTTTATCAGTTTATGGGATTATAATGGCTGGCTGGGCAAGTAACTCTAAATATGCATTTATGGGAGCATTGAGGTCAGCAGCACAAATGGTGTCCTATGAAGTATCTATTGGACTGGTTATAGTAACAGTTTTATTATGCGTAGGTTCATTAAATCTAACTGCTATTGTTTATGCTCAAAAATCAACATGGTTTGTGTTCCCATTATTCCCTATGTTTATAGTATTTTTTATATCGGCATTAGCAGAAACTAACAGAGCACCTTTTGATTTGCCTGAAGATGAATCTTCCTTAGTAGGAGGATACTTTACAGAATATTCCTCTATGCTATTTGCCATGTTTTTTCTTGGTGAATATGCGGCTATGATTATGATGAGTGGCATGGCAACTATATTATTCTTAGGAGGCTGGTTAGCCCCTTTTGATATAGGTATACTTAATTATATACCAGGTTTTGTATGGTTTTCTTTGAAAACATCTTTAATATTGTTCATTTTTTTATGGGTAAGAGCAACTTTTCCACGTTTTAGGTATGACCAACTTATGAGGATAGGTTGGAAAGTTTTTTTACCATTTTCTTTATTATGGGTTGTTTTAACTTCTGGTTTTTTAATAATATTTAACTTGCTACCAGTAAGCAGTTAAGGAGTTTTGTATTTGAAAAAAATATATAGATCTGTTTGGTTTGCGCTTTTAGGTGAGCTTTGTTCAGGCATGTTTTTAACACTAAAATATATGTTTAAAAAGCCTGTAACAATTAATTATCCATTTGAAAAAGGCAAATTAAGTCCTCGTTTTAGAGGAGAGCATGCGCTTAGAAGATATCCAAACGGAGAAGAAAGGTGTATAGCCTGTAAGTTGTGTGAGGCTGTTTGTCCAGCTTTAGCAATTACAATTGAATCTGAGCCAAGAGAAGACGATAGTAGAAGAACCACTAGATATGATATTGATATGACTAAATGTATCTACTGTGGTTTATGTGAAGAAGCTTGTCCTGTAGATGCAATAGTACAGGGGCCAAATTATGAATTTGCAAAAGAAACTAGGGCAGAACTGTTATATGATAAGGCTAAACTTTTAGAAAATGGAGATAGATGGGAATCTGTCTTATCAAAAAATATTCATGTGGATAAACAATTTAAATAGTAGTTAAGGTTTAATAAAATGCTTCCTTTTTTCTTTTATACATTTGCTATAATTTTAGTAATTTCATCTATTATGGTCATTGTTACCAAAAATCCTGTGCATTCAGTTTTTTTTCTAATTCTTGCTTTTTTTAATGCAACAGGGCTTTTTGTTCTTATGGGAGCAGAATTTTTAGCTATGCTTCTTCTGGTGGTATATGTTGGAGCTGTAGCTGTATTATTTTTATTTGTAGTTATGATGTTAAATATAGATTTTAAAACTTTAAGAAAAGGAATGATTAAAAATGCCCCACTAGGCATAATTATAGGAGGTATTTTATTAGCAGAGATAGTCTTTTCTTTTATGGGAATGACATATGGTGTTGCTAATCAGCCAGGCAATGAATTATTTCTAGTTTTAGCAGAAGAAGAAAATACAAGAGCATTAGGTAAAGTGTTATATACAAATTATATTTATTTGTTCCAATGTGCAGGTTTAATTCTTTTAGTAGCTATGATAGGAGCAATAGTATTGACCCATAGAAAGAGGGATAATGCAAAGCATCAAGATGCGGTAAAGCAGATTCTTAGACATAAAGAAGATGCTATAGAAATTAAAAAAATTGAAATTGGAAAAGGAATATTATGATGACTCCAATAAGTCTTACTCATTATTTAGTTTTAGCATCTATAATATTTACAATAGGTATATTTGGTGTTTTTCTAAATAGAAAAAATTTAATTATAATATTGATGTCGATTGAACTAATGCTTTTGGCTGTAAATATTAATTTTATAGCTTTCTCAACGCATTTAAACCTTATTTTAGGACAAGTATTTGCTTTGTTTATTTTAACAGTAGCTGCGGCAGAAGCAGCAATAGGTCTAGCTATTTTAGTAGTATTTTTTAGGTCTAGAGGAACTATAGCTGTTGATGACGCTAATAGTATGAAAGGTTAACATGCTCACACTTTTAGTATTTTTTCCATTATTAGGCTCTTTATTAAGCGGATTGCTCCCTTCTTTTCTTGGAAAAAAAGGGGTTTTATGGGTTCCAACAATTTTATGTTTAGTATCCTTTATTTTTTCAGTGATATTACTGTTTAATGCTATAGCTGGAGATTCTTATACTGTTATATTAGGAAATTGGATAAATTCTGGAAGTTTAAAAGTTAGCTGGGCTTTGAGGTTTGATATGTTAAGCGCTATGATGCTTTTCGTAGTTATGCTTGTATCTACTTTAGTTCATATTTATTCTATTGGTTATATGGACCATGATCCTCATAAAGCAAGATTCTTTTCTTATTTATCTTTGTTTACTTTTGCGATGCTAATGTTAGTAACTTCAAATAATTTCTTACAACTATTTTTTGGATGGGAAGGTGTAGGATTATGCTCATATTTATTAATAGGTTTTTGGTTTAAAAAACAAAGTGCAAATGCAGCAGCTATAAAAGCATTTCTAGTTAATAGGGTTGGAGATCTTGGGCTAATACTTGGTATTGCGGCTATTTATTTTTTAACTGGAAGCTTAGACTATGATGTTGTTTTTAATAGTGTCTCGTCAATATTAAATTTTAATATTATGGTATTTAATTATACTGTACCTTGTATAGAAATAATCTGTTTTTTACTATTTATAGGTGCAATGGGTAAATCAGCCCAAATTGGACTTCACACATGGTTAGCTGATGCTATGGAAGGGCCAACCCCTGTATCTGCATTGATACATGCTGCTACCATGGTAACGGCTGGTGTATTTTTAGTTTCTAGATGTTCTCCTTTATTTGAATATGCTCCTGTAGCACTTAATTGTGTTATTCTTGTTGGGGCTTTAACCTCAATATTTGCAGCCTTTATTGCCATATCTCAAAACGATATAAAGAAGATCATTGCCTACTCAACTTGCAGTCAATTAGGTTATATGTTTTTTGCTTGTGGGGTTTCTGCATATTCTGCTGGAATGTTCCATTTAGTTACACATGCATTTTTTAAGGCCTTACTTTTTTTAGGAGCAGGATCCATTATTCACGCTATGTCAGATGAGCAGGATATAAGAAAAATGGGAGGTTTAGCTAGAGCTTTACCTTATACATGTGCAGCAATGTGGATAGGATCTTTAGCTTTAGCTGGCCTTCCTCCATTTGCAGGGTTCTTTTCAAAAGATATTATATTAGAAGCTGCTTGGGGTCATCATAGCTTTAATGGGTATATTGCTTTTTATTTAGGCTTATTAGCAGCATTTTTAACGGCTTTTTATTCATGGAAAATATTATTTATGGTTTTTCATGGAAAGCCTAGAAGCGATATTAGTAAAGCTCATGAATCACCTTTATATATGTTAATTCCTTTGTTAGTTTTGTCAATTGGAGCTATTCTATCAGGCTGGCTTGGCTATGCAATGGTGGATACTCACCACGATTTTTGGCAGGGGGCTATTTTAATATTAGATAATCATAAAGCATTAGTAAATGCGCATCATGTTCCTCTTCTAGTTAAACTTTCTCCTATAATAGTAGCCTTGCTAGGCATACTTCTGGCATGGCTTTTTTATATTAAAAATACAAACCTTGCTTCTCTATTTTCAAATAAAGTTATGTTTTTATATAGTTTATCAAAAAATAAATTCTGGTTTGATGAATTGTATGAGTTAGTTCTTTGCAAGCCTTTAAAAGCAATAGGTGATTTCTTATGGAATAAGGGAGATATAGGCATAATAGATAAATTTGGACCAGATGGAATTGCATATATTTGTAGAAAAGTTGCCTCTAAAGTTAAATCTTTTCAAAGTGGATACGTTTACCATTATGCCTTTACAATGTTTTTTGGTTTAATTGCTTTATTTAGTTGGCAGTTTTTAATATTTTTTGGGTGGGTATAGATAATGACTAGTTGGCCAATTTTATCATTAATGATTTTTATTCCTCTCTTTGGTGCATTTTTTATAAGTTTAATAGATGGAGATGAAAGAACAGTTAATAAAAACACTAAGATGGTAGCTATGTGGACCTCAATAGTGGTGTTTATTTTATCAATTTTTGTTTGGGTTAACTTTCCAATATCTAGTGGTTTCCATTTTGTTGAAGAAGTAAGTTTATTTTCTTCTTTAGGAATTTCCTATAGATTAGGTATAGATGGTATATCTATGCTTTTTGTTGTTTTATCTGCTTTTTTAGTTCCCATTTGTATTTTAGCAAGCTGGAAATCTATTAAGTTTAGAGTAAAAGAGTATATGATATTGTTCTTATTATTAGAATCTTTAATGATAGGTACATTTTGTGCTTTAGATTTGCTTTTATTTTATATTTTCTTTGAAGCTCTCTTAATTCCAATGTTTCTTATAATAGGTATATGGGGTGGGCCTAGGAGAGTCTATGCTGCTTTCAAGTTTTTTTTATATACATTGGCAGGTTCAGTATTATTTTTAATTGCCATTATAGTAATGGGCTATAGTTCAGGAACATTTGATATAAGAGAATTATTAGAACATAATTTTCCATATCAACTTCAATTATTATTATGGCCAGCCTTATTTGCATCATTTGCAGTTAAAACTCCAATGTGGCCTTTTCATACATGGTTACCAGATGCACATGTAGAAGCACCAACTGCGGGTTCTGTGATTTTGGCAGGTGTTTTGTTAAAAGTAGGAGGTTATGGTTTTATTCGTTTTTCAATTCCAATGCTCCCTAATGCTAGTGATTATTATGCACCATTGGTATTTGTTCTTGGGGTTATAGCAATTATCTATGCTTCTTTAGTTGCATTAATGCAAAAAGATATGAAAAAATTGATTGCATATTCTTCAGTTGCGCACATGGGGTATGTAACTATAGGTTTGTTCACATTTAAAGAAGAAGGTATTGATGGAGCAATAATTCAAATGTTAAGTCATGGCTTAGTTTCTGCTGCTCTTTTTTTATGTATAGGTGTTTTATATGATAGAATGCATACAAGAATGATTGCAGACTATGGTGGTGTTGTAAAAATGATGCCTAAATTTGCATTAATATTTATGGTTTTTATGCTAGCATCTATTGGGTTACCAGGAACAAGCGGTTTTGTAGGAGAGTTACTAGTATTAATAGCTGCTTATAAAGTGAGTGGATATTTAGCATTCGCTATAGGCTTAGGAATGATATTAGGAGCAGCATATATGCTCTGGTTATATAAAAGAGTTATATTTGGAGATGCAGATAATAAAAATGTACAAAGCCTTACTGATATTGATAAAAGAGAATATATAATATTTATCCCAATTATTATTGGTATTTTCTGGCTTGGTATATATCCAGAAAGTTTTTCTATAGAATTTAGAGAGTCGGTAGTTAGTTTAGTAAGCTCTTTTAATAATAGAGTCCTTAATTAGTATATGTTGGAGAATTAATTGAACCTATTAACAAATGGACTTGATATAAATCTAGTCTTTCCAGAAATATTCTTATCTCTTTGGTTGCTCATTTTTATTCCCTTAGGAGTATATTCCGGGGGTGAGAAGCAAAATCGTCAATCATATTTTACAATATTCTCTATACTTGGTTTATTGGGGACATTGTTAATTATTTTAATGGGCGATTATAGAGCTACTAGAGGTTTTTTTGATTTAGTAGTTAATGATAGGTTAGCCGTATTTTTAAAGTCATTAGTAATTTTAGCTGGTATATTAGTCCTAATTATTTCTGAAAAATATAGAACTATGACAAAACTTTACCTTTTTGAATATCCAGTATTAATACTTTTTTCAATTCTTGGTATGCTGGTTATGCTTTCTTCTAATGATTTTATTACTTTATATTTAGGTTTAGAGTTACAATCATTAGCCTTATATGTTTTGGCATCTATAAAAAAAGATTCATTAAAATCCTCTGAAGCTGGACTTAAATACTTTATTTTAGGTGCATTGGCATCTGGCTTCTTTTTATATGGTGTCTCGTTATTATTTGGTATAACTGGTACGACTTCATTTACAATGCTAAGCTCTAATACCTTGGACTATACAAATAACTCTCTTTTATTAAATTTTTCAATAGTTTTAATTATATCTTCTATTGCTTTTAAGTTATCAATTGCTCCTTTTCACATGTGGACACCTGATGTTTATGAAGGTGCTCCAACTTCTGTTACCGCATTTTTTGCGATTGTTCCAAAAATAGCAGCAATTGGGGTTTTGATGAGAATATTATATATTGCTCTAATAGACATTCATCTTATATGGAATCAATTAATTCTAATTTTAGGTATGTTATCAATATTTATTGGTGCATTTGGTGCCTTACTGCAGGTTAATATAAAACGCCTAATGGCATATAGTGCAATAAGTAATATTGGCTATATATTTTTAGCTTTAAGTCTAGGAACTCAGCTAGGGTTAGAGGCATCTTTATTATATCTTACTGTTTATACGGTGTCTGCCTTAGGAGGTTTTGCCTTTATTCTGTCAATGGAAAAAGATAATATTATGTTAAATGATATCGCTAGTTTTGCAGGCTTATCTAAATCTAATCCTTTTTATGCAATATGTTTTAGTATAATCCTTTTATCTTTAGCTGGATTGCCACCGCTTGCAGGTTTTATTGCAAAATTTTATATATTTAAGGCTGTTATAGCGGCTGATTATTTATGGTTTGCTGTGATTGGTATAATAGGTAGTGTAATATCTGCTTATTATTACTTAAATATAGTAAAAGTAATGTTTTTAGATGAAGCAGAAGAGTCGTTTAAAGTTGAGACCAAAAGTAGTATAAAATTAATTCTTTTTATAACTGCAATGTTACTTTTAATATTTTTAATCTATGCAGATAGTTTGGTTAACTTTCTAACATATATAAGTAAAGCTATTGTTTTGTGAGTAATCTAGTAGAATTAATTTCTGGATATAAAGTTTTTGAATTTAACGAAGTAGATTCCACAATGCTAACTCTTAAAGAATTAGCATTATCTGGTTGTGATATTAATACAGCAGTATGGGCAAAAAAACAGAATAGTGGAAGAGGTAGGCATGGGCGCGAATGGTCTTCTCCTGAAGGAAATTTATATATTTCTTTTCTAAGAGAAGCCGAAGACAAAAAAAACCAAAATATTTTTGCACCAGTTTTCATAGTAGCTATAGCTATAGCTAACTCTATAAAAGACTTATCATTTAATAATTTATTACCTTCTATAAAATGGCCTAATGATATCCTTATAAATAAATCAAAAATAGCAGGAATCTTGATAGAAAATATACATCTGTTAGATAATTCTAACGTATTAAATATAGGCTTTGGAATTAATATAGTTTCAAATCCTACAAATACATTATATCCTAGTACTAATTTAAATGTTCAAGGAGTCAATACTAACTCTAAAGACGTTATAAAAATATTTTTTAAAAACTTAAAAATATTAGAAGAAATTTATATTAGAAAAGGTATAAATGAAATATATAAAATGTGGGGATTATTGGCTCATAAGATTGGAGAACCTATAAGTGTTAAAATAGGTGAAAAAAAGATTTTTGGAAATTTTAATGGCTTAAATAAAGATGGTGGGTTGTTAATTTTAGATGATACAGGAATAGAAAAAGTGGTTATGGCAGGAGATGTTTTTTTATTATGAATAATAAAATTTTAGATGAAACAATTTTAGTAATAGATGTAGGTAATACTAATACTGTATTTGCAATTATTAATAGTAAAGGTATTTACAACAAATGGAGGATTTCTACTAATTCTAATAGAACTTCTAATGAATATGAAACTCATATGAATTCTTTTCTGTCAAATGAGATTAATTTAAGTGTTTCAAATGTAGTGATCTCATCAGTAGTTCCTGCTGTTATTCATGAACTTAAAACCTTCATAAAAAATTATTTTAATATAACTTGTAAAATAATTGGTGATAGTATTTTTCCTAAATTAAACATTTTAATTGATAGGCCTGATGAAGTAGGTGCAGATAGGTTGGTAAATAGTTTAGCGGCTCATAAAATTTATAACGGCCCAATAATCGTGGTTGATTTTGGGACTGCAACTACATTTGATATTATTAATAAAGACGGCTCTTATATTGGCGGAATAATATCTCCAGGAGTTTATTTATCAATGGATGCTTTAGATAAAGCTACAGCCAGGCTTCCTAGAATAGCCATAAATAAACCACACAAAGTAAT
>Ga0114995_10001916_pt1 | contig 14491 bp, 13 predicted proteins | sample ArcticOcean_MG_C_11_FD_87038 | JGI IMG/M metagenome (GOLD analysis project Ga0114995, IMG submission 87038) | Marine microbial communities from western Arctic Ocean - ArcticOcean_MG_CB2_154 | ecosystem: Environmental > Aquatic > Marine > Oceanic | place: Arctic Ocean: Canada Basin | collected... | reverse complement strand
GAACTTAAATTAGGTTTCGGTCGATAATTATTATAAAATATGAGCGGTTATAGATTCTTTTAGAGCATAATTGGTAACAAAATAATTATTTTTATTATTAATTTTGTGACGCACATATCGCATTGTCCGTTTGTTCGCGTATATATTCTTTTAGAGCATAATTAGTAACAAAATAATTATTTTTATTATTAATTTTGTGACGCACATATCGCATTGTCCGTTTGTTCGCGTATATATTCTTTTAGAGCATAATTAGTAATAAAATAATTATTTTTATTATTAATTTTGTGACGCACTTATCGCATTATCAGTTTGTTCGCGTATATATCTTTTTATTTGTCGGGTCGTTACCATTATCGCTCTCGATTTGTTTTTTCATGTTACAACCTCGCATATGGGCGGATTTTGATTGTTGATTTTTCCCAACAAAATCGCAAAATTCACACACGAATTTACTAGACGATAATGTATAGGTTGGTGCTAATATACCTTCTAGGGTTGGTAATTTAATATCATCGGCTTGTTTTAGAATGTTTCTATTGAATTCTTTACACATTTTTATTAGTTTCTCTTTGCAAGCGATAACGGATTGAAATTCGGCATTTATATAGTCCATTTGTTCTTTAGAGAAGCTATTTATAGTGTCTCCATTATCCTCCATTAATAAATCAAATCTGTCCTTTAAACTATCTATTATATCTACTGCTATTTTTATTTTGGCAGGGTCATTATTGGCTTCGTGTACATATACTAAAACGTTGCCGTCGTGAATATTTATCTCGTAATTTCCCTTTGTTGAAATTCCGGTGTTTTGTGATAAGAAAATTCCGCAACATTTTTGGGTATCTATATCTCTTATAAATTTTACTATCTCTTTTTGTGGTATTACTCTACTCCAAGCTTTATTTTCGATTAATATCTTCGGTTTATCTTGTCTGTGTAAAATTATATCCCCGGTCTCTTTTGTGTGTGCCACAGTTTCTATTTCTCCCATTGGATATAAATCGTCTATTATATTTTCAATCAAGTTCTCTGACATTTTTCCTTTTATATTTGAATTCTCGAATTTTTGTAAAAACGAACCCACTGATTTACAAAGATTGTTGGTATTCTCATTCCCGATCATTGTATCCGCTGATATCTTTTCTATTTTATTTCCTATTCTTGCTTCGCTGTTATTTATCTCGGTTCCGAAAAGTCTCTCTGTTTTCTCAATTGTTTTGTTTATTGCTTTATTGAATTCGTTTAGATATTTTCCAAGTGTTTCCTTATCTACATTGCTAGAGAGCATATCATTTGACACACCTGTTATTATAGTTTTAAAATCGTCCAATACATTATTCATTTTGTCGGGGATTAACTTTTGTAATCTTGAAAATAATAAATCATTTTGTTCCTTTACGAATGGTTCTATCTTGTCTGATATATTACAAGTTAAAAGCATTTTGAGTTCCTCGGTGTAACCTTTCTTTAACTCCATTATTTTCAATGAGAAATCGGTTTTTGTATCAACCCCCAATTTATCAACTGTCTCTACCAATGTCTTCTGTTCCTTCTTTAGAGAAGCTATTCCATCTAAAATAGTCATAATCTTGGTATCGATCGTTGGATTCATTAAATCTTCCAATCTTTCTATTATTTCTACCGACGCCAATATTGTCTCTTCAACTCCAATTTCTTTATGCTTTTTAAAGAAATTTATTATTCTAGTATCTTCTATTTCTACTCGCATATAAAGATATTCTATAAATATCTTTATATCATGATTTTCTATCTGAAGATGTTATTTAAAAATTCTCGCCAAATATAACTTTCTATTATTTCTTTATACCTTTTTTATTGTTTTTTTCTTCCCCTTTACTCTCTTTCTTCGTGTTTTATTCTTTTTGCTTTTATTTCTTTTATCCTTTTTATTACGCTTTGTATTTTTCTTTATACGTCTATTCTTTTTTGTTTTTTTTGGATTTCTTAATCCTCCACCCTGTCCAAAAATATGTCCACGCAAACGTGGATTAGTAGTCCGTTTGTAGAAAACATTACCTGGTCAATGTGGATAGTGTTAAATGATTGTATGTATTCTCTATTTTATTTTAAATTTAATTGACATAAACGCAAATTAAGAAATAATGCTTATAGATGTCGGTTACTGAAAGGATTGAAAAACAACTTCAAACATATTTGAATGAGTCCGATAAAAAGGAAGTTATCAGGCTACGCACGTATTTTCATCTTAAGGTTTTTATTCCAGAAAATGAGGAAATTTTACGAGACAAGTACATCGCGTCGATTGAAAAGCATAATGAGACTGTCTTTTCGCATATTATGGGAAAGTGCGTTGATTTTGATAGTGGCATTGATTTGTTTTGTCCTGAGGAAACTGTGGTTAAAAATGGGGGTGACGACGCCATCAAAGTAAATCATAAGATTAAGTGTTCGATGCTTAGAGTAGAGCCGTTCTTTTTGAATCCGCCTCCAAAACAGCCGGAGAAGATGGAGCTATTTGATGCATTTCCGGTTGGTTACTATCTTTATATGCGTTCAAGCACGGGAACAAAGACGCCCTGCCGCCTTGCCAATTTAACCGGAATTATTGACTCTGGATACAGAGGTGATATAATTGCGGCATTTGATAATCGCGGGACAAAAAGTTATACGATTGAGCAACATGATAGAGTTGTTCAGATTTGTCCACCAGACTTGTCTTATCCGATATACGTTGAGTTGGTAGATACGTTAGAAGAGCTTGGTGAGACGAATCGAGGAGATGGTGGATTTGGGTCGACGGGAAATTAAATGATATTTGTATAGAAAAAATATGCGATATATATAATGTCGAATAATTATTTAATAGAAAGCGTGGGTGAGTTAGCAGCATTTTTAGGTGTTGTGAGTTTTATGCCAATTGTTTATACTGTTTACAGGACAAAAAAGACGAATAATTTTACCTATCTATTATTAAACTAGATTTTTCTTTCCTTTTCACACTCTAATAATACCGCGTCACTTATCTTTTTCAATAATTCCGTCTTTACTTTCTTTGGCATCACTTGCAATAAATCCAAATATTTATTTTGTAAATTCTCATCTAATATCCAATTTGGATTCTCTTCTTTCATCATTATCCCCAACTTATTTACCATTGATAGTGCCGCACTTTCTAATATCTTGTCTCCATTATTTTCCTCCCACCCATCACTTTCATCTTTTATATACCACTCCTTCTTCTTCTCATTCGTACAATGAAATGGACGATCTGTTATTGATAGTGGCTTCAAATTCTCCAATACCACATTCTTTATATTCTCTTCCTTTATATCATCAAAATTGTCTAATGTCACCACCAAATCCTTCGTAAATTTTTGTATACTCATCGCTTCCTTACATTCTTCATTTAAAAATAACTGCACATTCAATATTTTATTATTTATTACCGAATTATTACTATTTATCATCGAACTACAAACATTATTCTTTGCTATTGAACCAGCCAATATTTCTATCGTATTATTCAAATTCTCTATCAATGAATTCTTTTCATTTTTTAACTTCTCTATACCACTCAAACATTTATTTTTATGCCTACTTAATCCCGATATATATTTATATTTCTTACCACAATCTTCACATATATTTATATTTATATGATTATGTTTTTTCGTATTTAAATGTCTCCCATACTTTGTTTTATTATCCGTTAAATAATTACATTTATTACAAGAATATTTATATACATATAACATTGTTATTAATAATCATATTCTCAATCATCTCTTTAAATTACATTTGGTCCCTTTTTATTTTCGCAGTTTCTCTACATAACTTTATAATCATTCTAATATTCTCTCTACTTACTCTCTAGGCATTTGTAAAAAGACCCTTCCGTTACCATTTAGGACCATTAAATTATCATTGTCTCACTACTATTCGTTACTTATATAATTCATTACCATATTTAATAATAAATTATATTATACTTTCTCATCACTTTTTAAAAAAGGGACAAATTACCATTTTATTACCATTCGTCGGTTCGACACTTCGTAAAATTTGCCTCTGTAGGGAGAAATATACCTACATAGAGGTTTTTGTCGCCAAAAACCTCCCTCCACGTGTAGAGGACAAAAAGGAACGTTTTTCACCAAGAGTCATCTTCATTTTTCATTTTTTTCATTATTATTTTTAACTTTTCATTTGACTTTACGAAAAAAACGCTCATTTGGTTCCAGAGTTCCTCAGAGTCCCTACATATTCCCTACAAAAGAGTCTTTTTTAGCTTCTCTCCATATTTTATACCTACAAGCCTATACCTAACGTTATATCGCCCATATCCTTCATATGTTTGAACCCTAAACACCTCTCCTTTATTTATTTCTTATTTTTAATTTCTTATTTAACTTCCCCGAATATATTTTCCCCTCATTCCTCTGTTCCTCAGAGCCCCTACATATTCCCTACAAAAGAGTCTTTTTTCGCATTTCATCATTATTTATACCTACACACTATATTCTTTATATATTTGAGTCATAATGATCATATCTCATTTCTCATTTTTCATTTATTATCTCTCCATTCTTAACTTTTCATTTATTATTTCTTCATTCTTAACTTTTCATTTGACTTTACGAAAAAAAGGCTCATTTGGTTCCAGAGTTCCTCAGAGTCCCTACATATTCCCTACAAAAGAGTCTTTTTTCGCATTTCATCATTTTTTATACCTACACACTATATTCTTTCTATATTTGAGTCATGTTCATATCGCTCTTATTACCCATAACTCTTTTATTTTACTACCTACATTCTTACCTGCGTCAAATACTTATTGTATTAATGCTTTATTTTATATTATTTAATAAATATATTATTATATATATATATATATTGATGGTCTCCTCACTTGGAGTTATTGGATATTGGGGACCGTCTTTGTTAACTATCTCTACTATTATTGGTTTATATATCAATAATATACGATTTATTAAATTTTACATCTTATTTCAAATACTTAATGTTGCATTTAATTCCGTACTTAAATTAATTATAAAACTCCCTAGACCCAGTAATCAATCCCATTTATATAACTTCGAAAAAAAATACGATTTAAAAGTTATGTCAGGACAAGAATTTGGTATGCCATCCGGACACGCCCAATCTTGCCTATATTCTGTTATGACTAATTATTTCCTTACCGATTGTCGTTTTTCTATATTTAGTATTATTATTTCTATAATTACTATTATACAGCGTTTCAAATTTAGAAATCATACATCCACCCAACTTTTTATTGGTTCACTCGTCGGCATCTCATGGTTCTTTGTTATGATTAAAATCCTACAATTCTTTTAACATACATTCGTTAAATATTTCCGCCCAAGAGAAGTGTGTTCTGCTTCATAATCATCTGGTTTACAAGAACAAATTTCATTATTTTCACTACTATAAACTATTCTTTTTATTCCTAGTCTTTTTATCGTCTTTATACAATCTATACACGGACCCGAAGCCCGTAAATCTAATTGTTTTCCCGTCCTTGCTATATACAATACTACCTTTTTGTACAAATTCTTACATCGCGACTTTGCCTTGCCCTACATTATATGTCTTATGTAGATTCCTTATCGCCGCTATCTCGGCGTGACAAGTACACGTATTATGTATCAGACCATCTTGAGAATAATTCCTATAATGATTATGCCCACGAGCCAATATACGACCATTACATACCGCTACACACCCATGTCGCATTTGACATGGGGACTTGTATGACTCTACTGCTGCTGCCTCTATAAATTTATGATCCCGACTAGATGCCATGTTTTTACATATATTAAAGTGTTTATATATGTAATTCAATTTTACCTTTATTTTAAAAATATATACAGATATTGAACCTTTTTGATGGTTCATTCGCTATAATTAAACTCGCGACCAACTAATACTAGCCCCCCTCTAATAATTCAACCCTTGTTATTTACAACTCGCATTTTGAAACCATATATAATATAAATTATATATAGTTTCATCCGGATAATCAAGACAACATAACGGACCCGAATAACTAGAGGCTAATTACAACATATTTATAGAAGATAACGGTAGTCATTTTTTATATTCGTATTATATATAAATGAACTCAAAGGTGTATAAAAGACAAATTATTATGTTTATCGTAATGGTCATTATTGGTATGCTATTCAACCCTATGAACATATTAGCATATAGATTTTTAGACTTGTATATATCACACACGCTATTTTATGGTGGTTTATTAATGGCTTCAAATATGCTGTGGGCTCATGAGATGGTTCATTATTTATCAATGGGACATTTTAATATGGTAGTTTTCTCTGTTGGAATTATTTTATCTATTAGCGTATCAATATTATTATTGCGACAACAATTATTCGTGGATGATAAACAATGGTTAAGAAGAATGATACCTCACCATTCTACCGCACTAACCACTACTCATAACATTTATAATAGAACTACAAATCCACAAATAAAAGAGTTAGCAAAAGAAATAATCGATACGCAGGAAAAAGAAATACAATTAATGAAATCTATGTTATAGATATGAAGTTGTTTTTTGATTACGTATATTAATTATTTGATGAATAACTGTATCCACACTAATAATAATTGTAAATAATAAAATATTTGGCAGGGTTCGTTCGTGTTTATTAACAACGAACAAATACATTATATATATAACTAATAATAACAATAGATTATGCATAAGACCTTCCCATTTTGACCATTCGTAAAAGTTTTTTAATGTTTCTAGCATTTATAATATATCTATATAGAATAAAAATTCATATTCTCTGTATAAAAAATGTTATCGACCAACAATCACTACTGTATCATACCGGAACTTCTCTCCACTACATCAACCCAACCGTTTCCAAATCTTTCCCTTTACTTACAATTCTTTGTACCATAATAATCATACCAACATGCCGATTTTGTTGCTACCGGCTTTGATGATTGTCCCGGAATACAATTCTTTGTACCATAATAATCATACCAACATTCAGGCGTTGCCGGCGCTGCTCGTTTTGGTACCGGCACTTCGTGTTTTGATACCGGCACTTCGTGTTTTGGTACGGGAGCTTTGTGTTTTGGTACCGGCACTTCGTGTTTTGGTACCGGCACTTCGTGTTTTGGTACGGGAGCTTTGTGTTTTGGTGCGGGAGCGTCGTGTTTTGGTGTTGCGCTCATATTACATACATTCGCGCAATTTGAAATATTATTTAAGCTACTTTTATCTTCCCAATTTGATTTATTTAATACACCCAAAATACATTCCTGACAACTACTCCAATCATCGTTCGCTTTTGGTATATTATCCGAATACCTTGATAACACATCGGGTGTCTTCTTCGCGGATTTATTCCCTCTCTCTTTACTTAACAATATCTTATTTCGGGTCTTTATTTCATTTGCTGATAATAAATCCCTATTCCTCTCTATCCCTACACTCGTTTCTTCCATCCTTTTCATATTACTTTTTCTCATCTCTTTCCACCATACACTGTTTGATTGAATACGAGCGGTTAATAATATTAATAACGCGACGATTGCCAAACTTAATAATATTATTCTTATCATAACTAATATGTATTGATATAATATTATTTATTAATTCCATAACACATTAACATTGCCGCTATTATACCACAAACAAAACCTATATGAAATTTTAATTGCATCTTTCTATATATGTCTAACCACTCTTTCCTCTGTTCTTTTTTATCTAAATATAATATCATATAATCACTTTTAGGATGAATCATGTAAAATAAATAATGGGTTATAGAGGTGATTCCACCAACTATACACACTAACCCCTTTATATTTATATTTATATTTATTTTTCTTTTAATAAAGTGACCATTTATTATTAAAAATATTACTGATAATGTTATTCCTAATATATATCCCTTTATTGATAATAAACTTCGTTCTTCTATTATTTTTTTATACGTTTCTAATTTATCTTTATCTAATGATTTATTAAATTCTTCATAGTCTTTATCTAACATTGGAGATAAAAGTAAATATACTTTTCCTATTAAAAATACTAACGCTAAGCTACATGATATATTACAAGACATTCTATATATTATCTTACGATTTTTACATACTCAGGTAATATCTTCTCTTTATGTGTATCTAGTATCTCTATCTTCCAATCCAACTCTAATTGCACCTCATTTGCTTGTGGTGATTTGGAGGTCCATTGGGGAGAACATAATACTTTATAAACTTTATCCATACGATTTACTAAACCACCTAAATTTCTTGGTGCGACATGTTTCACCGCCCACTCAAATTGCATCGCCTGAATTTTTGTTTTGAAACCGCTTATCAAACATATATGCGTCCATCCACTCCCTTTACTCGTTGTATACTTGGCTCCGCCCTTTATCTCTCCGTTATGTTGTCTCAATCTTCTTACCGGGTCAGGCGATACTCCCGCATAAGTATATCCACTATTTGCTATTATGTAAAATTTCCACTCACTCATTATATCTTATACATTCTATCATTATTCTAATTGAGTTGCTTTCAATGTAAAACTCCAATCCGACCCATTCAAATTTAATAATATACCATATTCGTCATAAAGTTTCACTTCAAATCTATCTATATTTACCACGCTTTTATATTTTCTTATTAATTCTACCAGATCACGCTTTGGTATATTTATATGTCCCCCCCGTTCTTCCCAATTATTTATATTCACTACTGACAAGACATTTCTCAGTATTGGTGTAGGCAATAAATAGTCAATTACACTTTGATCTTTTCGGGAATCTATTATCTGATTTGCGGTATAAACTTGCTTCTCTGTTAAATTTTGATTAAATTCCCCTATTGTTTTTGGTATCTTTCTTCTTAGATATGCGAATGACGAGTCCCATAGATGGGTCTCTCTTGATTTATAATAGTAATCCGGCAACATTATCTTTGTTGGAAATAGTTGGGTATTCGTTACACTTCTATCCATGTAATTTTTTGCGAAATCATCTAACACCATATGTATTGTCTTCGTCCCTTTTAAATTTGGCGCTACGGCAGCTACGGCAGCTATCGAGCCCGTAATTTTTAACTCGGCGCTTAAATCTATATTCCGATAACCTATCGACCAACCCAAATTATGATTTGCATAACTCCTCCCAAATGATAGCCCCGAGATATCGAACCCGCCATTTTGATATTTCGCGTCCGGTGAAAAGAATACGACACTACACGATGGGTCCACCGTACACGATACCAAGTTATGCGATGTGTCCGCAAACGTGAAGCGATTGGCCGCGGTACTAGAACCACAAGAACCACTAATACATATACGATTTGCAGCGTTTAATACCGTAATCAAGTCTGCTGTGGTTGAAAATATGGCTGGTTCAATATAATATAGATAAATTGAATTATTATTATTATCTATGAACCAAAAGTAATTATTTCCTAAACAAAAATCGTATGCATACCACGTTATTGGTATCAACATATTTTCTAATTCTAGGGATGATACATTTATTAATGTATCATCTAATTTTAGTGTAAATTTAGTGGTTGATAATTCATGGGTAGGATCTCTAAATATATCATTGGTGGCATTATTAAATTTATTAATATGTCGAATACTATCCCGGAATTTACTATTTATGTGGATTAGTCTATTGTAACGGGTCATATCCTTTTCTTCTTTATCTTTTATTATCAAATTATTCGCTCCCTCCCCCTCTATATATTGTGAATTGGTCGAAATATTAAAATGATCCTCCAACACTTTTTTCTGTGCGTGTTCTAAAAATCGTTTGGTTTCGTTATCCTCCGTTTTACTTAATAAATCAAATACTTTTTTCTCAAACATCTCCTTGGTTGGGTTTTTCAACTTTAATATGTTAAATATTTCATCTACTGAATAGGTATTTATAAATAAATCGCTATTTTTTACCATATATTAATTCTTGCGATTTATTTATAAATTAATATATACTATATATAATTATGAGTTCCTATGAATCTCTGCGAAATATTAATCGGGAAATTATACAATCGCATTATCAACTTACTATTATTCTTAAAAATTTACATACTAAATTCCCGCTAATACCTGACGACATTAAACCGAATGAATTAATCAGCAAGAATGACCCTCATCCGGATACCCTTAATCCAGATACTACATATAATTCTGGTAAATTTCTTGATATTTTTCAAAACAAAGCTTTGAATTTTCAAATTCTGTTATCTACATTAGAAGGTATTAAAAGGAAACTTTCATCAAATACATCTTATACTGATTTATCTATTAAACTTCGTTTTGCGGATATTTGTTTTCAGGTTGGAAAATTATTTGATACATATAAAAGCATTTTAGCAAATAAATTATTTTCTACATTATCTAACTATTTTTTTGATATATGTATTCTATATTATAATGTTGAAAATAGTTATGCTGAATATAAATTATTTCTTTTTACGGTTGAAACATATCCATATTATGATATCTTAAATCCCATTTTAATTAATGTTTATAAGGATATTTTATCAAAAAAACGAGATGTCTTATATGATATCCTTTTTTTTAAATTTATTTCAGGATTAACACAGGAAGATTATGATAAACTCAATCAAAAAGTCAATCTTTATAAATATCATATTAGAGACACTACTCATTCATTTCAATTTAATAATAATAATATTTTTGTTTATCCGCATTTAGACATTATTAAATCATCTCAATATTTATTTGATGAAAATGTTACACCCAATTTAGATAACGTACTATTACCCAAAAATATTAAATGTATATTGGCATTTTACTTATTTGAAAGATATGATAACTCTATTTTACCTTGCTTTAAATTTTATAATAATATGACTCACGAACAACGACCAAATATACATTTATGGGGAGGGATCAAAAATTGGATAGATACGATTCGGGACCTTTTAAAAGACGCCATAGTAGAAACCAAATATGATACTATTGACCGCAATAAAACATTATTTCTTTATTTCTACTTTAATGCTGCTTTCTATGGCTTCTATAAATCTCTTAATTTTAATTACATATCATTGGAAACTGAAATACGAGATCAACTGGACGATTCATATCCCATTTTTAAGGATACATCTTATTATTATCATTTTATGGCTTATTATAAGACTATTTTATTGACACATCATAATTTTCAAGATGAGGGTATACTAACCGAAATAACATCTTTGTATAGACTTGCGATTGAGAACACAAATAACATTCAACATATTCAATTAATTACAAAGGACGAACTTTATTTTTATCAATTAACCAGTAAAATAAAAGACCCCGTCCCATTTTATTATAATAGTTGTTTATTTTTATTATCATTACTAAATACGAATCATATTTATAATAGTTTATTTTTTATTTATTCGGAAATGGCTATACAATTTAATAAACTATCTCCAAATTTATATCAAAAAGAAAAATTGGCGATTACCCATGTTTATTATAATAAATATTGTTTTCCAACAAAAATACCCATCGCGACTAGTTACCTGCCTCATTTATCAATGATTTACTATTCTACGCCAATAAAAGATAATGTATTATTTAAGATACAACATATTATAAACCATATGGTAAATATCGTTCACTTTATTGGAGTTTTTAGAGAAGATAAACAACTAGCGGCGTATGTGCAATTATTGGGTGATTATTTTTATCTTCTATCAAAAAAGCCTCAAGCTGAAATACTTCCAGATAATTTATTAAATTTAAAAACAAAGGTCGATAAACTTATAAAGTTACAGATTTATGAAACGAAACAAATAACGACGGATTTATATGCTTTACTATATCAACAAGATACATACTATCAATCATTAGATATTATGGAAACTTTTGGAACTACTCCTAAAAATCCTCTAACTAAAATACTTCTTGATAATTTTATTAAAAATAATTATGAACATCAAAGTGTTGCGTTGTTTTTGAGTGATAATAATGATTTATTTATTAATCATGAAACGATTGAATCATATATTATCGATAGTAATCGCATATTTTACTCCATTTTGGATATTAAATTACTTCTTTATTGTAATGTTGATTTCTCTATCGAAGAGCAGGAAAAATTTGCATTAGATATATTATTAGAGACCCTTGAATACGGATATAACATTGTGTTTAAAGATGCAAATAATAATGACCTCATATTATCAAGGTTTATTGAACTATTATTTATTATGCCAGAACAACAAGATGTTATCTTTTCTAGATTGAAAATACTTTCTCCAAAATATATTACCGATAACTTACAACTATTAGAATATAATCAACTAACTTTCTTATCCTTTAATAATTCTGGTTTACTAATCCCATTTTATAATACCCCAGGCATTCGTAATATTGCTAAAAATTTATCTTCTATCGACCCCGCTCATCACGCCGAGGCTAAACGATTATTCCCAAATACGAAATCTAACCCTTATTCGTTTTCTACTATGTTATCAGGATTCTTTGGTGGTGCGTCAAAGAATAGCTCCTACGAAATGTTTGATAAGATGTTAGACACATTTAAGAATGATATTCCTGACCCGATTCCTTCCGGTTCTATCTATAAAACGGTCGAGTTAAAATACTTCCTTGGAGAAGGTAAATTTGACGATTTATATAATATGATTGAACGCTTATATCGAGAGACCGATGCAATTTTAGATTCTCTCGATAAATATACACTAGAACTACTCCCCACTTATTTATATAAATGTATCAATAATGTTTATAATGGGGAGAAATGTATGAATGCTTTAATTCTCTATATACACTCCCAACCTAGAGAAGATTTAGAACAACTTGTTTTATTTAAAAATATATACTTTAAACAAAAGATTTTACAGAAACTAATTCATCTTTCTCAAAATAACCCAAGTGAAAATCAAAATGAAAATCAAAATGAAAATGAAGATAGTAATAATCATTTCGACTATACCACCATCACTCAAATGATTGAATCAAGTGAACACTCTGTAAATAATATACTTAATTTATCAATTAATATATTATGCTCTTTGATATTTAAACAACCCAAGGATGGTATTATTATTAAATATTATGATTTACCTAATAAAATATCTAATAAATTTTACAAACAATATGGTGATATCTTGAAAAATAAAAATATATATCAAACAGAAGCATCTCTCTTTAAAATATTATCTCTTCGCGAGAAGTCTCCCCAACCCGAATTTTATGAAAGGGTATTAGAATTTATTCTGGAAATTGATTTTAAACCCACGAATTATCCATTTATGAATCTTTTAATTGAAGTATATAATCTCTCTCTTGGACCCTTTCTACGCATTCATAATAATAATTTCTTTCCTGGAAAAGAGAGGTTCGATAAATTCGTTTCTCTTAATGACACGCTTCGTAAAATGATGTCCTCAGAAGATAAATTACCAAGTTCTTCCTTACAAAATATAAATCGTTTTTTCTCTTTACAAGAAACATTATTAAAATTATCTATTCAATCCCTGCCGGTGGAAGGTCCTCACCCGGTTACACGCCACCAGGTTACAAGTGGTCTTAGAGAAAAGATTCGCCGCGAGCCCATTATCGACGAACCAATATCCCCATCAGTCCCTACAAAAAAGAGAGATGATATAAGTAATAAACTAGATAGACTGCAGGCATTTTTACGCCTAGTTAGACAAAAGACGCACACAGTAAGCGCTGAACAGTGGAAAACAAATTATAAAGATACTCTTACCATAATTTATGGCGAGGACGTGGGTACACTTAAAGAGGCTAGAAATAATAAAGTACTAATAACCAAAGTTCAAGAACAAATAAGAATAATAGAAAATCAAAAAGGAGGAACCGGGGGGAGTTTATTCGACGAGGAACCACTCCCCGCTAAAAGGGAAACGCCTTCTAAAAAGGTGCGTCCCTCCGGAGATGTTAAACAAGAACAATTTGAATATGCGAAACAACTACAACTTGAAAAGGTTAAACTACTTTTAGAAGATAGTAAAGTAAAATACGAAAGGTTGAGAGAAGATATTTTTCAAGTTTCGAACACAATGGATGATACGGTTACCATATTAGAGCGGGTTTTTCGCATTATTAATTATTTACATCGCCCTTTCTTAAAACAACAAAAAATCTACTCCTGGGAACTATATCAAGATAATATAGTAAATGGCTTGATTACACTAAAAAGTGAAGACAAAGTATTAATTGAGCAGTTCTCGAGTAAATTTAAAAGATATATTGGGAAACCCATTGTACCAGATCACGTAGATATATCTCGCGATGACGAATTTATGTTCAAACAAGTTAGCATTGTTATGAGGGGTGTATATGATAATTTATTAAGAGATTATAATGGCTTGGAACAGAATAAAAAGATGATATCACAATAAAAATAAATGATTTATAGTTCCCTTTTTATAGTTCCCTTTTTATAGTTCCCTTTTTATAGTT
>Ga0114995_10001908_pt1 | contig 14525 bp, 5 predicted proteins | sample ArcticOcean_MG_C_11_FD_87038 | JGI IMG/M metagenome (GOLD analysis project Ga0114995, IMG submission 87038) | Marine microbial communities from western Arctic Ocean - ArcticOcean_MG_CB2_154 | ecosystem: Environmental > Aquatic > Marine > Oceanic | place: Arctic Ocean: Canada Basin | collected... | reverse complement strand
TCCTCCCTCCGAGAGCGTACTTTTGACTCCCAGCACGAGGCTGAAAGTGCCGTACGTATGCAGGAGAATAGGGTGGTCTCGAGGCAATTGACATGACACAGATCAGTTGACGACAGCGGTGTCACTGCCGATGCTGACTGACATCAACAAGGCAATGTCTCAGTCGCTACGATCTCACATCCTTGTTCCGAGAGCGTACTTTCGACTCCCAGCACGAGGCTGAAAGTGCTGTATGCTGGACTAAGGATGTTACTCGAGGCAATTGACAATGACACAGATCGATTGACGACAGCTGTACTCACTGCCGATGCTGACCGACATCGGAAAAGGCAGTGTCTCAGTCGCTACGATCTCACATCCTCCCTCCGAGAGCGTACTTTTGACTCCCAGCACGAGGCTGAAAGTGCCGTACGTATGCAGGAGAATAGGGTGGTCTCGAGGCAATTGACATGACACAGACACAGATCGCTTGACAACAGCGATACATTGCTGAACATGACCAGATCACTGCTGACCGTGATACCTCAATTGTGCTAGCCCAATGCATCGAGTATCGACTCGAAAGGGGCAAAAAGCTGCGAGTCTACGCTGACAAGGTGGAGCTGGAATCACCTTTGCCGCGAGCGCTGCTCCCGCCGTCTTTGCGCTCCAGCTCGGCCAGGGACTGTCTTTGCAGCAACTCCAGTTTCGTGTTCATACCAGGCGTCAGGATGTCCATGTTCACGAACATGTCCACCGCCTTCTTCAGCTCCTCGAAGCGAGTGATGATCTGGATTTCCGTCTCATCGATGAAGGACTTCTTGGGCTTGTCCGTGAAATCGTCACTCTTTAGAGGACGAGTGATGTAGGGACCAGCAGCAGCCATGACTGTGTCGAACAGTCCTTGAGTCCTCGTGCTGTACTCGAGAGCGAAGCTGCTGCCCTTACCCATCATCACTGCATTCTTCAGTAGTACAGCGTACTCGAGGAAAAGATTTGTGATGGAGAAATTGTCCACCGCTTTGATGTCGGTCAGACCCAGGACCCGCTCAAGGAGCAGCAACTTGGCCTGCAGCAGTGGCAAATGCTCGCGCGTCAGGAAGAGCCCTTCACGCACTGGTGGCTTTTGATCGACGAAACTGTATGCATCTTCCATCGGCTGCACGAAGTCGTACCACCAGTTGATCTCGCCGAAGTTTCCGTCCCAGAACTTGGTCAGGAACTGTGCAGGGAGTTTGAACGACTTCAGCCGAGTGACCTTCTCTGACTCGCCCATGTCCGTGCCGAAGAGAAGATAAAGCGAGAGAAACAGGTCTCGCTGTGGCTTGATGTCGTTCAGAATGGAGAACACAGGGTGGGTGTGACCTGTGATCTTGCGCTTTCCCCACATGAACTGGTTAAACATGAAGTGCCGTGGCAGGATGTTGGCACTCCAGTCGAAAATGTCCAGCAGACATTGTAGGCGCCAGTGGTTGCCACCAGCGAGGGCCAGCCCCTCGAGCCGAGCTGCCTGCGCTACCCACGCCTCATCGCACATGATTGTGCGAAGGACCTGAGTGTTGCTAGCCTCCTCTCCGCTGGTGAAACCTTTGACCGTGGTGATGTGCCCCCCACTGGCGGTGGCAGCATCTTTCACCTCATCTGCAACCTTCTGAGTGATGTCACTCACTCGAGCTTTGTCGGAGTTCTCGCCGAAGACCTTGTGCTCGAATTTCCGCAGCACATGCTCTAGGGCATTTAGTGCTGGCAAGAGATCTGACGAGCCCTCTCCCAACAAGTTCAGCAGCCTTTTCAGGTGACCATTCAATTCAGCCGCAGTGTCGATATCCCTGTTCAGGAACACCTTCTGAGCCAGAGGAAACTCGTCGACGAACTCTGTAGCTTCTGCCGTACCTCCCAGCTCGATGCCTGGTTTCAGCATGCGACACCGCAGAGCCTGGATGACATAGTCCGCTTCTATGTTCTTCCTGGCCTCAGTCTTACCGTAAGAGAAAGTGAGCAGGTCATTGACTGCAGCTTGAATGTCGTAGGAGGTCGCCTGTGGCTTTAGCTGAGCAAGCCAGAGCATCTGATATCTTTTGAGAAAATCGAACAGCGCTGGAGCATGCGTTTCGGCTGGCCCGTTCAGCCCTGATTCACAGGCTAGCCGAGCCTTGCTGATAGCATCCCACATACCACGCCAGGGGCTTCTGGCTGCCCGATCTGCAGTCATGTAGGGGACAAGAAGAGCGTAGAAATGGCTCCAGCCCATGGGCACACCGTTGGTGCACAGCAGCCTGTGGGTGAAAGATTGCCAGCCTGCCGCTGCACCACCCTGCTCATGATCGTAGACGTCTGCACGACTCAGAGTAAACAGCGCTCCTTTACCGTTGGCACGCTGTTGAAACAGATGTTTGCTCGTCAGTCGTCTCCACTCTAGGAGGTCTCGCGTCGGCACCATGGGAAGACCTTCCTTGATGTGTACTGAGATGGCGTTCGCGATCTTATCGATCTCGAACGAGTGAAGTGCGCCGTCCATGTCGAGGACATCCTCGTCCAGGATCACGGCGCCACTCACTGCCTGAAATAGCACGGAGGCCTTGATGCGACGATAGCCATTGAGGGTGTCGTCGAACGGAAGGAACGGACAGCAGGTCGTCCACTGGACCAGAGCTTGGTCCCCAGTGGGAAATACGACCCACGGGTCGGATCCTCGGCTCACGACGCGCTCGGCGTGAGTCTCCAGGCCTGTTATGTCTCCCTCGAACCAAACCATAGTTTGTCAGATAAATCAGATCGTCGAGCGAGCTCACAGTCGAGACTCAGCAGGGAGTCGACAGCGAATGGTACGACGAGCAGAATTAGATGCTATATGCATTGCAGAGAGTAGAGAAACACTTCTAAGTGGATCTCACCCTGGGAAGAGATGCCATACAGTCTCACGTTGCAGTGATCCTAATTCAGGCATTTTATATTTTCTCTTCCCCGGCGTCTAATCTGCTCGTCCGTGGCCTGGACTCGCTGCGCCGCCTCCCGCTAGAAACTCACTATAATGTGCCATTAACGTCGCTTCTAACTCTTTGTCGTCTCTGCGTGCCCGCTGGCGATCGTTATGAGGGAATAAAATATTTATTTGCACGGGGCTGGGCAGTCTGCCTCGGCCTTTCTGGACTGGACTTTCTGACCAGATTTGGGTCCAGAATCAGTCCAGTCCAGCAGGACTAGGGAGTCTGCTTCAATTCCCTTTTCAGCTCCGTGCCGAAACTCTTTCATTCCCTCTGTGAGGTAGGAGTTGCAGCGTTACTCCGCTTCAGCGTTTTCGCTGGCAATGTGCTGTGCCAAGCGTTCAGCGAAGCCAAAGCGATGGTCATCGTCTATCGGTGGGCTGTTCTGCCACAGAGTTGCTGCCTGCACCGAATCAATCTGGACGTTTGACGCCTTATGCACCATCGCCGCGTACTCTCGTTTCGAGATCCTTGCGTACAATCGAAGAGAGTGTGTCGAGGCCCATCGACATGCTTCCATGATCGTGCTATCATCGTAGTCGAGGGCTTTCAACCTGCAGGCCAGCGAAATCCTAAACGAGTGCCACGAGTAGCGCTGTACCCGCGCCGGCGACAGGACATCAGGGTGGCCCTGTGCTACCGCTTGCAGAGCGCCTGCGAGAAGACTGTCCATTTGTGCTCGTGAGAAGGCCTCGCCCAGCGCTGGCCCCACCAATGGAGTGCGTCTCCGACGAAATCGATCTGGCACAGGGAAGTCCCGCTCCATGCAGAGAACCTGGTATGCCGTGTTGGACTCATCGTGTTGCAAGGCGATGTAGGCCATGAAGTTTCCGTAACGCTGGCCGTCCCAGTCATTCTTTGCTGGACCAGGGGCTGTTGCCATCAGAACTGTCGCTTTGGTGGCGAACATCATGTCGACCTGTGCAGGTGTGGGTTCTGTGATTTCTGTGGGGACTTGGCTGTCCCCCACAAACCACACGATGCTTGCTCGGGTCAGCGTGTTCATGAGTTCGTCCTTGCGAGCTCCGGTGTCTTTCGCCACACCTACTGCCACCGAGAATGAGCGCCCCAGAAACGACGACCTGGCCACGTGTCGAGTCGGGCTGATCTGTGTGCCCTCAGGCAGTGTCATCAAGTGGCTGATGACAGCTGTCGTGATCGGCTCTTTTCTGTGAGGCAGAAGCGCCTCGTGCCCATGCCGGTCTATGAACATCATGGTCATCCCTTTGACGGTGCTAGTGATGGCAGTGAGACTTGGGAGGCATTGCTGTAGACCATTGCGCTTGTGTTCTCGTCGTGCTGCGAGCAGCACTGCGAGCACACTTGCTGGCTTTGCCTCAGGGTCAGTTTTGCTGCGAGGGCGAATGCGTTCGTACACGTGGAGAAGAAACCACACCCATAGGTTACATTCGCGGTCCCAGTCGGGGTGTAGAATTGTCATAGCCCCGCGTATCTTGCGCAGGATTGGTGTGCGAAGGCTGATGCAGAAAGGAACCCAGTAGCGTCGCCAACTGGCGTTGTCTGAGTACAGCGTAGAAGGATTAGCCGCTCGCTGCTGGAAAGCCTGGGAGAGGGCACACCACTGACTCACCTGACTCCAACTTTGAGGGTTGAGAGCGAATTCGCTCGTGTCGCTCTGGAGTCGAGCTACAAGACTGCGTGTGTCCACTTGGGACTGGCTCGGCAGCATCATGGGTCGCTTGGCTGCCTTTGGCTTAGCATGTGATGATGGCTGCAGCGTGAAGCTCGTACCAGAGGAGCCAGGAGAGGAGCAGACCGTGTCACGCTGTGTCTTGCGATTGAAAGCGACTCCGACTCTGACTGGTGACGTTGTGCCTTGAGGAGTTGGTTTTCGATTGAAGCTCACAGGGCCCTCGCCCTGGAAACCCAGGGTACCGTCAAAATCCTGGTGTGGCACCATGATCTTCTCCCAGGGGTGAGATGTCGGGTCAGCGACCGTGGTGGCGAGTGCCATTGCCAGATCACCTCCTGCCTGCTTGTGGAGGGCTTGCTGCCGGCTAGGGCCTGGCCGTTCGCACGATGGGGCTCGCGAGTCTGGGCTGCGTGCACGCTTGTGAGCCCGCGAGCGCCCCGAGCTTGGTCCAGATGAGGGAGGGTCGCCGTCACTGTCGTCGTCGTCCTCTGGATCCGAGTCCTCGCGTTGCTGTGCAGCGTTGCGTCGCGAGCAGGTCCGTTCATGCCCGTTGCGTGAGTGGCATGTAGCCACCACAGAGATGGTACCGAGTACCGTAGTGAGTTGGCCATCTCGGAGTATGGACTCGTAGCTGAAGTGACTGCGCTGTGTGGTCTCTCCTGGCACGTCCGAGTACCGTACATATACCAATTTCGTGTTGCGAAAGAAACAAGGATGGCCAGCGTGGCATTGCATGAAACCATCATCGATGGATGATATGATGTTGCTTTCGATGCCAGCCAGATGAAAGGTGTACGACCTGCACCCGCCAGGTGTGTACAGCAGTTCGTTCTTCCAGGTTCCTGCGCAAGTCTGCGAGAGCACGTCGGCCAGGATTTCGTGTCCGTACAGAAACTGGTTCACCGCTACGTATTCATAAGTATCGGCTGGTCCGGTAGGGAACTCCCGCCGAACGTTGACGACCAACCGAAAGAGTGACCTGGACATCACAGACTGATGGAACCATGCGTCCCACAGATGGCCCTCGGCGCGCATGAGTGGGCCAGGGTGTGTGGCGTGCTGGTAACTGGGTCGGAGAATGAAGTAGTGCGCCGCAGCTTCACAGCTCACCAGGTTAGGAAAGTCTTGGCGAAAGGAGTGGTAGTCCTCCGCCGCTTTCTCCTGTGCCTCGGCAAGCTTTAGCCTCTTCATCAGGGCTCGTAAGTTCTCTGCCATGTACATTTCCGTGGTCTCGATCACCTCGAGATCCGTCTGGGCATCGTCATGTATGGCTTGCATAGCCACTGCGACACCTGCCACATCATCGTGGATTTGCTGCAGGTGGGTCGCGCTGAGAGTCGCTGAACTTGGACCCAGCAATGTCACTGCCGCGAGGAGCCCTGCCGCGTCCTCAGAGTGCTCTAGGAGACTGATCGTTCTGTAGAGCTCCATGACTGTAGGATGACACTGGTGCCACGATGACTGTGGCACCCCGACGATGTCGTGATCGCGTGGGTCGGGTGAGGGGCTCCACAGCTCGCTGCCTGTGATGACAACTCGGTATGCATGCTGAGCTCGCACAATGTTTGCGTCGAGGTCGCTCCAGAGCGTGCCGATCGCGCACTCGTGTCGGCGCCGCACCAGCTCGCACATGAAATGCATGTGAGTGCGAGCTCCTGTGGCACACATTGGGCAGAGCCAGCTGTGAGTACCAATGCAAAGGACGCACTCACTTCGGAGCCGCCTCCTGCCTTGAGCGTCTCGGTGCACGCAGAACTTGAATTGCCCCGTGAAGCACAGCTCTGGGATGGCGAGGATGTCTGAGTACTCGGGAACTGAAACCTTCACCGTATTGTAAGCGTCCTCGAGAGTGAGTGGCTGAAAAGCCTGTCGTAGCCCGAGAGGTCTTTCCGACCTCCGAGCCCCTGTGCACACCAATCCCCACGTCTGAGCCAGGAAGTCGTAGCGCACCGTCCATCGTCTGAACAGTTTGGTGTGGACGAGGTTCGCGTCGTAGGAATCGCCCTCCCAAACGAGGTTTTCGCCTGTGGAGAAAGGATGGTACCTGTACCATTTGCGTAGTCGTACGCTGAAACCGCGATACCAGCCCTCCCACAGGCGATCTGCAGGGTCGCAGCGATGCCAGTTCGTGTCGTGCTGGAGATGCACGAGGCCGTTCAGGGAATACTTCCACACCATCGAATGCTGGTACTTTTGGTGCTCTGGCACTTGGCCTGGAGCAGCAGCTGGGACATCCAGTTGCGCTGTCCATGAAAACTGCAGCAGTGGCAGCAGCGTTGCCGTCGTCAGTGCGTCAGGGGCAGGCACTACTCGCACTTCCAGGACTCGTTCGTGCATGTAAACCGCCATACACTCACTGCGCATAGCGAATTGCAGGATGTCCTGAGGATTCGTGAATGGGTTGAGTGCGAGGCCCCTTCTCGTCGGTCGTCCGTGTAACAGGAGGAAATCTGGAAAACTGGTGCGCCCCGTCTGGAAATCTGGTGCGCCCCCTTGCTCCCCAGTTTCTGTACCGAGCGCCTGTTGATGACCGATGAGAAGGTGCCATCGATCGGTGTCAGCGTATGACAAGTGCTGCCTGGGGGGCAGTGGGGTGGCCCTCTCTAGAGCACTTGACAACGAGTCTGTGCCGTGGACTCTGATGTCGTAGACTCGCCTCGGTGTGGCCGCGAAAGACGATTCGCACTCTGCCAGTAGTACTGTGAATCGTCCGTGCATGTCTGGTGGTGCCACTGTGTGATTCACGGTCTCGCGTGGAATGATCGGCCTGATCACTGACTGCATCGGTATGACTCTGGTCTGGGCGACCACGACCACTGCGTCTTCGGGCAGCGTGTCGTTCGGTGTCATAGGGGCCGCCAGGTCGGCGAGGGCCTCCGTTTGGTGGATCGCCTCCCAGGTCGCCAGGCCTTGCCAGTGCTGGACTTCCTCGGCTCCTGGGTCTTCTGAGAGGCTGAGCTGGCTGATGTACTCCAGAGGTGGCTGGGAGTGACGATCTTGTTGCCAGCCGCTAGGGAAAGGATGACTGCTCCCTCCCTGGAAATCGGGGCCATCGCCGATCATATTGTTGGGGTAGCCCTTCCCGTCCTGATCTCGAGGCTGCGTGTTCGGCGTGGGCCTCGGGGGTGGCAGCGAGTCGGAGCCGTCGTCGTGCTGCTTCAGGCTGTCCTGCTCGGCTTGCCACAGCTTGAACTTTGCATAGATCTCTTTCACGAACAGTGTAGCTGCAGGCGTGACGTCGAGTCGGACTGGGGTTACCCCCAGTGTAGCGCTGAACTTTGCCAGCTCGCTGTACATGCCGCGCGAGGCGAAGTCCGATGCCACATTGCGCTCTCCGCGACAGTGTGCTGCCGCCAGTACAGGCGCTAACTCCTCGAAGGCAGCTGTGTCTTTGAGCTTCAGATGAATGTACTGGAGCCCAATGCTCTTTGCCGAGCTGCGCTGCAGGATGAGAGGAGTCGCCAAGCCGTCCACGTGCAGCACCACCTCGGTGTCTCCTACTGCGACGCTGTAAGACCCCGAGGAGCCCCATACGTAGTGGTGGAACATGATGAGGTTGACCGCTGCAGCCGCGAACTCCCACCATGAGATTGGCACATCGTACATGCAAGGGGCCAATGGATAGGCCCACCATTGGCCATGAAACCAACCCCCCAGGGAGGGAATGACCGCTCCTTCTAGAGCTGCGTCGCTGTAGAGATGGAACTGGGTGTTCGAGGTCGTCAGCTGCGCTGCAGCGCTCTGCAGAGTGTCAAGGAAATTGCAGCCAGACACTGTGCGCAGCAGAGTGCGCCATTCCAGCGCCGCCGCCTCCATGCGAGGTGAGATGAAAACAGGGTCGCTTGGTCCGGGTAACCACGCTGAATTCATCGGGCCGTACATCCCATACATGGTTGTCTTGTCTGAGCTGCTGATGACTCGCAGATGCTCCAGCAGTCCGAGAAGTGATTGATAATCGCCGAAATGCTCAGTTCGGCTCAGGACCCGCTGCAAGCCTGCCAGGGCGCGAGCCGTCTTGTCCGCAGGGATCACAACGACCCCAGCGTCCAAGTGCAGGTCGGCCCCGAGGGATCGTACTCGTAGGCCGATTTGCCGCTTCAAGGGCCCTCCGAACAGCCAACCGCCGCGAACGATGACTTTGCACCAGCACCGCATTAGCCGCACAAAGCGCACTATGGTTACTGCCGCAAAGAGGAAATCGTCGGTGAAAGAGTGAGCCGTCCATAGCCTGGCTTCTCTCCACAGTGACCCGTCGTCGGAGCGACCTTTGTCGAGCTGAGCCCTGTCAAGCAGCCATTTTCGAAGCACTGGCGATGGTTCTTCAATGGCTGCTTCCAGCGCGTCCATCTCTTGTGCCACCATCCAGATGAGGCCGTGCCCAGCTCTCTGAGAGAGCTGCGAGGCCATTGTGATGCCCATGGCCATGACGTACTCGACAGCCCACGTGCAGAAATCGTGCTCTGGCTCCAGAGGGTCGTAAATAACGCACACCTTCGGGTATTCTTTTGCAACAGCGCGAACTGGTGGAACCAGCTTTCGGCGTCGTCTGAGAATACGAAGATAGGCTCGCCAGCCATGTACGCTGCGTGCTTCAGGATGGCGAGGTCGCGCACCTGAGCAGTTACTGATGACTTGAGCTCCTTGGGCCAGCGTTTCAGTATGTCCTCTGGCTTCACTGAGTCGTAGTAGGCTTTGGGGTCGGCCTCGAAGTTCGCCTTCTTGATGGACTTGTACCCTTTGATGGCCTGGTTTAGAGGCACCACCAACATTTCCTCGGTGTCGAACTCTGGATTCCGAGGAGCTCCTGCTTCGATAATCCTCCTCCAGCGGTCAGGCTCTAGTTTGCGAGGGACACTGCCTTGAGATTGGCATCGGAGAGGAAGGAAAGGCATGTGGGAGAACAGCCCGTACCAGTCGCGTGCTGCCAGCTTCTTCAGCTCCTTCTCAACTGACTCTACACCGTGTGAGAGGCTCATCAGGTGAGGGCAGAAGACAATCTGCAGCTGCATGTCATCTGTTTTGAATTGGACCCCAGTCATGAGGAAACCGGTCATTTCTTGATCTGGGTAGCCGCGAAGGTCATGCTGCAGGTTTGGTCGATTCAGGTGGGTCTTTGGTGGAGTGGCCCAGCTCAGAGGCGTGATGACCTCATCGCACAGTTGCCGCAAGTCCCATTCAATGCCTCGCGCCTCGGGTCGGAACCAGTCCTGTCCCAGAGCCATGGTAGTGTTGTGCTGTCTGACTGCGTCGGGCCCATACTTCTTGTATCGCCAGATATCTTCCAGCTGTAGTCGTACCCATTGTGGTATGAGGACGTCTAGGGCTTCGTCATACAGCAGATGTCGCATTGTGCGAGGATGGAAATCCTTGACTTGCTGCTGAGGGGGTGGCACTGGGAAGATGGTCGTTACTGGTGGCACACATGTGTGCGAGAAACGCATCAGCTGCAGTGTGGGGTCGTCGAACTGGTGCAGCGCACTCTGCATCGCAGCTGGGACAGGGTCGGTGGTCGTAAGACCCACGCTGGCGGCCCAGGACCTCACGCGTGTCGAGACTGGGTCGTCACCTGCCTCGGCTAGCAGCGCCTCTTTCAGCTCGTGCTCCTGCTGCGCTGAGCATCGCTGTAGCTGATCCCATGCAGGGCCTGCTGAGTTAGCTCCGAGCAGCTTTGGATGCAGGCGCCTGGCCTCGAGTACTCCTGCACCCTTCATGAAAGCGGTGTGCGCATACTGGTTGTGAGCTGCGTCGGTGGGCCTCAGGCTCGTCAGCGTGGATAGAGCAGCGCCGACGAACAGGGCCTCGGAGGAGGCCACTTGAGCCCCCGGTTGCCAGCGCCCAGTGGTGTTGCGAGATGCTGAAGGAGGTCTTGCAGCCACCACAACCCTGTGTGTCACCTTAGCTGCAGGTGAATATTCCGCTGCGAGTGCCAGCACCATGTCATCCGTCACTGACGAACCTGGTGCGAGGCAGGACTTCACTGCTTGAGACACCGACCAGGAGCGCTCTTGCTTCCCGTGCTGCAGTGTCGGTAGCCGACCGTCAGGTGTTACCAGCACTTGCGCATCCTCTGTGTCCATGTCAATGATCGCCACGTGCACGATGACGGTGTGGTCATCCTGCTTCGAAGTCTTGTCCACCGCTGTGCGATGCGTGGGAACCCATAGCGCTGTACTACTGACACCAGTGTTGCCGAGCGCTTCTACAGTAGGAGCTGCTTTCGTGCCCATGGCTGATCGATGGACAGGAGTATTCCACATCACGTCGATCATCGCCAGGCGCTGCGACGTCAATGCCGCTAAGGGCGTGAGCATCGATGTGGGGATCGAGTTTCCAGCGATTTTGTAGATCTCGTGGACCGAGAGCCCTGCCTGCAGACAGGCTTCGTACTGCTTCGGGCACAGCTCTTGCAATGCCCACGCTTCACGTGGCAGTATCGGTCGTACCACACCTTCATCGTCCCCTCGATCATCCCAGATGAGGTTTACTGTCCTTGTGGGCCACTCTCCGAAGCCTCGCACCGACTTAGTGATCCCGTGTATGCTGTAGACAGCTGTTTTCTCCTTCAGGATCTTGGAGATCTGGTCGGGCTTGACGTAGATTCTCCTCGGCTTGTGGCGTGTCGACAGCATGAGTTCGATGCGAGGGCCGTGCCTGGTTTGAGTCTCCATGGCCATCACTCGCCAGCGCCCCCACTGATCGTGCACCTCCACTAGAGAGCCGTGCATGAGCTTGCTGTGCTCTCCTCCATGATGGATATGTCCGATGATGGGAGGCTCAGCAGATGGCCTCGGTGTCCACTCTATGTTGCCTTTGAGGATGCAGTCGACTGGAACCTCCTCCCGAGGGACGAGGTAGTCAATTGCCTTGCCAGGAGGCATGGGCTCTGCAAGGTCGAGCTTCAATGGTGGTAACGAAGCTGCCAGATGATGCTTTTCGAAATAAAAGAAGACACGTCTACGCTTGGTGGCCCCTCCCAATTCGTAGTGCTTGAAATCGAAGATAGGCTTGTGCATCGTGTACCCCGCGTCTTTGAAGGCGGTCACCACTTGTTTGAGTACCTCTGGGTGATCCATAATGTCGCTCACATTCTCCAGAATGACGATGTCTGGATTGAACCAGGCTGCAGCCTTGGCCATGTCTGCCATCTGGTTTGAGCGACTGTCTTTCGCACCCAGCTTCTTACCAGCTAAGCTGTAAGGCTGGCATGCTGGTCCAGCAGTGAGAACTCGGATATTGGCACAGCCCCACAGTTTCCAGTCACAGTCGTAGAAGTCAGCTGCCAGTTCCGCGTCTGGAGCGAGTGTCTGTAGCAGAGGCACACAGCATGGGTCCAGCTCGCAGAAGCCCTTAGGCATAATTCCATAGCATTGCATGGCTCTGCTGAACTGCCCGCACCCAGCCAGCATCTCGACTAGTGAATGCCCTGCTCGCATGGCGTGCAGCATTGCCTGCTCGGAGCCAGGGCCGTCTGGGCATGCTGTGTAGCAGCATGGAGACAGAGCGAAGATCGCTCCGTGAGGCTCGCACTCGTGCATGAGACGATCCGCAGCCTTCTCGCGCTGAGTCTCGTCCTCTTGTCTATGGCCCACTGTGTACACTTTGAATTGTTTGGCGACATGGGCCACCGCAACGACTCGCTCGGAGTCCACGCTGCACATGCCGTCGAACAAGAGGACGTCGATGAGCTCATTCTCGGATGCCGACTGCTTGTGCTCAGGGGTATCCTTTGAGCCTGCGACCAGGCTGCAAGGAAACCAGCGCTCGTTGAGCCATAGCGCAGCATCACAATTGCCGAGGAACTCGTGTGGACTGAGGTCTGAGCTCGAGGTAGTGCTGCCTGGGTCCCACAGCACAACATCTGCTATGTTGAGCTGCGCTGGTGCTGTGTCGTAATCGCTGTCCGACGATACGTCCTTGTCTGAGAGACCATCCAGAGGCGCCGTGAGAAACTCGACCGAGTCTTCCAGTGTCCGCACTTCTGCGCCAGGTACTTCCAGCAAGCCTTCCCAGCAATGGATCATTACTGAGTCCTCATTGTGACTGGAATGCTCGACGAACCGACAGGGAGCTGAAATGCCTGCCTGTCGGTGCACAGCGTCGCAGCTTTGGAAGAAATCGCGTAGCGACTCGCCGCAATACGACAGTGGCGAAGTATGTCGCCACTCCGCCGTCAGCTTGCTGAGGACCGCATACTTCGACTGCGTGCGCTCGTTCAGCTTAGGGCGCTTGCTGGGTGGGACCCCCAACTTCGAGTGTGGCTCTCGAGCATTACACCGTGTCGGATGGTCATAGATCTGTGCATCTATTGGTGGAAAGTCGGTGACTGGTGCGACCAGCTTTCGAGCAGCAGTGCGCCCTGTCGGGGCCTCGTGGCTTGTCTCTTTTATTGTCAGCCGACTGCGCTGAGGCTTCAGAGGGCTGTGATCTCGTGTGTCGCGTCTCACCTTGGTCTCGCCTCTGAAGAAGGGTGCGTCTGTAGGTCTTTTCTCCACTGCGAGCTGTTCACCGCTGCCCATAAGGACATGGCCAGTTCGTGCGTCACTGGGAGTGACAATGTGCCTCAGCATCGTCTTTTCTACTAACGTACCGTTTCGTTTTCCTTTGCAATACACCCATGACATGTGGTTGATGTCGGATGTCGCCTCTGCTTGCAGCATCGGCATAGCAGAGATGTTGTCTTGCCTGGCATCAGCCTTGTCGTCTGGAGGTGCACCATCTGGTGGTACTGCGTGATCTGGGTTGCGAGGTTGAGCCTTGGCTCTCGCTCGCCCACTGCCCTAGTTCTTGGGCAGCTTGGCGTCACTTCCGCCCCATTTGATGCTGCTTTTGCGCTTGGAGGAAGTCTTGCCTCGGCCTCTTCCCCGGCCTTTGCCTCGGCCTCTTCCAGGGCGCTTGACTTCGCCTGCTCCGCCTGCTCGACCTGGCACATGATCGCACTGCTGTTCACGACAGTGGGTCTTTACGAAGTTCCATGTGTCATGCTTGAAACTGTGCATCTTCTCGTGCTTGCCATGCCCGTGGGCGTTCTGGCAGGGGCACATGGTCCAGCAGTCTTCGCGATAGCCAGTGCTCCAAAGGCAGATCCAGCACCTGGCGCCGACTGCGCAGCCTTCCACTTCGGCCAGCCTTGTCTTGTCGACGCACTGCAAGCGCCCTTCGGCCTTGTCGAAGTGGACAAACTCCTCGTTTCGTACTCCACACTGATTCGAGTTGTCGATAACCCTGGCACCCAGGCGACGACGCTCTGCACCCTGGTCGGTGTCGCTGATATGCCCTTGCCCTGTGCCACACTTGACGTCAGCTTGTGCTGGGTCGGCGTGATCATGCTAGTCTCAGCACTTTCACGACACGACACTACTTCTAGGGCGACACTGAGCGAGCCTCCCTCGCTCTGTGCCTGCAGTCGCGTTCGAAATGCCCATCAGCATCCAGGATGCTGTGGTAACGACGGCTAGGACTTCAGCATGTGGATGCTTTAGTGCAGTAATCATCCAGATTCGTGGGACTGTGTAGGCCACAACCCCTCGAAAATGCCCCAAGCGAACAGCACACTGGGGTGCTCCCAACCAAGCTCCATGTGCCGACTGCTGGGGAAAACTGCTCTAAAATGTGACTGTCTGATCAGACAGAGTCGGTATTATTCGTAGCTATGTGCAGGGTACCCTGGCACATTGCTATAGAACATTCCACCAGTGAGACCGCAACTGGAAATTTTCCAGAACGAGAGTGTAGTGGGTAAACCGCTCCGGACGTCACTCTGGACAGAGTCAGTATTATTTCCATCTATGTGTGGGTCTGCCCATCACATTGCGATGGAAATCCACCCGCCAACACTACCAGAGCCACTTAAGGTTCTGTAGCAGAAGTGCAGGGGCCGCCTCACAAACCGCAAACTGGAAATGTCCAGC
>Ga0114995_10001906_pt1 | contig 14543 bp, 9 predicted proteins | sample ArcticOcean_MG_C_11_FD_87038 | JGI IMG/M metagenome (GOLD analysis project Ga0114995, IMG submission 87038) | Marine microbial communities from western Arctic Ocean - ArcticOcean_MG_CB2_154 | ecosystem: Environmental > Aquatic > Marine > Oceanic | place: Arctic Ocean: Canada Basin | collected... | reverse complement strand
TACGAGGATTTTCTCTACATTCTCTGGCAATTTTCTCTTCTTTAACTCGGATTGAGATAACATCTCGTGCTCTTTCGAAAAAAGTTCTTCTTTAGAAAGCAATTTGCGTCTTGTTTCCGTTTGTTCAGGCACATCGCTTTTTAAGAAACTCGTCGTATTAGTACAATTAGAAAAATCTGACAAAGTTTCAACAACCGCTTGATCCATTGCTGTGCCGTTCTTATGATAAAACGTATTATTGTAGTGAAAAAAAGAACTATCAGTAGTAGTACACTCGACGAGTTCAGATAACGGAGTGTTCGGGTTTTCAGCGAGGAACTGGGCAATCGCTGCGGCGGCTGATCCAGTCACTTCAAAGCCGACACCGAAAAACTGTTCGAGACCAAACGCTCCGCCTACGACGAACTCGCTCGCCTTGCCGCTCGTAAACACGGACTCGCCGTCGATCGTCCAAGCGTTACCAATAGAATCTGAGAGACTTATGCCTTGACTGAAGTCTTGCGCAACGCCAGCCGCTAAAGAAGCGTACACGTTTGAAAACTTTGTCAAGCCGAGCTCGGTGTTAAGAACCATTTGCAGAAAGCCAGCCGTAGGATTATTCAACGCCGCATTTTGAATGATTAGCAAAGCAATGCGTAAGATCGTCGTTGGTTGAATGATAGGATTCCACACGGACACCCTTGCCGCAGCACCTACGTTGTCCTGCAACAATTTGCGGCGACCGGCGTTTGAAAAATCCGCCTCGAAAATATCCGCCTCGAACTTGGAAGCGAACATATTGCCATCGAACACGCCATCGATCCAAATCAATGCACCTAAAATCGTCCACGAAACTATCATAGCAATGAATATCTGCGAGCGCGGAATCATGTTTCTGTTTTCTGTTGCTGATGCGTGTGTGAACGAGCGCATGTATGTATGAGAGAGAGAGGGAGAGAGAAATGTGATGTATTAGTATTTTTTTGTAACTGATGTTGTTATTTCAATTCTCAAGCAATTGCCTCGAAAACAAAATTTAATTACGAGTATACCGGTAGTCTCTCTTTTTCTCTCTCCCTTTTCGAATGAAAGAACGAACGGACGAACGGACGAACGAACGAACGAACGAACATGGATGGATACAGCCAACGACTATTCTTGCATTCGCTCTTCTATAGCGGCAACTTTCTTTGCGACGACGCGTTCTTTCAATTCCTCAGCCGTTGTCTTCTCGACGCCTTTGCCTTCGTCTTTCTCTTCGGGTAACTGCCACGTTTGAAACGCCGCGAGAATATCGACGAGTGAAATGCAGCCAATCGGTTTCTTATCGTCATCACAGACCCAAATTCGGTGGACCGCGCCTTGGCTCATCATCTCCAAGACGTCCTCTAACTTGTCCTCGAGTTTGCAACAAACGCGCCAAGCGTCGAACGCAGGGTTTTGAAGAGCCGCGTCGTACGCGTCCGCGCCAGAAAACACACCATGGATGATTCTCGGCTTTTTGTTGTGTCTCAAGAAGATAAATTGCGAAACCGTCAACCCGAGCGCCATCATCAAATCTTCCGAGAAGTACGCGATATCTGTTTCGGAGAACGCGGATAAGAGCTTCCCATCCGCCTCCGTAACGATTGCGACGCTCGAAACCGAGTTGTTACGCATAATACGAAACGCGTCGATAACCGTCGTATCGGCCGCGACCGAAACGATTCCGTACGATGGATCCTTATGTTTATCAGATTTCATGTCACCAGGAATGCGATGAGAAAGAGGGCTTCGACCGAGACCTAATTCGGCGACGGATGCGCCCATGAACTCCGGGAAGATCAACGATCGATTTGTGTGAAGATACATCACCAAATCGCTTTGACAAACGATCTCGGTAATCTTCGTATCGCTCTCTCGTTGCACCGCAAATCTGTGAACGGCGTCCAATAACTCGATATCGCCCGGTTTCGCATTCCTTGGAATCAAAAAACAGTCGTGAATCGACTTCCCGAGATCTTTATCGCATTGATTTTCGAATATGACCGTTCCATCAAACCTCGACGGTATGTTCTCGAGTTTCGTATTTGCAAACTCTCTCCCAATACGCGCGAGCGCGCCGCACTTTCTTAAACTCGGCGCACCGTCAGAGAGGTTAAAGTTTGAACTCGCGTCGACTTTCGCTAAAAGTGCGTCGACCAAATCGCCCGCCGCTAAAAAGTTCTGCGGCGTATAATCTTGATTACACGCGCTCATTTTAACCACCGGAAACGCTTGGACGCCGAGCTCGTTTAAGCGTTTCATTGCATCGGACGTCGTGTGTTGCGTCGTTAAGATTGATACTTGCGAACCTGTAATTCGTCAGAGAGAGAGAGAGAGAACAAAAATGTCAGATGAGTCGTTTTTTGAAAACAAAAAGGCGTTTGTTTTCTTCCAAGAAAGAAGAAAAAATACACGAAGTAACCATGGTCAAACAGTGATTTCGGACTCATAGAGATATCTTTACGTTAAAGAGAATAACGATTTTATCGATTCAGATAGCTTTCGAACGAATTGCTTTCTTTTGTGATCGTCGACTTTTTCTCAATTGTTTTACGCGCGCGCGCTTGAGACAGAGACAGAGGGAGATGAGTTCCGATATTAAACAGTCAGCGCGAGATCAACTTTAAAAATAGGAACGCGTCGTGTTCATACCGCGAGTAGCTTCACCGCGCTCTTCAGCCTTGATCGCTAAATCTTTACGATCCTTGAGATACGTCGAGAGCTTGCTGTTGTTGAGGAACTGCATTGGCGTTTGGTACTGCATCGCGATCGATTGCTGCATTTTATGAAGTTAGATATTTTTGTAGCAGCCTCTTAAATTTTGTATCGAGCCTGATGGTCTTGGATTCCTATAGAGTGATTTGGATGCTCTTGAGGACGAGGAGTGGTCACTCTATACTGGTACAATTCTTTACTACACAAATAAAAATACACACTAATTCTCTATATTATCAGCTATAATAACTTAACGCCTTTTGCTTCATTTGAACCAATTTCTTAACGCGATCTCTAGCAAATCTTAAACGCTCAGGAGTTGGGTCGTCGACGGCGCGTTGCACCGCGTGGTGCATGTCTCGTTTAATCATGTATAATTCATCCCTTGCTGGGCTATGCGGAGACTCGGAAACAGAAGATGGATCAGCTGGTGACCCGGCATGTCCCGGGGAGTAATACCTTCCTCCTCCTCTCGAGTTCAACGATTTTGGGGGAGAATAGAAATTTTCGAGAACGTCGCCTTCTTCGAGCATGATTTTAAAAGATACCGATTTCGATTTTCTGCGCTTTTCGTTTTTACTTTGACTTTCGTTCGATGGCGAAGAAGCGAATAATCTTTCTTGATCGTCGTCTTCTTCATGAAGAGGATTGTGATGATAATACGCGCTGAAATCATCAGAATCGGATAAATCTTCAGATCTCGCAGTTTTATAACTACTCGCCTGCGTCGAATTCGTCTTTGCTTCGGAATACGATGGAGAATGATTCTTCTTCTTTAGCGACGAACGAATTGGCGTCCTTATTGGCGAGCCAAATAGTAATGCGCGATTCGCACCTGGCGTCAAAAAATTATCCACGGCTTCGAGTGAAGTATCATGACTGAGCCGACTAACGTTACCGCCTCCGCTCGAGGAAGTTGAATCGTCGAGCAAAGTGGTTCTACTATTACCATTATTATTCGTGTTATTTTCTCCATTCTCCACCATTAATGTCGGGCGTTCTGGAAACTCCACCAAACCGTCTTCTTCTTCTTCTTCTTCTTCTTCTTCTTTTTCTTCTTTTTCTTCTTTTGCGTCGTCTTCAACTTCGTTATCATCATCTTCTACTATTTCTTCCTCTTCTACTATTACTTCTTCTTCTTCTATGATTGTTTTCTCGGTCGTCGGCACTACTACTCTTAAATTCACATCCTTCTCGACTAATTCTTCTTCTAATACTTCTTCCAATCGCGAAGGTACGAAAGTAGAGACACTGAATAATCCATTCGCGGAGGCGGCTCCATGCAAAGATCTTTCGTTCTTTTGCTTCTCCTTCGTTCGAAAACGAACGCATACGTCTTTCAAATACCTCCCCAATGCCCACGCGTTTGCATCGCACGCGTTTAAATATAAATTAAAATAAAGCGATTCCATGACTAACCCAAAATCGTCTCGGAATAACATCGTAGCCGCGATGTCTTGACTTTCTTGACTTATCGGTAAGCCATCAACTCGTTTCAGTCTACTCGATGCAAAACATAACATTGCAATATAGTCGTACTCATAATGTTTCGCCCTTAATTCGAGAGGATTATCGCATACGTCAATGCGTTCCAGACGTTGAAACGCTCTAAAATGCCTGTTCATAACGTTTGGTGAAATAGTAGTAGTACTAGGTATTCCCCTCTTTCGATATTGATTTTGTAGTCCAATACTATTACTACTATAAATATCATGATCATAATCATCCACGAACTCGTCTCCTCCTCCTAAATATCTAAACTCTGTAACTAATGAAATATCGTTCGCTGTTAGATCTAAATGTTCCAGCTCCCTTGGCAACAAATCTCTCGCTAACCTTAACGAAGAAATCTCGTTATTTCTCAAACTGACTGATTTCGCGTTGAAACACGCAGCCCTCAAATCTGGTAAATCAGGTCCTAACATGTTATCGTTCAACATTAAAGTATGTACGTTCGGTAAACTTAAAGATGTAGAAAAAACTTGTTGTATTAGAACTTCTTCTTCATCGCATTCATCGTCGTCACAGAATCCACCGACAATACTACAGCTATTCATTTTCAACGTCTCCAACGTCCGCGGCAACGAAGTCGTCCCGTTCCTCACTGAAACTCCTACATTCGTCCGACTTAAATCTAAAAACCTCAAATTCACTAAATGATGCAAATCACTAATCGATTCCAACTTCTTATTCCCACTTAAATCTAACTTTCGTAAGTTCCCTAATCTCGAGAACCCGAATCTAGCGCGGCCCTTGAATTCGTTGTCAGAGAGCTCTAAAACCACTAAACTCTGAAAACCAGTAGTATTCATGTTAATCTTATGAAGTCCTAACTTTGCCCACTTGATCTCCATTACGTCTGAACGATGATCACGTGCAATGCCTAGTCCTTCGTCTTCTTCGTTATTCTTATCAGTGTTCGAACTCGATTTCATTCGGCTCATTACTTTCATTTCAAAACTATGCACAATCCAAGACTTTTAGAAAATCACCTATATACATTCAATCAGTTTTGTGTGATGTAGTAGATTGGTATTGCGAGCCTCTGTTTCGTCCACCGATTACTTTCATTTACGACGAAACAGGATCTCTCTCTCTCTCAAGCTCCTGGCTTTGTATCGATCATTCGTTTTTGAGCGCGCACGGAGTTTATTCGAAAATGCATTAATTAATTAATAATTCAGATATAAATGAATACAAATGGATACAAAGCGAATTCCTCATTGTTTATGCCTAAAAAAGACGCAGAGTAAGGAGCTTCGTTAAAAAGCGAGTACTAATAACGACCCACTAAGTCCAGTGAAGGAAAGCGCGCTAGACTGCTTCTGACGATATCAGATAATCGTTTCTGTATAATGAGCAAGTCCTGTCAAGGCATGCTCGAAGAGATGCTGAAATGCGTGGAGCGTTCGAAATGTTTCACTGAAGACTGGACGCAGAGTAAGGACGATAGTGCGAAGACAGATCGAGTGCGCGATAGATTAGAGCTCTGTTTAAAAGAGAATAGGTTCCCGGAAGAGTGCGAGAGTAAGAAACAGTCGTTCGTGAAATGTAAGCGAGGGCAGATGGATATGCGGACGAGGATTAGGGGGAATAAAGGGTATTGAAGGTTTGCCGTCGTCGTCGTTGTTGTCGTTATTGGTAGTACGTATGGACGATGCGAGAGAAGAACGAAGACTACGAGGATTAAGGAGCAACAGTTCTTTTTCGTTTTGGTGTCATTCTTTTACTTAATTGATAGGAAGTGATGGCGTTAAAGTGAGGAGAAAGAAAAAGTATTGCCGCCGTGAATCATAAAATCCGACGCCGACGAAAAACAGTGAGAACATAGCGAGCAAAGTGATTCTGATGAAAAGGGAGAAGCGAGGCGACGACGAAGACGACGACGAGCGCGTATCGGTATCTCGATACAGACGCGTGCCGCCGAAGAGAGCGCTTTTTGTATATTATTTTTTTATTTACTAAACATTACGGGAAACCAAATCATTAACGCACGATTGATTTAGTAGCCTGCGTGTCTGTGTGAGTGTCTGTGTGTGTGAAATAGCGTATATGTATAGATAAATGTATAGTATTTAGTATTAGGTCGATGTATACTAGCGCTTACCGCGCTGCCGTTGTTTCGGTTGTTATTGGGGACAAAACTTGAACGTCATAAGCACATCAAAATCTTCAAAACACACACGCGCGCACACACACACTTTAATTAATTAATTAATTAATTAATTCGGCAACTGATCGAACGTACGAACGAACGATTAACTAAAAATGTGGGTCATGCTCCCAATCGTCGGCGGTGCCGCGATCGCTAAAAGAATAACAAAGAATAACAATAATAGTTCAAAGAACACGACTTCTTCGAACGATGAAAGTATTCAAAAGTTTGAAAATCACGAAGATGTTTTTAGTAAACATAGTAAGAATAATAATAATGATAATGATAATAATGATATGGATGAATATAATTACGATGATTACGATGATGATTACGATTACGATGATCGCTTTGTTGATAATAATAATAATAATAATAATAATAATAGTAATAGTAATAATACGAAGCACAAAATGTTGTCCTTCCTCAAAAGTCCTCATCGACAACAACGACAACAACAAAAAGCTTCGATAGAACAGTTTCTGCCCTCGATAAACGTCGAGCAAATGCTCGAGAAATTAAAACAAGAGAAGTTCCAATTAGAGTGCGAATTAGGGATGATGAACGCTACGTTAGAGGAAGAAGCAATGCGTGCGGATGCGTTAGAGGAGGATTTGAATAATACTAGAGTGACGTTACAGGCTGTGATCGAGCGCGATAGTTTAGACGAAGCCGCGAGAGCAAACGAGAAGTTAAGGGCGACGAGAGAGGAGTTGATTTTAATGAACGAAACGTTAGAGGAGGAGTTTAAGAAGAACGATGAGTTGAAGAGTGATTTACAACGAGTGCAGAAAACGTTAGATGAAGTCGTGAAGAGGGAGATTCAGACCGTTAGGGAGAACGAGGATTTGTTAAGACGCTCAAAGTTTGAAATAAACGAAGAACTTATGATTTCAAACGAGAAAATGGAGAGACTTGAGCAAGAGAGATTTAAATTTGAGAGACAGTGCGAGAGTTATGAGAAACGAATTGAAATGGCTAAAATGGAGTTCGAAGAGACTTTGAAGAAGTATTCAGAAGCGAATAAGCATAATATTGAAAAGATTGAAGGCGAACATAAAGTCGTCGTTGGTCAATTGAAACAGGAGTTAAAGGAAACAAAAGATGATTTGCGTGAGAGCTTAATCGTGATTGATGAGCTCCAGAGAGAAGAAGCTAATAAGAATAAGAATAAGAATAATGAAAATAACAACATAAGTAAAAGTAGCGCCGCCGCTGGTGCTGGTGATAAAAGCTTTGATAAACTCGTCGCTTTACAACAAGAAAGAGAATCAGAGCACGCGTTAGAAGTCGCAGATTTGGCCGAGTCGCTTGAAGAAAAAGATGACGAAATCAAAGCTTTGATTAATGAAATATCAGTATCACGCTCGCGAGAGGAGTCTTTACGCGAAAAAGTTGTTAGCTTATCCTCCGAAAAAGTGAAACGCTTATCAGCTGTTGTTGCGCGTAGCCCAAGGGGCAAAGAAGAAGCGACAGACTCGTTCGATGATTTTTCAATAGACGAGGAAGTATTGAAAGCGGAGAGTTCCAAAGTTGCTTATTCAACATCGAAAGCCGAATCATCAGTGAGCCCGAGAAAACGGTTTGGTGGCTTATTTGGCGGCGGCGGACGTAATAATAATATCAATAAAGCAGAAACACAAAATCGATCGCCTTTGTCTGAATTTGCTAAGGACGCGAGCGAGACTTTGCTTTCACCGCCAATCTCTACGGCTACTCCGCCGACGCCTCCGAACTTTGCAGGCACATCTGGTAATAGTAGCTCTAAACGGTTGAACGTAAAGCCTTCTGAAATGCGGGCTATGCAGCAACAGGTTCAAGAATTAGTTGCGAAAGTTGATGGTGCAACGACTCCGCTAGGTATTAGCAAGGCATTGAAAGAGCTCGAAGAGTTGCAAATAAAATTAGCATCTCTCGATTTTGCTATAGAGAGCCCGACAGAAGATGATGGTAGATTTGGCGAAAATACACCGAGAAATATCATAAGTTACGATCAAAGATCGACACCCACGACGACAACATCGACATCAGGATTTACCGTGAACATGTCGCCTTCGCCTCCGCGTTCGACGAGAAGAGAAAATAAGAATGAAACGCCACCACAACAGAGTTTGGCCAATGCGTACGGCGGGGAAGAGAATCAATTGCAACTTGAGCAAACAGCGAGCTTTTCAACGCCCGGGCCTTCATCCATCAACTATTCATCCAACAACGATAATTCATTGCCGGCGCCTTGGTTATCAAAGTCTCCGTCGGGTAGAACTAAGCAGCTCAAAAAATGTACTTCGTGCCAAATTGGTTTCCCAGAATCCGACAAGCAGTTTTGCGCGCATTGCTTGACACCTCCGAATAAGCGAGGAAGCCATGAAAATTCAACGACTCCACCAGTAGAAGCCGTGGAAAAGAAGAAGAAGAAGTTGATGTCGATGTCAATGTTTAAGAAATCGCCTGTGAAATCTACTTCGTAGTGTAAATAAATAAATAAGAAATAAATTACAAAGCATCGCAACCTCGACCGCGCGAATCTACATAAATCAATCGTTCTTTCCTCCTACCGCCCTTTGCCCATCTGATGATTTCTAAAGCTACGGTTGAAGATACTAATTGCGCCAACGACGAATCCGTACACTTCGTCCACGCGTACGGCGAGTCCCGTTTATTTACTTCGACGATACCGATTTGATTCTTTCCTACGACACCGCAGCGAATAGCAAAACTGGCTTGAATTTGCGGGAAATTTTTCCTTTCTTTGCTAAACGGCGCTTCTTCCTGAACGTGGACGATGATATCAAACTTACAACTAACATCATTATCTTCATTTTTGTTATCAAAATTGTTCTCGTTGGAATAATAATAATACGATTTCGTATCAGGAAATCGCTCGTTTAACGCCAAAGCGTTTGCATCGTTTTCGCATTCACTCAAAGAAAACATTGGATCACCAGCGTAAGCGCATAAGAGCGGATGCTGTGCAGCTTTGGGGAAATTGATATTCTGCGGGTCCGAAGCGTCTCCAACGAGTGCAATTTCTGAAACGCCAATAGCTGCAAAACTAGTCGCTAAAGATGCGCTTAAAATACCAGAACCTACGATGGCTATTTTACATCGCTTTCTGATATTTTCTACGGCATCAAATCCAATGTGTTTTAATACTGCTTCTTTCGGATCATCATCCATGGCTGAATCGATGCCTTGCGTAGTTATTGTTTCATATCCTTCTTCGATGTTATTAATTTCGTTTTTATCATCATCATCGTTATTTTTTTCGACGTTTTTTAAGCAGTCAAAAATATCTAAATGTATCCACTGATTTGCACCTTCCAAGACTTCTTCATCATCCATGCCCCTTTCTCCTCTGCTTTCTTTTTTATCCGTCTCAATGTCTTCAATTTTTATCGCCGTGCTAATTTTTGCAATGTTTTCCTCCCTTCTTTTCCAGATTTTTGTCACGGCAAAAGCAGCCGTAGATGCAACGAGCATGGTCATCGGCAGAAACACGTCTTCATTTTCATCATCATCATCATCATTTGATTTCGTCGTCGTAGTAGTACTTCTATTATTGCTATTATTGCTATTATTGCTATTATCAGTAGTCGCAGGAGAAGACGATACCAAAAATGTATCCCTGTTCTTCTCATTCGAGCGCTCGTTAACTGCGTTCAATAACGGTTTCGCCTCTGGAGTCCTTTTCAAAAACTCCCAATGCAAAGCAGCTCTTCGTTCTCTCCTCTTCTTTTCATCTGTATCGTCATTATCATCGATCCCAAGCGCGAATAAAACTGTAAACTGCGGCCTCAAAGCGTCGTACATCGTCTTCGCCTTCTCCGATCCATCGTCGACGAAAATCGTCCCGTGCTCACTCGTACCGTTCAAACTCACAAACAAAAACGCCGGTCTGTTACTCACCACGCTCTCTAATTTCAACATCCTCTCGTTCATAGCGCACGCTAACGACAAAGGTCCGGCGCCATCGCAGAATAGTAAACAGTCACATTTTTTCACCTCTCTCTCGAAATCTGCATCGAACTTATTCTCATTCCTATGATTAACTCTCACTTCGTGCGCGTACGTTTTTCCCAAAGCCGAACAACACGCGCGACCACCGAATTCTCTCAACGCTCGTTTATCGAATTGTTCCCTCAATCTTCTCGTTATCGCGATATCTCTCCTTTCGTTCAAGTCCGATTTTCTTAAAATCCCTAAACTCGATGCGATATCTCTCTCGTTCACTACACGCAGCGCATGACTGCTTTCGTCAATAGTACTGTTGTTTACGTTCACGAACGTGATCTTGGTCATCGGGTTTTGCAGGAGTAACGAGTGAGCGATTTGTAACGCGAGTGCGTTCTTGAGTCCTATGATTAGGACGTTCATTTCATCTACTACTAGTTATTATACTTATTGTTCCCTACTGATGATGCCCTACTGATGATGTTTCCTTCTCTATATACACCTGCTGCTTGTCTGCTTGTCCATCTGTCTGTCTGTCAATTGCGAAACCCTGCACTGAATTCGATCCAGGAGCTCTTCTTTAAGTAAAGCACGCACGGGCGGAGCGAAAACCCCTATTAAACGCAATCTTCAAAAACGCGAGATCTCGAGTTTTTTTAATTTCAGAATCTTAAAAACGGCGTGAAAATACTCTCCATTTCGCTTCAGTGCACGAACAAAGAACGCGACTTCACTACTACTGCTGCCCCTACGCTCACTATCGATCTCCCGTCTCTCGCTCTCTCTCTCTCATTCATGATACTCTTTACTCTTACGACGCGAGCAGAGCGATGTAATTTCTTCGACATCGGTTCAACGCAAGTTTAGGATTTTTGCAGAGGCACCCTAAAATACTACTCCTTTTGAATCTTTCGGGATCGTTTCACAAAGCAAAGGCGACGGAAAAAAATTCACCTGCCCGCGTTTTGATCTCGTGCAAATCGTACTAAATAATTAATGAAAACGGCCTCATCGCGATCTCTATCACGAGCGAAAACAACAACTGCGACCTCTTTTACGTCTTCTCCCTCTCGCTCCTCTGCTTTCACTTCTTTTCAAAACTTCCTAGCGAAAAAGAACGCATCGCGTCGTTCATCTTCATCAGCAGCAAAACCTTCAGCAGTGATGGCAACAAAAGCGATGCAGTTCACGGTGACGTATAGTAAGAACTGAGACGGTGGGGGCCAGGAATACGAAGCCGCGAAAGCGGCGATCCTGGCCGTCGTGAAGAACGCGTCCGTTGAACCGAACAGGGTCGATGTGTATCCAATCACGGTCACGGTGGAGGAGAAGAGCTTGGGGGTTATTTATTCCGGAAGACAGCAAGGTTTTTTTGGGAAGAATGGCAGGCCGGCGTGTAAGGACGTGCAAGACGCGTTGAGGGCGAAGTTATAGAAGCGCGATGTGAGGGAATGTGATAGATGAAGAGAGAGAGAGAGAGAGAGAGAGAGAGAGTTTATTCGTTTAATTTTCTTGAATTTGAAGTGACTCGCTTGGCGGAAAAAGTTAACATAAAAAACCCCGCCACGGAGACGATAAGACAAAGAATAGAGCGGCGAATACATAATATCTCTTTTTCTTTCTTTCTTTATATATATATATATATATATATATATATATATACATACATATTTATAAATATATCAATTCTATGCACACTATTAACAGCACGCGAGCACACGCACAAACACACGCTATACACATTTGAAGATACACACGCGCGCGCTATTTTACATTTTTTTATTCACCGGAACGAATCCAGCTCTCGCGGCTAAAGGTTTATGAAGACCTACACCTGCGCCACCGTGCAAAATTTGTACACTGGGAGAAGGAATATCAAAACTTGATCGAGCGGACGGGGGAAACGAGTTTGTTGATTTTGGTGTACCAACGGCACTTTTATTATCATCATCACCCTCATTACCAGAGCTTTCATCGTCGTCATCACTCGTTGGTGGTTCGACGAGAGATTTTTCTCCTCCCAAAGGTTGCAAATTCAAATTCAAGCTCGAAGAAACAGAAGCCGCTTCGAACGCACGTCGTTCAAGTAAACTCATGAGCCGTCTTACCATTTATTGTAACATCACTCGTAGTCGCCATACCACCACCACCATTGTTTACAGCATAACCCCACTGCATTAGCATCAACTGCGCGTTTAGCTGCATGTATTGGAAAGACTGTTGAGGTGTTTGATACATCATTGGCATGTTCATGGCCATATGATGAGGATTCATCATAAACGCAGAATGCTGTGCTAATAAAGCTTGCTGCATTGCTTGGTAAGTTGCTGCATTTTGAGCGTGTTGGTGATATAACCTTTGGAGTTCTGCTTCGATATTAGCTGGCTCCGAAGTCGGACGCGCTTGATTTCCTAAATCCAAAGATGGTGGACGAATTGAATGCTGTAGTATATCGCAGCTTCTTCGAGCTTTTCTTGGCGAACCCAAAGCTCCATTATTATCATCAGCGTTGTCTTTCTCGTCATCATCGTTACTACTTTTTCTTCCCCATTGATAATCTTCATCTTTCTCATTTTCGGAAGATGTTCTCGGCGTTCGAATGTCTTTTGATGTTATCCCCTTTAATTTAACTGGCTCGTCGTCGTCATCCAAAGCGCTCGCTGCGTCAAGCAAAGCGTCAAAGAGCTGGCCACCTTTGTCTCCCGAGCTTTGCCTCGTCAATTCGACGCTGTTCCTCGTCAATTCGACGCTTCTCCTCTTGAACGCATTAGATTTACAGGGAACGCCGAGAGACTTTCTCACAAGCTCTTGCTGTTGTTGTTGTTGTTGTTGCGGAATGATGATCGGTGCATTAATAACCGTATTGTTGTTGTTCGTAATAAGTTCACCACTATCCGAATCTTCATCTTTACCACTAATTGTCGTCGTCGTCGTCGTCGGTAGTGTCTTTTTTGATAAACTCTTCTTGTTAGCGAAAAATCTCTTGAACAATCTTCTGTTTTGTTTTGCTTGTTTTTTAATGTCGTTGCTGTTACTAGTATTCTCATTATTATTATTCGACGTACCACCACAATTACTAGCACTCATAGTTGGTTTCATTGCTGCTGCTACTAAATGAACGTTTGAGTTTGGATCGAGATATAACTCCTCGCGCAGTTTCCTCGCATCGACTAAATGCTTCTCAATATCTTCCAATAAAAACAAACAGTGTCTATTATTATCATCGATATTACTCTCATTCTCATTATTCTTAGCAGCACTCAGGAGTAATAATCTTTCATTTTCCTCCTCGAGTTGTTTAATCAACGTATCAATTTTCTTCACTTTACGAAACGGCCATCTGACGACTCCGAGTTCTCTACAACGTTGTTTCAAAACCGTCACGCATATGCCAAACTTCTTCGCAGCATCGTTGATCGGTAAATGATACCCAGTCTTCAGATCTTCCTGGTTTATCGATATTATCGTACCGTTATGATTATTATGTGCACTTGATCTCTACCATTTATACATTTTAACAAAGAAGAAGAAGAAGAAGAAGTGTTCGTTTTGTTTTGTTAGTTCGCGTTGGTCGTTAAATATCTTCGTTCGTTTAAATTGCGCGATTTTCTTTGATCAATCACGCGCGCGATCACGATCAAACGCTCTAAAAAATATCGAAATCCAATGCGGAAATTATTAATTCGCGTGATTTTAACCGCGCAATCTTTAGATCTCATTCGCGTTCGCTCGCGTGTTCGCGACAAAAATGTATTCGTTAACCGATTCTCAACAAACGGAATGGATTGTCCAAAAGAATGACTCAGCAACATATGTCGTGAGCGCAGAAAAGAACGATATTGGACAAGAAAAGAAAACGAGATCTTTCTTGCGTACCTGCATTTTATGTAAATCTTATGATCTGATTGAAGAGACAGTGCGACGATGATAGTACGTTTGTCTTAATTGATCATTAACGTTTTAATTAGTGTAGATTTCACGCGATTGATAAAAACAGGTTCAAGGCGCGACTTATTCCGTTATTCGTATCTGAGGATGTCATATTTTTTATTTTTTTGAGAGCAAGTGACTATATATATCCATGGATTGAAAATCAGCTTTTCCTGCTGCTCTTTTTTTTTTTTTTTTGTAATTTTTTTTTTTTTGTAAAAAAAAAAAAAAAAAAAAAAAAAAAAAAAAAAAAAAAAAAAAAAAAAAAAAAAAAAAATTATAAAAAATT
>Ga0114995_10001900_pt1 | contig 14582 bp, 12 predicted proteins | sample ArcticOcean_MG_C_11_FD_87038 | JGI IMG/M metagenome (GOLD analysis project Ga0114995, IMG submission 87038) | Marine microbial communities from western Arctic Ocean - ArcticOcean_MG_CB2_154 | ecosystem: Environmental > Aquatic > Marine > Oceanic | place: Arctic Ocean: Canada Basin | collected... | reverse complement strand
TTCGTTAAACTACGTAATGTTGGCACTAGTGTTTTTGGGTTTGGGTTTTGGTTTTTTTTCCTCGCCCAATAATAACGCTGCTATTGGTTCGGTGCCGGCAGATAAATTGAGCATTGCGGCGGCGCTACTTAATTTGGCTCGTACAATGGGTAATATGGTGAGCTCTGCTGTGGTAATGACACTATTTAGCGTCACCATGGGTGGCGCTGCGATCACCTCAGAGCTTTACCCGCAGCTCTTGTTAGTGATTAAAATCACTATGGGCTTGTCTGTGTGTTATGCCATAATTGCAGCTACATTTTCTTACCGGCGCGGTACTATTCATTAGCAGCTGCGGCGCTATTCATTAACTAGGCCCTAGCACTGAAAAAAAGCGCCTAAACCTGATCGCCTAAATACTCGATGGCCATAATGTCGTAGCCTTTGTCTAAGTCGTTGAGCTCTACTCTATCATCCAGCTGCTTACCAATGAGCGCTAGGGCAAGAGGCGAGTCTATACTGATGTAACCCGAGCTAGGGCTAAGTTCATCTGGGCCCACAATGCGATAACGTCGTTCATTGTCATCGTCATCTATCAGGGTAACCCAAGCACCAAAATAAACTTTCTTTGGGTCTGCGGGTAAACCATCAACTACCTTAATGTGATCAAGGCGCCTTTGTAGGTAAAGAATGCGGCTGTCCATTTCACGAAGCATTTTTTTGCCATAAATGTATTCGGCATTTTCGGAACGATCACCTAAGGCGGCGGCTTCTCGTACCGCTTGAGTAATTACAGGGCGTTTGTTACTCCACAGGTTATGTAACTCATATTTAAGGGCTGCCGCTCCTTCTGGAGTAATTAGAGGCGAACGTTTAGGACCTGGTGGGCGATAGCGCCCAGCGAAACGTTGGTTTGCTGATTTCATAAGGCACAGAGTCTCGAAATAGCCACAGGAATTACAGTTTCTACACGCATAATACGCGGGCCTAGGGAGAAGGGTATAAATTCTTGTTCGGCTAATTTGTCTACTTCATAGTCGGTAAAGCCGCCTTCAGGGCCAATGGCCAAAGTGGTGGCCTCTTGGCTTGCGTTAGGGCATGCCTGAGCATTACGCGGATGAGCCACAAGTCGACGGCTATTACCTGCCCAGTGGTTGAGGCGGTCTTCTACATAGGGTTTAAATAACCCGGCCTTGTGCACTATAGGAAGCTGTGTAGTGCCTGCTTGTTCTAGGCCTAAAAGTAAGTTGTCGTATATGCTTTGAGGATGCAGGAACGGCGTTTGCCAAAAGCTTTTTTCCACTTTCGCGCTATTTAATAAGGTGATTTCGCTTACCCCTAGGGTGGCGCAGGTTTGTAATATCCTACGCATCATTTTAGGCCTAGGCACGGCAAGTAACAATTTTAGCGAAAGGGGTTCTGGGCTAGTTTGGTTGAATGTGATGTCTAACCGAGTTTCGTGTTCGCTATGGGAGATTACTTCGCCTAAGCCGATAGCCCCATTAATTTGGCCAACTCTTAAAGTATCGCCAACCTTTGGCTTAATTACGTTAGTAAGGTGAGTTTGGCGGCGAGGGTCGTTAATTTTAATTTGTCCCATGGAAGACAATTCATCAGCGTTAAAAAGTAGTATATTCATAGCTGCACAGTATAATGGCACATTACCTATATTTGTTGGAGTTTGTGTGGTTATTATTGGAATTGCTGGCGCTTCGGCATCAGGCAAAAGTCTGTTGGCTAAAAATGTAATCGAAGGTTTCGATTCAGATCAAGTGGTAATGATGTCGGAAGACAGTTACTACAAAGATCAACGTAACCTGTCTAAAGCGCAGCGTAATCTCACCAACTATGATCACCCAGACGCCATGGATCATGAATTGATGGCGCAGCATATGGCCACGCTAATTGCGGGACAGTCCATTGAACTGCCCGTATATAGTTTTTATGAACATTTGCGTGAATCCCAAACAATTTCAATGAACCCTTGTAAGGTGCTGATTGTTGAAGGTATTCTGTTATTCACACAAGAGCGGTTACGGTCTTTGTTTAACCTGCGCATTTTTATGGATGTGCCGTTGGATGTTTGTTTGATTAGGCGCTTAGAGCGCGATGTAAATGAGCGAGGCCGAGATTTGAAGTCGGTTTTAGCTCAGTATCAAGCGACCGTGAGGCCCGGTTTTTTTAACCATGTATCACCATCCCGTGAACATGCGGATTTGATCGTACCTGAAGGTGGAGAAAATCCTGCTGCTATAGAGTTATTGAAAGCCCGTGTGGCTCAAATGCTTACATAAGCTTAACTTGGAGACAGAAGATGAATAAAACATTAGTACTTACTGCCATTTGTGCAGACCGCCCAGGCCTTATTAAAATGCTTTCTGAAGTCATTTATAAACATGAAGCCAGCTGGGAAGAGTCTAGTATGGCGCACCTTTCTGGCCAATTCGCCGGTATTCTTACGGTTAATGTTGATGAAAATGTAATCCCAGACCTAGAGAAAGATCTACGTGGATTAAGTGATCATGGCATGGCCGTTACCTTAAACGAGAGTATGGATTCCATAGACGATGCTAACCATCAAACTATTTGGTTAGACTTAACCTGCCATGACAAGCCTGGCATTATGCGTGAAGTGTCTAACGTGTTTGTAGTTCAAGGCGTAAGCGTGCAAAGCTTAGATACTGAAGTGGTGAGTGCATCAATGTCTGGTGGCGACATGTTTGTTGCTGGAGCTCAGCTGCTAGTAACCAAAGATTTTGACATGGAGAGCTTGCAAGAAGCTCTTGAAGGTTTGTCGGATGATTTGATGGTAGATTTGGCTCTCGCTGACGAAGAGTAGCCCACCTGCTGCGCTAGCTGATTGTCACCTTGATCGAAGCCGAGGCATTTTAGATCCCTTGGCTTCGATCAAGGTGAATTTTCCATACTTCTCTCCAGAACCCCCCTGAACTAGCAGAGTGCATCTAGCTTATCCTTAAGCAGGCCATTCACTTGGCCAGGGTTAGCAGAGCCCTTAGAAGCTTTCATTACTTGGCCCATAAAGAAACCTAGCATTTTTCCTCGTTTTTCTACTTCTGCATCAACATACTGTTGAACTTGCTTAGGGCTTGCCGCTATCACATCGTCTACCATCGCTGCGATAGCACCTATGTCACTCACCTGTTTAAGGCTTTTGGCATCTATAATGGCATCTACTTCGCCGGTTTGATTCCACAGTTCATCCAATACAGTTTTGGCTGCTTTGCCGTTAATGGTGTCATCCATGATGCGGCTTATCAGTTGGCCCAGTTGCGCTGCACTCACTGGTGCGGTATCAATTTCAATATTTTTTTGGTTCATGTATTTAGCAAGTTCGCCTGTGACCCAGTTGGCACTGAGTTTGGCATCGTTACACACAGTAACCACCTCTTCAAAATAATCAGCTAAACCTCGGCTAGCAGACAATACCCCAGCGTCATATTCACTTAGGCCCAATTGACTTACAAATCGTGCGCTACGCTGGTCCGGCAATTCTGGTAAGCTTTGACGAATGGCTTCAATGTAGGCGTCATCGATTTCGATTGGTAATAAATCTGGGCAAGGGAAGTAACGGTAATCGTTGGCTTCTTCTTTGCTACGCATAGGACGAGTTTCGTTCTTATCGGAATCGTAAAGGCGGGTTTCCTGTGCGATCTTGCCGCCATCTTCTAAAATATCTATCTGTCGTTGCACTTCTACGTTGATGGCACGTTCGATAAATTTAAATGAGTTGATGTTCTTTAATTCGGCGCGGGTGCCTAGTTTTTCTTGGCCTGTAGGACGAATAGACACGTTAGCGTCGCAGCGCATAGAGCCTTCGGCCATGTTGCCATCTGAAATTCCGATGGTGGTGACGATAGCATGCATTTTACGCATATAAGCTACCGCTTCTTTGGCACTTCTCATGTCTGGTTCTGACACGATTTCTAGCAACGGTGTGCTCGAGCGGTTAAGGTCTATCCCGGTCATGCCGTCGTAATCTTCGTGCAACGATTTCCCAGCGTCTTCTTCAAGATGCGCGCGGGTTACACCAATGCGTTTGGTGCTGCCATCTTCTAGTTGAATGTCTAAGTGTCCCAAGCCCACAATAGGGTGGTCCATTTGGCTGGTTTGGTAGCCTTTTGGTGAATCTGGGTAGAAGTAGTTTTTACGGGCAAATACGGAGTGTTTGCAAACTTCAGCATTAATTGCAGTGCCGAAGGTTACGGCCATGCGTAATGCTTCCTCGTTGAATACGGGCAATGCGCCAGGCATGCCTAAATCTACCAAGGTTGTTTGAGTATTAGGCTCTGCGCCAAAACCTACTTTAGCACCAGAAAACAATTTAGATTTTGTGGCTAGTTGAACGTGAATTTCTAAACCAATTACAATTTCCCAGGACATAATTAAGCTCCCTTTTCTGTATTAGATACGGGCATGCCGTTAGATGTTGGTGTTTGCAGGTGCCAGTCAGTAATTTGCTGATACTGGTGGGCAATGTTCAAAAGCTTTGCTTCAGCAAAGTAGTTGCCCATAATATGTAGCCCTACTGGGCGTCCATTTACAAAGCCGGCTGGAGTGGACATAGCAGGGATACCAGCCATATTGGCAGACAAAGTGTAGATGTCTTCTAAATACATGGCCACAGGGTCTTTGGTGTTGCTACCTAAGTCAAAGGCGGGCGTCGGTGCTACTGGGCCCATAATAACGTCTACTTGAGATAGGGCGCGAGCAAAGTCGTCTTTAATTAAGCGGCGAATACGCTGTGCTTTAACGTAATAAGCATCGTAATAACCTTCAGACAATGCATAAGTGCCCACCATGATACGACGCTTCACTTCTGTGCCGAACCCTTCAGAACGGGTACGGCAATAAAGGTCCATCAAGTCTGTTGGTTGGTCGCAGCGGTAACCATAACGAACGCCGTCAAAACGGCTCAAGTTAGAGGATGCTTCGGAGGGTGCGATAACATAATATGCAGGAATAGAAAGCTCTAGATTAGGTAGGCTAATATCAATAATTTGCGCGCCAAGGCCTTCTATTTCTTTTACAGCGGCCATAATACATTCTGCTACTTGAGGGTTTAGGCCTGGGCCAAAAAACTCTTTGGGTAGGCCAACTTTTAAGCCATGTAAGGGTAGGTTCAGATCGGCAGTAAAGTCTGGTGTATCTTGTTGTACGCTGGTGGAATCTTGCACGTCGAAACCAGCCATAGCATTGAGCATAATGGCTGCGTCGTGAGCTGTTTGGCACATAGGCCCGGCTTGGTCTAGGCTAGATGCATAAGCAATAATGCCAAAACGAGAAACACGGCCATAAGTTGGCTTAATACCCGTTAAGTTACAAAAAGAGGCCGGTTGGCGAATTGAACCGCCGGTATCGGTGCCTGTGGCAGCTGGCACAAGGCCAGCAGCTACGGCGGCGGCAGATCCTCCAGAAGACCCACCTGGTACAGCATTTAAGTCCCAAGGGTTTTTAACAGCACCAAAAAAACTGCTTTCGTTAGAAGAACCCATGGCAAATTCATCCATGTTGGTCTTGCCAACACACACGGCACCTGCAGATAATAAGCGCTGGCCTACTGTAGATTCGTAAGGTGGTACAAAATCTTGTAACATCTTTGAGGCGGCAGTAGTAGCGTGGCCTTTAGTGCAAAATAGATCTTTATGGGCAAAGGGAACGCCAGTGAGCATGGCGTGAGTGCCAGCAGCAAAGCGTGCATCAGCTGCATCGGCTTGGGTTAATGCAAGGTCTTCTGACACGCTAATAAAGCTGTTGTAGATAGAATCACGGGCTTTAATATCTGCAATGATGTCTTGAGTGATTTCGCGGCTAGAGTATTCTCCAGCGGCCAAATCCTTAGAAATTTGAACTAGGGTTTTATTGGTCATGGTTATGCTGTCGCTTTTTTAATCGAATACGTTAATCAAGTACCTTAGGTACAAGGTACAAGCCGTCTGCTGAAGCAGGTGCTATAGCGATAAAGGCTTCACGCTGGTCGTCGCAAGTCACTTCATCTTTACGCAAGCGCTGTGTTGCATCGTGAGGATTAGACAGAGGTTCTACGCCATCGGTATCGACTTGTTGCATTTGATCCATAAGGGACAAAATGCTGGAAATGCTGTTGGCGTAATCGCTGGTTTCGCTATTGCTTACTTGCAAGCGAGCAAGAATGGCGATTTTTTCGATGTCGGCGTTTTCTAGGGCCATAATGTTCTCTATTTAGGCTATATTTAATCTTCATGAGTAAGTTTTTGAACTTTTTAGCTCAATAATACTCATATTGGTATTGAAATTAGGCTGTTAAATTGAAGCAAAACTTTGGGTTAATTTGCAACAAACGTATAAGTAGCTAAAAAGGGATCTAATTTAGCATAAATTGAGCCGTTGGAAAACGGATTAACCTTGCTCAAATGGCCCTTGATTGTTAATATTTAACACTTATTACTAGCGGTTTATGTAGATCGCAATTATTCTCCGATTAGAGTCAATAAATCAGAATGTTTAAAAAAATCCGCGGCCTATTTTCTAGTGACCTGTCCATTGATCTAGGCACCGCAAATACCCTAATTTATGTGCGCGATAAAGACATCGTGCTTAACGAGCCATCTGTAGTTGCTATTCGTACACACGGCAATCAAAAAAGTGTAGCTGCAGTAGGAGCTGATGCCAAGCGTATGTTGGGCCGTACACCGGGTAATATTACGGCTATTCGCCCATTAAAAGATGGCGTTATTGCAGACTTCCATGTGACTGAAAAAATGTTGCAGCACTTTATCCATAAAGTACATGAAAATAGTTGGATGACACCTAGCCCTCGAGTTTTAGTGTGCGTGCCGTGCAAATCTACTCAAGTTGAGCGTCGAGCTATTAAAGAATCAGCCATGGGCGCAGGCGCTCGGGAAGTGTACTTAATAGAAGAACCTATGGCGGCAGCCATTGGTGCAGGTTTGCCGGTTGAGCAGGCTAGCGGTTCTATGGCAGTGGATATCGGTGGTGGCACCACTGAAATTGCTATTATCTCTTTAAATGGTGTGGTTTATTCTGAATCTGTACGTGTAGGTGGCGATCGTTTTGACGAAGCCATTATTGCTTATGTACGTCGTAACTATGGCTCCCTAATTGGTGAGGCCACAGCAGAGCGTATTAAACAAGAAATTGGTACGGCATACCCAAGGTCTGAACTGTTAGAGATTGACGTGAGAGGCCGTAACCTGGCTGAAGGTATTCCACGTAGCTTTACGCTTAACTGCAACGAAATAATGGAGGCTCTGCAAGAACCGTTATCTACCATTGTCCAGTCTGTTAAAAGTGCCCTTGAGAGCTCTCCACCAGAACTGGCTTCTGACATTGCTGAAAGTGGCATTGTACTCACCGGTGGTGGTGCATTGCTCCGGGACCTGGATCGTTTGATAAGTGAAGAAACCGGCTTGCCGGTGATCGTTGCAGAAGACCCATTGACCTGTGTAGCACGTGGTGGTGGTAAGGTGTTACAGATGCTTGATGATAATACATTTGATTTGCTGGCTAGAGATTAAGCCGCCCAATCAAGAATAAAACTACGGCGGGGTAGCTTAAGCAATATTTAAGCCACCCCGCCGTAGTTGTTTTAGCGCGATTGGATTGCTAGGAGATTTGTTATCGATCCTTTGTTTAAGGGACGGTCTACCGTAAAAAAATTCATTATTTACGGTTTGATCAGTATTAGTTTAATTATTGCTGATTACCAGTTTGATCAAATGCAACGGATTCGTGCGTGGCTCTCATTAGCTGTGACTCCAGTGCAGTGGTTAGTTGATGTGCCTCAACGTTCATGGACTTGGTTGGATGAAAGGCTCCAGGTGCGTGATGAGCTAATTGCCGAAAATAAACAATTACGCGCCCAAACTCTATTGGCCGAACGCCGAGTACAGAAACTAGCGGCACTCACTGTAGAAAACTTCCGTTTACGAGACTTACTTAATAGTAGCGAACAGTTAGACGAAAAGGTCATCGTGACTGAGCTCATTGGCATTAATTCTGATCCTTTTATCCATCAGGTGATTATTAATAATGGTTTTAATAGTAGCGCTTTTGTAGGCCAGCCAGTGCTTGATGCGACTGGTGTCATGGGGCAAGTGACGTCTACTTCTGCCTTTACCAGTAGAGTGTTATTAATTACTGATGCAGACCATGCTATCCCAGTGCAGGTGAACCGTAATAGTTTACGTTCGGTGGCCTATGGCTTGGGGCAATATGATTATTTGGAGCTACAAGATCTCTCTGACACGGCTGATATTGAAGTAGGTGATGTATTAGTGAGCTCGGGTTTAGGGCTGCGTTTTCCTAAAGGTTATCCAGTAGCGCGTGTGATCGAAGTGCGACATATGCCAGGCAAAGACTTCGCTAAGGTATTGGCTAAGCCTACGGCACAACTGGACCGCTCTCGCCACCTACTGTTGATTGAAACACCACAGCAGCAAAACGTATTTCAACAGGAAGGCAACTAATGATCGCTCCAAGATCTCATAACTTGTGGGTGCCTATAGTAACCTTGCTCGTGGCCTTTATGTTAAGTGCACTACCTATGCCTGAATGGGTGCAATGGGGCTGGCCCGAGTGGGTGTTAGTAGTGTTCCTTTACTGGGTGATCGCCCTGCCTCATCGATTTGGGTTAGGATGGGCGTTCATATTAGGATTGTTACTCGATCTTTTACAGGGATATCATATCGGGGTTAACGCGTTAGCCATGGTAGTAGTGACTTTTTTTTCTATGCTAATGTATCGTCGTTTGCGTATGTATCGTTCCTGGCAACAAGCCTTTGTGGTGTTTTTTTTGGTGGCTATTAATCAATGTATCAGCTATTGGTTTCAAGGTATCGGCAGTAACGCTAGCAGTGGCCTTTGGTTTTTATTACCAGCGCCAATCAGTGGTTTACTTTGGTTGTGGTTATTTGTTGTGCTACGTGGCATTCGTCGAGCGTTTAAAGTGGCTTAAAGTACAGGACAGATCCTCAAATGAACGAAGAAATTCTCATCAATTTCAGCCCTATGGAAACTCGAGTGGCGGTGATTGAAAATGGCATGTTGCAAGAGGTTCATTTAGAACGAAATGACCATCGTGGCATTGTGGGCAATATCTATTTGGGTAAGGTGGTTCGTGTTTTACCTGGTATGCAGGCTGCATTTATAGAGATTGGCTTAGAGCGCGCAGGCTTTATTCATGTGGCTGATGTTGAGCCACAAAATGGCCAACCAGATTCCGATGATATTGCACGACTAGTAAGAGAAGGCCAAAGCTTGCTGGTGCAAGTGCTAAAAGACCCCATCGGAACTAAAGGTGCCCGCCTTACTACCCAAATTTCTATTCCGTCACGTTACTTAGTTTATTTGCCTGGAAGTGATCATGTAGGCATCTCTCAACGCATTGAAGATGAAAATGAAAAGCAGCGCCTTAAAAGCTGTTTAGAGGGCTACTTAGCTGAGCCTACAGAGTTGAAAGATTCCTCTAAACCCAGTAAGTCGGAATTCTCTAAAGAGGGTGTCATCGTTCGCACTGTAGCAGAAGGTGTTGATGTGCAAGCTTTACATCAGGATGTCGATTTCCTGCGGCGCCTATGGCGTCAGGTAAGCAAAAAAATTGCCTCAGGCAAAGCCCCTCAAATGATCTATCAAGATCTACCCTTAGCGCTTCGTACCTTGCGCGATATTGCCCACCCGCAGATCGAAAAGATTCGGATCGACTCTAAAGAAACCTATCAAAAAGTGTCCGAATTTGTAGAGCAATTAGTGCCAGATATGGCCTCCAAGTTAGAGCACTACCCTGGCGGACGACCTATTTTTGATTTATATAACGTAGAAGACGAAATTCAAAAAGCCCTTGGTCGAAAAGTGCCGTTAAAATCTGGCGGTTATATCATTATTGATCAAACTGAAGCGATGACCACAGTAGATGTAAATACTGGGGCTTATGTAGGGCATCGTAACCTAGAAGAGACCATATTTAAGACTAATCTAGAAGCTGCAACAGCCATAGGTAGGCAGCTGCGGTTACGAAATCTTGGTGGCATTATTATTTTAGATTTCATCGACATGCAAGATTTAGAGCATCAGCGCCAAGTGGCTCGTACGTTAGACAATGCGTTAGCTAAAGATCACGTTAAAACTAAAGTGTTACCCGTGTCAGATTTAGGCTTGATCCAAATGACACGCAAACGCACGCGTGAAAGCTTAGAGCAGCTGTTATGCGAACCTTGCTCTTCGTGTGAGGGAACGGGTAGCAATAAAACCCCAGAAACCGTTTGTTACGAAATATTTCGAGAAATCCTACGCGCTCATAGAGCTTATGACACTAAGACCTATTTGGTGCTTGCTTCACAAGCAGTTATCGATCAACTTCTAGATGAAGAAGCACACCGTTTAGCGGAGCTAGAACAGTTTATAGGAAAGTCTATATCGTTACGCGTAGAACCTATGTATGTTAGCGAACAATATGATGTGGTGTTGCGTTAATGATGATTAAAATAAGCCAGTGGTTAATGGCTTGCGTTTGCGTACTGCTATTGTTGATGGCAGTAAGTTTATCTTGGCTTCGCTTGGGTGTTGATGACCACAAGTTCTATCATCAATGGGTTGAAGGCGAAGTAAGTAAGGCTATCGGTCAAGAGCTAAAGTTAAAGTCTTTTCAATTTAAGTTAGAAGGTACTCGCTTACAGCTAAGTTTAACAGGCATTGAAGACTTAGGTGGTTTAACCATCACTCATTTAGCCTTGGGTATCGACTTGTTGGGATCCTTGAACGAGCAGATGCTACGCTTATCCCATGTTCAAGCTACTGGCTTAGCCATTAATATTGGACAGAAAAGTGATGGTACTTGGGGCCCTCAAGCTACTAAAGAAAGTAGTTCTCAATCCGTTCCCCAGCTGTTGTTGGCAGTAGCAGCTAGGGTGCCTCAGTTGTTACTAAATGACGTTAGCTTTACCTTGAACCCTAATCAAGGCCAGCCATTTACTTTTCCTAAGCTAAACGCACAGGTTCATGTGGCAGAAGACACGGGCCTAGATCTAACTAGAATTACCTTATCTCTGCATAGTACAGCCGATACTAAACGACAAGATTCTGATTTAGAAACCGAAGTTATTCTTGACCTTAAAACTAACCAAAAAATAGGTCATCCATCTAACGAAGCAATTCAGCGTGCACAAATCTATGTGCGCAGTAATGGTTTGGAGCTAGCACCTTGGTTATCATTATTGGCACCCCCAGAATCTTCCTTTTATCTAGACCGTTTACGCTTGGGTGGTCAATATTGGTTAGATTATCAAGCCAATAAGCACCTTCGGTTAGTGACTCAGAATACCCAACTACTATTAGCTACACCCACTGATGAGATTGATTTGACGGGTGACATAAGAGCAGCTAGCCAGCTAGAAGGCCTAACATGGTTAGATTGGAAATCATTGGATGTTAATCTGGCAGCGAACGAATTAAGCGGACAGGTTAATGGTGTTGCTTTACCTTTGAGCGAATTGCTGATTCAAAAAGTAAACCAACGTTTAGTAATAGGCAGTCCAAAGCTTCATTTAGCCGATACACAACGATTATTGAATACAATTAAAACTTTGCCTATCAAAATCAATGTGCCTATTCAGTCGTTAGCGCCTAAAGGTGTGTTGCGCCAGGTACAATTACATTTAGATGGTCACCAGCCTAAAGAATTTCTATTTACCGGTAATATGCAACAAGTGAGCGTAGACGCATGGGTAGGAGTGCCGAAAATAAGCCAGGCTGATGGACAAGTTTGGCTTAATCGCTACGGTGGTAAAGTGGCCATAAATGACACGGACGGTCTTCAGTTACGCATCACCAAACTCACCTCGCAGCCATGGCAGTTGAGTAGTTCACAGGGTGAGTTTAATTGGCATTACGGAGCCCTAACTAACCGATTTAGCTCATCCAATGTGCATATCGGTTTTGACCAAGGGCATATGAATCTACAAATAGCGGCAGAGTTTCCTCGTAAAGGGTCAACTGCAGAGCCTTTTATACAATTGGCGCTGGGTATGCAAAACCTGAACTTAGCTGGGTTGCCTAGCATGTTGCCAGATGTCCCGCTTGGTAGGCGCCTGGGCTCTTGGATAACAACTGCAGCGCCTATGGGCACGGTGGCCAAGGCTGCTCTTATTTACAACGGCCGCCCAGGAAGTGCGGCAAACTCTGAAGGTGTTATGCCAATGCCTATACCTATGGCAAGGTCTATGCCTATTGTGGCGCACGTGGAAACGCCCAACTTTAGTTATCACCAAGACTGGCCTCAAGTTCAAGGCTTAAAGGCAGACCTAACAGTAGATCACAGCGGCGTATTGGTAGACGTTCTGGCAGGGTATGTTGTGCAGGGTGACATAACTAAGTCTGTGAAAGGTTGGCAAGTTGAGGTGCCAATTTATAAAGCAGAAAGTAATAAAAAACTTACAGCAAGTAACGCAGCAGTAGATAAAAACCGCCGTTATATAACTGTTCACGGACAAATAGCAGGTGAAGCTTCACAGATAATAACTTTGGCACAGAAACTACCCTTACACCTGAATTTACCTTCATGGCTACACGCAGCAAAACCTCAAGGGGACGTGTCTTTGCAGGGTAGTTTTGGGATACCTTTTGGCCATCAAGCAAAAGCAATCTATGACCTTAAGTTATCTGGCGATGATCTCAGTGGTTATTGGGAACCTTTACAAGCTAATTTAAGCCAAGTGAATTTTGAGGTTGGGTTAAGCTCTGAACATTCTGGTATTGGAAACATTAGTGGTAACGGTCTTGTAGATGACCAGTTGATCACATTTAAGCGATTATCCAAGGTAGACCTTGCGAAACATTGGTTGTCGCAGATTCCTACTAAAGTTTTGTATAGCGTTAATAGAAACTTTGATGCACAAGTAGATAATCTAACGATGGAGTTTACAGGGCAATTACCTGCACATTATTTAGCAACAAAAATTAACCAGCCTTGGGCGCAAGAAATTTCAGGGCCGTTGCCCTTCGTGGCAAGGTTCTCGACCTGCACTCAAACTGTTGCTTTGTGTACATGGCTAAGTGCAGAGGTTGACCTTAATCAAGCGGGTATAGATCTGCCTGATCCGTTGAATCAATTACAACAACTTCAGTTGTTGGGTAATTGGCAGCAAGATGATCAGAATTGGTATGCCAGTATAGATCAGCATCAGGTTGCCATTAAACTTGGCACTACCGAAAGTTCAAATGGTTTAAGAGTATTAGGTGCAAATGCAGCGTTTAACAGTGCCGTTGATTGGGCAGAGCAAGGGCAGTGGCGTGTTGGTGGGCAAATAGAATTTGTGGACCTGGATCCTTGGTTGATGGTATATCAACAACGTATTAAATCGTGGTGGGTAGCGGCAGAAAAAAAGCCTACAACATTAGTACTACCTACAATAGATGTGAAAATAAAACGTGCAACTTGGCAAGGTCTTGATATGGACCACGCCACAATGACACTACAAATACTCACCGAAGAAGGTGACTTGTTAGCTCTTAATCCATGGCGCTTTAGGTTTGCCTCTGAACAGTTAGCAGGTAAGGTAGATTATTATGGCGCTAGCCACCCGTTAGTAATTCACATTGACCACGCCCGCTTGAGCTTTCCAGAACTAGTTGATGCTAAGGCTGATGACTATGACTTACTAAAAAATATTGATCCTAGTAAATTCCCAGATGCCGACGTGTCGATCGATGAGCTGGCTAAGAATGGTGAATCTTTTGGCCAATGGCAGTTTAAAATGCGGCGCCAGGGCACTCTGGTTAACGTACATGACTTAGATGCTTACATTCGCCACAGCCACCTGCAAGGTAATCTTATATGGGATAAAGTAGATGGGTTTCACCGAACTCAGTTTACTGGCCGCGTGTCATCTAGTGATATTACCAGTCTGTTAATGGATTGGGGATATGGCCCTGCACTGGTCGCCGAAACCTCTGCTCTCGAGGTGCAGTTAGATTGGCCTCGCTCTCCTGCGGCGTTTTCGATAAAAGAGATTAGTGGCGATGTAGGCCTGCGCCTTAAGAAAGGCAGTTTCTCTTCTTCTCAATCTGCGGCTAACGGCCTAAGAGTTTTAGCCATGTTCGACATGAGTAGGCTCATGAAACGGGTGCAACTAGACTTCTCTGACATTATACAACCAGGGTTCAGCTTTGATAGTGTTGCTGTTCACTATCGCTTTGACGATGGCGTAGCATCCACTGTTTCTCCTTTAACTCTTAAGTCTACAGCGTTGAACTTAACGATGGATGGTTGGATCGACTTTAACCGGCGACAAGTGAATAATAATTTAATTGTTACCTTGCCGGTGGCGGATAAGTTGCCTTTATTGGCTTTAGTTGCTGGCCTACCGCAGCTGAGTGGCATGATATACGTGGTGAATAAACTTATTGGTGACGAGCTGTCTACTTTTACTAGCGCCCGCTACAGTGTAATGGGTTCCCTCGATAAACCAGATGTTAAATTGGTGAAAATTTTTGATAAGGACTACCAGGCCCAGTCTGTAAAGGAGCGTATTGAAAGTGTCATCAGTATTGAATGAATCGAATCCCGTGTTAAATCAGGCTGTTAATTTAAC
>Ga0114995_10001894_pt1 | contig 14614 bp, 12 predicted proteins | sample ArcticOcean_MG_C_11_FD_87038 | JGI IMG/M metagenome (GOLD analysis project Ga0114995, IMG submission 87038) | Marine microbial communities from western Arctic Ocean - ArcticOcean_MG_CB2_154 | ecosystem: Environmental > Aquatic > Marine > Oceanic | place: Arctic Ocean: Canada Basin | collected... | reverse complement strand
TGGGATGACCTGCTGGCGCAACTGATACCGGCGTTGCCGACGGGTGTGAGCGCATTAATTGCCAGCAAAGCGGGTATCGGTATGATTTGGGATGAGCGTGGTGATACCCTTGATCTGGAGAAAATCGCGGCCACTTTGCAGCGGCTGCGAGAAAAAAAAGCAGAAATATGTCATTGATGCTTGACCTGAGGGCAGACGAACACGTATATATGCCGAACCGGTGTGCTGCAAATCGGCCAGATCATTTACTGTGAGTACCGTTTTTAGATTCTATACGGTGCCGTATTTAAGGAATTAAGTTCTATATGGGCAAGTCTTTAGTTATTGTGGAATCGCCAGCCAAGGCTAAAACAATTAATCGTTATCTTGGCGATGACTTTATTGTTAAGTCCAGTGTTGGTCATATTCGTGATCTCCCCACTGGGGCCAACCGCATCACCACTGACCCTAAGGAACGCGCTCGACAGGCCGCGGTGACGCGTAAGTTGTCACCTGAAGATAAGGTTATTCACCGTGAAAAGAAGGCAAAATCCCAGCTTATTAATAGTATGGGTATTGATCCGGACAATGATTGGAAAGCCGAGTATGCGACGCTTCCGGGTAAAGAGAAGGTCGTAGCTGAACTGAAGAAACTAGCTAAGGATGCTGACACTGTGTACCTCGCGACGGATATGGATCGCGAGGGAGAAGCTATTGCTTGGCACCTGACTCAGGTGATTGGCGGTGATGACAGCCGCTACAAGCGCGTGGTGTTTAATGAAATCACCAAAAATGCCATTAAGAAAGCCTTTGAGAAGCCCGGGGTACTCAACACCGCTCGTGTGGATGCTCAGCAGGCGCGGCGCTTCCTCGATCGCGTGGTCGGCTTTATGGTATCGCCACTGCTATGGGAAAAGGTGGGGCGAGGGCTTTCAGCAGGCAGAGTGCAGTCGGTAGCTCTAAAGTTAGTGGTCGAGCGCGAGCGAGAGATCCGCGCTTTTATCCCAGAGGAGTACTGGACTGTTCAAGCGGATCTAGAACCCCGTGAGCAAGACGAGGGCGATGAATTAAAGGTTCGTTTCGATGTTAGGCGGCAAGATGGTAAGGCGTTCCGTCCAGTCAATAAAGTTGAAGCAGACACCGCGTTAGCCGCATTGCGCTCAGCAGATTATGCGGTGAGTAAGCGCGAGGACAAACCGACTAAGTCAAAGCCTTCGGCACCTTTTATTACCTCGACATTACAGCAAGCGTCCAGTACGCGTTTGGGTTTTGGGGTTAAGAAGACAATGATGATGGCCCAGCGTCTTTATGAGGCGGGTTATATTACCTATATGCGAACGGATTCTACGCATTTGGGTCAGGACGCAGTGACGACCTGCCGTGAATACATTCAACAGCATCATGGTGCTAAGTATCTACCAGAAGCGCCAATCGTTTATAGTAGCAAGGCAGGCGCACAAGAAGCTCACGAGGCCATCAGACCCTCGAATGTCGATATCCGTCCCGGCAGCCTAGACGATATGGAAGTAGATGCTCGTCGCCTCTACCAGCTCATCTGGCAGCAGTTTGTTGCCTGCCAGATGACTAACGCGGAGTTTACTGCAACGACTATCACCGTTTCCGCTGGAGGCTTCGATTTGGCCGCCAAGGGCAGGGTGACCCGTTTTGATGGCTATCTCGCCGTAATGCCGGCGAAAAGCGCTAAAGACGAAGATGACGAATTACCGGATCTGCAGCAGGGTGATCTAATGAGTATGCTGCTGTTGATTCCTCAGCAGCACTTTACCAAGCCTTCGGCACGGTTCTCTGAGGCAGCGCTGGTCAAAGAACTCGAAAAGCGGGGTGTTGGGCGACCCTCAACTTATGCATCTATTATTTCTACGATTCAAGATCGCGGTTATGTGCGCATTGAGAACAAGCGAATTTTTGCAGAGAAAATTGGCGATATAGTTACCGATCGTCTATCGGAGAGCTTCACCGATCTTATGGATTACGGCTTTACCGCCACTATGGAAGAACGTCTGGATGAAGTGGCGGAGGGTAAGCTGAACTGGAAGCGTCTGCTTAATAGTTTTTATAAAGATTTGAGCGAACGGGTTAGCAAAGCCAAAGAGCTAGACGGTGGCATGCGGCCTAATACACCATCTGAGACCACGATTGTCTGTGCTAAGTGTGCACGTCCAATGATGATCAGAACGGCCGGTACAGGCGTTTTTCTGGGCTGCTCAGGCTATGCGCTGCCGCCCAAGGAGCGCTGCAAGCATACGGTGAACCTTACCGTTGGCGACGAGGCGGTTAATATCGACGAAGACGATGAGGCTGAGTCAAAATTATTGCTACACAGGCATCGCTGCAAATTGTGCAATACGTCAATGGACAGCTATCTTTTGGATGAAACACGTAAGTTACATGTCTGTGGTAATAACCCAGACTGTATTGGCCATGATGTGGAAATGGGTCAGTATGTGATCAAGGGCTATGAAGGCCCGCTGATAGAATGTGATAAATGCGCTAGCGATATGCAGCTTAAAACTGGTCGGTTCGGTAAATATTTTGGCTGCACCGGAGAAAACACCGAAGGTCTACCCTGCAAGAATACGCGCAAGTTACTGCGTAATGGCGAAGCGGCACCGCCAAAGGTTGACCCAATCTCTATGCCAGAACTACGCTGTATTAAGGTCGAAGACTACTATGTGTTGCGTGACGGTGCCTCGGGAATTTTCCTCGCGGCTAGCCAATACCCGCGCCATCGTGAAACCCGTGCGCCAACGGTTACCGAGTTGCTGCCCTACAAGGCGCAGATCGACGAGAAATATCAATTTTTACTCACGGCACCGGTTTTAGATCCTGATGGCAAGACCACAGTGATCCGATACAGTCGTAAAACCAAAGAGCAGTATGTGCGCAGCGAGGATGACGGCAAGCCCACTGGTTGGAGTGCTTATTATAGTGGTGGCAGTTGGAAGGCTACCGCGAAAGGTAAGTAGCGAGCATGGCACTGTCTATTTATCTATCAGCCGTGAATCAAAAATTACTGTTTGCTAAGCGACTGCTGGCTATTGACGTCAAGATTTCACTGGCGGGTCATCAGGACATCCATCAGGCCACGGCAATTGCACAGTCTGCTACATTGCAGTTGCAGCGTGCCTGGTATTGGCATCTTCAGGATGTTGCCTGTAATTATAAACTACAGGATCCCGAGGCGGTTGACTGTGCCTCGTCACTGGTTGCTCTGTTGGCGGATGAGGGTAAATCGCCAGGGGAAGCGATTGAATTGAACAATCTCGCTGCAGATGAGTACTCATGGGTATCGGCGCTACTGTATGCCCATGACCAGCTCTATGTGCGCCCTATCGCTCGCAAAGCCGAGATGGACGCGGAGCGGCTACCCATGGTCGCCGTAGATATCGGCGGTGATTCCATTGATTGGGATATCGAGCAGACACTCGACTGGCTCAATCAGATGGAGGCATTGATTGAACGGCAGCGAGATATGATGATAGAGTTTTAAGACTCAGCTATCCTTAGGTTAACAGTGCGCGCTAGACCTGCTAGAATTGCGCTGAAGCAGTAAAATTATTGGAATCACCTATGCCCCTTACGGAATTTGAATTAATCATGTTAGATGATGGAGAGGTTGCTCTGCAGCGCTCTGGCACCGACGAGACGTTAGTGCGCATTACCTTCTCTGAGGAAGTTCTCGACTACTTGGATGGTAAGCATATAGAAGTCGCCAAAAGTATGATGGATGCTGGTATTCAAACAGCCTTTGAGCTTAACGAAGAGTCCGCGCCAACGGCCTTCGATACTGATGAAAAACGCAATATTCTGCACTAAATATGACCGACATTAACGCGTTAGAACAGCTTGCCGATCAACGTAAAGTTTCATCATTTCGACAGCACCTGCTGCTTTGCACGGCGGGCAAATGCGCGCCTGCGGTCGAGGCTAACGCATCATGGGATTATCTTAAACGTCGTATCCGTGAGTTGGGGCTGCTCGATGTTGACTCAGGCGTCTACCGTTCTAAAGTTGACTGTTTGAGAATTTGCCGGCAGGGACCCATTATGCTCAGCTACCCCGATGGAACCTGGTACCACAGCTGCACACCAGAGGTTATTGAGCGTATTTTGCAAGAGCATGTGCTTGAAGGAAAGCCGGTAGCTGACTACCGCTTTGCCAATACTTCGATTTAACTGCTGGCTGCGACATGACTCTTCTCTTAGATAGTCACCCTAACAACGCCCACAGCCAGTCCTTCAATAGCAAATTCCTGAGCTCTCAAATCAACGATTATTGGCGAGTAGTCACGATTTTCCGGCAGCAGGTGTATCTCATGCTTGCTGCGAGTATGCTTGAGTCGCTTGACCGTCACATCACCGTCGACTCGAGCCACTACAATCTGCTGATTCTCTGCAGTCGGCTGCTGATGCACGGCAAGCAGATCACCATCCATAATGCCGACATCGACCATGCTCTGACCCTGTACTCGTAAAAAGTAATCGGCATGGGGGTGAAAGGTACTGGACGGGATCTCTCGATAGTCCTCAATATTCTGTTCGGCTAAGATTGGCTCACCGGCAGCAACCCGTCCAACAATAGGTATGCCGTTAAATTGCTCCACCACTCGGATACCTCTGGAAGCACCAGGAATCATCTCTATTACGCCTTTACGCGCCAGTGCCCTAAGATGGTCTTCTGCTGCGTTCGCCGAGCGGAAGCCTAATGACTGGGCTATTTCTGCCCTTGTGGGCGGGTAGCCGGTGTCTTCTAGGTTCGCTTTGATTAAATCAAAGATTTGTTGCTGTCGAGCGGTCAGACGTTCCATAGAATATTCCTTTTATCGAATGCCTGTAATTATATACAGTATGCGTAGTTTGGCAAGTATTACTATAGTGAAGTAAATAATAGGGGTAAACAGATGTTCGAAGCAAAGGTTCAAGAGGCGTGGCGTGTACTGCGTATTCAGTCGGAATTAGTGGCTGGAACTGACAAATTACTGAAGACGGGTGCAGCGGTAACGGTGTTTGGGGGAGCCCGGTTTGAGCCGGACACTGAGTCTTATCGACAGGCGGAGAGGTTGGGAGAACTGCTGGGCAGCGCCGGAGTGCCTGTGATTACTGGCGGTGGGCCAGGTATCATGGAGGCGGCGAATAAAGGTTGTTTTTCGACTACGGCTCAGTCGGTAGGCCTGAATATTGATTTGCCTTTTGAGCAAACGAGTAATCCTTTTCAGGACCTTTCGTTAGAGTTTCGTTACTTTTTTGTACGCAAGTATCTCTTTGTGAAACATGCTGTAGGGTTTGTCATATTCCCTGGTGGTTACGGCACCTTGGATGAGCTTTTTGAAGCTCTGACGCTAGTGCAGACTGGCAAAATGGAGCCTTTCCCTATTGTTCTAGTGGGTGTTGACTACTGGCAGGGGTTGGTAGATTGGATGACGCAGCGCATGTTGGCGCAGGGCTGCATTTCACCGGATGAGCTGAATTTATTTCAGCTAGTCGACACCAGTGATGAGGCTGCGCAGATAATACTGAGCCATATCCATACTGAAAGTGCGAAGCTATTAGTGTCAGACTAGTTAACATCATCCCAGTCAAATCCAGCGTCCAGTCTCAAATCAGTCAGCGAATCTGCCTCTATCCCTAGGCTGATAATACTGTCGGAAAAAAACCGCTCGTGGATACTGAGATTCATGGAATCACCTGAGTCGTCTGGTGCATTGACACGTATCAGCGACATCTGAGCCCAGTCGTTTAAATCGATGTCGGTAATGTCTCCACCCTCGTATCGGATGTCGATAGTGGCGCTAGTATCATCGATGGCGATAATCTCAAACAGTTGATTGATCGCGGTGTCCTGATACCAGGCGCCAGTGGAAGGAATATGAATCGCCATAATCATTCTCCGAATAATTCTACAGAAACTATAAAATAGCACCAAGCAGGGAAAGATGCATTGTCGGGGGTCGGCAGCTAATGTTCACAGTTAGCGTAGATTAGTTATGTGTATTTTTAGATAAACAGCCTAACTATATATAAAGTATAGGGTTATTTTTGTCGTGCTGAATTCCAATAAATGGGTAAAATGCTCTAATGGAATAGCAGCCCTTGCTTTAAAAATAGATTGGTCTAAAAAACCACATCATTATTGATACAGGAACTTATGACTACGCAACAAAATGAACATTACGGGCGCCTGATGCTCGATATTAGTGGCTATAGCCTGACGGATGGCGAGCGAGAGCTGCTGCAAAACCCCCATGTTGGCGGGGTTATCTTGTTTGCCCGCAATGTTGCAACTCGCGAGCAGATTTGTGCGCTAGCCTGTCAGATTAGAGAGGCTTCGGCTAAGGTTATTATAGCTGTAGATCAAGAGGGCGGTCGGGTACAGCGCTTTCGAGACGGTTTCACAGCATTTCCGCCAATGCAAACACTCGGTGACTTGGTGGCTCAGAATTCAGCTGCAGGACTAGGCTTAACTCGGGATGTGGGCTGGTTAATGGCCTCTGAGGTGATTGCCTGCGGTCTGGATATTAGCTTTGCCCCCGTGTTAGATGTTGATCGAGATACTAGCAGTATCATTGGCGATCGCTCTTTTTCGGATCAGCCGCAAGCGGTGGTTGCTCTGGCTCAGGCTTTTATAAAGGGCATGCATGAAGCGGGTATGGCGGCCACAGGTAAACATTTTCCTGGCCATGGAGGTATTGTCGCCGACAGTCATCTAGAGGCTCCCGTTGATTATCGCAGCTGGAATGAGTTGCAGGTGCACGATCTCAAGCCCTTCGTGGCTCTGGCAGATTCCCTGGATGGCATGATGCCCGCGCATATTACTTTCCCCAGCGTCGACCCAGATTCCGTAGGTTTCTCGTCGTTTTGGTTGCAGTCCGTGCTGCGCGATCAATTGGGTTTTAACGGCGTTATCTTTAGCGATGACCTGAGCATGAAAGGAGCGGATATTGCTGGTGGTTATGTCGACAAGGCCAAGCTTGCGTTGGCGGCAGGTTGCGATATGATTCTGGTTTGTAATTGTCCTGAAGGTGCGATTGAGGTGCTGGACTTTATGGCGAGCACCGAGATCGATGGCGGTGACAGGCTGGCTAAAATGCGAGCCCGAAAATTCCGACATTGGGATGAGTTGGAAAATCATCCTCGGCGGATAAAAACGATCGAGCAACTTAAATATTTAGAGACACAGCAGGGTACAACATGAGTCAGATAGAAAACTGGTTGGTCAATTTAACAGGTGAGCAATACCTGTGGGTATTTGAATTATTTCTAATTGTGCTTGTTGCGTTGAGTCTTGGTTTTTTTCTGAATCGCCTTATCGATAAGCTTGAACTTCAGGCAGCTACGAGCAAAAGTATTTGGGACGATGCCTTGATCGAGGCTTGCCGAAGGCCCGCAATCTGGTTGATCTGGATTTTAGGGGTTAATTTTGCGGCTTCTATAGCGGCACAAAAAATGGACTCACCGCTGCAGGGACTGATTGATCCGATTAATCGTCTGGCATTGATTTTCCTCGGCTCTCTATTTGTTGTTAGATTTATTAAGCGCGCCGAGCGCAATCTCCTGCGTCCTGACTACATGTCCAAGCCGATAGACGAAACCACAGTGCGTGCAGTGGGTAAATTATTGCGCGCGACCGTTATCATTACCGCTGTATTGATCGGCATGCAACTTTTTGGTTACAGCATCTCCGGCTTGCTAGCCTTTGGCGGTATCGGCGGTATTGCTATGGGTTTTGCGGCAAAAGACCTGCTGGCCAATTTCTTTGGTGGCCTGATGATTTATTTAGATCGGCCCTTTTCAGTGGGTGAATGGATTCGTTCGCCTGATCAGGAAATCGAGGGTACAGTTGAAGACATAGGTTGGCGTCTAACGAGAATCAGAACCTTTGATATGCGACCGTTGTATATCCCTAACGCGGTGTTCGCCAACATCTCGGTAGAGAATCCTTCACGTATGAGTAATCGTAGGATTAATGAAACCCTCGGCATCCGCTATGAGGACATCCACAGTATGGATTCTATTGTGGCTGCGGTGACGGCTATGTTACTTGCGCATCCGGACATTGACGCTAAGCAAACCATGATTGTTAATTTTAATAAGTTCAATGCGAGTTCAGTGGATTTTATTGTTTACACTTTTACTAAAACTACAGACTGGATCGATTTTCATAAGATCAAGCAGGACGTTTTGCTGAGAGTTGCCAGTATTGTCGCTGACCATGATGCTGAGATAGCCTACCCAACATCGACCATACATCTTCAGAAGTCATCGTTAATGGCCAGTGATTAATAGAGAGTGTGTTTAATCACAGCAGTAGATCCGCAATAGTCACAGAACTAAGGTGGCAGTGCTCGATAAACATAACTTCTCAAAAAGACAGGACGCACTGCGTCGTCTTTGACTTTATAATAGATCCTCACTTATTTAGATAGGGGCTTTTTTGTGCGGTCTTCTCTGGTTGTTTTTTTATGCTTCGGCCTGCTGGGCTGTTTGGGCTCACCTGAGGGTGTAGTGGCGGTACAGGGTTTTGACAGCGACCGTTATCTTGGAAAATGGTATGAGGTTGCGCGCCTTGATCATAGCTTTGAGCGCGGATTGAGTGCGGTCACGGCAGAGTATTCCATGCGTGAGGATGGCGGCATTCGAGTCATCAACTCGGGTATGTCTGCCGAGTCAGGTGTTCGGGAGGATGCCGAGGGGAGGGCCTATTTCATGGGAGAGGAGACTGAGGGGTATCTGAAAGTCTCGTTCTTCGGCCCTTTCTTTGGGTCTTATATTGTCTTTGAGTTGGGCCCCGACTATCAGCATGCTTTTGTGGCCGGTAATACCACCGAGTATTTGTGGTTGCTATCTCGATCACCCGCCGTGTCAGACGATTTGAAGGCGCATTTTATCGCGGCGTCGGCGGCGCTCGGTTTTGATACCGATGCACTGATTTTTAACTAGAAAACGTGTTTGCGGTAGCTCGATAGATCTAACCTTAGTGCTCATAGCTTACGATGCACCTTAGCTGCAGGGGAGAGACCAGATTTAATCCAACGGATCTGCCGCCACATTGCCCTCAAGGGGTGAGCCGGGAGCATCTAGGTCGGCTGGTGACGGTGGATTTAAAAGCGGCGGTTCATATCCCTTTATAGTCACCATGACCCCCATCATTGGGTGATCTATATAGTAGATCGTTTCTTCCTCTACACGCTTTGATTGATTAAGTACCCACACCGAGGATATTGGGTAGGTTTTAGGTTCGATGGGTTCTGGTGAGGCGGCGATGTCAACAGCGTCCCTGTCGAGCGCCACTAACTCATTGCTTAGCACTTCATCGGGCGTCACTCCGGGCATCAAATTTGCGGTGCCTTCCTCCACAACCGGTCCGAGGGTAAGATCATTATAGTCGTCGCTCAGGGCCATCTCGTCGACAGCGACTACCTCCCTGACAGGAAGTGCCGGCAGAGTTATCATTTGCTGAGGCTGTCTCTCGTCGAGGTTGGGGAATCCCAGCAGCCATAAATTGGTCTCAAAGTGCAGGAACCGGGACCGGTAAAAACGAAGTGCCCCCTCCAGCTGAAAGCGGCCATCAAATTGCTGGCCCGCTTTTATTAGAACCCATGGATCCTCAGAGTTATCGTCGGCGCCGAATCGCCACGCCTGGTGAAATACCACATTATATTGGCGTCGATCCAACGCCGTGGCGCTGTCATTGAGGTCACGGTCAAGCTTATCAAGCATCAGAAACTGCGCTTCATACTCGGGTACATAGGCTTCGGTCTCTGCAATAGCGTCGCTGTCGAGGGCTTCATAGCTCGGAGCTGAATGTAGTGATGATTCGCTGAGTGTTGGGTCAGTCACGACTAAACGGGGTATCCTGCGCTCAAGTGGCGCTAGTTGACTGAAATTGATCAGCCCCCCTTCTGCCAAGGGAAAGCTATTTTCGAGAGTGGGCATATTGGGATCGACTAACTCGATCCAGCTGCTGGGAAAGTCCAGTTGATAGTCTTCTGGAGGCGCCTCATTACCTATATTGCCCTGCTGAGTAAAAAGGATGACTTCGACCTGATACCAATTTTCTGGGGCCTCAATATCCGACTCGGGTGGTTCCGCGTATACAGGGTGAGCCATCATGATCAGACCGCAAAATAGTGCGGCCGATATTCGATTAAATTGTCTGCAAGTCCTGTTTGTCGACATTCTTTTTAAGCCTCAGTGAGCAGTTTTTTCAAAATATCATTGACCAAAGCGATACGTAGATCAGCGGTATCCATCGCCATAGTGAAACTCAGTTGGTCATTGTTTTGCAAGCGGAATGTCGACGGGTCATTTTGCACCATCTTGATGATAGTAATAGGTTCGACTGTTGTATTTGCCGTGAATTGGAGACGGCCGCCATTGGGGCCAGCTTCAATCTTCTTAAGCCCGAGCTGCTCACCAATTTGACGCAGCTGCGCTAGCTCAAATAATGTCTTGACCGGTTCAGGCAATAGCCCGAAGCGGTCGATCATCTCAACTTGTAGTTCGTGTAAATGCTGTTTGGTTTCGCAGTTAGAAAGACGTTTGTAGAGGGTCAGACGCATATTTACGTCTGGCAAATAGTCGTTCGGTATCAGTGCGGGCAGATGCAGATTTACTTCTATGCCAGTATTGAGCGCTGCGTCTAGATCGGGTTTGGCTCCGTTGCGAATCGCCTTGACCGCTCGATCGAGCATCTCCAGATATAGGGTAAAGCCAATGGCTTGAATATGTCCACTTTGCTCTTCGCCGAGCAGTTCACCTGCACCGCGAATTTCCAGATCGTTGGTTGCCAGAGTAAAGCCCGAACCGAGATGGTTGGCAGCGGCAATGGCTTCCAGGCGTTTGGTGGCATCGGCGGTGATTTTACGATCCTGAGGGAGCATAAGATAGGCATAGGCTTGATGGTGCGATCGACCGACACGGCCACGCAGCTGATGGAGTTGAGCTAAGCCAAATTTGTCAGCGCGATCAATGAGGATCGTGTTCGCGCTGGGAATGTCAATGCCGGTTTCAATGATCGTGGTACAGACCAGAACGTTAAAGCGTTGGTGGTAGAAATCTGACATGCGTTGCTCGAGGCCGCGCTCGCGCATCTGGCCATGGGCAACATTAACGCGTGCCTCGGGGACTAGATCGGCAAGTTCATCGGCCACGCGCTGAATACTTTTTACATCATTATGCACATAGTAAACCTGCCCTCCGCGGAGTATCTCTCGCAGAATGGCTTCGCGAATAACGCGAGATTCCTGTTCCCGAACAAAGGTTTTTACCGACAGCCGTTTTGCGGGAGGGGTGGCGATAATAGATAGGTCGCGGATGCTGTGCATCGACATATTCAAGGTGCGAGGAATCGGCGTGGCCGTCATGGTGAGAATATCTACTTCGCTACGAAGAGACTTAATCTTCTCTTTCTGACGCACGCCAAAACGGTGCTCTTCATCGACAATCATAAGGCCGAGACGACTAAAATCAATTTTCGCGTGCAGGAGTTTGTGGGTGCTAATGAGAATATCAACCTTGCCTTCTTCTGTGGCAGCAATCACCTCATCCTGCTCCTTGTTTGTTCGAAAGCGAGACAACTCCTCGACGCGCACGGGCCAGCTGGCAAAACGGTCACGGAAGTTTTCTAAATGTTGGTGGGCAAGCAGTGTAGTGGGTACCAAAATAACTACCTGCTTGCCGCTATTGACGACGGTGAAGGCTGCGCGCATTGCAACCTCTGTCTTGCCGAAGCCGACGTCACCGCAAACTAGGCGATCCATAGGTTGATTGCTCAGCAGATCGCGGCGCACGGCATCAATAGCTTCCTGCTGATCGGCGGTTTCTTCAAAGGCAAAATCACTACTAAATTTACGATAGTCTTGCTCATTGTCTTCGCAGGCAAAGCCTTTTCGCGCAGCTCGCCTCGAGTAGATATCTAGGAGTTCAACCGCTGTATCACGAACCTGCTTAGCTGCTTTCTGTTTAGCCTTATCCCATTTGTCGGTACCCAAACGATTTAACGGCGCCACCACCTGATCACCACCACCAAAACGACTGATCAGATGGAGCGAGGAAACCGGTACATAGAGTTTGGCTTCGTCGGCGTAGGTAAGCATTAAGAATTCTTGCTGAGTTTTATCGATATCAAGCAGAACCAGACCCTGATAGCGACCTACGCCGTGTTCTATGTGTACCACCGGCGCGCCGACTTTTAATTCGGCTAGATTTTTAAAGATCGTATCTGGGGATTCAGAGGCCTTCGAGCGTCGCCGTCGCTGCATAACCTGTTGGCCGAATAGCTCACCTTCGGTTATCAGGCAGATATTGTGCTCGGGAATGTAGAGTCCCTGATCAATCGGATAGGTGGTAATGCAGTGCACATGGCTGGAGTCTTTAAACTGCTGCCAGCTATCGACCTCTTCGGGGAAGATATGGATAGTTTTTAATAGATCGGCCAAAACTTCCCGACGCCCGGGAGATTCCGCGCAAAATAAAATCCGACAGTCCCCTGAAATTACCGTCCCTGATGAGATGAACTCGTCTAATTTTGACAGTGGATTACCCAGCTTGGCATTGACGGCGATATCGGGGACCGCATAGATACCCTGATTGCTGTTACCGGCAGACTGATCCATGAAATCGGCTGTGAGAATAGTGCGCGGAAGCCTTTTTAGTTGCTGAAATATCTGATCAAAGGGAACGAATACTTCAGTAGGTGGCAGCAGGGGGCGATCAGGGTCAACGCCATATTCCTCATAGCGGCTATTGACATCTTGCCAAAAATGCTGCGCCGCACCTTCAATAGCGCTGTGGGTAAACAGCTGCACCTGTTCGGGTAGGTAGTCAAACAATGTCGCTGTTTGATCAAAGAAAAGGCTCAGATAATATTCAATACCCTGCGGCGCAATGCCGTCTTTAATATCGCGGTAAACGGGACATTTAGTTGGGTCATTATCGAAATGGTCGTGCCAGTTGTTTAAGAACCTATTTGTCGCTTCCTTATCAATGGGGAATTCTCGGGCCGGCAATAGCTGGACCTGAGTGATAGTTTCTAATGTGCGCTGTGTTTCCGGGTCAAATAACCGCAGAGATTCAATTTCATCATCTAACAAGTCGATACGGAAGGGGTTTTTTGCACCCATGGGGAATATATCAATTAGCGATCCGCGGAAGGCAAATTCACCATGTTCGAATACCGTCTCAACACGTAAATATCCTGCTCGGCTTAACTGGTCTAGCAGGTGCACGCGGTCGAGGTCTTCGCCTATTTCATATTTGAAGGTGCGTGAGGCAACAAAATCAGTGGGCGCGATGCGATGCAATAGCGTCGGCATGGGCACAATCAATATGCCCTGCTTGGTATTGGGTAAACTGGCCAATGTTTGCAGGCGCGCTGAGACAATATCCTGATGAGGGGAGAAAATATCGTAGGGCAGCGTTTCCCAGTCGGGGAACGTGAAAATCGGCAGGGTCTCACCCTCGGTGAAAAATGTCAGCGCGCGGCTCTGAGCTGCGGCTTCCCGGGCGGTTTCCGTGATCAGGAGTGTCAGACCAGCGTAGTTAATGGCTGATTCGGCAACCGCCAGCGCTCGGCCTGCCGCTTGCAACTCTCCCCAGGTTTTTTTATCGCCAGACAGTGAGGCTGGAAGTTGGTTAAAAATGGTCATGCGTTTTTAAAGGCCTATCTTGTGTCAACGTCTCAACCGCTATTCTACTGATCTAGGGCTTTTGATTATAGGGAAATTCCATACCTGAGCGTTTAAATTTTAATCTTGCGTTCGGTGGTTGTCAGAAATAGCTACCTGAACGATAATGAACTACTTAATACTTATCTCTAAAAGGAATACTTCGTGGACCAACAACAACGCCCTTTACCCGATGATTTTTTCAAGGATTGGAAGCAGAGAGAAGCGCTTGCAGAAGGTATGATTCCCGTGATCGGTAAGCTTTACCGAGAGCGTAACGTATCAACCTATATGTATGGCCAAAGTATGGTTAGCAAGTCGGTTACCGATCTGATGAAAGCCCACCGTCGCGTGCGACAGGTCGAAATGAACGAACTTTCCGAATTTGATTCAGCACCGATGCTGGATGCCATCGCGAAATTACATCTGGGCCCCGCCCATCTTGATATCGGCAAAATGGTCGTTAAGTATCAAAGTCAGGGTGAAGGCTGCTCACTGGACAAATTTCTTCGTCAAGAACTCGCAGATGTCATAGATTCTAATATTAAGCCTCTGCCTGAGCCTCAGGATATCGTGCTCTATGGTTTTGGTCGTATCGGCCGATTGGTAGCGCGTATTCTGATTGATAAAGCCGGCGGGGGAGACGTGCTGCGACTGCGCGCTATCGTGATTCGCAAGGGAACGATCGAGAACGATCTCGAGAAACGTGCGGCCCTGCTGCGCCGTGACTCTGTGCATGGTGCATTTAAGGGTACCATTCGCGTCCTCAATGATGAGAATACTCTGGTGGTTAACGGCAACCCCATCAAAGTGATTTACGCGAATTCCCCCGCCGAAATTGATTACACCGAATACGGCATTAACAACGCGCTGATTGTTGATAATACGGGTGTTTGGAAAGATACTGCGGGTCTCAGTGGCCACCTGCGTCCGGGTGCGTCCAAGGTGTTG
>Ga0114995_10001889_pt1 | contig 14636 bp, 8 predicted proteins | sample ArcticOcean_MG_C_11_FD_87038 | JGI IMG/M metagenome (GOLD analysis project Ga0114995, IMG submission 87038) | Marine microbial communities from western Arctic Ocean - ArcticOcean_MG_CB2_154 | ecosystem: Environmental > Aquatic > Marine > Oceanic | place: Arctic Ocean: Canada Basin | collected... | reverse complement strand
AGCATCGTATAAATCCCAATATTTTTTTGGCGCATTAAATGGTAAATGTGGTTTTACAAAACCAACAGCCAAGAAAAATGGATTTCCTTCTTTCTTTAACTTTTTTAAGTCTTCAATTGACTTATTGGCAGTTTTACCATCGTTATATGCATCATCTTTAACATCAATATTTTCATAAGCATATCCGTGTTCATCATTTTCTTCTAACCTAATATTTTCTTCAGAAATATAATTTCTAAATCCATTTTCATCAGGATACCATTCTTCATCCCACTCATCAATATCATTTTTTAAATGTGTGATTTTGTTATTACTAATGGTCATATACCCTTCATTTTTTAGGTGTTGTACCAAGTTTAATACATTTGGTGCTTCCTTTTTTATACTTGAAAAGTATGTTAAAAAACGATTTGAAGTAGGTCTTATTCCTGTTAATAAACTTGCTCTTGACGCTCCACATACTGGCACATTGCAATACGCTCTATTAAAAGTAACACCAGAATTAGCTAAGGCATCTATATTTGGGCTAATTATTTGACTTTGTCCATAAATATTTAATTCTGGACGTAAGTCATCGACCATTATAAAAAGCACATTCTTTTTATTAGTAGAGGTTATTGTATTATTTTTTGTTGTTGATTTACAACCTAAAATAATTAGAATACATCCTATAACTATTAATTTATGTTTCCTCATTTATAATTCGATTTTATTATTAACTGTTAACGTTGTTATTTTTAAATCTTTTTTAGCTGATGAACTTCCAGTCATAATAGTAAAGTTACCTGGTTCAACACAGTAATCCATATTAATATCATAAAATGCAAGACTTTCAGCATCTAGAGTAAATTCAACTTTCTTTGTTTCTCCTGCTTTTAAAACGACACGTTGATACCCTTTTAACTCTTTTACTGGTCTTGTAGCACTGCTCACGTTATCTCTAATATAAAGTTGAGCGATTTCTTCTCCGTCAAATTCACCAGTATTAGAAACCTCCACAGAAACTGTTATTTTTTCCTTACCACTTAATGAGGCATTCGACAAAACTGGTTCCCCATAGGTATACTTTGTATAGCTTAACCCAAAACCAAAAGGATACAATGGTGTTTTCTTCTCATCAGCATATTTATGAAAATAAGCAGAGGGTTTGTGATTGTAAATCATTCGTAACTGTCCTACACTTCTTGCAACAGTTAACGGTAATTTCCCACTTGGATTTACTTCTCCAAATAAAACTTCAGCAACTGCCTGACCTCCTAAATTACCTGGTTCCCATGACTCTAGAATAGCAGGAATATTATTTTGAAGCCAAGGCTCAGAAATTGGTTTTCCGTTTACCAAAACAATAATGACTGGTGTTCCTGTTTCTTTAATTGCTTTTACTAAATCTAATTGCTTTCCAAATAAATTTAAAGACGCTCTGGCCATATTTTCACCAGCAGTTTTGTCTTTCCATTTATAGCGCATAGAATTATCTCCTACAACAACAATTGCATAATCTGCATTTTTGGCTTTTTCTGAAGCTTCTTTAATTTTAGAAACTTTTATATTTCTAATATTTTCTCCAGAATTAAAAAAGTTTACAGCATAGCCTTTGGTTTCACCTAAGGTTTTAATTCCTTCATAAACAGTGGTCACATTTTCATCAGGTTGAACTGCATGCCAATCGCCTAAAATAGATTGGTTATTTGCATTGGGTCCTGTTACGAATATTTTCTTTTTTGAAGTCGTTTTTTGTAAAGGTAATATTCCATTGTTTTTAAGTAATACAATCCCTTTTCTTGCAGATTCTAAAGCGGTAGCCTTGTGTTCTTCTGTAAAAAGTAATTCTTTCTTTTTCTCTAAATTCACAAAGCGATTTTCAAATAATCCTAATTTAAACTTCGCTGTTAATATTTTACGGCAAGCATCATTTACACGATTTATTGAAAGTTTTCCTTCCTTGACTGATGCAATAATAGCATCTGTAAATTTTGGTCCATGCATGTGCATATCCATTCCAGCATCAACAGACAAAAAAGAGGCTTCTTTCATGTCTTTTGCGGTATGATGTAGTGTGTTCAAACGCTCAATATCTAACCAATCACTTACGTAAAAACCTTGAAAATTCCATTCATTACGTAACACATCAGTCATTAACCATTTACTCATATGAGATGGAACACCATTTATCTCATTATGTGCCGCCATAATGGAATATACGCCAGCATCAATAGCTTTTTTATAAGGTGGCAGATGCACTTCTCTTAAAGTACGAACAGAGATATCTGCAGGAGCAGCATTTAACCCATTGATTGATTCTCCTCCACCAATCATATGTTTTGCGCAGGCAATTACTTTTTCTGTGCCTGTAAAATCATCTTGCTGAAATCCACGTATCATTGAAGCTCCCATATTACCAACCATAAAAGGATCTTCTCCAAATGTTTCTCCAACACGTCCCCATCTTGGATCTCTTAGAATATCAATATTTGGAGTGAATGCCCAATGGCTTCCTGAAGCACGCATTTCCTTGGCTGTTTGTTTCCCTACGGAATACAAAAAATCATCATTCCAAGTAGATGCTAACCCAATTGGTGATGGATATACAGTTGTACCAGATACCAAAGCATTACCATGTATGGCATCAATACCAATTAAAACAGGAATCTTAAGTGGTGATTTTAAAGCTAATTCTTGCAAATAGTTAGCTTCTTCTGTAGTCAAAACATGTAAAAAAGAACCTATTTTTCCTTCTTCACACATTTTTGAAACATCATTTACAGATAGTGTTTTATAAAATCCTTGTGCATCATTATTTTCTTTGTCGTTATCAGGATTTCCTTTTTTCATATGCTCCAACCCAACAAACTGATTCATTTGATAGACTTTATCTTCCAAAGTCATTCTACTCATTAAATCAGTTACACGAGCCTCTATTGAGTGAAAAGAGTCTAAATATATAGGATCATCGTTATTTGTTTTAAAAGAAATAAATAACATTATTATGGCACTTAAAATTATCGTTTTTATCATAGTAATTAGTGGATGCTTTTTACTTAGTATTCTCATTTAATTATTTTTATTAATCTTTTTAATCAGTTCGTTTTAAATTAAATCTAATAATTACAATTTTTTAGATTTTGATTGAATTTTTTTTGGTTCAAACCACGGTTTGGCATTCTTTATTTGCCTTCCCAATCCTAAAGGTTTTTTTTGTGCAGCGATAATTCTGTCACTTAAAATCTTAATTAATGAATCTTTAACCTGTATATAATCGATATGATTTGCTAGGTTATTGAGTTCTTTTTTATCAGTATAATGATCGTATAATTCATACGCATAAGTTCCTAGATGTTTCCACCTACTCAAACGGTAGCGATTTGTTTTAATAGAATATCCTTGAGCCATACCAGTCTTGGTAGGCACTTGTAATTCAGTCAAAGCACTTTGGCGAACGCTATGATTTATGTTTTTTAATATTGGAGCAAGGCTTTTTCCTTCTACAAATGTTGGTGTTTCCATTTCAACTAAATCCATTATTGTTGGATATAGATCTACTAATTCTACTGGTGCATTTTGATTTTTTTTATTCTTAGGAATTCCCGGTCCTGACATAATTAAAGGAATACGAGTAGCATCTTCAAACAGGGTTTGTTTTTGCCAATGGCCATGTTCTCCTAAATGATATCCATGATCTGAGGTGAAGATAATAATGGTGTTTTTATCCAACCCTGTTTCTTTTAATTTATCTAATACACGCCCAATTTGAGCATCCATAAAACTAGTGGTTGCATAATAGGCTCTCTTAATGGTCCTTGCTAAGGTTTTGTCTAAATACACTTGTTCTTTTTTAGAACGAACAGAAATTGCTGCTGGTTTTGGGATGGTTTCTAAATATGCATCTGAACTTTCAGGTACTTGAAAATCTTTCAAATCATAGAGATCAAAGTATTTTTTTGGAGCTACAAAAGGTACATGAGGGCGATAAAGACCAAAAGCTAAAAAGAAATTCTCACCACTTTGGGCAAATTCATCAAGAAACGCTATGGTTTCTGAAGCACCAATTCCATCGGTCTGTTCTTCATCTCTTCCTGCTGCTTCTAACCAACTTAAAGTACCACCATCTAATTTGGGCTTTAAAGTTTTAATTTTATATTCTTCTTTTTTATCTCGCCCATACGGATTAACTGTTCTATCCCATGTAAAAGAATCATCATGTCCAGCCTTCCCAATATCTCTAGGATTATGATAGTGGTAGATTTTCCCAACTCTTACAGAATGATAATTTTCTGCTCTAAATTTTTGCCCTATAGTGATAACATCTGGAATAGTTTGTCTAACATATAATCTTAATTTCTTTGATTTTGTCTGATCTGGATATAAACCAGTCATTAGAGAAACTCTAGAGGGTCCACACAATGGATATTGAACGTGTGCATTTCCAAAAAGAACCCCTTCTTTTGCTAATTGATCTATATTTGGTGTTATTGCTATAGAATCTCCATAAGCACCAAGAGCGCAATTAAGATCATCTGCTATGATAAATAAAACATTTAGTTTTGAGGGTTTTTCAATAGGTATTCCTCCTGACAGAGGGATTAATAGAAGTAACAGGTATACATATATAATTTTTTTCTTAGTAATGTTCACTTTACGATTATTTTTAATGTGTAGAGGGATTAAAAATTAGGATTCTTTTTAAATCACTTATATACTACAATTTAGTACACTGCTAAGATTTTGATACTTCTACTTTTTTATTAATAGATTTCGTTTGGTCATTATCTTTAGAATACTTAATAGAATTCTTGTTTAATTGCGTCACTATTTTATTAAATAATTTTTTTTCTTTTTTTGGAAACATTTTTATTTTTTTTTAGACTCCAACCCTCCAAAATCAGTGTCAGAAATATGTCTTAATTCTTCTAAAGACATGGTATTACCGTAATTTTTCTTTAGTTGGTATAATTTAGTTTTTAAGTTGTTAATAAGCTGAATATGTTTTTTAGAACTAATGAGATTATTCATTTCTGAAGGATCTTTCTTTAAATCATAAAGCTCCCAAACATCAATATCATAATAAAAATGTATTAATTTATACCGTTTATTTCGTATTCCATAATGTGGCTGAACACGATGATAAAATGGGTATTCATAGTAATGGTAATACATAGATTGTTGCCAATCTTTAGAAGTTTCTCCTTTAAGATTAGAGAAAAAACTTTTTCCTTGAACCTCTTTTGGTGACGAAACTCCTGCCATTTCTAATAGTGTTGGAGCAAAATCAATATTTGTAATAATATCATCTACAATAGTTCCTGGTTTAATTTTTCCAGGATAGCGAATAATGAATGGCATGTGCAATGCTTCTTCATACATAAAACGTTTGTCAAAAAAACCATGTTCACCCAAAAAGAAACCTTGGTCTGAAGCATATATTACAATGGTATTTTCTTCTAATCCATTTTCTTTTAAATAGGATAGTACTCTCCCAATATTATCATCTACTGATTTTATAGTTGCCAAATAATCTTTGATGTACTTTTGGTATTTCCACTTACGGATTTCTTCACTAGATAAACCCTCAGTAGGAGCTACAATCTCACCAGGTTTAAATCCAAATCGCAGCCATTTACCACGTTCTTTCTTAGAAAGAGAATCTGGAGGCGTCATTTTCATGTCTTTTCTAGAAAAATAATCCATCGTCATTTCAGTATTCCCAGCGGTTAATTCTCGTCCTTTATAATTGTCATTAAAGGTTGCTGGATATGGCATTTCTATATCGTCCCACAAATCTTCATATTTAGTGTCTGGAGCCCATTCACGATGTGGGGCTTTGTATTGTAACATCAGACAAAAAGGTTCTTTTTCCTTTCTATCATTAAGCCAATCAATAGCAAAATCAGTGGTTAAGTTTGTTGCATACCCTTTTTCTTTAATTTTTTTGCCATTGTCATTATACACAGGATTCCAATATAAACCCTGTTGCCCCTGAGATATGTGGTATTTATAATAATCAAAACCAACAGGTTCTGATGCCAAATGCCATTTACCAACCAAAGCTGTTTGATACCCTGCCTTTTTTAACTCCTGTGGATATGTCCATTGTTTGCTGTCAAAAATTCCTCCTTTATAATTTTTATAATACCCATTAACATGGCTGTATTTCCCAGTTAATATAGCTGCTCTACTAGGACCACAAATAGCATTTGTACACAAAGCATTTGTAAGTAAAGCACCTTCACTGGCAATTTGGTCTATATGTGGTGTGGGTGCTAATTCTTTAAAAATACCACCATAGGCAGAGATGGCGTTCGTTGCATGATCATCTGAAAAAATAAACACAATATTAGGAGATTTTGTTGATTCAGATTTTTTTTGACTAAAACCCGATAAGCTCGTCAAAATAAGTAGTAAAATAGATAGCTTGTTAATAGAATTCACAAATTAATTTTTTTATTGAATAAAAAAGCTATTAAAACCAAAATTTGATGTGTTTGATTAAAATAGCTTTTATAGAAAAATAGTTAAGTTATTGTTTAATGATCTTTCTAGTGAAGACAGTTCCATTATCAACTTTAATCAAATGAATTCCAGATGAAAGTTCTGAGATATCAATTTGGTTAGTATTGAAAACTTCTTTTTCTAAACTTCCTAAAATAGAGTATACTTTTATTGATTTAATATTATCAACTCCACTAATAGAAATTAAGTCTGTTGCAGGGTTTGGATAGATAGAGAATGACATTAATTCTTCCTCTGAAACACTAAGAGTACTTGCAAAAATAAGACTAACATCATCTATATACATTAATTCTTGAAGATTTGTTGGTTCAGCAGTCGTTCCACCACTTTTAGAAAATTTGATTCTAACTTGTCTTGAAATATCATTTGAATAGGTGCCGGTTTGCTGAACCCATGAATTAACTGCAGTCGGCTGAGTTGTAATCGTGGTTTGGACAGCTGTCCAAGAACCATCGCCATCATCGTCAGTCATGATTGTAAACTTAGGTTTAACATCTCCCTCAGCATCCCAAGTTACCAATGCAGCCCACCTAGTCCAAAAAGACCAGTCATAGGTTCCAGCTGGAAGCGTTACTGTTTGATTGACATAAGCATCATTTTTTGCAAAAAATTTAAACATTCTATCTTCAGAGTGACAGTTCCCATTTGCAGCGGAAGTAGGTGCATAAGTACCATTAGCTCCAGAGCCCCAACCACCTAAATTGGCAGGCATATTACCAGAACCATCAACACCGGTATCAGTAGAAGTTGCCGTGGTGTTAATATTAGGATTCGTTAGATATTCTTCACCAACTACACCAGCTACTTGTTCACTAAAATTAATAGAAACAGTATTGGTAGTTGTTCCATCTTCAGCAGTAATAATGATTGTTGTTGTTCCTGGAATACTTGTTGCATCTGTAATTGCAATAGTCGCATTTGCATTGTTAGGTGTTGCAGCTATTGTAGGAACAACAGTTGTTCCTCCTGCTAAAAATATATCATAGGTAGTTTTACTTTCAGTAAAACCAGCAATTGTAGCACCGTCTTGCGTCAAATCAGATAAAGAAGTATCATCTTCTGGATAGGTAAATGGACCTGCATATTTAAGACTAACATCATCAACAAACATTAGTTGATTAAGGTTTGTTTGAGCAGCATTGGTACCACCATATTTATAAAACTTTATTGTTATATCCCTGGCAATTTGGTTATGAAAAACACCGGTTTGTTCAACCCATGTTTCAATTGCATTTGGCTGAGTCGTAATCATAGTTTGGAGAACTGTTTCACCAGCCGAGATTGTAAATTCAGGCTTTTCCGCATCTCCAGCGTTATAATCTACCACTGCCCCCCACTTAGTCCAAAATGACCAATTATAATTACCAGCTGGAAGCGTTACTGTCTGAGCTACAAATTGTCCCAAAGCTCCTCCTTTTTTAAAAAGCCTAAACATTCTATCTTCAGAGTGGCAGTTTCCATCGGTTCCACCAGAATCAATATAAGCTACTGAATTATATTCTGTCCAACCAGCTGTATTTGTAGCAGACATATTACCATTACCATCAACGCCTGTTGAAGGTGTTGTAGAGGTTCCTAATGTTGAATTAATACCAGGGTTTGCTAAATATTCATCACCAACTACTTGAGAGTTGGCAGTCATACTTAATAATAAAGTGAAAGCAAAAAGACTATTTCGCCAAATTAATTTAGTTACATTTTGAGTAATTTTTTTAATCATGATATTGTGTTTTTAATTATTTAATTTTTATTCTCGCCCTATTTCTCTTTTATAATCAGCCCATTGTTGCATCTTGGCTTTACCAAGAGTTTTTTTTAATTTTCCAAATAAGCGCTTGTACACTTTTTTTAATTCAGGTTTTCTTGTTTCTGCATCGTCTTTGTATTTCTCACGTATTGATACTACTTCCTGAAAACGTTTCAATTGAATTTCATAAACCTTCGTTTTTTCTTCTTTATTTAAAGAAAGAACTTTGGTTATTTCATTGGTGATTTTAGTTGCTTTTTCAGTAAGATCATCTTGAGCAACTACATTTAAAGTAAAGACTATTAAAATTGCTAGCAAAATAAATTTTTTCATAATTGTATATTAGTTTTCAGTAAAATTATATGTTAATTAATAGTTGATGATTTAAAAATTATTCAAATCATTACACTAATTGACCAAACTAACATATTTACAAGGTTTTATAAGCAAAACGTTATTGAATGATTAAAATACTAGTGATAGGAATTTATTTTTTCGATAGGTTTATTTTTCCAAGTAATTCCTGGCTTCCATTTAGGAGCTTTTACCTTACTTAAATAAGTATCTAATGCTTTCTCTAGTGTATTGGCTTTATTAGGATGAGATAATGCTAGATTGGTTTTCTCTTCTAAATCTTCATTAAGATTAAATAGCATAAGTTCGTTATTGTCGTAGAATTTTATCAATTTAAAATTATCGATTATGATAGCAGAATGCGCTCTTTTAAGTGCTATTCCATTTTTATAAGGCACATGAAAGATTAATCCTTCCGAAAAACGTGAAACATTTCCTTTGCCTTTATTTGCAAGTATTGCTTTGAAACTTCCTCCATCTAAATCATCTTGAAGAGGTAACTTTAGTCCAGCTAAATCAATAATGGTGGGTAGCAAATCTGAATGTGTAATGGGTGTCTTTGACTCTAATCCAGCAAGAATTTGAGGCCCTGCGATAACAAAAGGCACTCTAATTCCTCCTTCCATGGCATCCCACTTACCCCTACTTAAAGGGAAATTTGAGCCTTTATTGTACTTAGGTTTGGGAGGCATTATTGGAACAGCGCCATTATCAGACGTATAGATTACATAAGTGTTTTCCTCTAACCCCAATGCCTTTAAACGCTCAAGTAATAATCCAACTCCACTGTCTAAATCTTCCGTCATTGCAGCAAAACCAGCATGTCTTTGATAGGTACCTTTTTCAATGTTTTTGTATTTTTCTAGTGTTTCCTTTCGCATCATAACATCAGAGTGAACAGCATAATGAGAAACTTGTAAAAAAAATGGGGTATTTGACTTGGCTTGTCTTTCAAGAAAGTTAATTGCCCTCTCAGTCGTACTAAATATTTTTTTAGGGTCCTCGTCAACATTATTTTGCCACTGTTTACCGCCTGCTTTGTAATTGAAAACGCCATCTTTATTTCCTGTAATACCATCACTTTCATCATATCCAAGCTCTAAGGGGTGTACACCAATTCCCCATTTACCAAAATGAGCTGCTTTATAATCTGGATTGACTTTTTTTAACAGTTTTGGAATGGTGTAAGAGGTTTGATGATTGATATGCTTGGTATTCATCCCTACTCTTATCATTTTTAAGCGCGCTGGAGTTTGTCCAAACTGAATACTATAACGCGATGGAGAGCACACTGGTGCACTGGCATAGGCTGAAGAAAACCGCATACCGCGATTTGCTAATTTTTCTAAATTAGGCGTTTGATGGTAATCACTTTTTGATTGAACTTCATCATCCATCATTTGAACAGAGGTTCCATTCCAACCTTGATCATCCGTTAAAATTACAATAAAGTTAGGGGGCTTTTCATCATTGTCATTCTTTAATTTTGAAGTTTTACAACTTAAAAAAGTTAAGATTAATCCAATTATTAATAGATACGAGGTACTGTTAGTTTTCATCTGTTATGATTTATTGTTTTTTAAAATGACTTTGGTCTGCTTGTGTTTTGGTTATAAGTGAAGGAGGAAGTTTTCCCATGTCTTGATACTTTTCAATCATTTCTTTCAGTATTTCCTTTGCCTTTTCTGGGTACTTTTCAAAGAGATTGTTTTTTTCTCCTGGGTCTGTGTTTAAATTAAATAATAGGGTGTCATGTGCTTTTACAAATTGCTTCCATTTATTTCCTCTAAATCCTTTATAAGGCAATTTTACTTTCCATTGTCCACTTCTGTAACCCTGTAATTGTTTCCCATCAAGAAAGAGTAAATCTGAATTTTTACGATTTCCTTTATCAGTTAAAACCTTAGATATATCCAATCCATCAATAACCAAACCTTTCGGAATTGAACTCCCTGTAATATTAGCTATTGTAGGAAACCAATCCATTTGGCTGGCTACTTCAGTATTAATAATGCCTTGAGGAATTCTATTTTTCCACATAGCTACTGTGGGTACCTTCATACCTCCATCAAACGTAAATGTTTTTCCTTCTCTTAAGTCTCCTGCAGACCCTCCATCTTCTTTCATTGCTAGCCATGGTCCATTATCACTAGAAAAGACAATAAGTGTGTTTTCTAAAATTCCATGTTCTCGAAGACTTTTTAGAATTTGCCCTACACTCCAGTCTAGCTCTTGTACTACATCACCATATAAACCTCTTTTAGAAGTTCCTATAAATTCTTCAGAAGCATAGAGAGGAACATGTGGCATAGAATGGGCTATGTAGAGAAAAAACGAATTGTCTTTGTTTTTTGTAATAAATTTTTGTGCTTCTTTTGTATAGGTTTTGGTAATGTATTGTTGTTTTACTTTATAGGATTCTACTTCATTTCCTCTCATATATACAACGCTCTCCATATCATTACTATACGGAATTCCAAAATACTCATCGAAGCCATGTTGTAATGGTAAATATTTAGAATGGTGTCCTAAATGCCATTTCCCAACGATTCCAGTTGCATATCCTTTTTCTTTTAGTATTTCTGGAATTGTTATTTCTTTATCAGGAATCCCTGTAAAACTCTCTGAAAAAAAAACAGTGTTTATTCCCATTCGTTGTGGATACCTCCCTGTTAACAAGGCTGCTCTAGAAGGACTGCAAACTGATGAAGCTGAATAGAATTCTGTAAATTTAATTCCTTCTTTTGCAATCTGGTCAATGTTTGGGGTATTGATATCTTTTGCACCATAACAACTCAAATCTCCATAACCCAAATCATCTGCAAATATATAGACGATAATGGGTTTCTGACCACAAGAGTAGAAACACTGAATTAATAGGAATAAAAAAGTGAATTTATTTTTAGTCATTTTTAAATTAATGCGATTGTTTAAGGGGCTAATCAATGTTATTATTGGCAGCTGTTTCGAAATTACCATCAAAATCACTGAAAACACCTTTTGAAGTTTTCTTAATTAAAATAGATACCCCTGGAAGAGGTGTTTTAGAATCTCTATCTATTAAAGTTCCTTTAAGTGTGATTTCTTGTGCGACCAGAATTACAGGAAACAACATCAGGATATAGAAAACTATTTTTCTCATAATATGAAGTTCTTATTATATGAACAAATTTGTGAGAAACTCTGTATTTTAATGTTTAATATATATTCATTAATGTTTAATATTTGATATATAGAAAGAAGCAGCCACCCTTTTCTATTATTGATCAGATAGCATCTATACTCTTTTAAGAAAAACTGCTTAGTTTTTTAATTCTCTTTACTATATTCCTTTGGTGTTTTACCAAAGGTTTTTTTGAATAACGTACTAAAATATCTTGGGTCGTTAAAACCTGATTCATAAGCAACATTACTTATTCTCATAGCTTTATTAGTCTTAAGTAATTCTGCTGCGTGATTTAATTTAATTCTAGTCACTAAATCCACAGGCGACATATCTACTAATCCTTTTAATTTTCTGAATAAATTTGATCTGCTGAGCCCTGTTTTTTCAGATATTAAATCAATTGAAAATTCACTATTTGTAATGTTTTCTTTAATTATTTGAACCACCTCAGATAAGAAATTATCATCAGCTGATTTGATTTTTACTTTGCCGTCTGAATTTGGGTTAAAAATTTGATTTAGCCTTTGCCTAGACTTGATAAGGTTGTTAACTGTTGCCATCAATTTTTTCATATTAAAAGGCTTTTCAACATAGGCATCTGCTCCAATTTCTAATCCTTCCATTTTATCATCAACTTCACTTAAAGCTGTGATCATAATAACAGGGATATGACTCGTCTGAAAATTTGTTTTTATGATATTACATAATTCCTTGCCACCCATTACAGGCATCATAACATCTGTTATGATTAAATCTGGATTTTTTGCTACTGCTATTAAAAGTGCCTCCTTACCATTAGGTGCATCTATAACGGTGTATTTCTTTTCTAATTCCTTTTTAATAGTTACTCTTAAATCTTCATTATCATCAACAAGTAGTATGCGTATCTTTGAGTTAATATCATCTTCAATAAACTCAGATTTATTTGTGTCTTTATCTTTAATTAATATATCTTTTTCGTTATAATGTTCACTTCCTTTTTGTAAAATCACAGAAAACGTAGCACCCAAATTTTCCTTACTTTTTAATTCAATTTTCCCACCGTGTAATTCAACTATTTTTTTTGAAATCATTAAACCAATGCCAGAACCGGAAATTTCTTTATTGTTAATATTAGTTCCTCTTGTAAATCTTGAAAAAATTAATTTTTGCTCTTTCTCGGGAACCCCAAAACCATAATCAATAACATCTATTTTAATAGTTTTGTTATTTGCTGAAGCCTTTATCTCAATATGCCCACCTTCTTCACTATATTTAATAGCATTTGAAATTAAATTATAAAAAATTCTAGACATTTTATTCTCATCAAACCATAGGTAGGTCTTTGGCACGGCTATGGAAATATCTATAGATTTTTGTTTGAGTAATGGCTCTACCTCAGCAACAATTCTATGCAAAATCTTCTTTAAATCTACTTTACTTACGGATAATTTAAGCATCCCACGATCTGCTTTTTGGAAATCCAAAAGCTGTGTGACATATTCGTTTAAATTTTGAGTGTTTCGATGAATTAAATCAAAGCTATTTTGAAATTTATTTTCTTCAGAAGAAAGTTGAGAAACCAAGAGTTGAATTAATGTAACTGGTGTCCTAATATCATGGGCAACTTCGGTGAAAAATTTTATTTTATTTTCGTTATTTTTTTTCTGAGTTCTTGATTTTTTCACTTGAACAAATAAATATAATAGCACAAATCCCAGTATAGTATATCCTAAAAAAGCCCAATAACTTAGCCAAAATGGGTTTTTAATAATGATATCAACAGTGTACGTTTCTAGAGAAGATACTCCATTTACATTGGTGACTTTAGCTTCTAAAGAATAAGTGCCTGGGGGTATTTTCGAATAAACAGCCATCCTACTATTTTTTGATATAATAGGGTGTTCATCATAGCCTTTTAACTGCCAAGAAAATGTCTGTTTTTTTGATCCATAAAGACTGGGAGTCTCAAAATCAAAACTTAGTGAATTCTGGTTATAATTAAGTTCAACCTTTTCAAGGAAATTTATGTTTTTTTTAAGCATTGTGCTATCTGGCACAACACCATTCACTTTAAAATCAGAAACATAAATCTTAAAATCTTCTTTTTCTTTTGGTAGATTTAATGGGTTGAATAGCGCAGCACCTTTTGGCCCGCCAAAAGCTATACGGCCGTCATTAGATTTTGTAGAAGCCCCAATGCCAAAAGTCTCAATCGTTATACCATCTCTAGTATCATACTTACTAATAATAGCTTTTTTTGTATTTAATTTCCATAATCCTGAATAGCTTCCTAACCACAAATTTTGGTTTGCATCTTTTTGAATGGAAAAAACCGTGCCTGATTCAAAATTTAGTTCTTTGTTTAGGAGTGTTGTATCATTGGTAGAAAAATCATATTTTAAGAGCCCTTGCGTATTTCCAATCCAAAGACAATTGTTTTGTTTGTCAAAAAATAATGAGTAAATCTGGTCAAGGTTTTTGAAGCCTGGGCTTTTTATTTTTTTTAAGCTTTTTGTGGCCTTATTAATTTCAAACAATCCATTTGCAGAACCTACATATATTATATTTTTATTACCAGCAACAATAGTTCTGGCATTACCAGTTTTATAACTGTTTACTAAGGTACTATTTTGATAATGTTTTACAGGGCCATCAATTCCTCCTACCCATATATCATTCTCATCTACGTAGGTTGTTAAAATTAATTTAGATTTCTTTTCATTTTCTTGTAGAGGTAAGTCTTTAGTTTCTCCTGTTTTTGGGTTAAACTGAAGCAATCCATTACCATAAACACCTAAAAGGAGATGTTCCCCATACTTATTAATAGTTAATACGGGCTTATTTAAATGACTTGAGTTCTTATTATAATTAGTCCACTTT
>Ga0114995_10001865_pt1 | contig 14729 bp, 18 predicted proteins | sample ArcticOcean_MG_C_11_FD_87038 | JGI IMG/M metagenome (GOLD analysis project Ga0114995, IMG submission 87038) | Marine microbial communities from western Arctic Ocean - ArcticOcean_MG_CB2_154 | ecosystem: Environmental > Aquatic > Marine > Oceanic | place: Arctic Ocean: Canada Basin | collected... | reverse complement strand
CCCCAAAACCCCAAAACCCCTTAAATTTGAACTTATAATAAATTTCACAAGAATCAATAACAAAATATATGTAAAAGCTGAGCAAATAATAATAAAAAATAGAAATTATTGTTAATTTGTAATGAAATAGCTTTGCTTTTAATAACAGTCAATATTAGTTTTTAGCCTGTGGTCATGATAAAGAGTTTAATAGGGGTATATCAGTTATTCATTATCATTAGAGTGGCGCCTCCTTGCCTGGGCCGAATGCGTCAGACACACCTTCTACGTCCAGGATGATGGCGACACCGGCGAGCACCCATTTGTCTGGGTTCAGCTTGGTCTTCAGCTGAGCCACGAATACGAAGCCAAGACCACCACGTTGCACGGTCTTGTAGACTGGGCATTTGTAAACGGCTTTGTCTTCTTTGCCGTCGGCAGCGAGAGGAACGGCACGGCAGTTTACCACTGGTACCACACTGAATGGTTTCTTTGGATGGGATTCTTCAAGCTGTCCGACTGCTGCGTCCCATCGAGCACCCTCGACCTGGAAACCAAATACGTAGGCACCCTCCTTGATTGGTGGAAGATCGGGCTCCCAGTAGAGCTTCTTGAGGACGTCCGTTTGGATATCAAGCTTGTTCAGCTCAGCTTGCTTCTCTTTGGAGTAGATCTGCTTGGTTGCCGTCAAGAATGATTGTGGGTTGAACAATCTATTGACGAACGTTACTGGAAGTGGTGGGTTGGCCGATGGATTCTCCTTCCAGAGGTTCAATTGCTCAAGTCTCTGCTTGATATTGTCCAGCCATGATCCAAGACCTCTGCTACTTGGGAAAGCAAATTTGGCCCAGGACGCTGGAATGGTGTTGAAGAAGATGGCCTTCATGAGCGTCTCCATGTTCTCAGTCATTGTCAACTCACCCTTGAAGGCTAATTCGATTTCTTGCAACGAGCTAACGATGACTTTGATCAGGATGTTCATCACTTCGCACTCTTGTAAGAACGAGTTCTGGTAAGGACCTCTCTGATCGTCGTTGATTCTTCCTACAATATCTTCCATGTTGAGCTTGTTGCTGTCGAGTGAGGCCTCGTCATTGACTCTCACCATGAACTCTTGCACCTTCTCTTGCATGGAGCCTCCTCCACCGCCACCGGATGCGGCGTCTCTTGGTTGGATCTCTTGGAGGAGCTGGAACAATGTCATGCATTGGCTGGTCCTGAAATCAATCTCAGCATTTGGGTGCATACCGAAGGCCAATGGCGTCTCTGGTGGCGTATCGGTTTCGACATACTCGGCGTATTTCTCGTAGCCTTGGTTCAATGGTGGGCTCTTGAAGCTGACCTTGCCATCTGCTGGCAGGAATGGGAAGAGCTCCTTCTCATCGTTCGTGAGCTCGTCAGTCATCAAGTTGTCAAGATAGGCTTTGCACATGATTCTGTCCCATCCATCGACAATGTGGCCACCATACATGATCTCTCCGAAGAGGTACTTCAGATCATCCCATGGAATCTTACCAGATGAAGCGCCGGTCTCCATGTAGTTGTTCAACACAATGGCCGAGTCTCTGAGATCTCCCATAGAGAATGGGTATCTCATGTTCCAGCCCTTTGGTCCGAACTTTCTCCTCTCAAGCATCACGGAGTGGAAGTAGCAGAGCGCGAAGAGGATGCACTTGATCTTGGCTTCCTTCTCGTCGAACTCTTCTTTCTGGAAGAAGGCGAAGGCTCTCTTCATGTTGGCCTTGAGGCCTTCTGGTGGCTCGTTGGTCAGCTTAATGCACCTCTCAAGAAGACCAATTGGAATGGAGTCGCTTGGGTCTGAGGTCAAGTACAGTCTGAACTCTGGGTTGGATCCCTCTTGGGCGAAGCCATCCAACTTCTTCTCGAGCTCTCTCAAGAATCCAGGCATGAGATGAATATTTTGAAGCATGACCCAATGGCCTTCCTTGTGGCCGACATCGAGCCAATTGTGGGCAATCCTGTCCTGACCCTGTCCAAGAGCAACCTGATGGAATTTCTTGCCAATGTCAACACCTTGAGATCTTCCGAGAGCCTCTACTTCTGCTACTGGGTTGGCACCTGGCGAAAGGATGAAGTAGATCGGCGTAGTTGGAGTTGAATCTTGATATGAAGATGCAAGGATCTGTGCGGCACTTGAAGTAGCGTCGCAGTCTACATAGCTGTCTCCTGCGGGGAGAGTCTTCCTGACGAAGTTATCAAGAGCAGTAGTGACACGATCTGGCCTTAGCACACGGACAACAAGCAATTTCTGGAAGAGCATGTTGTCGAGTTTCTTCCATTCAAGTGGCAGCTTTTCATCTTCTGGAGCCAATTCATTATACCAATCTTTGAATCTTGATGGTGCTTCTTTCTCCACTTGTTGTGCGAATTACTCAAAGCCCTCCAGCTCAACAAGTTTTTGCATAGCAAACCATGAAAGATCTGGAAGCCACTCCTTGAGTGGGTTTGGCACCTCTTGCTTACCTGGGCATTGCAACAAGAAGAGCATTTCTCTTTCGGTATACTCAACAGTAACGATCTTCTTTTGCATCAGTCTGAAGGTCAGTTGGGCTCTTACAATGGGCTTGTGAGCCTCAAAGAGACCTCTGGCAACCCACTGATAGATGGTAATACGAATCATAGCTCTAAGCGCAACGACCCGCTGCTCTTCCTCCTCGAGTTGCTCAGTCTTCTCGATGGCCTTGAAGAAGAAGGTGGTGAACGACTCAAGAGAGTATTGGTACATGTGGTTAATCACATTGAGTGTAATCAACATGAAGTAGAGCATTGCACCTTCAGCCGCAACTCTTCTGTAGATCTCACGAAGCTCATTGATCTTCTTCTCAGTCTCCTTCGCGACGGCTTGCTGCTCCATGATCTCAGCAGAGGTCTTCTTGGTCACTTCGAGGGACTCAATGAGTGCCGTATTCTGGAGGATTGCTGCGGGATCAGCCTCGGACAACTGTTTGAGAAGATTTGCTTCCAGTTGAGACAAGGTAATCTTGAACTCGTTCTGCTTATTCACCAATTCTTCTTTCGTCTGTTCCAGATCTGGCTTCTCGACTCTGACGACCATGGCAAGAAGTTGATCTTCGAGACCACTCTCAGTTACAATGAAGTTGATGATGGTACATTGGGCTGCAGTCTCCGGCTTGTAGTGAGGGTTAGTGAGCTTGGTCTGCAAGTACAGTTTGAATGAAGGACTGATTTCAACATCTTCAGATCCCAGTCTCACGGTGTAGTTCTTACCCTTCTTCACGAATTGTCTCGAAAGAAGAGGATCAAGAATGGCGTCAATTTCCTGGCCAATGGCTTCAATCAGCAATACTTGGCCATTCGAGACAGCCATCTCGACTTTCTTCAACCAGGCTCTCTGGCTGAGCTGGATTGCGACCAGGTCTCCTCCTTCTTTACCTCTGACCCATTTCTGGCCCTGAAGCTGAGGATCGATAAGAAGTGGATATCTGGTACATGAGACCACAATAGCGGCGTTCTCAATTGATACTCTATCGGCTGGGAGTCCCTCGCCGGCCCACACAGCCATCGCGGCGGCGTCAGCAAGTACGTTGAGTGGATCGATTCCTGGAGTGCATGGAATCTATTTGGCGGCAATGTCATCCATCCAGGTCTCCGACCAAAGCGCGCGCCTGAATCTGTATGAGAATGGACCAATGTAAGATACGAAAGCGGATGCAAGCAGAGCATCACCAATCATCGTGATTCTTTCTTCCTTGAAGGAAACGACATTGTTGCCCCATCTTACATTCTCATCAGCAAGACCATTTACGAGTCTGTTGGCCAAGTCGAGCTGAGCCATGAGCTCCTGCGCTTCATCCTCTACTGCCTGTTTCTTGGCCTGGGCTTCGAACAGTTGATCCTTCAGCTTTTGTACTTCGGCGTTGATTGCAGCTACTCTGTCCTTCACGACTTGGAGCTCGCCGAGTTTTTGGTGGGCGAAGGCCTCAGCCTCATCGGCGGAATCCTTCAGTGGCTTCACCTTCTTGTAGATGGTATTATATCTGACGATGTTGACGACGTAGGCGCACAGATAGGCAGCAGCCACGGATTTACCCTTCATTGTTTCGAAGTTGAAGAAGTCCTGGGCTAAGAGAGGCTCAACAGCCTTAAGTTTCCACTCGTCGATGCTATTGCCATCGAAGCCTTTGACCAGATCAATGAACTAGTTTGGATTGTTCATCATCTTCTGGGCGTTTGGCCAGGCGTGGTTCTTCTTCTCATTCTTCAACAAGATCAGACCGGCCTTAGCAACGTCCACACATGCTGCTGGAGGAGAACCGAGATTCTTCAGCTCCTGCACGGACTCCTTGGTCAAACAATCGACGGCCTTAGTGGCAGCCTCCATTGCAGGGATAGCTTCTGCAAGCTCGGCATCTGCCTCAGCCTTCTTCTTCTTGGCAGCACCGGCAATCTCCTCGGTCTCAGCAGCCTTGACAGCAGCAGCGTCTGCTTCTTTCTCGGCCTCTCCGCTTTCTCTGGTGACAATATCAATAAGTTTGCCAGTCTTCTCCTTCTCAATTTCGACATCCTTCATCTTGATCGCAAGAAGTTCTGAAAGACCAGCTACCTTCTCGGTGGTCTGCCTCATGATGCCAAGACCGAACTCAAGTCTTTCAATTTGGTCAGTGATAGCACCGACCTTCTTTCCGAGCAATGACTTGTAGAAGTTGATCAGCTCCAGGAAGGAAGTTGGCGTGGTGTAGTTGTGCCTCCTCTCCACCTCAAGGAATTCCTTGTTTGCATCGGCAATTGAAAGATGGGTAGTAGACATGTTTCGGGCAATCGCATCTCTCAACTCGTCGTCTGGGAGCGGCACCTCTTTCAGGAAACGGTTGGCGACGTTGATGAGAGCATCCTCTGGCCAGTCGAAGAAGTAGTCCATTGAGGTACAGTTGATGATACCTGGGAACATCCTTGCTCTGAATCTGAAGGCATCTCCTACTGGTGAGAAGCACAAGGCAAGATGGAGGTTCTTTCTAGTTTTGTCCAAGAAGAACTCGAACAGCTGGTCTGGAGTATCCAAGTATCCATTGGCCTTGGCCTCACCTCTGATCTTTCCGAGGATTCCATCCAGCTCGTCCTTGGCGAACAGCTCTGGAACGTATCCTGAAGCGAGCAGATCATTGATGTACATGAGGAACTTGTCGTCTGAGATTTGACCATCAGTGAGGATGAACAAGAGTGATTGTCCAGCAACACCGGCCTTGGTGAACATGCCCTGGATGTCAACTTTGAGATCAGCTAGTTTGTAACTGGTCGTTACCATAATTCTGACTACATCGTATGCAAGAATGAATGATGAAAGTTTAGCAAGTGATTATTTTCCAGAACCACCGACACCTACGAGAAGTGCACTTCCGACTGGGTGAATGATGATTCTTGCAATTCTGCTGATGTGCTCCATGGCCTGGTCGAAGAGCACAAGGTCCATCCTGGCAACGACCTCATTGTACTCCTCCAATTTGCCCTCGAGTGTTCCCTTGAGAGCAGTCATTTCAGCTACTGGAAGGTAGGTCGCCTCGTGACCTTGGCACATTGCAACATAGGAGGTATAGAGCAGTGGCTCTTCGAAGACAGCCTCTTCTTTCACGTCAGGGAACTCTTTGAGTCCAATTCTCATGAAGGCCATGTAAGCCTCCCTGTCAGCGTCGAAGATGAGTCTGTCGTGCCAGACTCGATGGCACTCATGTGCCCACATCCTGACAATACCCAATGGGTTTCCTTTGTAGTGCTGTGGCATCGCAAGCAATAAGTTCTGGACGATCCTTGCGAAGTCTCTGAGATTGAACTGGTAATGGAATTTAATTGCAGTTGGTGCGAATTGAGCAGAGTTGGCAATGGCCAGGAAGACGTTCATTGTCGCGTTAATCAGTCTGGGGGCCAGATCAGCGCATTATTTGTCCATGGTTTCATAGTGGTTGTTCAATATCTGGAAATAGATTGTCTTCAGAATCTCTCTTTCAGTGGTCAGACATGAGACCAGGGTGAAGTGGCGGGAGAGACGGATGTCAATGTTGAATGAACCAGACTTGGGATTCATGCAAGCAGTGAACATGACGTCGTGCAAGTACATTTGAAGTGCCAATTTGTCTCTGTTATAAACAAGTCCGTAGTCGAGGATTTGTCTCACAAGGCAGATCGGTGATTGAGTGAAATACTTGTCAAGTTTTGGCATGTTCACGTCATCCATGAAGTAGATCAGAGTCCTGCCTGGTTGTGGTCCGTAGTTGTTTCCTGACAATTTGTCGACTTGTGATTCAATGACCACTTGGAGGGCGGCGGAGTCTGTATAAGAGTTCATCGAAATTGATTGGTTAACGATAACTTCTGGGTCAACTTGGTTGAAGTAGTTCTTGATGATAATGGACTTACCAGTACCAGCAGTTCCTACGAAGAGCATGCCCTTCCTGGCTCTCACATGGAGATCCAGCAGGAACTTTTGTCTCGTTGTGTCCGCAGTTGGCACGATAATGTTGATGTAAAGGCCCTCGTAGGTCTTGTCGAATGGAGCCACTTTCGTGTCCCAATGCTACCAGCCCAACTCGACATCAAAGTAGTAGTCGAAGCACATTCCCACTTCTGGGTACTTGATCTTGGCAAGGCCCTTCCATCCATTGCTGAACGAAAGCTTGTCCTCGTCGAGGGAGGCTCCGAAGGCCCACATTCCTGCGAAGAGGAAGAAACCTTCGTAGATCATCTTCACCTCTTCCTCCTTGCCTTCTTCCTTGAGTTTCCTCACGTGGTCGTGCTATTTCTTGTTTCCCTTCAGCTCATCGCACAGTTGATCAATGATTGTGGTCAGAGTATCAATGTGACCCAAGTCGACGACTGGAGCAATGTGGTTCTTGTGCCTCAAGTCATCAAGGAAGGAGTCGCTGACATAGGTGGTCAGAGAAAGAGTGAACACATTCTCGGCCATGTCGTGGTAGGCGCCCTTTGGTCCTGACTTCTTGTACTTCATCAACCAGGAATCGAAGAATGGCCTCCAGCCGATATCGGCGTCGTTGATGAAGAGTACACCACCTCTTGAAACAGTAGCTGGCGTGGCACTTCTCAAGTTGGATACCTCCAAAATAAGTCTCATGGATGCAGTCATTGGGATTCTCTCCTGGGACACGAGGGTGAGCACTTTGTTGTCGTCCATGACAGTGTTGAGGGACTCAATCCACTCTGGATCGACATCACCATCAAGGATGACCCACTTTTGCTCGTGATCATCGGCATACTTGTTCTGGGCTTTGTTCATGTCTCTCATGATGACGGAGAGGACACCGTCCTTCCACTCGTTGGTCTTCAAGTTCATGAAACCATAGAGCTCATCAGCAACAATAGCTTTTGGATCGATGATATCGGTTTGAGTTCTCCTGCCTCCCTGGGTATTGGCTCTCTTCAGAGTCTTCCATACGGCTGATTTAGAGCAGCCAGTAGTACCAATGATAAAGCAGCAGTGACGTACAACAAGAATCTCAGCAAGTTGGACGACCTTAAGGACGAATCCTTCATCAGCTTGGTAACCAAGATCAATAGCACATTTCTCAGCCATTTAGGCAAGTTCCAAATCAGTCTGAGGCTCAGCTTTGATTCCTGGGAATAGATCATCAATGAGACCCTTGAAAATAGCTTGATCATCTAATACGATCTTAGGGATGTTGAAATCTCTGAGACCTCTCATCAGGATAATATCTTCAAGCACATCTGGCTCATTCCTCTTAAGACCACCTGCTTATCTGAGCACAGACTTGACCGCACGAAGGCCCCAATCATAATGCATTTATTTAGAGAGGAGACTTTTTGAAAGATCATACAAGCACATGAATTTCTTGGAAAGTTCTTTGGCAGTTGAGAAACCTTCAGACATAAGCATGTTCTCACAGATAAGAACAATATCAGGAACAACCATAGCACATCCTCTGAAGAGGGCTTTAAGATTTTCTGGAAGTTCGGTACGTCCAGCATAACCTGGATTCATTGTGATCCAGAAACCAACAGTAATCTTGAGACCAATCTCTTCCTCCTAGAAGAGGAACGTTGTCTTGGCTGGGTCAACCTTAAAAACTTTGATGGCATCAAGAACATACTTGACTTGAGTTGATACCACAGACAGCACTTCGATCGAGATTCTGTTGAACTCATCGAAACATCCCCAAGATCCACATTATGCGAGGCCCATGAAAATGGTTTGAGTAGTCTGATAGGTCATCTAATCAGAGCAGTTGAAGACAACACACTGAACACCAAGTGCTCTTGCAAGATCTTTTGTGGTCTCAGTCTTTCCAGTACCAGCTGGGCCTGCTGGAGCTCCACCCATCGAAAGGTTCAAAGCTTGGGTAAGTGTAATATAGCATCTATCAGTCAGTGGGGTGATAACAAGTCTTCCACAATTTCCAACATACTCATAGTTATACTTGGTAATCCAATCACAAATCTTCACAATGCAGATCTTCTGCTCTTTTTTGCCGAACTTTGCCTTCTCATCTAAGAAGAATTTGAGTTGTGATTGCCATTGGAAGCTCTAATGGTCAGCAATCTTTCTGGCGACGAACATATCAATGACATCTCTCTCGTGGACATCGATAGTAATGATGGTAATGATCTTAACACGGAGTTCATCTGGAAGTTAAACTCTGACTCTTTGAATGAGATTGTCAATTCTCTTCTTAATGACAACCGCGAAGTCCTTCATAGCATTCTCGCTACCACCGTCCATATCATCGAACTGCCTGATTGTCTCTTCAGTCCATATGATCTGTGTGCAAAGGAGAGAAACCTAAGCACAGTAGTCCTCGAGCCAAATGTGTCTTTTCTTGAAACCTTCTCCAAGATCCCAGTTGTCAGCAGTTGCTTTGGCAACTTCTACAATATCTCTCAGAGTTCTTTGCATCATAGCTTCGAGATCACAGAGATAATTTTCGACGGCACCCTAGCAAACGAAAGTATCACTAAATTTGACATATTCACCTTCATTGGAAATCATACCTTCGACTTCTCTTGCAGGGTATTTGTAATTATCTCCCTTGATGAATTTAAGGGTCTTCAGTCCATCGAAGCAATCACCAATGTACTCGTCGACCTTCTCTGGATCCTAACCATTTGAAAGAATATCCAATAAGTTTTAATTAGAGACGAAGTAGAATCTCGAGAAGATCTTCTTCTTTTGCTCAAGATATTCGTTTAGTGCCTTCTCGCAGATTTCAATTTCCTCTGCAAATAAGTTGAGGAGCTCTTCTCTGCCATCATATGTGCATGCTGTGATGACACCTGGCTCGTCTCTGGCCTCGCGCATAACCTCTCTAAATTATGCATCAATCTACTCAAACCTTCTTGTATCATCTGGTAGTTGTGCACGAATATCCTCAGAATCACAAAAGATGGGCTGCAATTTCATCCAGTTTCTTTGGACCTCCATCCAAATTGTCAAGACGCTATCTACTTTCTTCATGTTTGTTTGCCATTCAACAACTCTTTCTTTGAATTCTTCTACATCCTTAGAGGACATCATACCCATCAGCTCCATAGAGTGTGTCTCCTAATTCTCAACAATCTCATCCATTGCACCAAGACAAGGAACCTCTTTGTATTCTTTGAATTCGAAGGAACATGTTTCCCAGATCTTTGCAATTTAATTGACCTTCTTTTCGATCTTATCTTCCTTCTGAGCTCCATCAACGATTTCAGTAACTTCTTCAGAGAAATTGAAAAGATTAAGAACGATTAAATCTTGTAGGCAAAACTTGGGTGAGTTGAATAGAATGTCTTTCTTGGTTATCTTCATAAGCTTTTTCCAATGCCTTTCCATCATGAATTTGGAATGGAGTTGTGTAATCAAGGGGAGAATGGTGTTCATATTTTTGATCCTATCGACTAAAGCGGTAAATGCTCTCCAGTTTTTGACTTCTTTGTTTTATGCTGAAGTGGGACTTGCCTGTTTGGTTTGCATATCTTTGATCAGCTGCATGAGATTCTCAGTATCAATCTTTTCCCAAAGGGTTTGCTGCCAGGTATCAAATTAATATTGAACCAAGGCTACCATATCCCATGTGTATTTAAGAAGAACTAATTCAGCTCTACAGTCTCTTAGCTGTTTGTAACTAGACTTTTGGATATCAAATAGAATCTCTAGATTATTAAGAACATCTGCTTCGTCCTCAAGATCCTTGGTTTTGTTATAATATTCAGTAATTGTATCATAAGAATCTTGGATTGATTGCATATCAGATGTTTGAACGTGGTATGGGCATTTCTCTAAGAATTCATTTCTGAAATTTTAGACTTTAATCTCAAATCTTCCAAGTCTTTCTTTGATGTTTTAGGCCTCTTTGGTCTAGAAGGGGAGAATCTTTTCTTTTACTCTACCGAGAGCGTCTTGTGAAACTTCAATAAGTACAGTCTTAGAGTTCTCAAGGTGAACCAACAAATCAGTATCCAATTTAAACTGGTGTTTCTTGAGAAGGAGTACTGTTTATTTCATTGGTTCAATTTAACCAAGGGTCCTATCTTTGATCTACTTGACGTCACTGAGATGAGTCATTACCTACATAAGTAATTCTTTGTCTTCTTGGGTGCCAGAGCCATCTGGTGTAACTCTGATTCCATGCTTAACATCTTGGATGAAAGCATCGATGTTTTGGATTTGTTTGAGAGTGTTATTAACAAGGAAGCTTGTATGCCTATTGATCCATAATTGAATTGTGATTTGAAGCTCTTTGATGAATGGGGTAACGTTAACTCTAAGCCATCCAATATCAATCGATGTTTTCATCTATGCAATTTCATTTTTTATTTTGGTTAAGAAAGTAATCTTTTCATCGAATGCATCTAAACCTGGTCTCCTGGTTTCTACTCCTTCGAGAATCTTAAAGGCCATCCATTTGAAAGTTTCATCTTCAATTTCTTCACCTTCATCGTTGACGATGACATGACGTTGCTCTCTTGGATCAACTCCAGTATCAAGGAAAGCCTGGAAGCTCTCTTCAAGCGTTTCTTTCCATAGGAATTCTTTGTCTTTATATTAATCAATAAAGTCATGAGTAGCATCCTCAATATCTCTAAAGTTCTTGTGGATAATCTACATATGGCCAAAAAATGAAAATTGATCCTTGATCTCAACCAGGAAGTCACCACTGACGTTACCTGCTGATGAATCAAGTCTATTGACCTGGATTGCAATAGATACAAAATCATTCATGATCTTTTGAAGAATATCTCTGATACCATTTTTCTTATCATTAGATTAGATAGATGGATCAAAGACAACATCACGGTCTCTAAGGTCAACCTTGATGTCAAACATTGGCGGTAGCTGGTGAACTCTATTGTAATTGATATTGATCTAGTTGGCAAGATAAATCATAGAAGCTCCGATACCTTCGGTGAGACCCTCAATCATAAGACCATTAACGTAGTCAAGATAGTCGTGCCATGTCTGTTTCTTTTTGTCAGGCTTGATGTTTTCTGCTGTGTCTTTCATTAATCTTTGGATTTCTTTTCCTTGAATTTTAAGTTCTTCTATTCTTGGCATTTTCAAGGATTCATGGAATTGAATCAACTCATCTGGAGGTTGTGGCTTCATCTTTCTTTCAAACAGTGGCACCTTCCATTTAGCCATGAAATCATGCATCTTAGCGATATTGTCTTTCATCTACTTAACAAGTCTATCAACGTCTGAAACAATCTTCATTGCTGAATTGATAAATGGGTCAATATTCTGAGAGTTCCACTTCAACTCATTGATACCGGGCCACATGGATTTGTTCATCCTTTCAATTCTGTCTTAAAGAAGAGGTTTCTCAACTGGAAGTAGGGTGGATAAGATGCCGTTATACATGTCAACAATGATTTAAAGGTTTCCTGTTTGTGTTCTATAAACATTAACTTTCTTATAAAGGAGGGATGCTTTCTCTGGAACTTCGATATCCTGTTGCAAGAGATACTTGACTTCTCTTAATAACTTAACGAGAATTGGATCAAAATTGACTCTGACAAAGCCTTCTTCTGCGAGCTCGGTTTCTTCTCTGTATAGAAGGAATTTGTTCAATTAGTTCTCGGTGTTGGCCTCAACACCTTCTTCCCAGATAGCAACTTTCTTCTTGTTGTACTAAAGGAGGTTGTTGCATAGAGAGGCGAATAGCTTTTGAACGTCCTTGTACTCTTCTCTATCCTAAATTGATTATGATAGCTACTTCAGCTTAGCCATTGGAACTTTGATTCTTTCAAGAAGGCCGGTTGTCCAAGCAAGAGCTCCTGCGATTGGAGGCATATTTGAAGAGATAGGAGCATTTGAATCGGTCCTTTCTCGGTCGACAAGAACCTTACCCTCCATAAAGATGGAAGCTACAGTCTTCAAGTCCTGCTTGTATAACTCAAGAAGGATGATATGTTTTTTCTCAAGCTCATCTTAAATGTTTGGTCTATTGAGAAGTCCTTCGAAAGAGTCAAGCAACTTGAATTTTCCAATGATCGTATCGCAATCATCAAAAGCTTAAGTCAAGATAGATGAGAGTCTTCTTTCAAGCTCTCTGATTCTTTGTTTGAATTTATAGAAGTCTTCCTCGAATCCTCTCTGATCAATGTCCATGATGTCATATTTGACCTACATGAACTCGTTAACGGCTTTCTCAAACTCTTCATGAATTTGATTAACGGAAGCTGTTAATGTTTTACCCTTGGTATTACCAATTTCAATCCTCTGAAGTCTTGAAAATTGGATAATGGAATTTGTCAGGTGCTTGATATCCTGGCATCTCTCTGAGAAGTGGTCAAGTCTAACAAATAGTGCGTTGGTTGTAATTTTCCATTAGCTCTTGGATTGAGCCTTGTATTCGAAGTAGGCATCCTTAAACTTGGTGCAAACATCCAGAGCCAAGATTAGTTTCTCATGGGCTTCAATTGCCTCTCCTCCTTGGACAAATGCAAATATCTTTGGTCCATCAATATAGGTGCGGCATCTATTGATAATGGCATTGCAAATCTCACGAATGAGTACAACAAGTCTTGAAGGTGTGTTATAGTGGTTTGAATAGTTCCATATGAGTTGAATCGTGTGCATTGTTGGAATAAAAAGTTCAACGGCATCAGCGAGTTCTGCTGAGTTATCTGTTAATTCTGTGAAGAGATCCATAAGAGTCTAAAGATACTTGTGGTTCTCATTTGCCTCTGTTCTAGCAGTTTGGACGTCTTTCTAAAGTTTGCTAAATGGTCCAGTGTAAGTTGACTTGTTCTGCTCCAGGAATTTAAGAACCTTCTTGATTCTCTCGGAACTTAACTAATCACAGATTGAGTTAAGGTTCTCACTCTTGTCTTTCCAGAATTGAATCTCCGTTAGTGGATCTGGATGATTACCACTCTTGAGCGCACTCTCTGGATCTTGCTTAAGTACATTCTTGATCTGCCTAGTCCAGTGAAGGAGTGCACCTTCGAGACTCTGGGCCTTGTCTTTACTTGATGACTTCTCTGATGAAGTTGCATCACTTGGGGGAAGTGGTAGCCAGGTTCTTCCTTTTACCTGACCAATTGTGACATATGTGTGGGCCAAAAATACATTGAACTTGTCCATGAGGTCTTTTGACACCAAGTCTGACCATCCCATCATGTTGAGAGGGTTCGAGAGGACTGGGCTGTATACATCATTACAGATTTGATATAGATTGTCTAGGATTTGTTTGTTAACTTCCATCATAATGATCTCTTGAGAGAAGTTTTGCATGGTAATTGGAATTGGCTCATCTTTTGACTTAACTGGTCTTGCTCTAAGGCAAAGAATCATCTTATTGCCCATTTTAGCCTTTGGAGGGGTATCATTAGTGTAAGCGACCATAGTACCCAGGTTCAAGGCAAAAAGGTACATGGTGAAGCCTCCTTAATCAAGGAACTTTTCAATTGCGAGCCTGTAAAATAAAAAAGAAAGGTTAATTATCAATATTCCAAAAATAGCAAATCTAAAATGTAGCTGTTGTCCTTTTGCGCCATTTTCGATTCATTATAAATTATTCTGGTGGTTTAACGGTTTAATCTTGAAAAATCCTGGGAACTTACATATTTTCATCACTCTTGACTTTATCAAATTTCTCATCGGGAATCTTTTTTTGAAGATTGAGATAACTTATGGTCTGCTTTATAATTTGCTCTTAAGGGTCAGTAATTTATTTATTAAACAACTATGGAATGGTGGTGGCCATAATAGCTTTAGTTTTTAATTTAAAATTTGAATTATATATTTCCTATGTAATCGTCTTTAAATACAATGATTATAATATATTCTGATTTATTAATCGAATGGCTAATATTGATTCTAATCTAAACTATTTATTAATATCTTCCAAAATCGCTCTTTATTAATTATAAATTTTCAAAATATACATAATTTACATAATCAAGAATTCAAAAAAAGGCTCCAAAATGACATGAAATGGCATTTTAACAGAAAAACTGAAAAAGTAGAAATTAATAAAATTTACAAATTTTGTTCACCATAATCCACAAACACTGTCTATCGGCTGGTTTCCAAGAGCAATCAAAGCTGTTTATACGTAAATAATTATAGTAGACTTAGCATTATAATTGCGCAAAATTATAAATAAATCATTTAATTATCATCAAGGCTCAAATATATTTATATTTTTGAATTATTACTATTCAATATACGAGTAAATGAATTATAATATTCGTACACATATCTACATTGTGAAAGGCACTTTCAATTAATTTCTTGTAGACGGGGTTTTGGGGTTTTGGGG
>Ga0114995_10001857_pt1 | contig 14748 bp, 10 predicted proteins | sample ArcticOcean_MG_C_11_FD_87038 | JGI IMG/M metagenome (GOLD analysis project Ga0114995, IMG submission 87038) | Marine microbial communities from western Arctic Ocean - ArcticOcean_MG_CB2_154 | ecosystem: Environmental > Aquatic > Marine > Oceanic | place: Arctic Ocean: Canada Basin | collected... | reverse complement strand
GAGGTCGGTCATCCTCAGCAGGCATTCGCCTGGCTTCGTGCCAACGATCCGCTGCGAATGGTTGAACCGAAGGGTTTTCGGCCTTTCTGGGTTGTCACCAAACATGCTGATATTACTGAAATAGAAAAGCAGCCGAAAATATTTACCAGTGAGAAGCGACCTATTCTGATGCGTGAAGCGACGGCACCGGAAATGAAAGAAGAGATGGTCGGCGCGATTTATGAAAAGCTGCAGGACGCCCCGCGATTGCTGGAGGTGCTCGCCACTTCCTCTGAGCAGGGGTTGATTCGCTCGTTGGTGCAAATGGATCAGCCAGACCATACGGCTTACCGAGAACTTGTGCAGCCCTGGTTCAAACCGACGAATATCAAGGCGCTAGGTGACCGGCTCGAGGAGCTCACCAAAGACATTTTAGATCAAATGATGGGTGATGGGAGCGTCCAGGAATGTGACTTTGTTCAAGGCGTTTCAATCTATGCACCGCTTCGGTTAATCACGGAATTGCTCGGTGTGCCTCAGGAGGACGAGTGGCGTATCCTTAAATTGACCAATGAACTTTTCGCGGGTGATGACCCCGAAATGCAGCGTATAGCGGATGATCCGCTGTCGATCTTCGATACGATCAAAGATATTTACCAGTACTTTAGCGAACTGACAGACAAGTTTCGGGAACATCCGGACGAAAGCCTGGCCAGCTATATTGCCAATGGCAAAATAAGTGGCGAGTATTTGCCCTACAAGGAACTGATTTCCTATTACACCATTGTTGCTACAGCCGGGCACGATACAACGCGTAATTCTATTACAGGCGGCCTCCATGCCCTTTTGACCCACCCGGCACAACTGCAGCGCTTTAAAGAAATCGTCGACGATGAAGATGCTGTTAAATTGGCAGTGGAAGAAATGATCCGTTGGACAACACCGGTTGTGCAGTTTTCTCGAACCGCAGAACAGGACTATGAGCTGCGTGGTAAGACAATCAAGAAGGGTGATACCGTAGGGCTGATGTATGCATCAGCCAGTTTTGATGAAGACATTTTCGATAACCCCGCAGAGTTCAACATCGAGAGAAAACCCAACCGGCATCTTGCGTTTGGTACCGGTCCGCACCAGTGCCTGGGGTTGATCCTGGCGCGACTCGAAATGCGAATTTTCTTCCAGCAGCTGATTCCCCGAATCGCAGAGATAGAAATAGTCGGGGATCCCGAGCGCATTCGAGCCAGCTTTGTCCATGGTCTAAAGCACATGAACATCAGATACAGGCTTACGGACTAGTTGCCGCTGGTTGCTTAGCTCCGCAATAAGCGACCAGCGGTTGCGCCACTGTGTTCGTTGTTTGTTAGAAAAATTTCGCCGTTCACAACAGTATTTAGAATACCGGTAGCGGTCTGCTTTAAGCGTCTTGCACCCGCCGGAAGGTCATTCAATACCTCAGGCATGTCGGGTCCTACCGTATCGGGGTCAAAAACGACGACATCGGCAGCCATGCCTTCACGTAATAGACCACGATCATGTAATCCCCATAAGGTGGCGGTGTTATAGGTGATTTGTTTAACCGCTTCTTCCAGGGTCAACGCTTCTTTCTCGCGGACCCAGTAGCTCAGCAGGTGGGTTTGCAAAGAGCTGTCCATGATTTGCGACACGTGCGCACCGGAGTCAGAAAAGGTCACCACTGAACGAGGATGCTTGATCATCTCCAGGACATGATCCTGGTTTTCGTTCGCGATCGGTGTTCGGAAGAACATCTTCATGTCTTTCTCAAGTGCCATATCGATCATTAGCTCGACCGGATTAACACCTTTATCTCTCGCTATTTGCGCCATTGACGGTTTGTCGTAGACCATGTCGTCCATCGGGAATACATAATCCCAATCGGCTGGCCGTATTTCGGCGCCGACAATGCGCGGTCCGGTATATTCACGGTTGGCGATTTCAACCAGCTTTGCCTTTGTTGCTGGATCGCTCATCCGTGCTTTTTGTTCCTTTAGCGGCAGGGCGCGAATATCACTCCACAGTTCCCAGTTGTCATAAGGTGTCGCGCTTTCAAAGGACAAAATATTGTTCAGTCCGCGCGTATGCACCTGGGCAAACATTCTGCCACCGGCCGCTGCTGTTTCATCTAGCAGGTCGAAATAAGGCCGCCAGATATCTGGTGCTGCCTTGACGCTAACATGCCCCAGGTTTGGGTAACTCCGGATTCGACGGCCAGATCCCTAAGGCGATCGTGATATTCTCGATTACGTTCCGGGCTACGGCCTGGCGCCTCGCCCGCAATTTCAAAAACGCCTTTGCCTGTTTCGCCGACAGCGTTAACGATCGCGCGAACTTCTTCCCAATTGGCGAGACGGCTTGCAACCGGCCTATCGTCAGCCGTTGTGTGGTTGAAGGTACGTGAGGTAGAAAAGCCGATCGCACCTGCGTGCATAGCTTCTTTTACCAGCGCCTGCATATGTTTGACTTCATCTTCGCTGGCTTCTTGCTCGAAAGCTCGCTCACCCATGGTGTAGGTGCGCAGCGCAGAATGGCCAATGTAGCCTGCGTAGTTAATGCCCTTGGGCAGGTCGTCGACAGCGTCGAGGAACTCGGGAAAGGTTTCCCAAGTCCAGTCGATACCGGCGAGCATGGCATCACGAGACAGGTCTTCGGCACGTTCCAGGTTACGGAATACCAGGTCAGCATCCTCTTGTTTGCAAGGCGCAAGGGTAAAGCCGCAGTTACCCATGACCACACTGGTAACGCCGTGATAGCTGGAGCAGGAACCGATCGGGTCCCAGAAAACCTGCGCGTCCATATGGGTATGGCCGTCGACAAAGCCGGGCGAAACCACATGACCTTCTGCATCAATGGTTTGTTTAGCTTTTTCATTAACTCGGCCAATCTTCGCGATTCTACCGCCTTTAATCGCAACGTCCGCGCGATACCTGGCACTGCCTGATCCGTCTACCACCATGCCGTTCTTGATAACGAGGTCATAGCTCATGAGTTGTCTCCGATGGAATAACTTGCGAGTATCATACCAATAAATAGCACCGCGTCGCGGCTAAAGACGCAGTATCAGTCCTGGCCCCTGAAAGTGCGTCTGACAATACCGGAATAGCAAAAAATATACCGCGACCAATTCGCTGTCGGCTGGCAAGCATGGGTAAACCGGCTGAGGGCACGGGATTATCTTCAATCGTAGATAGGGTAAAAGGTGCCGAATGCAGCTTCGCAGAAGTCACCGGGATCATTAAACCGCCGATTGATGTTGAGTTCTGAGATGGCAGTCATTTCTGCGGCGGTCAGCTCGAAATCACTGAGCGACAGGTTCTCTCGCATGCGCTCCGCGTTAACACTTTTTACCACCAGTGATGTGCCGCGTTGCAAGCCCCAACGCAGTACGATCTGTGCCGCGGTTTTGTGCGTGCGGGAAGCCGCTGCTTGGATGGTGGAATGGGCAAGGACGGACTCGTGCTGGTCAGCCATGTCAAGTTCGAAGTAAGAGTTTGCGCCGAGCGGTGAAAAAGCCGTCACCTCTATCCCATACTGTTGAGCTAGCTTGATCAAGCGTTCCTGAGTCAGGTAGGGGTGCGATTCTATTTGTAACATTTCCGGCGGCTCGATCGCATAGTTCATCAGATCGTGGAGCAGTCCGGAATTGTAGTTACAGATGCCGAGGTGTTTGACGTGTCCAAAGGTTTTTAGTTGTTCCATGGCACGCCATGTTTCTTGCAAAGACACATTTGCGGGCTGCATCACAGGGATTACCGCAGATGGATCATAAGTCCACTCTGGGGGATAGCGTGTTTCGAACGGGACATATGCCAGAGCGATAGGGAAGTGTATTAAGTAAAGGTCTAGATAATCCAGTTTCAGGTCTGACAAACTTTTGTTCATCGCGGCAAGAACATGGTCTGGGTGATGGTAGGTGTTCCAAAGTTTTCCTGTTATCCAAAGATCCTCGCGAGAACATAAGCCCTCGCTCATTGCTCTTTGAAGTCCTTCGCCCACCTGCGTTTCATTGCCGTAGTCACAAGCGGAATCAAAGTGCCGGTATCCCGATTTGACCGCTTCATAGACAACCTCTGCACAATGATCCGGCGCTATTTTCCACAGGCCGAAGCCGATGTCAGGCATGTCTTTTATTGTTTGAAATGTCATGTTGTTCCTTGTTCTCGTAGGTAAGTTCTCGTCGGTAAGTTCTCGTCGGTAAGTTCTCTCAGGTAAGTTCTCTCAGGTAAGTGCTTTCACAGTAAGTCGTTCAGGTAGACAGCCTTTCCGGATTCAATCGATTGTTGTGCTGCAACGCCGAGTACGACAGACAGCAGACCATCCCTGACATTAACAGCAGGGGGCGAGCTGTTGTGGATCGCGTCGACAAAACCGAGATGTTCAAGGTAACTGGCGCCGTGATGAAGACCTTGTTCTTTGATCCGGGGGTCCGATTCGATTTGAATAGTTTTAAAGTCGTTGCTTGCTCTGTTGCTAATGATCAGTTCATTGCCGGGTACGGTTGTTTCAATTTTACCGAGGTCACCGGTGACGGCGATATGCTGTTCATGCCGGCTACCTTCGGCAAACATGCATAGATCGAGTAATGCCCTTGCGCCATTGGAAAATTCAACGATGACATAAGCATTGTCCATAATGTCAGGTGTCTCGCCATTGTAGAGTTCATCCAGGTGATTTACATCCTGCCCACCCGAAGCGATAACCCTGATTGGCTTGCTTGAAATAACCTGGGTCATTAGGTCAAAAAAGTGACAACATTTTTCAACCAACGTGCCCCCGGTATTGCGGTTAAAACGGTTCCAGTCGCCGACTTTTTTCAGGAAGGGAAAGCGGTGCTCTCGAATTGCGCACATACGAATGTTACCGATGGCATCAAGATGCTTCAGCGTTGCGGAAATAGGAGACATGTATCGATATTCAAGACCCACCCAGACGATACCCGAGTGTTGATCCGCGGATTTAACGAGTTCCTGGGAGTCGGCGATAGTTGTACACATTGGCTTTTCGAGCATGACGTGTTTGTCGGTTTCAAAGATGTCTCGCATCACCTCTATATGGGAGTAGTTTGGTGATGCAACGACGACAGCATCGACGTCATCGCTGACAAGTAACTGTCGATAATCCTCGTAGACTTTGGGAGAGAAGCGGTCTCCACAGGCCCTAAGGCCCCAGTTTCGTGGTTTTTCATTGGGGTCCGCAATTGCCGTAATGTCTACCCCTTCCATCGCGACAAGGTTGCGAATGTGTTCACAGCCCATCATGCCAGTGCCGATAATGCCGTAACGAATCGTCAATTTATTTTCCCCCTACAGGTTGTCAGTTGATCGACTGCATGGTCGATGGACGTAACTAGCCTTTCTGGTTTTTGGCTAGGGTTGGAGTTCCGGTAAATTTTTGAACAGGTCAAGAGCTTCAGGGTTCGCCAATGCATCTGTATTTTCAACGGGTTCATTGTGGATCACCTTTCTGACCGCAAGTTCGACAATCTTTCCGCTGATCGTGCGCGGAATGTCTTCAACCTGAATGATTTTAGCTGGGACATGCCTGGGCGTTGTGTTCCGCCGGATGGTAAATTTGATGGTCTCGATGATTCGATCATTCAGTTTGATGCCCGCTTTTAATACGATAAATAGAACAATTCGTTCGTCACCCTCCCATTCCTGACCGACGGCGATACTGTCGATAACTTCAGGTATTGTTTCAACCTGCCGATATATTTCTGCTGTGCCTATTCTGACGCCCGCTGGATTAAGCACAGCATCACTGCGACCCTGAATGACAATGCCGCCGCGCTTAGTGAGTTCCCCGTAATCACCATGGGTCCAAACACCGGGGCGTTGCGCGAAGTAAGCGTTAAGGAATCGTTCATTTTCGGGATCTTGCCAGAAACCAATGGGGGTTGAAGGGAAGGGCTTGATGCAAACCAGTTCGCCGGTTGCATCAGTCACCGATTCGTTGTTCTGATTCCAGAACTCTACGGCCATGCCAAGTCCACGGCATTGAATTTCGCCGGCGTGCACCGGCAGGTTCGGGTTGCCCAGCATGAAGCAGGAGACGATATCGGTCCCGCCGGAAATAGATGATAGGCAAACATCCGCTTTGACGTCACGGTAAATGTATTCGTAGCTGGTTTCACTTAAGGGTGACCCAGTTGACAGAATCGTCTTGACTGAAGTCAGGCGGTGCGTTTCCGCCGGCTTTAATCCCTGCTTTTCAAGGCCGGCGATGTACTTGGCGCTTGTGCCGAACACGGTGATGCCTTCATCGTCGATCGCATCGAGTAGAACGTTACCTTCTTTGGCGAAGGGTGAGCCGTCGTAGAGCAGCAGGGTGCATCCTGAACTCAAACCGGAGACCAGCCAGTTCCACATCATCCAGCCGCAGGTGGTGAAGTAAAAAAGCGTATCATTACGCGAGATATCGGTATGCAACCTGTGCTCTTTTAGATGCTGTACCAGAGTCCCCCCTGCTCCGTGAACAATACATTTCGGAATGCCCGTAGTGCCGCTCGAATACATGATGTAGAGCGGGTGCTCGAAGGGCAGCGGTGTAAACCTTAAAGGGGTCACCGCTTTGTTAACAAAGTCACTGTAGGTTTCGGTGTTTTCCATCTGTGTCAGGTCAATAGACTGACCCAGTAGTGACACGACGATAACCGTTTCAATGCTGTTGATTTTTTTCTGGATAGCAGCAACTTTTTCCAGGCAATCAATCACCTTCCCGTTGTAAACGTAAGCCTCCGTAGTAAACAAAAGCCGAGGCGCAATTTGGCCGAACCGGTCGCAGACTCCGTTGGTGCCAAAATCGGGTGAGCAGGAAGACCAGATGGCGCCTATAGCGGTGGTAGCCAGCATGGCAATGATTGTTTCGGGAGTATTTGGCATTAAGCCGGCGATACGATCACCTTGGGTGACCCCATGATGTCGCATGGCCGATACGAGTCGCTCCACTTCATGATAGAGGGCTGCGTAGGTGTAGCTGCTTCGCTGACCATTTTCCAATAAACCGATTAGTGCAACCCGGTCATCGTTGTGACGCATCATGTTTTCCGCGAAATTCAATTCGCAGCCTTCGAACCAGTCAGTGCCCGGAAACTTGTCCAGGTTTGACGTCACCCGGTGGTAGGGTGTCGTTGCCTTGACATCGCAGAAGTCCCAAACTGCACCCCAAAAGTCGTCGGTATCGGTGACAGACCATTTGTGCAGTGCATCGTAAGTAGGGAAGGTTTGATCAAACCGCTGCTCAACATAGTGTTGAAAATGAGTCATCTGGCTGTTGGCAATTCGGTCTTCGTTGGGTTGCCACAACGGAGTCATGGCGTCAGGTTCCGCGCCAATGGAGCAGGCTCAAAGGCAAGCAGATCTGCGCCGCCGTCAACCAGATCGCCTTTACTGTAGAAAACCTCACTGATTAATCCATCAACCGGGGCTTTAATGGCGTGTTCCATTTTCATGGCCTCCATGATCACCAGCGTGTCCCCTGCGCTGACCACCTCTCCTTTTGTGACAAGAATTTCGACGACGGTACCATTCATCGGTGCTGTAAAACCTGAGCCATCGTCGTGAGCTACTTCTTCTCCGAGATCGATCACCTTGGGTGTGAACTCGAAGGTGCCATTATTGGTAAAGAGAGACGTCGTCGTAGTGCCTTCAACCACGACTGCAGTCTGTCTATGGCCGTTAACGGTGGCAATCAAATTATTTTCGTCGAGACTGCCGCTGACAGTGTAGGAGACGTTCTCGAAACGCATGTTAAAAGTGTGCGGCCCGCTTTTGGTTGCAAAGATTACATATTCAACCTGGCCAACGACAATGGTCTCAAAATGAGTGGCCGCAGCATTCGTTCGCCAGTGGTCGACAGCATGCCATGGGGATGTCCGGTCAGAAGCAGGTATGGGTTGCGCCTGGCGTCGTAACGTTAGGTAAAGGCACGCAAGGGGTGCCAAAGATTCGATCGGCAATTGGCTAATATCAAACAACGAGGTGTTGTTTTTGGTAATAAAATCGGTGCTCAGTTCTTCGGCGATAAAAGCTTTATGGGTCGACAGGCGATGCAGGAAATCGATGTTAGTGGTCACGCCCACGATACGAAAGCATGCCAGTGCTTGCGCGAGCCTCTGCAGAGCACGGCCGCGGTTTTCATCCCAGACAATCAGCTTCGCGATCATCGGGTCATAAAAGACACCAACCTCGTCATCTTGAACAACACCTGTATCTATGCGCACGTGGGCTGATTCAATAGGTTGTTGCAGCCATGTCAGTTTCCCGGAGGCGGGTAAAAATTCATTGTTAGGGTCCTCCGCGTAAATTCTTGCTTCGAAGGCGTGGCCGCTGATGGTCAGTTCAGATTGTGCAAGCGGCAGTGGTTCGCCGTTGGCCACTTTTAACTGCCACTCGACTAGATCCTGACCGGTAATCATCTCGGTGACAGGATGCTCAACCTGAAGCCGGGTGTTCATCTCCATAAAATAAAAGTGCCCGGTTGAATCCAGCAGGAACTCTACCGTGCCTGCACCGATGTAGTTGACAGACTTGGCCGCACGTATTGCGGCTTCACCCATTTTTTCACGAACTCCGTCAGGTAGCTTTGGTGCGGGCGCTTCTTCGATAATCTTTTGATGCCGACGTTGTACTGAGCAATCCCGCTCGAACAGGTAGACAGCGCTGCCCAGTGCGTCGCAAAAGATCTGAACTTCAACATGTCGGGGCTGTTCAAGATACTTTTCTACGAGCATGTCGCTGTCGCCGAAGCCTGATAGGGCTTCTCGCTTTGCTGCGGCAAGCGCCTCATCAAACTCCCCTGGGGCATGGACTTGTCGCATGCCTTTTCCACCGCCACCTGACACTGCCTTCAACAATACTGGGTAGCCAATCTCTTCGGCTGCGTTCTTTAGCAACTTAGGGTCCTGGTCCGCGCCGTGATATCCGGGCAGTAAAGGTACGCCGGCCTCTGCCATCAGTATTTTTGCGGCAGATTTGGAACCCATGGCCCTAATGGCAGCTTCCGGTGGGCCGATGAAAACGACATTGTTGGTTTCACAGAGTTGACAGAATAGGGCGTTCTCCGATAGAAATCCGTAGCCGGGATGAATCGCCTCGCTGCCAGTTTGTATTGCGGCTTGTAACACATTTTCCATTAACAGGTATGAGTCTGCGGGTGCCGAGCCGCCAATATGCACCGCCTCATCGGCCATCTGCACGTGTAGGGCGTTTGAATCAGCATCTGAATAGACAGCCACCGTTCGTATGCCGAGTTTTCTGGCGGTTCGAATCACCCTGCAGGCGATCTCGCCGCGGTTTGCGATAAGAATTTTAGCAAACATCTAGTGGACTCCTGTGCGAAAAATTGACATGTTTTAGCTACATCCTAAAGACGCCGAAACGTGTCTCAGCGATTGGCTTATTAAGTGAGGCGGATAGGGCGAGCCCTAGTATGCGCCTGGTGTCCGTTGGATCTATCACGCCGTCATCCCAAAGTCGTGCGCTGGCGTAGTAGGGATGCCCTTCAGTATCAAAGTTATCGATGATCGGTTGTTTGAAAGCCTGTTCATCCTCGATGGCCCATTCGTCGCCGGCATTTTCAATTTGTGTTCGTCTTACCTGGGCAAGCACGCCGGCCGCTTGTTCACCGCCCATGACTGAAATCCGAGCATTGGGCCACATGAACAGGAAGTTAGGATCATAGGCGCGACCGCACATCCCGTAGTTTCCGGCGCCGTATGAGTTGCCGATAATGAGGGTCAGTTTGGGTACCTTGGCACTCGCCACGGCCGTTACCATCTTGGCGCCGTGTTTGGCGATGCCGCCGGCTTCATACTGCTGCCCGACCATGAAGCCGGTAATGTTTTGCAGGAAAATGAGCGGGATTTTTCGTTGTGCGCACAGCTCAATAAAGTGTGCGCCTTTTTGTGCAGACTCACTGAACAAGACGCCGTTGTTACCGACGATGCCGACAGGATAGCCGTACAGCCTGGCGAAGCCGCAGACTAAAGTGGTGCCATAAAGTGCTTTGAACTCGTCGAACTCAGAGCCGTCGAAGACGCGAGCGATGATCTCGCGAACATCGTAAGGTTGGCGGACATTTTTTGGTACGATACCCTTGAGGTCGCTGGCCGGGTACAGGGGTTCAACACTATCTTTTACATCCAGTGAAAGGGGTTTTACCCGATTCAGTCTTCCGACAGCATTTCTGGCAAGTTGAAGCGCATGATGATCGTTTCTGGCGTAGTGGTCGGTTACCCCGGAATCTCTGGAATGTACCTCTGCGCCGCCTAGTTCCTCGGCGGTTACTTCCTCACCCGTCGCCATCTTGACGAGGGGAGGGCCCGCCAGAAAGATCGTCCCTTGGTTCTTCACGATGATGGATTCGTCTGCCATAGCAGGCACATAGGCACCACCTGCTGTGCAGGAACCCATCACAACCGCTATCTGGGGGATGTTCAATGCCGACATGTTGGCCTGGTTGAAAAAAATTCGACCAAAGTGGTGCCTGTCGGGAAAGACTTCATCCTGGTTTGGCAGGTTGGCGCCACCTGAATCCACAAGGTAGATGCAGGGCAACTGGTTTTCTTGCGCGATGTCCTGTGCGCGAAGATGCTTTTTCACGGTGGCGGGGTAATAGGTGCCACCTTTAACGGTAGCGTCATTAACAACAATAACGCACTCCTGGCCGTTCACTCGACCGATACCCGTAATAATCCCGGCGGCTGGCACGTCATCTTTGCCATACATATTGTGCGCAGCGAGTTGCGAGAATTCTAAAAAGGGCGACCCGGGGTCTACCAGCGCGTTAATCCTGTCGCGGGGCAACAGCTTGCCGCGGGAGATGTGCCGTTTCTGGTAGCGTTCACCGCCACCCAGTTTGATTCTTTCCACCTGGGCTTGCAGGTCGTTTACCAGGCGCTGCATGTGCTCCGTGTTGTCGATAAAATCCTGCGAGCGAGAATTGATTTTTGTCTTGATGGCGTTCATGGGTTAGCCCGCCTCTGAGAAGAGTTCGCGACCAATTAACATACGGCGGATCTCTGAAGTGCCTGCGCCAATCTCATAAAGTTTAGCGTCACGAAGCAGGCGGCCTGTATCGTAGTCATTAATATAGCCGTTACCGCCTAATGCCTGGATGGCCTGCAGTGCACACTGCGTTGCCTGCTCTGCCGTGTAAAGAATGACCGCGGCCGCGTCTTTTCGGTTTTCAAGGCCGCGATCGCAGGCCCGCGCAACCGCATACAGATAGGCTCGGCTGGCGTTGAGGACGGTGTACATATCTGCAAGCTTCCCCTGCATCAATTGGAATTCACCGATCGCTTGACCAAACTGTTTCCGATCATGAACGTAAGGTACGACGATATCCATGCAAGCCTGCATAATGCCAACGGGGCCGCCAGAAAGAACCGTCCGCTCGAAATCGAGTCCCGACATTAGCACTCGAACGCCTTCGCCCTCGCGGCCAAGTATATTGGCCGCCGGGACTTCGCAGTCTTCGAAAACCAGTTCGCAGGTATTGGACCCTCGCATACCAAGTTTGTCGAGTTTTGGTGCCTGGGTGAATCCGCTAAAACCGCGTTCAACAATAAACGCAGTCATACCGCGTGAACCGGCACTGCTGTCGGTCTTGGCGTAAATGACGTAGGTGTTCGCGTCAGGACCGTTGGTGATCCACATCTTGTTGCCGTTCAGGATATAGACGTCGCCTTTTTTCTCGGCTTTAAGTTTCATACTGACAACATCGGAGCCTGCACCCGGCTCTGACATGGCAAGGGCGCCGACATGTTCGCCGGAGCAAAGCTTTGGTAAATACTTGGTTTTTTGTTGTGCAGAGCCGTTTTTGTGAATCTGGTTAACGCAGAGGTTCGAGTGCGCGCCGTAAGATAGGCCGACCGAAGCTGAAGCCCGGCTGATTTCTTCCATTGCAACGACATGGGCCAGGTAGCCCATATTGCTGCCCCCAAATTCTTCTGCAACGGTGACGCCGAGAATACCGAGATCACCCATCTTTCGCCAAAGGTCCGCTGGGAACTCATTGTTCTTGTCTATTTCGGAGGCGCGAGGAGCTATTTCTACCTGGGCGAACTTGTACACGAGGTCGCGCAACATGTCGAGATCTTCACCCAGACCGTGATCCAGCATGGCATAAGATGTGTTCATTGAAATTCTTCCCATTGATTTTTAGTGGGTGGAAGTGTTAGTTAACTTTTTTTGTTTTCTGTTTATCTTTCGTCGCAGCGAGTGAGCGTGCTTCCCATGCATCAAGGTCAATAATCATGCGTTCGAGTTCCTGCTTCTGAGTTTGGAGTTGCTGTCTTCGCGATTGAATCTTTTCGATCAGAGTTTCAAGTTGTTTTTTGTTGTCAGAGGCCGGGTCATACATGGCGATCAGGTCGGCGCTTTGCGTCAGAGACAATCCCAGCGTCTTGCCGCGTAGAATCAGTATCAGTCGAGCCCTGTCAGCCCCTGAGTAAGCCCTGTTCTGGCCAGATCGAACGGGTGACAGAAGGCCTTTTTCTTCATAAAAACGCAGGGTTCTCGTGGTGACATCGAACTCCTGGGACAATTCACTAATAGAGTATTGGCTGCTCATAGGGAGTGAATCCTAGCGTAACGTTTACGTTAACGTCAATTATTGATTTTGGCCGAGACGCCACCTACGATCGCAAGGCAGCGGTGTTTTAGAGGCTGGTCGTCTGCCTGAGTACGAACACTGAATGTTTCCAGTGCCTCTCTGACGAACAATGCCTCTCTGAAAAAGAATGCCCTTCTGAAAAAGAATGCCCAAAAACCATCCTGCAGAAACCGTCGGGCGCTACGATATCCGGTGGTAACACCGTCAACGTTGACCCGTCACGCCCGGGAGAGTTCCATGGAACCGGCCGGCCGATCGTATCCGACGAACGTTTTTCCTAAGTCTTCGTAGTGCCGGTAAGAGATCAGCGCATGGTTTGCGGCCTGTTGTGCATCCCGTAGCTGACGCTCGAGCGGGCTGTCCATTCTACTGCCAGTTGTGCCCGCGGTATTGTTGATCATGCCAACGACCTTGCGGGTGGATTGCGCGGCATGTGCACAGGCCAGAAGAGCCGGCCAGAAATACTCCCAGTCGGGCGATAGTCGTCCACCGTCTTCCGGGAGTGGCCCGAGGTGTTCTTCCAAGCGGTCCTGGGTTTCCATGACAAAAGCTCGGGCGGCCATCAATGTCGCCTGGGCTTCACCAATGCGGTATTGAACCTGAGGTTGGTCCTTAAGGTTTGAGGTAGAACCCCATGGTGTTTTTTCCTGTGCTAGCTCGATGAACGTATCGATAGCGCCTCTGCAGACACCAAGCGCAACCGCGGCTTTGTTATAGACTGCGTGGGTGGGGTTTCGATAAGTCGGGTTTGCCCAAATCTTGCTCGGTGCCAGGGACCGGAATGGAAGAAGGTGCTCGGGTGGCACATAACAATGAGTCATCCGGACGTCGTGGCTGCCGGAACCGCGCATTCCCGCCGTATCCCAAGTGTCGATAATCTCGAATTCGTCGCGAGGTATCATAAAGGATGCCTGAGCTGGTTGGCCCGTGGTTTCGTCGATGGTCATTGCGCCCATCAGGTAGTTCCAGTTCGCGTTTTGGCAACCACTCGCGAATGAGCCCTGGTAGTTCAATCGCCAACCCTCTCCATCTTGTTGGGCGCTTCGTCCGGGACTGGGACCATTGGCCGGACCGTGTCCAGAACACACCAGCGCATCCCAGTCGTCGAAGATTTTTTCTGCCAGAGTAGGATCCATGCGACGGATCACCAGCGCGTTGATCTCGGAAGATATTTGGGTACACCATCCGACTGATCCGTCGATGGCGGAAACCGCTTCAATGATTTCTATCTGTTCGCGGGCTCTTAGGTTCTCGCCACCAAGTTCACTCGGTAGTGCAAAGCGATAGAGACCCTGATCAGCCATATCCTTTGAGGCCCAGGCTGGCAGATGTCGAAGCTTCTGGGCTTCATCTCCTGCCGCCGCTAGTGATTCTTTCATCGCGGCGATGCGGTCCAAGGGGGGTGTTTTCGAGATTTCCTTCTGTCGTTCTATGATTTCTGCTCGAACCATTTCCGTTTGTCTCCAGGATCATTGAGTAAAGAGATTATGCGTACCGCGCTCGTGATGCCAGTCATGCTGCCTGCTTCTTCTTAAGAATGCCTTTTGGTAACAGTAAGTACTACCTAAATTATTGAGTTGCCTGTTATTTTATTAACGAAAAGAATGGAGCGGGATTTCGCCAAAATTGCGGCTACTGTTTAAAAAGGGGGTTGAAATTGGGAACCTAGCCTAGAGGTAACCCGCAGATGCAGTCATGATGGCATCGAAGCGGGTTACGGGTCGTCAGCAGTGAAAGTCAGGGTCTGTTAATCCAATCGCCTTTAGCATCATCGCGTTTGCTAAAGGCGGGCTTGTTGCTGAAAGTCTCTTTCACCCAAGCCAGTGTCTGTTCCTTGTTAAGGCTGGTATCCCAAAATACGCCATCAGGCTGGGCTACATGCCATGGCGTATCCCAGAAGACCTCCAGGCCATTGCCTTCAGGATCGTTGAAATAGAGGGACAGAGTGTTGCCATGGGACAACGGTAATATGTTCACGCCGGCTAATTCGAGTTTATTGTGTAGCGTTTTCACATCCTCGAAAGATTCGACCCGAAAGGCAAGGTGGTTCAGTGAATTGGCTGCGTCCTGGTCTGTTCGCGAGGAGACGATCGCCAATTGGTGGTGCTCGTCTTTGTTTTGGCTCATGAAAATAATGTT
>Ga0114995_10001846_pt1 | contig 14795 bp, 11 predicted proteins | sample ArcticOcean_MG_C_11_FD_87038 | JGI IMG/M metagenome (GOLD analysis project Ga0114995, IMG submission 87038) | Marine microbial communities from western Arctic Ocean - ArcticOcean_MG_CB2_154 | ecosystem: Environmental > Aquatic > Marine > Oceanic | place: Arctic Ocean: Canada Basin | collected... | reverse complement strand
TGGAGGATAAATGTGATCTATGCAAGATAATTTGACATCTCAAATAAATATTAGAAGAGTAGAAAAATCTAAAATTGAGTCTTTGGATTTTGATAATATTCAATTCGGTAAAGTTTTTACTGACCATATGTTAATTATGGATTATAAGGATGGCGAATGGGGGATACCTGACATCAAACCTTTTGAGGCTTTGGTTATGCATCCCGCCACTTCTGTGCTGCATTATGGACAATCTATCTTCGAAGGTTTAAAGGCTTATAAAAATGATCAGGATGATGTTTTTGTATTTAGACCTGAACAAAATGCTAAAAGATTAAATGTAAGCGCTGCTAGAATGTGTATGCCACCAGTTCCTGAAGATGTATTTGTAGATGCGATTAAACAATTAGTAAGTATCGATTCAGCATGGATACCAAAAAAAAGAGGCAGTTCCCTTTATATAAGACCACTTCTTTTTGCCACTGATGAATATATAGGTGTCAAACCGTCTAATACGTATAGACTCATGATTTTTATGGCTCCGGTGGATAAATATTATTCAGGTGCAGTAAAGGTCAAGATAGAAGAACATTTTTCTAGATCTGTAAGAGGGGGGACAGGGTTTGCTAAAGCTGCGGGTAATTATGCAGCTTCTTTATATCCTGCTAAGCTAGCTCAAGAAGAAGGATTTGATCAGTTAGTTTGGACAGATGCTATAGAGCATAAGTACATTGAAGAAAGCGGGACTATGAACATTATGTTCAGATCTGGTAATAAAATCTTTTCTCCTAAAGTAAGTGATAGTATTCTCTCAGGTATTACGAGAGACTCAATTCTTAAGCTAGCAGATAAATGGGGTTACGAAGTAGAAGAGAAAATGATCGAGGTTCAAGAAATAGTAAACCATCTGGAAAATGGTACTTTGGATGAAGTATTCGGTGCTGGAACTGCCGCGACTATAGCGAGAATTGAAAGCATTGGCTACAGAGGAAAGATCTATAAGCTCCAGAATGTTAACGATTGGGAATTCTCAAACCGTGCATCTGACTTTTTAGAATCATTAAAAAGAGGAGAGCAGGAAGATTCCTTCGGCTGGGTTCATAAAGTTTTATAGAACAACGTATCTTAATATTTGTGGAATCTTGATTATATTTTCATCTACATAAATATGAAGATAATCACCCTGGTATCTATTCTTTTAATCTCTTTATCATTGAAGGCACAGGAAAGCTATGTCATTCAAGTGTTTTCTGAAAATCAATCACCATTAGTGGGAGTTAACTGTTCGTCTTCTGATGGGGCTCTAATTGGCGTTTCTGACACTAATGGAGAAATCTACTTGACTAATGTGAATGTGCAGAAAGTATATATGTCTCATATCTCACATGAGGAGTTTATTCTTTACTTCACTGGTGCGAATACTTACGAAGTAATTTTAATAAAGAAAAGAACCAAACTTCCTGAGGCGTCTGTTCGTAGTCATAAACTTCCAGAAATAGTTTATAAAAACGAGCAGTTTCATGCTAGTGACTTTGTGTTCTTTGAGGATGGCCTAATTGTGTTAACTAATGAGAAAAAACAACTATTTAAGCCAGAAGGCTTGAAAAAAAAAGTCATTCTTCGAGATTGTAGAATAGTAAAGTTGGACACGAATTTGACAGAAGAGACGACCTCTAAATTATTACATGACGGCCTAAATCTGCATAAAGATGAATACGGCCAGTGTTTTCTTCAAACTCTAAAAGGTAGATTTTTTATTACTGATGTTAATGAAGAGATAGAGCTAGTAGGTGTGGACGAAGGAGTAGATTTCCAGAGTCCTGTGCCACTTTCTTTAAGCGTAAATGGAGATATTAAATTGGTTAATAATTTCGACCCCACTTTCCCTGCGTTTGAGTACTATCTGATGAAAGAAGATAGCCTTCGCTTAATGTGCTCTATAGAAGATAAATTACTTATGCACACTTTTAGAGCGCAGTACAGAAATTTAATTCCTAGAGAAAAATTGAATGCTTACAGAATGGAGCTTAAAACTGGAATTGACAAAGAAATAATTTCGGGCTATATGAATGGTTTTCATAATTCTATTTTATTCGAGCCTCTCTATGCTCCATCTTTTCTTGTGCATGATTCTATTTATGTTTTTAATTTGGTGGAAGAGAAAATGATGGTTTATAATATAGAAGGAGCGTTGCAACGCGAAGTAGGAACTAACATAGACCCATCTAGACAGAGGAGTAAATTTCAAAATCGAATTATTCAAGATGATATTACTGGAGAGTTATACGCTCAATATTTAGAGGGCAGAACAGGTGTTCTGCGAAGAATCGAGTTAAGCTCTGGGGAGCTTGGGGAATTTCAAAATTTGACGTATGATTATCCGGAAAGAGTAGAGGTTTATGCCGATGAAGTATATTATTTATACAGACCTTTTCGTACTCCTCAAAAAACGTATATATATAAAGAGAATCTTAATTAATAAAACGTTGACGGAAAACCCCTACAAGTGTTTATGATATAACACTATATAAATTATCTTTTAGGTGCTCTGAGCAATATGGGTATATTGAGTTCATTTCAATATTATAATAGCAGAACGTTTAGCATTCTAAAGAAGTTGTTGAAAATGGTACGTGCAGAAGATAATCTGAGCTATTTTTGTACACTTCAGAGGACATGTTTTATGAGCGTATTATTAACACTTAAACATAAATTTAGTAGTTTGTTTCCAGCTGGAATAGCTGATGTTAATCGGACTAAGAAGGGGAGTAATCTTAATGAAAACCCATCAGTTCTTATAATATACCAAGATTCAGGCGAAGCTGATTTTAAGAAAAAAAAGAAATTCATTCAACATCTTAAGGGAGAGTATGGAGTTAGAGATGTTTTAAGTTTAGCTTACTCAGATGTCCAAGAAACTGAATTGCCGGAATATTTCGCTCATTATAAGGAGCTTGACTATTTTACCAGAACGGATCTTTCTTGGAGGTTAAAACCGGCAAAGACTATAACAGAATTGAATTTGAGGAAATTTGATCTTCTAATAGACTTAAGCCACGAAAAATGTATTCCTTTGGGCTTACTAATAGGAGCATCTGACATCAGTTGTAAGGTGGGTAAAGCAGGAAATCCGTATGAAGGTCTTATGGATATAGTTATAGATTTACCTGAATCTGCTGGAGAAGATGAATTTTTAAAGCATGCAGAATATTACTTATCCAAACTAAGTTTTAAATAAATGAAGATAAAAGGGCTTGGAGTGGCTATGATTACTCCTTTTAAAAATGACTTGTCCATTGACTTTGATTCTCTGGGAAATCTTACAGAAAGCTTGGTTTTAGGTGGGGTGGATTTTTTAGTGGTAATGGGAACCACTGGAGAGGCTGCTACATTAACAGTTGAGGAAAAGCAAAAAGTATTAAGTCATGTGATTAAAACTAATGCTGGTCGAGTTCCTGTAGTTTATGGAATCGGAGGAAACAATACTGCTGCAGTTTGCGAGGAGTTAAGAAACTTTAAGACCAAAGGAGTGAGCTCAATTCTGTCTGCTAGTCCAGGGTATAACAAACCAACTCAAGAGGGTATTTATCAGCATTTTAAGGCGTTGGGAGAATCGACTCCTTTGCCTATTATTTTATACAATGTCCCGGGAAGAACAGCTTCTAATATGGAAGCTAAGACTTCTATAAGAATAGCATCAGAGGTTCCGAATATAGTAGCTATAAAAGAGGCTAGTGGAGATCTGAATCAAATAGAAGAAATCATAAGAAATGCTCCTGAAGGTTTTGATGTCTTTAGTGGTGATGACGGATTAACTATACCGGTAATGAAAGCTGGAGGTATTGGCGTTATTTCTGTAATTGGAAACGCTTGTCCAGATTTGTTTTCAAGTTTGGTGCGTTTCTGTGAATCTAAAGAGTATGAATCCGCTGCCGTAATCTTCAATGTTATGGAAGAGATTATTCCCATGCTTTTCGAACAAGGTAACCCAGCTGGGATAAAGGCTCTTATGGAGCTCCATGATATGTGTACTGATAAAGTAAGGTTACCCTTAGTTTCGGCTAATCAGTTATTGAAAAGTAGATTTAAAGCTAGTCTGGATGCTTTGTCTTCAATAGTATAACGAGCTTTTATTTACATCTTTTCCGGCATATCGATTCCTAGAAGTTTCATCCCGCTATGGATTACTCGAGCGGTTAAGCTTGAGAAATTAAGTCTCAAGTCCACTAGGTCAAGGTTTTCCTCTTTTAAAATATTTGTGCTTTGATAAAAAGAATTGTAATCTTTTACTAGTTCGAAAATATAATTAGACAATACTCCAGGGTTATAAAGCTTAGCGGCTTCTTGAATTACAGATGGGTAATCATGCAATGTCTTAATTACTTTCTTTTCAGCTGGCGAGAGAAGAAGGTTAGTCATAGTCGGTTTTACTACTTTTCCTGCTTTTTTTATAACTGCCTTAGCTCTTACGTATGTGTATTGAATAAACGGTCCGGTGTTTCCTTGGAAATCTACAGACTCTTCAGGATTAAACATCATTCCTTTTCTAGGATCTACTTTGAGTAAGAAATACTTTAATGCCCCATAACCAATCTTTTTAAAGGTATCAGCTTTTTCTTCTTCTGATAAGTCACTGAGTTTTCCTTGAGTTTCAGAGATAGATTTAGCTGTGGCTATCATCTCTTCCAGCAAATCATCGGCATCTACTACTGTTCCTTCTCTAGATTTCATTTTCCCTTCAGGAAGCTCTACCATTCCATAACTAAGGTGGTAGTTACTTTTAGCTTTAGAAAAGCCTAATTTATCTAGAATGAGGAACAATACTTTAAAATGATACTCTTGCTCATTTCCTACTGTGTAAATTTGATAGGCTAAGTCTGGGTAATCTTGATACCTCAGAATGGCCGTTCCTATATCTTGAGTCATATATACTGCTGTTCCATCTCCTCTTAGGACTAGCTTTTCATCTAATCCATCTTGAGTTAAGTCGCACCATACAGAACCATCGTCTTTTTTAAATAAAGCGCCTGAATTCAGCCCTTTTTCTATTTCATCTTTTCCGTTAAGGTAAGTGTTAGATTCATAGTAGAGTTTATCGAAGGTAACACCCATTTCTCGGTACGTGTGTTCAAAGCCTTTATATACCCATGAGTTCATCATTTCCCATAGTACTCGGGTTTCAGGGTCCTTGTTTTCCCATTTCTGAAGTAACTCTCTGGCTTCATTTATAATAGGCGCGTTTTTTTCTGCAGTCTCTTTATCGCTTCCTTCCTCTATGAGCGCGGCCACTTGAGATTTGTAAACTTGATCAAACTTCACGTAGTATTTACCTACTAATTTGTCTCCTTTAATACCACTAGTTTCTGGAGTTTCTCCTTCTCCATAATTTTTCCATGAGATCATACTTTTACAGATATGAATACCACGGTCATTTATAATTTGAACTTTTTGGACTTTATGCCCATTAGCCTCTAGGATTTTCGCTACAGAATACCCGAGAAAGTTATTTCTGAGATGGCCTAGATGTAAAGGTTTGTTTGTGTTAGGAGAGGAGTATTCCACCATAACTTCATTCTCGGAATTTCTTTCTTTAAATCCGTATGATGGCTTGTCTAGTACGTTATTTAGAAACTGGATCCAGTAAGAATTGGCTATTTCTAAGTTGAGGAATCCTTTTACTACATTAAAGCCTGTTACTTCCTCTAAATCTTTTGCTATTAGCTCTCCCAAAGCTGTGGCTGTGATTTCAGGAGAAGTTTTGGACATTTTTAAAAATGGAAAAACCACGACAGTTATATCTCCTTCAAATTCCCTTTTAGTCTCTTGTACTTGAATAGAATCAACAGAGATATTAGATGAGTATAGTTTTAATAATGCTTTAGCCGCGCTAGAAGCCACTTTGTAATCTATGTCCATAGAGGTCGGGGTTAAATCTTAGGTAAAAACACTTCTGCCATCATACATCTGGCGCTACCTCCTCCACAAAGTTCTATGGTGTCTATTTCGCTATGTATTATAGGGTTAAGTGACTCTAGTTTAGCTATTTGTTCTTCTTCTAAACTTTGATGGGCTGAAGTGGACATCACCAAATATGGTTTTCCATCTTCATTCATAACTTGAAGCATATTTCCTGCGAAATGTTCTTTTTGCTCCTCACTAATTTCGATAATTTCTTTTCCGGAATCTTCTAGAGCAGAAATCACATCCATACGTTCATCCAGGTTGTCTAATGTATCCAAGCAAATTACGGCATACTTATCGGCTACGCACATCATTACATTTGTATGGTAGATCGGTTTTCTTTCGTTCCCTACGCTTTGCAACGCTGAAAAACTGCAAAGGGTATATCCAAACTGCTCACAAAATTGTGCTGCTGCTGCCTTATCAGTTCTTACTGAAATAGCTGCGTAGCAAATTTTATTTTCTCTGTCTAGCACTAGGCTGCCAGTTCCTTCTAGGAATTTATCGTGTGATTCAAATTCAGTAAAATCTACTATTTCTTTTACCGATAAACCATAATTGTTTCGGATAATCTCTATAAGGTCATCTCTTCTTTCTGCTCTCCTGTTCACAGCGAACATAGGGTAGTAGGCTACTCGAGCATCTTCATGAAATGAAATCCAATTGTTAGGGAAGATAGAGTCTGGAGTGTCGGGATCTAAGGTATCTTCTATAACTATTACGTTTATTCCTTTATCTTCAAGTTTGTTAACGAAACCATTGAACTCTAGTAGTGCTTTTTCTTGAACGTTTTCTGGAGTTAAGCTTTCGAGTGCTTTTTGGTAATAATTATTCACCGCAGTTTGCTCATTCATTCTGAAGCTAACTGGTTGGATCATTAGTATTTTAGACGTGTGCTGTTTGGGCATTTAAGAATGTGTTTAATCTCTCTTCAAAGGTAGTGTAGAACATCTTAATAACCCTTCCATTTTAGCTATCTCGCTATATTTTATTTTCTCAACGGTGTACCCTTTAGATTCTAAAAAAGTATTCGTTTGTTCTAGGTTAATCTCTGAAATAACATGGTCTTTATCTATAGAAAAGAGGTTGGCGCCCATGTTATACATCTGTTCGCTATCTATAAATAAACAGTTTTCCTCACCAAAGTAATTTATCAGCCATTCAGCATCTTCTGGGTTCTTAAATCCCTCTTTGTGAATAATGGCATGACCCAATCCAAAAGGTTGGAAACAGCAGTCTAAATGAAGTGCGTTCATCTTAGGGTCTGTATCACTTTTTTTTAGCTCAAAAGCTTTTACTTTTTTTGAAGGGAATGATTCTTTAAAAAACGCTACACCTTTAATATTAGTTCTGGCTACTTTATAGGTCAGGAAATCTTCCGGTTCAGAATAACCGATAAAAAGATATTCGTTGTGTGGCATAATATCTCCTCCTTCAAATCTCACTCCTTCTGGAGCTTCAATAATGCTGTCTTTTGAGAAATCACTGATTACCTCTGTTAACGCTTCGATTTCTTTACTTCTATCATTAATCATATTTGCAATGACAAATTTATCATCGATTACAATAGCTATATCTCGCGCGAAAATTTGATTGTAATTATCGATAATCTTTGGTCTAAGTACTTCTATTCCGTTCTTGTTTAGAACATTGAAAAACCCTCCCATCTCTTCATCTATGGATTCTTGGGTAGGGAAAGTACCATTTTTGATATGCTTTTTGGACTTAGGGTCGTAAGCATCAGACAATTCAGGTGTCCCTCCGAAAGATTTAGACGAACCAAGAATAACGCGCTTTAATTTAGCATATTCATTTATTACTTTCATGGCTGTATTCACTCTAAGGATTAATACAAATGTAACCCTGCAAGCAGTTCTTTTATGATGGTTTTGGATTCAAATTCTCTTTGTTACTCACAATAAGAATCTAGGAAGTCTAGAATTAGAAGACTATATTTTATTCATTTTAGTGTAATATTGAAAAAATTCTCAATGCTGAAATCCTCCAAACTTTTATTTGCTTTAGTGTCACTGACAGTTAGCATATTATTTTTTTCTTGTGCTACTGAGTCTGATTCTTCTGAGGCTGCAGAATCGAAGTCTAATTTGGAAGTTGTCTATTCGGTAGAGTTTCCATTTATTAAGGATAAAACGTTATTAAAATGGTTTCCGACAGAGTATAAGGCTATTATTGGAAAGCATGAGTTGTATGGAGAAATGAACTCTAAGATGAATGTTATCTGCAATAGATTTTATGCGAATGAAAAAGAGAAAGTGATATTTCAAACATTGGAAAACATGTCTGGAAATTATAGTTGTGAAATGGAGGCGTTAGACGTTTCTAGTTTTTTAGATGGGATGCTTGAAATGATTATTTCAGAGCCTATAGCTGACACTACCATATTAGGGGTTAATTGCAAAGTGTCCATTGCAGCATTTAAAATAGATTCTGTTCCTGCTGTAAAGTTATATCACACGAATGATTTTGGAATAGAAAACCCTAATTGGTATAACCAGTATAGAGATTTAAATAGTTTTTTAATGGGCTATGAAATAGAGCAGTTCGGTATGAGAATGAAGCTAATGGCTACAAGCTTGACTAAAGTAAATCGTCCTATTCATTCTGAATTAGTTTATGGAGATAGAAAGCCAGGCACTTATGACCATAAAAAACCTAAAGAGTTACAGTTGGTATATAAAGATATGCTTAACGACTTTATTGAGTAGGGTTCAATTCTTTTCTTACACTTTCAAAATCGAATTCGGTAGCACTTTCTTCTGTCAAGAATATTTCCGGTAAGATAAAATATTCGTTATTTTCATCCTGAATAATCATTATTTGTTTTTTGTCTTGATACGAAACTTCATGTAAATCCTCGTTTATAGTTGCTTGATCATCGGATTTTAATGCGATGTTTTTTATGATCTGAAAACCAGAAATGGCAGAAGCGCTGTCTAATCCTATAGTGGTATTCATTTTATACTTCTGTAAGTATACTATATGATTTTTAGATTCGTCTATTAATGTATACGACTCTGAGAATGACACGTTCTCTAGCTTAAATGTTTTTGTGTTATTCAATTGTGTATAGTAAAACTTTTCAACTTCTAATCTTTCTAGAGACTTGTATACACCTGGATATATTAAATCTGTTATTTCTTTCGGATTCCTGTTAGTCGTAGCATCGCAATACTCTTTTATAGCTGTTTCTATTCCTTCCTGAGGCAAAGTGTTTTTGGAGTTTGATTCTCCACAACTCATAAAAAGTATTGGAATAAATAGAAAATATAGAGTCTTTTTCATGGTTTTACTTATGGTGAATTTCAAAAGTACATCATTTAGCGTGTCGTGATTTATTAATGGTCTACTCAATTATTGATTAGTTGCATTTTTAATGTACTTTACTTTAACTAAATGTTTCCATTAAATATAATCGACCTCCTTATTTATTTTTGGTACATCCCTAATATCATGCTTTGCGTGATGTGATAAAAAACTGTGGGTCTTTGTGGCTCAGAAAATAGATTTACAGGCTAATAAAAAAGCCGTCAGGAATACACATGACGGCTTTAGTGATTTTGTGAGGTGAGCTATTAATAATAGATATTTCTTCTAACCTTAGCTATGTATTTAGCTAACCTTATAACTTGTTTCGTATAGCCATACTCATTGTCATACCAAGTGTATAGAACTACCCTTTTTCCATCTTCAGATACAATGGTAGCGGGACTATCAAATACTGCACAGCATTCATTTCCTATAATATCATTAGAAACGAGTTCTTCATTAATGGAATAAAAGATTTGGTTCACTAATTCTCCTTTTAGCGCATTAGTTTTCATTAACTCTTGAACTTGAGCTTTAGTTACTTTTTCACCTAATTCTATATTCATTATGGCTAATGAGCCATTAGGAGTAGGTACTCTTACAGCGTTGGCAGTAAGTTTTTTATCCAAAGAAGGAATTACTTTAGTAACAGCTTTTCCAGCTCCTGTTTCTGTAATAACCATGTTTACCGCAGCAGATCTTCCTCTACGATGCTTGCTGTGCATGTTATCTAGTAAGTTTTGGTCATTCGTGTAGGCATGAACTGTTTCTATATGGCCTGACTTTACACCAAATGCATCATCCATTACTTTTAGAATAGGAGAGATGGCATTTGTAGTACAACTAGCGGCTGAAAAAATATTCATTTTTTCTATATCCAAATTTCGATGGTTAATTCCGTATACGATATTAGGAATTCCTTTTCCAGGAGCGGTCAATATAACTTTGGCTACGCCTTTAGACTTCAGGTGTAAACTAAGCGCTTCTTTATCTCTAAAAGCACCTGTATTATCTAGAACTAGTGCATTAGAAATACCATATTTCGTGTAATCGATAGTGCTGGGGTCAGAAGCACCAATCATGTTTACGCGTTGTCCATTTATAATTAAGCATGAGTTATCGAAATCTGTATCTACAGTTCCTTTAAATCGTCCATGTACAGAGTCATTTTCAAGTAGTGAGGCTCTTTTGCTCATAGATAACTCATCTACTGAGCGCATAACGATAGCTCTTAACCTTAACTGCTGTCCTTTACCTGCTTGACTAATTAATTCTCTGGCAGCCAACCTTCCTATTCTACCAAACCCGTATAGAATTACATCTCTTGGCTCCATCGGCTTACTTTCAGTAGTGAGAAAGTTTTGGAATTTATCTTCTAGAAAATCTTTGGTCGATTTATATGTTTCTCTTTCACTTAACCATTCATCGGCCAACTTTCCGATATCGATTTTAGCAGGAGCTAGGTCCATATTAAATATTTCGCGAGCTAACTCTGCTGAGTCGAAAACACTAATAGGCTTTCCAACCATTTCTGCAGAATACTTATGTAAACGAAGAATCTCCGTTATACTTGTATCCACTAGATGATTTCTGAAAAGAACTAGTTCTATCGATTTTTCAAACATAAGTTTACCTATTGAATGAATTAAATCTACAGCTGCTCTTTCCTGATTAACATAGACTTCAAGTTCATTGCTGTAAGTCTCTTGAGTTAATACTGAATTTGACATTTTGAATGTTGGTTATAATTATTAAAATATTCCGACTTTTTCATTGAAAGTCCGATAGTGCAAATTTAACCTGAATTAACGAATTCATTCTTGAAGAAATAAAAAAAGCCGTTCTCTAGGAAAACGGCTTTATGAAAATATTTTGTGGGGTTTTACAAACCAAATCCGTAATAGGCTTTGGTTCCATTTTCATAGACACCTTCAAGAAGAATTCCTCCACTTCTGTTCTCCAAGAGGTTTTCTAAATCGGCAGAGCTATTAATGTCATTTCCGTCAATTTTAGTCACTATAAATCCTTTTTTTATTCCGCTATAGCTAAGTTTTCCACGTTGCAATTCTTTAATTTGGGCTCCTCCAGTTATTCCAAGTTTAGTTTTAGTTTCATCAGAAACATTGGAAAACTGAGCGCCTAAAATTTCTTTTATTTCTGACTTGTCAGAAGACTTAAGAGTAGTACCTCCGTCATTATCTCGTAATTCCACCAAAATCTTCTTTTCAATGCCCCCTCTCCAAACCGTCACGGTTACATTGTCACCAGGTCTATATTTACTTATCTGCTCTTGCAGTTGAGGAACAGAATTAACCTCTTTAGAATTAATTTGAAGTATAACGTCACCAGATTTTATTCCTGCATCATAAGCCGCTCCATTTTCAGTAAGGGAGTTGACGTGAATTCCTTTTACGCTCGGTAAATTATAATCATTTGCCAACGTTTCCGTTACAGGCCTTATTCTAACACCTATATAAGCTCTTTGTACTTGACCATATTTTATTAAGTCTTCGGCTACTTTAGATGCTATAGAGCTTGGTACGGCAAAACTATACCCGGAAAACGAACCAGTTCTAGAAGCAATAGCCGTATTTATTCCAATTAATTCTCCATTGGTGTTAACTAAAGCACCACCGCTATTGCCAGGATTCACTGCAGCGTCTGTTTGAATAAATGATTCTATAGGGAAGATTTCTCTTCCTGGGTCTGAGCTTAACAGATTAATATTTCTTCCTTTAGCACTTACTATTCCAGCGGTAACTGTAGAGGTTAAATCAAAGGGGTTTCCTACGGCCAATACCCACTCACCGATTTTTACTGCCTCACTATCGCCTATTTTAAGAGAAGGAAAATGAGAGCCTTCTATTTTTAACACAGCTATGTCGGTGGTAGGGTCTGTCCCTATTAGTTCTGCGCTATATGAACGGTTGTCATTCATACTTACCTCGATATTGTCAGCCCCTTCGATTACATGGTTATTAGTAATGATATAACCATCATCTGAGATTATTACTCCGGAACCAGAACCTTTTTGTACATAAGGCTCTATACCAGATCCATCGCCAAAGAAATCAGCCCAAGGATTATATGCGTTTTGTACTTCTATCTCTGTCTTTACGTGAACTACGCCATTTACAGTTTTACTGGCTGCCATGGTGAAATCACTAACAGGCATAATGCTAGAAGAGGGGTGACTTACATAGTTGAAATTGGAAGCCGCTGTATTACCTCGATCTCCATAAGAAATTAATTCTGAATCGGATAAGAAATAGGTAGAAGCCATTAAGGCAAAAAGCCCTCCAATGAATGCTGCTGCTGTGAAGCTGATTAATCTTTTCATCTTTTAGTAATTTTTCTATATCAAAATTAACGCCAGTTGACTCTTTTAGTTTTATTGAAGATATTAATTAATGTTAAGCAAAAAAGGGAAGCATAATGCTTCCCTTTTTACTATTAATTATTTGTTGCTTTATTAATCTTCAGAATCAGCATTTTCACATGGGATTCCGTAAAGTGCTAAAAATATTCCAAGATCTGCAGATGATGTGAAACCGTCACCGGTTAAGTCACATGCACAGTCTCCTGAATAACATCCATAATCAATTAATAGAATCGCTAGGTCATTAGTTGTTCTGTAACCATCAAAGTTGAAATCTGCTAAACAAAACAATGCCGCTTGCGCATCTGTTCCCAGAACGGTGATCTCTTGAGAGAATGATGACTCATTTCCTACACAATCTATAGCGGTCCATATTCTAGTGAATAAGTACGTAGGACAGCAGTTTATGTCTATAGCTACATCACCAGCACCTTGAACATCTTCAGCTATTTCTAAAGAAGTGTTTTGATAGAAACCATCAAAAGCCATCCATCCTCCTAAACCGAAGTGCGGACCTACATTATTAGCTCCTACACCATGCTGCCATCCTATAGAGTTATCGATAGGAGTATGCGAAATGTCTAAATAAGACCCTTCTAAATCTCCCCATCCTTCTACATAGGCACCCTCCGAATTAACTAAGTAGTAAGTCCAATCGAGGTATGCATTCCCCGCCAAATTGAAGTCATCTTTATAAGAGTTTCCTTCAATAGCAGACCAGGCGTCCCAGCCCATTCCTGCGGTAAGAGGAATGTACATGTGCCATCCTCCATTTGGATTTGATTGGTCGTATACTGTACCAGTTAATAATGCCTCTAAACCATTTCCGTTGTCATCATAAAATGAGACTTGAGAGAAAATGGTGTTATAGTGCGCTTCTTCATCCTCATGTCCTGGAAGCCCGAATAAAGCCATAGACCAGTCGGCAGATGCATTTAGAGGCTGAATTCCTTCGCAGTTTTCGTAAGCCTCTGGGTCAGGTTGGAATCCAGTATAGACTTCTGTAAATTCTACCTGAACATTGAGGTCACAGTTGTCATCAGCAATTACCAATGGTAATTCAGGATGTTCGTCTTGACAGTTGAGAGTTAACTCAGAATCCGGTAATCCAGAGAGTATTGGAGCAGTTTCATCAATTACATTAATAGTTTGTGAAACACTAGAATCATTTCCACAACCATCAATAAAAGTCCAAGTTCTTACCATTGTAAATTGATTGTCACACTCTCCAGGAGTTATAACTTCCGATGGGCTCACGGTAATAGGTCCTTGACAATCATCGAGAGCAGTTAATTCAATAGGGGCAGATACCTCAGATGCACACTGAACATTTTCTTCTTCTGGTGCTTCTGGTGTTACTGGAGCAGTATTATCTACGATGTTTAATACAGTGAAGACTTCTTCTGCTTCATTTCCGCAATCATCTGTAGCTGAGAAATAACAAATGATACTGTACCTCACATTAGTAGATCCTTCGTAATCAACGCATCCATCGTGTACAATTGGAACTAAGTTATTAGCGACATACTGCACGTCATCGTCACAATTATCTGTTACATTAATAGGTACAATATTTAATAAGCTGAATAACTCTTCGTTGCACCCTATAAATGCAGCAGCTTCCTCATTTGTAAGTAAACCGTTTACAAATGCAAAGCCAGCTTCAATTCCACATGTGTATTCTGCACATGTAATTTCAGCAGAGATGTCATCGGGCAGAGTCATTACTGGGGCTTCTGTATCTTCAGCCGTATTTACTATATCACACGTAGCTGTTCCGCTTTCGTCTACAATAGTAAATGTTCTGGTAAGACTGTAAGGATCTGACGAACATCCAGAACCAGTATTTGTTTCTGTCCATGTAATAGATGGGGTTCCACAAGTTTCAATAATAACTATATCACTAGCATCTCCTGCTGGAATATCATCTATGCATTGATAATTACTTCCACTGTTACATTCAATGATTAACATACAAGACTCGCAAGATCCGTCATCGCATAATGCATTTGGATCATAATTAGTTGCAGAAGAATCCGTACAACCTTCAGTAGCCGTTCCACCACAAGTACCTTCACAGTCTTCAGTCAAACAAGAACCGTCATTACAAGATGCAGTAGAGTCGTAGTTACAAGCAGAAGAATCCGTA
>Ga0114995_10001842_pt1 | contig 14826 bp, 8 predicted proteins | sample ArcticOcean_MG_C_11_FD_87038 | JGI IMG/M metagenome (GOLD analysis project Ga0114995, IMG submission 87038) | Marine microbial communities from western Arctic Ocean - ArcticOcean_MG_CB2_154 | ecosystem: Environmental > Aquatic > Marine > Oceanic | place: Arctic Ocean: Canada Basin | collected... | reverse complement strand
GCCGCGCGAGTGGCGACCATTTTCTTGGAGCTGAAATCGCTGCCGTTTGCGAAATAGCAATCAAACGCCGCCTTCAAACGGACGCTCTCTTTCTCTTGAAACTCCTTGGAAACCACTCTGCTTCGGTTGGGCTTCTTAGGAGCAGCAGTGGGTTTTAAAGCAGAAGCAGAAGCAGAAAAAGGCTTTGCTTTCGACCCCAAACTCTGCGCCGGGAACGCGTTTGGTTTGGGGATGGATGAAGTGCTTTTCTGTTTGTTCTCCAGCGAGACGTGGGAGACTTCTTCGTTTGGTGCACGCGCTTCATCAGTAGCTTGTGATACACTTGTCAGACCTGAAGTACGGGAAACCGGATCCGGCGCGCGTTCGTTTTCCGCCAACGCAATCCGCGCGACGGCGAGGAGTTCGTACACGCACGTCGCGCCGTTTGCGGCCGCGCTCGCCGCCGCCACGGCCATGGCTTCCGTGGCGGTTCGAATCGCGTTTCGTTTAACACTATTGTTGAGCGCGTCGTCGCCGTCAGTAATGACAATCGGCACAAGCGCCAGCAACGGCGGTTCGTAACCCGGGTACCCATGACCCTCAGGCCTGGTTATTTCCAGCGTGGCGTTCCCCACGCTGGACTCCACGACCACCTCGAAGCGGTCCACGGAAACCCGGTGGAACTTGTCATCACCAACAATAGCTTCAAGCGCGATGGCCTCGTGTTCCCAAGGATCGTCCTCGGCGGATGAATCGTCCTTTGCTGTGGTCGGCGACGACGCGGCGGGCCACGTGCGCCACCCGTCGTCGCGCGGCACCACGGATTGCAGCAAACCGCGAAACAAAACCAGGTGCGCTTGCTCCAAACTCCCTGATAGTAAAAAAAGAATTGTCAGTCGTGTATGGGCAATCAGTCGGCGGAATGTGTTAAATGGGAAATACTTACCCTCTGCAGTCTTGAGCGCGTCGCGAACCTCCTCCAAATAATACCCGCAGTTCCACAAATACGCCGACTTTGAGTCCGACGGCGCCGGTTCTTCTTGCGAGTTCGAGGTACCGCCGGTAAGTTCATTATCAGTGAAGGCGTTCACCACCCGAGAAGACAACCCCCCCGCCGGCGCGAACACCTTAGCCGTGTCCATCAGCACGATGGGTTCGTTCTTCGCGTTCGGCGCGAACCGTCTCGGCAACCTCCCCTCCGGGACGTTCAAACACAACCAATCCATCTCCGCGTTTTCGGTTCGCGGTTTTCCGTTTTGGGAAACCGCGCGCATCGCGGTCGCGACGTCCGTGTCGCCGAACCCGAGCTTTGACAGTTTCGCGGTTAATAACTCGTTCATCGTGTCTGCCGCTTCTTTCGCTTCTTCCGAGGTGTCTTCCAAATCGTGGGACGAACTGCTCTGCGTCCCAGCAGAAACATCGAAACCGTTGAAACTCTCCCTCAACAAATCCTCCACCAAGTTTCGTTTCTCTTCGCTCATGTGAAGCTCCTGGCGTTGCGGGTCTTTCGGTTTGAACAAGCGCCGGCGCTCTTTGTCCTCTTCCAAAAGTTTCGCGTTTTTTATCTTCAAACTCTCTTTTTTTTCTAAATCGGAAAACACCTGCTTATACTCGTTAGGCAACAATCTGTGTAGGGGTAAGTTGTTCGCCACCCTGGCAAGCGCGGCGACCGCGCCCCTTTGTTGCGCTTCATCTTTGAAACGCAAACGTCGTCGCAAAAAACAACCACGTCTTTATCCGGCTTGTACTTATCCGGAATAACGACTTTGCACGTCCACCCCGTACCGTCGGGTGTTTCTGTCAAAGTGTATTTCGGTTTCTTCACGTCTCTCTTTTTCGAGATGTACTCGCTCAAAATAGTCTTCGGGTCCTTCGTGGTGCTCCGGAAAACAGTGGCCTGGGGCTGGCCGTTCCATTCCCAAGAAGGCGTCGCGTCGGCGGCTTTTTCTTTCTTTTTCTCAGATGCGCTCGACGAAGGTTTTTGCGATGATGAGGCACCGGGCGATTTGTCGGTATCGCTCGGCTTTGGCGGCGGCGCTGCTTTCGCAGCAACAGCCGCTTCCGCCACCTCGGCGGCGTGGTGTTTCGCCACGTGCTGCTTCAAACGGTCTATCTGCTTAAACAACCGGTCGCAGTGCGGACACGGAAGCTCTTTCGGTTTCAGCGATTTCGGATCCACGGTTTTGCCCATCCCAGCCGCGCCGCTCGCCACGATGCCCCGCTTCGCCTTCGCCGCGAGCTTCTTGTTGAAGTTCTCCGCGGACTTCTGAGACGGCGCCATTGGACCGTACACCACCACCGCGATCGAACCGCACCCACCCCTGTGCGTCTCCCGAAGTGGGACCGATAGCGGTGTCGGCGGTGTTTTGGAATTTTGCCGACGAAAAGAGCGTCCCGAAAATTTATTTGGGCTCAACATGCAAAAAGTGACCGAATAATGGCCGAACCGTGGCTTCCTCCGCGCCACTGCGAGAGACGCTCTACGACGCCATGTCACGCGCGCGTGATTTGGTTCGCCTGGTCACGGCGGTCATGGCGCGTCGTGGGCACGAAAGCGTCTCGGGTGGCGCGCGCGCGAACGGCGGCTTTCGGAGCTCGGCGTCCCGAAATTACTTCCACGATTTCGGGCAGCCCTTTCACCGCGGGCACTCCACCGGGTCGCGAACGCCCGTGGACGACGCGAACGACGAGCTTGATGCGGTGTTCGGCGTGATGAGCAGGGACGAATCAAACGAAGTTTCCCTTGTCGGTGCGATGAATGACACACCCGCACGTGTCCACAAAACCGACGTAAACGCAAACGCGCTTTCTCACGTGGACGCATCTGGAAGCGCGACGATGGTGGACGTGGGTGACAAGCAGTCCACGGTGCGCGTGGCGACGGCTTCCGCGACGGTGCGTCTCGGGAAGGTCGCGTTCGGTTTAGTCGCGGACAACACGAACGTGAAAGGCGACGTCCTGACCGTGGCGAAAATAGCCGGAATCAACGCCGCGAAGCAAACGCATTCCCTGATTCCGCTGTGTCATCAGTTGATGCTGAGGAAGGTGGCCGTGGATTTCACGCTGGACCCGGAAACTTCATCAGTGCACGTGTTCGCGACCGCGAAGACGGACGGGAAAACGGGCGTGGAAATGGAAGCCCTAGTCGCGGCCTCAGTCGCCGGCCTCACAATATACGACATGTGCAAAGCCGCGAGCAAAAACATCGTGGTGAGCGATATCCGTCTCGAGACGAAAACGGGCGGGAAAAGCGGAGACTACACGCGGGACAGGTGACAAAGGAGAAGGCATATTGTAACACCTTCTGAAGGTAAATAAATACTTCCAACACCGTCCAAACTCTTCCTGTCACCTTTGGTGTATCACTGTCGTGTCTTTCGCGGTCACGCCGCCCCCGTCGCCTTTGTCGTTCCAGTTCCGCACTCGCCGCACCTCGGTTTGCGAAACGTTCGTTTTTCGCAACGCGTTTCGCTGCGACGGCAAAACCTTGTCGCTCGCCTTGACGTTTGGACCGCGCACGTAATCGAACTTGACGCGTGTTTGCGTTTGCGGAGGCGTCTGGCCAAGCAGGGCGAAGGAGGAAATGCTCGCGGTTTTGTTCTTTGCGGCTCGGGAAGCCGCCTGCAACAAAGGGTTTTCTGAAAACAAATCCATCGCGGATTCCGCCAACCGGGATGACACCACGTCGAGCTCGGCGCGCAAACGGTTACTCATGTCGAGAAGTTTTTCCTTATCCCGGGTCAGGCGTTTATTTTCGGCGCGTTGCAACTCCAGCTCAACCGTGACGTGCGAAACCGCTCCGGAGCTTGAAGTCTGGTCGTAGCCCCTTTCCCGGGGCAAAGGGCTGGCCTGTAAACTAGCGGGCGGCGTCGAGAAAATTTTCGGACGCAGCAAACGAGGCCGAGGCGTGCTTCCCGGAGTAGACGCATTGGACGCGACCCCGCGTTCCATCTCGTGACGCATCAAGGAAATACTCTCGCGCAGTTTGCGATTCTCGTGTTGCAGGTTTTGCATGTTTGTTTCACTGGAGCTGGGTTCCGGAGCTGGCGGGCGATCCGTTCGTTCCAAGTCAGGTACGTTTCGCCTCACGGACTCGTGGAGTCGCACTGCGTGGCGGCGCAACACGTCCCTCTCCGCGAATGACCGTCGCTGCGTTTCCATTTCCAGCAACGCCTCGTCCCGCTCCGCCAAAGCTTTATCCACGTGCGACTCCACGGACGCCAGCTTGGCTTCTAAACCCGCGCACCGGTTCGCGAACGCGGCGCATCGCGTATCGCCCTCTGCCTTTGCGGTTTTGGATGTCACGCTTGCGAAGTGCTCCGCCTCGGCGCGTATCTCCGCTGTGTTCCGTGAAGCCGCGTGCGCGCGTTCATGCGCCGCCGCGAGCGCGAGTTTCACGGAATCGGACTCCGCCTTCAAACGCGCGAGGTCGTCCCGAAGCGCGGTTTCGCGCGCCGACGACGCCGCGACGTTTCGTTCCGCCTCCCGCCTCGCAGACACAGCTTCGTCTCGCTCCACAACCGCGCGGTCCGCACCCAACCGCGCGTCCTCCGCGCGTGACGAATCCCTCACCCTGTCCACCGAGGAAGCCTCCGCGAACCTCTCCTCGAGTTCCCGCCGCGTGGCGAGCGCCGACGCGCGCGTCTCCTCCAACGCGCGCTCCGCCGCGTCCGCACGTTGCAACAACGCGTCGCCTCGCGCGGCGAGCAAAGAGCACTCGGCGGCGTGTTCCGCGTCTCTTCTCAGCCCCGCACCGAACGCCTCTTGCCGCGCGTCCTCCGCGGCAGCCTCGGCGAGCCTTATCGCTGCCGCCGCCGCTGCCGCGGCGGCGTCCGCGTCCTCCGCGAGTCGCGCGCCTCTTCGCGCCGCGGTTTCCAGCTTTTCCCGAAGCTGCGCGATTTGCGCGTCGCTTTGCCGTCGAGCTTCACCTGCGAGTCGTTTGGCTTCCGAGAGTTGCGCTTCCGCTTCCTTTTTCGCAACACGGCTCGTTTCCGCCTCTGTTTCCGCCTCCCCCATCCGTTGCCGGGCAACCTCGACCCTGCGCAAAAGCGCTTCCTTCTCTGCTTTTCTCGCCGACTCGTTTGCGTCGGCGTCGGCGTTTCCGACGTCCGCGCCCTCCCTCGCCCTTCTCGTTTCATTCGCCACCGCATCTTTCGCGTCCGCCCTGGTGACCTCAAGAAGCTCGTCCCGCTCCGCGATTTGCCGCATCAACGCCCGCGTGTGGTTGTCGAACTCCTCCCGCTGTCGCAGCAGCGCTTCGTTTCGCGCGAAGCGCTCTTGCTCCACGACGTCCCGGTGCTCCGCCACTCGCCGCGCGTAGTTTGACTCTGATTCGGCGCACCGCGTTTGCCACCGCCTTTGCTCGGAAACCGCTTCCTGCGTCACAAGCCGTTGTTCCCTCAGCTGTTTCGCACCCTGCTCCGCCTCCGTCGCGCACCTCGCGAACTGTGCGTCGTACTTCTCAAGCTCCCCGTCCCGCTCGTCAAGCAGGTTCAGGTTGTACGCGAAATCTTCACGCAGCGAGGAGAGGCGCGCTCTTAGCTCGGCAATCTCGGCGCAGCGTCGTTCCACCCTGCTCTCCAGGTCGAAGACTCGCCTTGACCGTAGCGTCATGAGCTCGGTTTCTTTGCGAGTTAACAAATCCGTAACGGGGTCGTCCTCGGCGCGTGTCTCATCCGCATCCGCGCCGGGCACCGAAAAAAACTCATCGACCCCATCTTTTTGAAGAGATGTCTTCTCGAGGCGCTGGTCCAAGGACTGGACCACGTCACCCGGGGCCAGCCCGTCCGCGCCAGCCCTCGAGCCTGCCTCAGACATCGCACCGGCACCCAACGCGGGCGTGCGGTGGGGTCTGAGGAGGCGGAGGAGGGAGGGGGCGCTTGTCCGAGCGACCATCATCACTTCGGTAGAATGAAACGTCCAACGGTCAATCCCAGTCACGCCTTTCCTCGGAAAAGAACTCGGCACAAAATGCAAATTTCGCCAGAATAATCGGCCCTCACAGGTGGTCGCGCCTCGACCATGGCGTTTGACGTTAGCGGCGACCCCGGCGATGACCGCGTGCGCGTTATTTGTCGCGTCCGCCCGAGGTCGGCGCGCGAGGTTGGCGACGCACAATACAACGAGACGCTTGAGGTTGAACACCATGAGTCGTCCATTCGCGTGACGAAAAACGCGTGGGACTTCCCCGAATCGTTCGTATTCGACGCCGTGCTCCCCACGGAGTCGTCGCAGCGACGCGTGTACGACTCGGTGTGCTCGCCTGTGGTCGAGCAGGTGCTTGCGGGTAAAAACGGCGCCGTGATTGCGTACGGCCAGACCGGTACGGGGAAGACGTACTCGTTGTTACGGGTTGGGGAAAAGCCAGGCTGTAGTGACCGAGGAGTGGTGGTTAGGGCGTTCGAGGAGATATTCGCGCGCGCGTCGGCGGACGGCGCACGCGTGGACACCAAAGTAGTCATTACGTACGTGCAGATACACAACGAAGAGGTGTACGATTTGCTATCATCTGACGATGAAACAGGTGGTGGCACTGCCGGCAGAAACGGCGGCGACGGCGGCACGACGACCCCGTTGCGGCTCGCGCAACGCGGCGGCGAGACCTTTGCCGACGGCGCGGTGGTGCGAATCGTTGAGTCAAGGGACGACGTGCTCGCCCTGTTACGTCACGCGCGCGGGCGACGCGGGGTTGTTAACCACCAACTCAACACTCAATCCTCACGGTCGCACGCGGTGCTGTCAATCTACGTCTCGCGGGAAACCACCTCGGAAATGGGATTTGGGGATGACGACGTCATGGGAATCAGTCGCGGTTCCGCGGCTGACCCGAGCAGTTACCCTCACGAACCGCCACGCGCGCGGCGGTTGGGGAAACTCACGTTCGTGGATTTAGCGGGGAGCGAACGCCCGCGGGATTTGGATTCGGGGGCTTTTAACAAGTCCACGTATGGGCAAACAGTCGCAAGAGACAACGCGACCACCGAAGCCGGGTACATCAACAAAAGCCTCACCGCGCTTGGGAAGTGCGTTTACGTATTAGCAGAGCGGGGACGACGAACGGACGGCGGTGGGACACTGAATGGACACGTTCCGTACCGGGATTCGAAACTCGCGCGTTTGCTGTCGGACTGCTTCGGCGACGGGAGCCGGGTTTCCCTGCTGGTCACGGTGTCGTCGGATCCACGGCACGTCGGGGAAACCGTGGGTACGCTTAAGTTCGGTGCGCGGGCGATGTGTGTGAACACCACGGCAAGCGCGAAGAAGAGCGCGCACCTGAAGGAATACAAACACGCGGTGCGCCGTCAGGCCAGCGAAGTGGACCGGCTTACGTTTAAGTTGGAAGACGCCCTGGCGGCTGCGAAAAACGCAAAGGCGGAAGCCATCGCTGAGCTGGAGCGGGACCGGATAAAAATCGAACGTGAACTCGTCGCAGCGAGTGAGCGACGCGTTCAAGTGGAAACGCTACGAATTGAGGATGACGCTGAAGCAAAAGCAAAAGCCATGGTACGCGAAGTCACCGCGAAAGTGGTTGGGATGCTTGAGATGGAACGAAAGCGGCGGGTGAATGATTTTGAAGGAGAGAACAAAGAGTTCATTGATGACGCTAAAAAGGTCAAAGAGGAACGAGACACGTTGAAAACGGAACGGAATTTACTGCAAAAGGAGCATGATGAGCTCGCTGTCGCGCTAGCCTCCACAACCACGGCGCTTGACACGGCGCTGAAACGATGCAGCGCGTTGGAAAAGATCGTGCGCGAAGAAAATGGAAAAGTATCCGACCTAAAACTGCGAGCTGTGGAAGCGGAGACGCTTGTGGATAAACTCGCGACGCGCTTGGCGAAGGTCGCGGAGGCGAGTAGGGTTGGGGAAAAGAATGAAAAAGAAATGAAAACACAAGAGGATGGCAAGAAGTCATCCAACACGCCGTCGTTTGACGAAAACAAACAAGAAGAAGAAGAAGAAGACGCGGCGCAATTGGCGAGGGCGTTGGGCGTCGCTCTGTCGCAGAATCGCGATTCTGGACGCGAAAAAGGAACGTCAGAAGACGTAAAAAACGCGACGCGCGCGTTGGCGAGGTTCGCGTGCGATCCGAAGAGGCACGCGGAGATGGCCACTACCGAGGTGCTCGGTCCAATTTTCGGCATTTTGCAGAATGTCGGCGCACACGATGAGCCCACACTACGCGCCGCCGCAAGCGTTCTCGCGAACGTCGCGTCGAGTCCCGTAACCCACTTCGCGCTTTTGGAGGGCGGGAATTTCGAAACGCTTACCCAAATTTTAAGCTCAGAGTCGTCCTCGCCTCAAACCAAGCTTCTAATCACCGGTTGTGCCGCGAACCTGATGGGGAACCCGTCCATGAAACAGGCCATGGTGGACTCCCGTGTTTTCCACTGCGTTTTGCGAATCGCGGCGACTCGCGACGGCGACGAAAAGGGAACCGAAATCGCGCCCGCATCGGAGCAGAGCGAGAGCGAGTTGCGCGTGCAAGCCACGCGGGCGGTGTCCAACTTCTGCGCCCGGCACCCTGGCGCGGGCGACGCCATCGTCGCGGTGGATGGCGCGTTGGAGGGCTTGATACATGCAGCTGGAAACGGCGCCGCGGCGGACACGCGGAAGCACGCCGTGCTGGCGCTGTACCACATGACGCGACAGGTCGATTTAGCGCGGACGATTACCCGGGCGGGAGGCGTCGGCGCTTTGAAAAAAGCCATTGACAACAATAGTGACTCCGAGGAAACCAAGGTGTTAGCGCGTAGGTGTTTACACGCGCTGGAACAAGCGGGTGCGTGATACCGGGCAGGTACGCGTGTAGTCGGGACGCGAAGAACCGTGTTCGATAGTTCGTAATTGAAGGGGTGTAGTAATAGAGTAACGTGCTGTGTGGTCTGTCCAAACGTCGCGGCTAACGGACCTATTGCGATGGTGTGGTATTGTGTATCACCTTGGTTTAAATAGTCTAAATAGCCTGTCTTTCCAGCAGCGCGTCCAGGAAATGAGGCGCCAAGGTAGTGAGCGGCGCCAGTTCGTGCGACGGGGCGTCGAACAGGGATCCCCACGGGTTGTTTCCCCCCGGCTTGGCGTTCGCGCCGATCGCGGACTGCAGGCCAGCTGGGTTTCCCTGTAAAGCCTTTGCGTGCGTCTCCAGGTTGTTGATTGGTTTCAAGCCAGCGCCTGACATGGAAACACCCCCGGCTTGGTGAGTAGTTGAAAGGGCTTTTTCATCGCCAAGTTGACTAGTTGAAAGGGGTAACTCGTTTCTGACACCACCAGCCTCCGCCGCCGCGCCGCACGCGGCCCCCGCCGCCGCGACCCGCCGGTCGCGCGTGACCACGAACAAGCCTTCTTTCGAGCCGGGGGGGTATACCAACCCTTGAGGAGGCCCGGCGCCGCCTGGCGCGAGGGAACACCCAACCGCGTGCGCGTCGTCGCCGGCGAAGCGGAACACCAGGTATCCTTTGTTTTCCGGCGCACGCGCGGTGACCGCGAAGCGCGCGAGTTGTGGGTGGCTCGCGATGGATAAACACGGCATCTTCACCACCCGCCACACCCCAAGCGTGGCGAGGTTCCACACCACCAGCGCTTCCGGGGACACGGCGGCGAGCAAAGGCGTCTGCGCGATGAACGCGAGACCGGAGACGAGGTTGCTTTTTGAAGAAACTTTCCCATCGCGGTCGTGGTCTTTACCGTGGTGGTCGGAACCCGCTGGCTGGAACTTGGGAAGGGAAAACGAGTGCAACATCGCACACGAATCCGGTTCCCACACCGTGACCGTGTCGCCCCCGGTCGCGAGAAGCGAGCCGTCTTGCGAGAAAGCCCCTGCGGTTAAGGCAGGGGCGGGGTACCCGGAGTGCGACACGGCGCTACGACACCGCCATCCCGCGCGTTCGCCCGCCCGGCCCGTGTCGCCCGGTACCCACATCTTCGCGTCGCCGCTCACCGAGGTGGTGCACGCCATCGCGTCGCCGTCGCGAAGACTTCCTCTGACGGAAACGCTCGTCACGAACCCGACGTGCGGCGCGTCGCACACGCACACGCACGTAAACCCAAGGTCTTGAGCTGTGCTTTTGTCTAAATCGTCTGAATCGTTAGCCCCTCTGCACACGTTCCTGGTCCAGATCCTCAGCGTCTCTTCCGGGGCGTTGGCGAGCGAGTTACTCGCGTCAGCGGTGCAATCGCCGACTCCTGGCATCGCGCGCTCGCTCCGCCGGTCCACCGTGACCAGGAAACTCCCGTCGGAAGAAAAACACGCGTGGCTGACGTACGGCGTCATGGGGTCATCCACCCCGCCGTCGCCGCTGACTTGGTTCCGAGGCGCCACCGCCAGGTCACACACGTGCGCGTCCCGGATGGGGCAGAAAAGCTGAAGCGACGCGCCCGTCGCCGCGAGCGCTAGGGTTTTGGAAACCGGGTCGTACGAAACCGCCGGTGCGGGTTGCGTGTGTGTGATCCGTCCGGAAAGAATCGCGTCTGACGTGTCTCGCGCGTACGACGGGTACCGGGCGTGTAACACCCCCGGCCGGATACCACGCGCCACGCACTCAACCGTAAGCGAGGACAGGGAGATGAAGCGCACCGCGTTGTCGCCATGCGCCGTGGCTATTTTCGACGCGTCTCCTGGGAAGCGCGCCATGTGTATCAACTCCCCGCCTAACCGGGGAAGGTAGCTTTTTTTACCGCTCTCGAGTTGCCACAGCACCAAAACGGACTCCTTGCCTCCCGACAGCAGGTACGACCCATCAGTGCTGAACAGCAAACACCCGACCGCTCGTGCGTGCCAGTGGTACGTGGTGCAAGGTATCTCAGATTTTTCGGCAGTTTTCAATGCGTCGTTGACCGCCAGGTCCTTTCCAAATTCAACCGCTTGCGCGAACCCGTGCCATGTTAGAATGCGGCCGGTGCTATCCCCGGCGGCGACGGCTTTGTCGTTTACGTCGAACGCCATTGTCGTGATTGGTTTGGTGTGGTGTAGCCGTAACGTTTTCGTGGCGAGTGACACCCCCGTCTCGCGCAGGGTCAACGGCCACACGATCACCGTGTGTTTATCCCAGGTTCCGAGAAACGTTCCGTTCGGCGAACAGGTAAGTCGCGGCGGCGATTGCGTTTTCAGTAACTTGTCAACCGACTTTCCCTTGCCCAAGGAAAACGCGTGGACTCGGCCACCCGCACCCGCGGCGGTTTCGTTTGAAGGCGCGTCTGCCGAGTTTGCTGCCTTTGCGTTGGCGTTCGAGGCGTTTACGCGTTGCCAGCACGAAAGAAAAATCACGTCGCGCCCGTGTGCGCTGCGCCCGCCAGGTATTACCATGCTTTCCACCGGCCCGGGGGCGGTCAGCACCGCGCCTGGTGAGCCGTCCTGCGCGTTCCACAGACGAACCGTCCCGTCCAAGGATGCGGTTAACACAACCTGCCCGCCGGGATGCCCGGGGTGGAACCCCACGGCGGTGACATCCGCGGCGTGCCCTGACAATGGCGACCCGACCGGCAAACCCGTGGCGGTGCTGAAACAGCGCACCGCATCGCCGGAGCACACGTACAGGCGCTCGCCGTCGGGGGACTGTTTTGGGGAGGAAACCAGGGAGGGGGGGAGGAGGGGCGGTACGGTCAGCGGGTGACACGTGACTTCACACGTCCATACACAAGGCCATCGTCCATGTGGAGACGAGGGCGGTGGCGGTGGCGTGGAACAGGAAAACAACACGCGCGGCGGCGGCCGAGCTGAGAAACGTGAACTAGATCCTCACCACCGCGTTGGGTCGTTCGGTCAACGATCCCCCGGCGACGTGCGTTTGCGTGACATCGACGCCGCCGCTCCCGGCCGGCCGTTGTTTCGCCATAGCCACAATGATCACGCCAGGCCGAAATCCAACGCACCGGAGGCGCGTACCGCACTGATGACTGCCGAGGGCGCCGCCGAGGAACGAATTTGCCATGATGAACTGATTTCTTGAAACTCAAGAGTCAAAAACTCGCGCCATTGAATGTTCCATCTGCTGCCTTCACAACGCGACGCGCGTGGCGCTTCCACCCTCGCGGTACTTCCGTCGGTCTGATTTCCAGGAGTGGGGCGTGCCGGCCGGCCTGTTTTCGGTGTGTCGATCGCTTGGGAACGGTTTCTTCAGGCGAACGATGGATTCGCACGGCGTCCAAACGCTTCGCGTCGGCGAAGTGGATTGCGCCACCCTGTGTGATGAGTATTTTTCGATCGTCCGCCAATCGTTTTCCATCCACAACGACTTCCTCGATGGGATCTTCGACTTTGGAAACCTGGGCGCTGGTGGAGGCAAGGGTGGGGACTTGATGAGCCGCACCGAGTGTGGCAAGTTCTTCGTCAAACAACTCAACACTGGGGATGCGAAGACGTTGCTCGATTCGAAATTCCTACAGGCGTACGTGGATCTGGTGAGCACGAAAACGTCGCTGCTGTGCAAAGTCGTGTGCGTGTTTACACACCCCACCCTGGGGCGGTTCCTGTGCATGGCGAACTGCTTACCCACGCACGTCAGGTCCTGGAGCGGGCTTTACGACCTGAAAGGAAGCGCGGATGACAAAGTGATGGTGGAGGATGGGGAAGTCGTGGAAGAGATTCACAAAAGATGCTGGAAGTACGTGATGCACGGTTCCCAAATCCAGGCACACTGTTTTATCTCTCAGCTGGTGACTGTTTGTCCATACATCGTCCAATACACGTCCAATACACGCCCAACACAGGACGCTAACCACTTTTCGTGTAACAATCGCAGCGTGTCGTGGATGGTGTGCGAAGCGAGCGGGTGCGGCAAAGGAATTCCCGCGAGCCGAACGCGGTACCTTTCCGGTAAGAAAAGGGCGTACAACCTGCCTGTTTATTTAACAAAAACGCAGCGAGTTGAAGTGATGACCGCCATGACACGGGACTGCGCTTTCTTTGAAGAGTTCAACCTTATGGACTACAGCATGATCGTGGGCGTGCACCGGCCGGCGCCTGGCGAAGCAAACGCCGAGCTACAAAAATCGCAAAACGGCCTGCACGGCACCGCCTACGCGTCGCAGCACGGTGGCGACACCACCATCGTCTACTTCGGCATTATAGACTTCCTGCAAAGCTGGACCGGCGGGAAGAAGTGCGCGCATTTCGTAAAACTGGCGTGCGCGCCGCCGCCCATCTCCACCGTGTCGCCCAGGAAATACGCGAAACAGTTTTGCGAGTTTTTTAACTGGAAACTTCGGGGGGTCGCGCACGCGCTGCCCCCGCACTACGCTGATTTAAACCCTCAAGGCCAAGTACAAGGTGTGCACGTTGGAAAGGTGTTGCAGGAGGTAACGCAACTACGGGCTGCGGTGACGAAAATGGATTTGAAGTTAACGGAGGCGGAGCGGCGCGTGCGGGAGCTGGAGACGGAGAAACACGAGACGGACTTTCACGACGCGAGGTAGTACACGCGGCGGTGTACGGTTGCAAGTATTCCGTGCGGTGTGTTGTTGGACGGACTCATCCGGTGTGCAGTGTGGCGCGTTGTGTAATAGTGGAACTAGTTGGAATCTACGAGTCTTTCACAACGTAAATCCCGCTACAGCGCGTGGCACTCACCGTACCGTACTAATTTCAAACTCGCGTCGCGTGCATCGTCATTGCCCTCGGCGCTCTCCTCGTTTCGAGCGAAGTACCGCTTACTTGAAGTAGCCCTGCTTGCGTCCTTGCCATCCGATTTGGCCCAGCAGCATGGTGCTGAACAGGCCGATGTGCCAGGTCAGGAGGTACAGCCAGAACTTGTCCTCCAGGCCGGGGCCTTGGGGGAAGTTCGCCAGGTTCTCGCCGATGGACGCGGAAAACGCGCTGAGCAGCGAGGTGTCGCCGTACGACTTGATCGCGATGCCGGACGGCACCGCCCACCCGAAAAGAGTCAGGAGGTGCACGGTGACGTCCGCTTTGAGCCAGTCGTCGTCGAAGGTCTTGGACTCACTGTGGTTTGAAGGGTTAGCAGGGTAATGAAAGGTTAGTGAAAAGCCGCTTTTAGATTGTGCAACGACGGTGGCGTGACTCGGCGGGATGACTCGGCGGGATTCGAAACGTGAAGACGATGGGGGGGTACGCACGCGCTGACGGTCTTCGTGGCGCGCATGCTCACGGCGCTGCCGCGCACAGCCTTGGGCATGGACACAGCCTTGCCCTGGATGCCTGTGGATTGAAAAACCAACCGGGGTAACAGAGGGGTCAGCGTGTGTTTCGTCGTCGCACGACGAGTGTTTGATCAGGCGCGTCGTGATGACGAGCGCGTTCGCGGGTGACGGCACGGCGCTCGGAAACCTCGCGCCGCGGTCGCGTCGAGTTTCTGCACGTGTGTTTCACCACACGAACGTCGTCTAAACACAACCCGGACACCGCGGCGCATCAAAAAACCCGCGACTTCGCATTCTCCATGAGTCGTGAAGCCTACTACAAGCCTTCCAAGGATGGAAGTTCGCCCGGGGCGGGCTTTTCGCGGGCGAAGTCGCGGCACGGACGATGTGATGCGTTTGTGATGCACCGGTCATTGGCGCCGATTCCAAGACGCGACCGCGCACGTACCCGAGCGACGCGCGGACATGCGCACGGGCAGAGCCGTGACGCCGGAGATGCAGGAAATAGCAGCCATCGTTACGGGTGGTGTGTGTGTTTATGGTCGGGCGAGTGGGAAGGGGGACGGAGATGAGGGATGAGTGATGGATGGGGCAAAAAAAACCTCCACTTCGGAAATCGCGAATCGTGATTGGACAGACAGATTGATTTTTGTTTGCGCGACAGGTAAACAGTGCGAAGTTGTTGTTAATTGAGGAAGAGACATACACGCAAGACGGAAATACAAAAATTCATTCTCATTCCATCTCCAGCGT
>Ga0114995_10001840_pt1 | contig 14830 bp, 14 predicted proteins | sample ArcticOcean_MG_C_11_FD_87038 | JGI IMG/M metagenome (GOLD analysis project Ga0114995, IMG submission 87038) | Marine microbial communities from western Arctic Ocean - ArcticOcean_MG_CB2_154 | ecosystem: Environmental > Aquatic > Marine > Oceanic | place: Arctic Ocean: Canada Basin | collected... | reverse complement strand
GCCGGTTCAAGTCCGGCCTCGGGTACCACATATTATGAAAAAAAATTGGCTTGTTGCAACATACAAAATTAACGAAGTTAGAAGAGTAGAAAGTAATTTATTAAATCAAAAATTTGACTATTGCTTACCAAAAATAATAACAAAAAAGATTAATTCTAATCCCAAAGTAGAAGTGCTCTTTCCCGGCTACATTTTTGTTAATACTAGTTTTGAAAATTACTCAGCTCTTAAATATACAATGGGTATAAGAAATATTATAAAATTTGGAAATAATATCTCCTGCATCTCTGATGAAGAAATTGAAGCCATGCAAATGGTAGAGGAAACATCAAAAATAGATCCAATAGCTTCACAAATACAAATAGGTCAAGATGTCATGATTGCAAAGGGTTCTTTAACAGGAAGTATCGTAAAAGTTTGCTCGCTTCCTTCTAAAGAACGAGTTGGCGTCCTTCTTTCTTTTCTTGGCTCTGTGAGAAGAGTTACTATCCCAGAAAAAGACCTCATCTTTTAATTACATTGACTATAAAAACACATAATTATACAATAGTTCAAGTGTTGAACGGAGCTAATAATTAAAAAATTATTTTAATTATTAATCCGTGCGGTAGCTATGTAATCCAATTATTTTTTGATACATAAATCACTACTAAAAAATTAGCAATTTCATGATAAAAGACCAAGTTATTACAGAAGATCAATTAGATCTTATGCATATCCTTGAAAAAGATGGCAAAGCATCTCAAAGACTAATATCTCAAAACTCCGGCTTCAGTGTAGGAAAGGTCAATTATTGTCTTAAGGCATTGATAGATATTGGGTTTATTAAAATAAATAACTTTAATAATTCAAATAAAAAATTAGATTATGCATATATTTTAACGCCGAAGGGTATCCATGAAAAAACAGCTATAACGAAACAATTTATTATCAAAAAGAAACAAGAGTACGATAAACTTAACTCATACATCAATACATAATTTTTTATGCAAGAAGCACATAGCAATAAACATCCCAACGATTTTGATGATGAAATAGATCTTCGAGAACTTTTTCATGTTCTATGGGAGGGAAAATGGATTATTGTTTCTCTAACAGCTTTTGCATCGATTTTTGGAGTTATTTATAGCCTATCCTTACCCAATATATATGAATCTAAAGCTTTACTAGTTCCTGTTAATTCATCTAGCAGCATTTCTGGAGCTCTTAGAAGTTATAGTGGCCTTGCAGGCCTTGCAGGAATAAGTCTCCCCTCTGGTGGTGATGAGGGTAATTCTGCAAAAGCAATACAAAAGATTAGAACTCTGAGTTTCTTTGAGAACAACATACTAACAAATATTCACCTTCCAGATCTTATGGCCTTTAAATCTTGGAACTCTGAAACAAATAAAGTATCTTATAATGAGAATATTTACGACACGAGCAGCAATACTTGGATTCTAGACGATTCTGGCCCCATGCAAAAAATACCAAGCGCTCAAAATAGCTTTGAAGCATATAAATCAAAACTAAACTTAATTGTAGAGAATAAGACTGGCTTTGTTACTCTATCAATTAAACATCAATCTCCATTTTTAGCTAAGCAATGGACAGAGTTGGTTGTTAATGAAGTTAATAGCTTTTATAGACAAAAAGATAAACTAGAATCAGAAAAGGCTGTTAGTTATCTTAATCAGCAAATTTCAATGACTAGTTTGTCTGAAATCAAACAAGTCCTAGCTCAGTTACTGCAAGAGGAAACTAAAAAGTTAACCCTTATTGAAGCCAACCAATTTTACGTTTTTGATTACATTGACCCCCCTGCAATAATGGAACAAAAAACAGAGCCTACAAGATCTACCATTTGTATCATAATCGCACTATTGGGTGGAATAATAAGTACTTTATTAGTGCTTTTTAGGCATTATGCTTTTAGTGAAAAGACTTCATAATTTTTTTTTAATTCTTAAATAGAAAATCATCTAACTTTTAATAGATAAAGGCCATTATTGAGTTCTAGGGAGATGGAGTTTTGGAGTTTCTGAAGACTAGAAACATATCCTCAATATGGACTCTCTGTCGCTAGCCGTGTGGTGATGGTTCGATCAGTTCACAATTTAATAAGTAGTCTTATCTCAGGTCTTGCACATGAAGCCTTCAACCTCGATTTATAAAAAATAGGAATGTCATGAAAATTGGTCTCATAGGTTACGGGAGGTTTGCTAAACTTCGCGAACAGTGTCTCATGCATTCCAATGTGTTAGATGTCGAGGTCGTTGGATATTTTGATCCATATTGCGATAACGAAAAATTAAAACGGTTCTCAACCATCGAATCTATTCTCGAAAAAGTGGATGCAGTCATTATTTCGGTACCTCCAAGTTTGGCCCCAGGATATGTCCAATTAAGTTTAAAGGCAGGTAAGAATGTTTTTTGTGAAAAGCCCGCCGCCATTAGCAGTGATAATCTGGGAGAGATAGATGAAGATTTGTTGCTAAGTAAGGTGCTAGCATATGGATTCAATCATCGAGTACATCCCTCAGTCATAAAAATGAAGCAGGTTATCGATGGTAAAAAACTAGGCCATATTTTATGGATGAGGGGTAGATATGGAAAAGAAGTTGATGATAGTTACTCCAATACTTGGAGGTGCAATAAGGCTCTGAACGGCGGCGGTATATTAATTGATCAAGGGATCCATCTGGTGGATCTTATGTCCCACTTATCGGGTGGGTTTGATGGTGCTCAAGCAGTTCTTTCTAATAATTATCTCAATATTCCTGGCGTGGAGGATAATGGGTTTATCACACTCTATTCTATATCTAATAAAATAAGTGCATCAATACATACTACCGTCACACAGTGGAGATATCTTTTTTCACTCGAGATTTTTTTGGAAAAAGGATCTCTTGTTTTAAACGGAATTAGAACAAAATCAGGAAATTATGGAGATGAAATTTTGACAATCAAGCCCAATGCACAGAACGAAAAAAAAATCAGTTTTACCGAAGAAATATTCACTGAAAATACCTCATGGCAAAAAGAGATTGATGCATTTTTATTATCTTGTGATACCGGTGTTAATTACCCCTATGCAGAGCTTGGAGATGCGCAGAAAACAACTGCGCTAATTGATTTAATTTATAAAGAGGCAACGTGGATATGATAGATCTTAATAGTTATTTAGATGAGTATACTAAGCTGGTTAATACCAGTGAAGTTAGAAATAAGTTGGGGCTAGTTGGAGAGATGCTGGAAGCCCAAAGAGAAAATGGGGGACGATTGCTTATTTTTGGTAATGGTGCAGCATCAAGTATTGCCGGCCATGCTGCCCTGGATTTCACAAAGCAGGGAAAACTGAGGTCTTTATGCTTCCATGATCCCGCTTTGTTAACTGCATTTGCAAATGATTTTGGTTATGAAAATGCATATTCAGAAATCATATCTCATTATTATGAAGACACCGATATAGTAATTTTTGTCAGTGTAAGTGGCGAAAGTCCAAATATTGTTCAAGGTCTAAAAAAGGCAAAAGATTTGGGATTGCGAACGATTGGGTTTTCAGGAAAAAATCAAAATAACTCTTTGAATAGTTCTGCTGAACACGTCTTTTGGGTTGATAGCCAGGCCTATAATATTGTTGAAAATGTTCATAGCATTTGGCTGTTATCGTTGTGCGATTATATTATCGGTAAATCTGTTTATGAGGTCAGTTAATTTTGATTTTGCGTTTGCAACGCAAAAGAGGTTCACGTTAAAAAAGATATAACAGCATATCTTTTGTTGTTTTATAATTTGATGTCGATATGAGTCCTTTTGTAATGGGTGGTGTATTTGTCATGTCACTTGAAATTTGGAAGTATGTTTAAGTGAAATTGGAATATATAAACGTCGATTGTCTTGTCATTGGGGCTGGTGTTGCTGGCCTGGCAGTTGCTAAAGAGTTATCTCTATCCTATAAAAATATTTTTATAATAGAAAAAAATAATGGCGTCGGAGAAGAAATTAGTAGTAGAAATTCGGAAGTAATTCATGCCGGAATTTATTATAAAAAAGGATCTTTAAAGCACAGGCTAATTGCGGATGGAAGAGATAGGCTGTATAAATATTTACGAGAGCGTCGAATTCCGTACTCAAATTGTGGTAAATATGTAATTTCATCTTCTAGTTCTGAGACGGATAAATTAAATTCTATTATTGAGAATGCTCAAGATTGCGGCGTAAGTGATATTGTTTTCGATACAAAACAGTTTAAAAAAAGATATCCTTTTCTTTCCGCTGATGAAGCAATATTTTCGCCTTCTACGGGGATCATTGATAGCCATAGCTTTATGGAAAGTCTAAAAATTGATTTTGAGAGCAATGGTGGTTATGTGCTTTTAAACAATGTGCTATCTGAAATTAATCATAAAAACGGCATTTTTGAGGTTTTAGTTAACGATAAAAATACAAACAGTAAATTTATTACAAGAACACCAGTTATCGTTAATTGTGCAGGCCTCCATGCCTCCAGTATACATAACTTAGCATGCAAACAAGATGAGTCTTTCCATCATCGCTATGTTAAAGGAGATTACTATTCCTATAATGGTAAAGAAAGTATTGATCATTTAATATACCCTATTCCAGAACAAGATGGCCTCGGTGTTCACGTAACGATGGATTTAGGTGGCCAAATAAAATTTGGCCCATCGGCTTATGAGGTTGATGAAATAGATTATCAAATTAATTTGTCTGGTAAAGGTGATTTTGTAAAAAGTATCCGAAAATATTGGCCTCTTATTGATTTAAACCTATTGCAGCCTAGTTACTCTGGGATTAGGCCGAAATTAGTCAATTTGGAAGATTTCCAAATTATAAAAAAAGAACTAGATGGTGGTGTCTTAGTTAGTGTGCTGGGTTATGAGTCCCCCGGCCTCACCGCATCTTTGGGGTTGTCAAAATATGTCTCTAGACTGCTTGATGAATAGATCACCTCTCAATTGACTCCAATAGCTTTTTCGTTCACAATTTTTTAAGGAAACTTTATGCATATATTAATTACTGGTGCTTCTGGATATATCGGGAGTGTGTTGGTGCCAAAGCTTATCAATCAAGGCCATCAGGTCACTGCTATTGATAGATTTTTCTTTGGTGATTCCCTCCCTGAGAATGAAAATCTCATCAAAATACAGAGCGATGCCAGAGATTTCGATCCCAACTTGATGGTCGGCAAAGACGCTGTCATTGATTTGGTAGCTATCTCCAATGACCCTGCAGGAGATGTTTACCAAAAAGCTACTTATGCAATTAATCATGAGTCCAGAGCGAAAACGGCATCTTTAGCAAAACAACATGGTGTCCAGCGATACATCTTACCGTCGTCATGCAGTATCTATGGCTTTCAGGACGGCGATTCTATGGCCACGGAGAAATCGCCAACGAATCCTTTAACGCATTATGCAAAAGCAAATGAAATGGCAGAAAAGGCAATACTTCCTCTTGCTGACAATAAATTTTGCGTGACTGTTCTTAGGCAAGCGACAGTATTTGGATACTCACCTAGGATGAGGTTCGATTTAGCAATTAATGGAATGACCTATGGGGCGTGGAGTAATAGATCGCTTCCATTAATGAGGGATGGAGATCAGTGGAGGCCAATGATTCATGTCAGTGACACTGCTGATGCTATTATTTTTATACTTAATCATGATAAGGACTTAATAAATGGAGAGATTTTCAATTCAGGGTCTCCCGAAAATGTGTATCAATTACGCCCATTAGCTGAAAGAGTCGCTGCCGTTGTGGGGGATGATGTAAAGATAGAGTGGTATGGTGATACAGACATCAGGTCCTATAACGTTTGTTTTGAAAAGATCCGTGAGTTAGGGTTTTTTGCTAAGTATAAGGCTGAAGATGGTGTTTCTGAGATTTTGCTGAAGTTAGAGTCTGGTGAATTAGATAAAACTCTGAAGACTATTACCCTTGACTGGTATAATGAGCTTACCAAGTGGCATAAAATTATAGGTGGTTTAGAGATTAATGGCCGGATGATCCATTAATAATAGGTCTGGCGTTTGATTGAAAAATCTTAAGCTTAAATAAATAAAATAATTACTGCAGAGATTAATGTATGACTTCAAACGTTAAAGGTATCGTCTTGGCTGGTGGCTCAGGAACTAGATTGCATCCAATAACCAAAGCTGTTTCAAAGCAGTTGTTACCCGTCTACGATAAACCTATGATTTATTATCCCATCTCGGTTTTAATGCTGGCAGGTATTCGAGAAATTCTCATTATCACGACGGCTCAGGATCTAGATGCATATAAACGGTTGCTTGGAGATGGTAGTGATTTTGGAGTTTATTTCGAATATATGGTTCAAGATGCTCCTAATGGTCTTGCTGAGGCGTTTATTTTAGGGAAATCATTTATCGGTTCGGATAGGGTGGCGCTGATTCTTGGGGACAATATTTTTTATGGCCAGGGATTTATAAGCATACTTAAAGCTGCAGTTGACCGTAATCATGGTGCAACGATATTTGGATATAATGTAAAAGATCCTAAGCGTTTTGGAGTTGTTGAGTTTGACGATAAAATGAATGTGCTGTCCTTAGAGGAAAAGCCTGAAAACCCTAGATCAAACTACGCTATCACAGGTCTATATTTCTATGATAATAATGTGGTTGATATCGCGTCAACCATAAAGCCATCTTCAAGAGGAGAGTTGGAGATTACTAGTATCAATGAAAGTTATTTTAGGTCAGGTAATCTTTCAGTTGAGGTGTTGGGCAGAGGCTTCGCTTGGTTAGATACTGGGACGCATGATAGTTTGATAGAGGCTGGGTCTTTCGTGCAGACACTAGAGCATAGGCAGGGTCTAAAAGTAGCTTGCCTAGAAGAGATAGGTCTTATAAATGGATGGCTTAAATTAACGGATATACGAGAGAATATAGCCAGAACGGGTAAATCTATATATGTAGATTATCTTCATACAGTAATAAATAAATACATTAAATTAGAGAAAGAAGAAGGAAGCGTTTTATGATCCCTTACGGCCGACAAGATATAACACAAGCTGACATCGACGCAGTGGTCGAAGTCCTGCGTTCGGATTTTCTCACCCAAGGCCCGGCCGTCCCGATGTTCGAGCAAACCGTTGCCAGCTATTGTGGCGCCCAACATGCCGTTGCTGCAAATAGCTCGACATCGGCGTTGCACATTGCTTGTATGGCCCTTGAATTGGGCCCTGACGACTGGCTCTGGACCAGCCCCAATACCTTCGTCGCTTCTTCAAACTGTGGCTTGTATTGCGGTGCTCAAGTGGATTTTGTCGACACTGACCCTCGAACTTACAACCTTTGCCCGCTGACACTGGAACGCAAACTGATTGTCGCAGAACGTGAGGGTCGTCTACCAAAAGTTGTCGTACCCGTTCACCTCTGCGGCCAATCGTGCGACATGTTGGCGATTCATGAGCTGGCTCAGCGCTTTGGTTTCAAAATTATTGAAGACGCCTCGCACGCCATTGGAGGTAAATACAAAAATGAAGCTATTGGTAACTGCAGGTATAGCGACATTACAGTATTCAGCTTTCATCCTGTCAAGATCATCACCACCGGAGAGGGCGGTATGGCTCTCACCAATGATCCAGAGTTAGCTAATCGCATGGTGCGCAATCGTAGCCATGGTATAACTAGTGACGTGGATCAAATGCAGGCAAGACCTGTGAACGAAATCTGGAACTATCAGCAGATTAGCCTTGGCTTCAACTACCGTATGACCGACATACAAGCGGCTTTAGGCGTGAGTCAGATGGCCAGATTGGATGAATTTGTTAACAAGCGTAGGCGCATCGCAAAGCGCTATGATGAAGCGCTGGCTGGTTTTCCATTACATACCCCATGGCAGCATCCCGATAGCTATTCAAGCTATCACCTGTACCCAATTCGACTAAAGCTAGGTGAAATCGAAAAAACCCAGCGGCAAGTTTACGATGCACTTCACGCTGCGGGTATTCTGGTTAACCTGCATTACATACCTGTTTACCGACAACCGTATTACGAAACTATGGGCTTTGAGGCAGGGTATTGCCAAAATGCGGAGCAATACCATAAGGAGGCGATCAGTATCCCTATGTACCCAGCTATGTCTGCAACACAACAAGATACCGTTATACAAGTTTTATCCAAAATTCTAGCTTAAGGATTATGAATATAGCAATAATTCCAGCGCGGGGTGGCAGTAAAAGAATTCCTAGAAAGAATATTAAGGACTTTCATGGTAAACCTATTATTGCTTATTCAATTGAAGCGGCAAAACAGTCTGGATGTTTCGATCGAATAATAGTATCTACAGATGATGAAGAAATTTTAGGGGTTGCTAAGGCTTATGGGGCGGAAGTGCCTTTTTTAAGGCCGGCTAAAATATCTGACGATCATGCGACAACAATGGATGTAATGCAGCACGCAATTAAACACTTTGCTGAGCAAGGCTGTAAGCCGACTTTACTGTGTTGTATATATCCGACAGCACCATTTCTTCTCCCAGAATATTTACAGCAAGGGCAGTTAGAATTAAATAATTCAGAAGTTGAATATACCTTTAGTGCCACTTCGTTTCCATATCCAATTCAAAGAGCATTTAATGTTACAGATATGGGGAGAGTCGAAATGTTTAATAGTAAGTATTCCATTACTCGCTCACAAGATTTAACAGAAGCATACCATGATGCAGGACAATTTTACTGGGGAAAAGCAAGTGCGTTTATTCAAGGAAAAGCTATCTTCGCGGAACACTCTAAGGCGGTCATTTTACCCAGGAAACGAGTGCAAGATATTGACACGCCCGAAGATTGGGAATTGGCAGAAGCGCTCTTTTCTGTATTGTAAGAATTAATGAATATAGTTATTAGGGCGGACTCTTCGGTACACATTGGTTCGGGCCATATCGTGCGTTGCGCTGTGTTGGCTAAGGAGCTTAAGAGTCAAGGTCATAGTATTAGGTTTGCAGTTCGCCCCCAAAATGGTGATTCTGTCAGCTGGATTAGATATCAAGGCTTCGATGTTTGCGAGCTACCGCCACCAAAAGAATATGTAATCCCAAAAAATAGTTCTGATTACGCCGCTTGGTTACAAGTTCCGATTGAACTGGATGCGGATCAATTCATTTTAGCGGTTAAATGCGCTGACTTAGTTATTGTTGATCATTATGCTTTAGGCGCAGAGTGGGAAAATGAGGTAAGAAATCGACTAGATTGCAAAATTGTTGCAATTGATGATCTTGTTCGCAAACATCATGCTGAACTAATTGTCGATCAGACTTTAATGCGCTCCCCAGATGATTATAAGGCGATAAATAGTGATACCGCTATCTTGACTGGATGTGATTATGCTTTACTCAATTTGCAATTTGCAGCTAAAAGAGAGGATGCTTTAGAGGGTAATCGTTTTCCAATAAAGCCCAAGATTCTACTTTCCATGGGCGGAATTGATAAAAATAATGTTACCCTACAAATCCTCAAAATACTCCAGTCCGGATTGAGTGATAAAATTCAAGTAACAGTTCTGCTTGGTAGTAAATGTCCGAGTTACGATGAAGTTAAAGCTTTTTGCTCTTTAAATAGTGATTGGATTGAGCATATTGATTTCACTGATGATATGGCTGAGACAATGTTGGCGCATTCGTTAGCGATAGGTGCGGCAGGAACGACATCATGGGAAAGAGCTTGTTTAGGTATTCCTAGCATAATTATTCCATTGGCAGATAACCAACTTACGGTTGCTAGAAATCTTGCTGCAGTAAATGCTTCGATTTTGGTAGAGAAAGAAAACATTATCACTGAGCTAGTTAGCGCATATAAAGCGTTGATTGAAAATTGGAGTGCGTTCCGTCAGGAAAATCTAAAATTATGTGATGGTTTGGGTGTTAGACGAGTTGTACAAGAAATTAATAACTTGCTCTTCGAGCAGGATGCTAAGCTATCTATTAGGCTTAGGCTGGCTTGTGAAAATGATATAAAGCAAGTATTCACATGGCAATGCCATGCAGACACGCGAAAATATTCCTTAACAACTAATCGGCCTAGCTGGGAAGAGCATCGGCAATGGATGGAACAAAAGCTTAAGTCAGTTGAAGATTTCTTCTATATGGTAACGTTTTCCGAGCATGATAAATCAGTGGCTGTTATTCGATTAGATCGAATAAAAAAGGCTGAATATATCGTTTCGATTTTTGTATCGCCAGAGCATTATGGTCAAGGAATAGGGCTAAAAACACTAAGCTATGTTGATGATATCCACAAAGATGTAACGCTTCATGCAACAGTACTTGAGACTAATTCTCCATCACAAAGGTTATTCATGGCTGCCAATTATCAGCGAATTTCAAAAGATACCTTTATTCGATTACCAATTATATGAGATGACAATGAATCCCTTTATTACTATTGATGGACGTAAAATTGGTCTTGACTTTAAGCCTTATATTATTGCCGAATTGTCGGCAAATCATAATGGGGACATAAATCGGGCATTCCAAATAATGGAAGAAGCCAAGAAAGCTGGCGCAGATGCGATTAAGTTGCAAACGTATACGCCAGACACTATTACCATTGATTGTGACGCGATAGATTTTCAAATTCAAGGAGGGCTTTGGGATGGGCAAACTTTATATGAATTGTACAAGAGTGCTCATTTGCCCTGGGCGTGGCACGAGCCTTTATTTGAAAAAGCAAGGGAGTTAGGGATTACGATTTTTAGTTCGCCTTTTGATACTAGTGCGGTGAGTTTTCTCGAGAAGCTTGAGGCTCCTGCCTATAAAATAGCGTCATTCGAGCTGATCGATCTCCCCTTGATCGCTCGTGTGGCTCAAACTGGCAAGCCGCTTATACTTTCTACGGGTATGGCCAACACGCAGGAAATACAGGACGCTATAGATACTGCGCGGAGTAATGGATGTGATGAACTTGTTGTCCTGCATTGCGTAAGTGGTTATCCGGCTCCTGCAGATCAATACAACCTAAAAACGATCGCCGATATTTCACAACGTTTCAATACTTTATCTGGCTTGTCGGATCACACTATTGATAACGCAACCGCAGTTGCAGCTGTGGCGCTCGGTGCCTGTGTGATTGAAAAACATGTGACGCTGGACCGTGCTGGAGGCGGGGCCGATGATAGCTTCTCAATTGAGCCTATTGAATTAGCCCGGCTATGCAGTGACGCAAATACAGCCTGGCAAGCTGTGGGGAAAGTGAACTATGAAAGAACAGAGTCAGAAAAAGGTAACGCCCAATTCAGGCGGTCTCTATACGTAGTATCAGATATTGCAGAGGGAGAAGCATTTACTATGGAAAATTTAAAAAGCATCCGACCAGGTTTCGGTATGGCCCCAAAGCTTTTAAATGAAATAATTGGAAAATTGGCCGCAAAAGATCTCAAGAAGGGCGTGGCATTAAAGCCTGAGCTTATTAAATAAATGAAGGGAGGATGCTATGCATTATTGTAGCAAATGTATTATGCCTACAACTAGGCCAGAACAGGTTTTTGCAAATGGTATTTGTGATGCATGCTGTTCTGCAATAGACAAACACAAAAATATTGATTGGAGTAAGCGTCGCATAGAATTTGAAGAGATTCTCGCTAAATATAGAGGTGATGGTTCTGTTTATGACTGCATCATCCCAGTAAGTGGGGGAAAAGATAGTTGCTACCAGGCAATTTCCATGCGGGACAATTATGGTATGACGCCTTTATGCGTTACCCATACACCTTGTGACTTGACTGATGTTGGGCTTAAGAATTTAAATTTCTTAAGAGATCAGGGGTTCGATCTAATACAAGTCTCTGCAAATAGGAAAAATTATAAAGAGCTTGTAAGAATAGGTTTTTTTAAAGTTGGGGACTGCTGCTGGCCAGAGCATATTGGTATTTTCACTGCCCCAGTTAGATTGGCAGTTAACTACAAAATTCCCTTATTAATTTGGGGGGAAAACTCCCAGTTTGAATATGGTGGCCCTGCTACCCACAAAAATAATAATTTTCTAGATCAGAATTGGCTTGAGCAATTTCAGATGAGCGGTCATAGATTGCAAGATGTCGTTCATGATGGGGTAAGGATGGATGACATTAAAACACTCCATTACCCATCTGACGATGAAATCCGAGAGGTAGGTGTCACTGGACTGTTTCTTGGTTACTTTGAAAAATGGGATTCTAAAATAAATGCTGATCTTTGCTGTAATTTAGGCTGGAACAGGAATCCCGGGGGGCCGGTTGAAGGCGCCTATAACGATCTAGAGAATCTAGATTGTAAATGGATTGGTGGCCTGCATGATTATATGAAATTTATAAAATATGGTTACGGTCGCGCAACCGATCAGCTCTGCATTGAGATTCGTGCTGGCAGAATAACTCGTCACGAAGCGGTAAAAGCTTTGAAAATAACTGATGAAGGTAGTATTCCTTGGAAATATGCCCCCGATTTTATGGACTATTTAGATATAACAGAACAGGAATTTCTGGAGAACTTAGATAGGTTTACAAATAAATCAATTTTTGTGCGTGATGATGAAACAGGTATGCTTAAGAAAGATGTTGATGGAAATCTTGTTAAAAAATATTCTCCGGAGTAACTTAAATGATTTCTATAATTGATTTAGGAATTGGTAATATCAATAGTGTCACAAAGGTTCTTGATTGCCTAAAGACTGAATATAAGCTGGTATCTAAACCCAGTGATCTTACTGCCGTTAGTAAACTAATTTTCCCAGGTGTTGGCAACTTCAGATCAGCATCTATGAAGTTAGAAAAAAGTGGCCTTAAAGACCCTTTAAAAATGATAATCAATAGCGGTGTCCCGTTTCTCGGTATATGCCTTGGGATGCAGTTGTTGGCGGAAAAAGGAGAGGAGGGTGGAGATCATTTAGGGCTCGGAGTTATTAAGGCTAATGTAAAAAAAATGGTAATACCCTATAAGCTTAGCTTGCCACATATTGGTTGGAATTCTATAGAGGTTGGATCAGCCAAACTTTTTGAGGGCATACCTAATGGTTCGGATTTCTATTTTGTACATAGTTATGCCATGGATGTAACGGATGAAAAAGTATTAGTTTGTCATACTGAGTATGGTTCAAAGGTAGTGGCTTATATTGAAAGAGATAACGTGTTTGGGGCGCAATTTCACCCCGAAAAAAGTCAGCGATTTGGAATGAAATTTATAGAGAATTTTATAAACCTATGTTGAAAAAAAGAATAATACCCATAGTGTTGATTGATGGGTTTTCTGTTGTGAAAACTATTAATTTTGATGTGCGTAGGAATTTGGGAAGTCCTGTTACGGTGATGCGGACCTACAATACTAGAAACGTCGATGAGATGATCATCTTGGATATAGATGCAACAAGGCAGCGAAGGGCAATAGATAAATTTACAATTGCTGAAATATCAAAAGATTGTTTTATGCCACTGACGGTGGGCGGTGGGATATCCTGCTGTAAAGATATCGAAGATCTGCTTAAAGCAGGTGCAGACAAGATATCCATTAACTCAGTTGCGTTAAATTGCCTGGGTAGCGTAAGGGAGTTTTCTGATGAGTTCGGTGCGCAATGTATTGTCGTATCAATTGATCTTGTTGAACAGGAAGGGAAATACTATATTTATGTTGATGGCGTTGTCCGAGTTGATATTGATCTTTACGACTATTTGAAGGCACTGGAAGATTCTGGTGCTGGAGAAATACTTCTTAATAACGTATCACGAGACGGTAGCATGGCTGGCGGTGATGTATATTTGGCCAAATCTATTAATGAAGTTCTTCATATACCGTTAATATACTGTGGCGGAATTTCAAGTCCAGAAGACTCAGCGGAAGTTATTAAGATGAGTGATGTTGATGCTTTAGGTATATCAAGTATCTTTCACTTTACAAATTATACACCTGATGACTGCAGAGAAGCGCTTAGGAAAAATGGTATTCCAGCAAGGTAAACGTTGAGTGATAACTTCTATTTTTGTAACCAATTTCTCACTACATCAGCACTTGAGGTCGAAAGAAACTTAAATATTTGCAATTTAAGATTGCTTGGAAGGTAGCAAAAGATATCACTCAGTTTGCCATACACTCAAGGATTCTAAATATTGGATTTAGATTTAGGTTTAGATTTTTGATAGCTTTGGGTTTACTTTTCGGGCGAGAGTGAAGGCCAAAATTCTGATTCCAGAAAAACTTCCGATGGCTTTAAAAATTTAAGCAAGCTTAATAATTATTAACCGAAATTTATGTTAAAGTGCGCTGGATAAAATAATGAAAGTTTTTATATACAGGTACGCCATCTCCTGTTCTGAAATTTAAACTGGAACTTATTAAAAACATGAAAAGTTAGGAGATATAGTTTTTTTTCAATGCACAAGAAAACTCCAAAATTGCCGATGAAATTTAGCTCTTAAATCGGAAAATCTGAATACCCCGCTTAGAATAACGTTAGGTCATAATCAATGAAAATTGCAATCAGCACATCTTCTTTCGCCTCAATAGATACAACTCCTCTGGAGTTATTAAAGGCCAATGGGTTACAAGTCGTCTCAAACCCTTTCGGAAGAAAAATGAATGAAGACGAAATTATTAATCACCTGCAAGGAGTGGATGGTTTGTTGGCCGGACTTGAGCCGTTGAATGCAAACGTATTTAAAAAATGTCCTCAATTACAGGCTATTACCAGGGTGGGTATCGGAATGGAAAATGTTGATCTTGATGCGGCCAAAAAAGCCGGAATCAAGGTTTCTAACACCCCAGACGGCCCTTCGGATTCTGTAGCTGAGATGACCTTGGCTGCCGCGCTGGTATTGTCGCGTTCAATTCTACCGGCAAATGC
>Ga0114995_10001835_pt1 | contig 14863 bp, 13 predicted proteins | sample ArcticOcean_MG_C_11_FD_87038 | JGI IMG/M metagenome (GOLD analysis project Ga0114995, IMG submission 87038) | Marine microbial communities from western Arctic Ocean - ArcticOcean_MG_CB2_154 | ecosystem: Environmental > Aquatic > Marine > Oceanic | place: Arctic Ocean: Canada Basin | collected... | reverse complement strand
CTGCAGACCATCACTACTTGTTTCCTGAAGCCCTAACTGAGGCGATGGACATACAGGCAGAAGCGGCCGCAAGCATTGGCATACGAATGACCATGACCCGAGGCTCCATGAGTTTAGGAGTAGATAATGGTGGTTTACCTCCACAAAGCACTGTACAACAAGAAGATACCATCTTGGCCGATAGCGAGCGCGTTATTAAGCGTTATCACGACGCCAGCGAAGGTAGCATGTTGCAAGTGGCTTTAGCACCTTGTTCACCTTTTTCCGTAACTCCAGAATTGATGCGTAACTCTGCAATCCTTGCCGCTGAACACAAGGTAATGTTGCACACTCACTTAGCCGAAACCATTGACGAAGAAAACTTTTGTTTACAGCGTTTTGGCTTACGCACCGTTGATTACCTTGAAAGCGTAGGCTGGCTTGGCCCACAAACATGGCTAGCTCATGGCATTCACTTTAACGCCGATGAGATTAAACGCTTAGGTGCAGCGGGTACGGGCATCTGCCACTGCCCTACTTCGAACATGATGCTCGCCTCTGGCATAGCTCCAGTACAAGAACTAGAAGCTGCCGGCTGCCCTGTAGGTTTAGGTGTAGATGGATCAGCGTCTAACGATGGCTCTAATATGATTCAAGAAGTACGCCAAGCATTATATTTACAACGCTTAAAATACGGTGCTCAAGTCAGTCACTTTGATGCATACCGTTGGGCCACGCAAGGCAGTGCAAAGATGTTAGGTCGCGCCGACATAGGGTCGTTAGAAGTGGGGAAACAAGCAGACATCGCATGTTTTAAACTGAATGAAATGCGCTTTAGTGGTAGTCACGACCCATTAGCCGCTCTGTTACTATGCGGGGCTCAAAAAGCAGAACACGTTATGGTTGCTGGCCAATGGCGTGTTAAAAAAGGTGTGATCGAAGGTTTAGACGTGGACCCTTTGTTACAACAACATAGTGCGGCAGCACGTGCTTTAGTAGCAAAAATCTAACTAGGTAACTAGCTAACTACTCAAGGATTAATACCCTAATGAGTGATATTTTGGTTAGGCCCGCTTCGGCGGGTGATATGGACGCTATCAATGGCATTTACAACTACTACGTACTCAATACCCACATCACTTTTGATATTGAGCCATGGTCTATCAAAACGAGGCTAGAGTGGTTTTCCAAATTTAATGGTACAAGCTACCAGTTGTGGGTTGCTGAAATAAACGAGCAAGTTCAGGCGTTTGCTTACACCGGTCAGTTTCGTGCCAAGGCGGCCTACGACAACTCTGCAGAGGTCTCAATTTATGCCCATCCCCAGTTACAAATAAAAGGCATAGGCGCAGCAATCTATAGCAAGCTCCTAACTAATTTAGCTCCCTTTAAAATACATCGGTTATATGCGGTCATTGCGCTTCCCAATGATGTGTCCGTTAGTTTACATAAAAAATTTGGTTTTGAGGAAGTAGCAATGCTCAATGAAGTGGGCAGAAAATTTGGCAAAAACATAAGCGTTGCTATGCTAGAAAAAAGACTCTAATCGAGCCTGTTTGTTTATCTTAACCATCAGACACTAACATAGTGGCCCGTTCTACCAAACCAACATCAAACCACCGGTGGCAATCAGTAGACCTAAAGCAATTTTTTATCACGTTTGTTGTGCAAATAGAAATATAACAACCTAATTCTAACATCTCATCTCATCTCATCTCATTATTGGCAGGCATAAAAAAGCCAGTCCGATGAAAACACTTTTTTCATCGGACTGGCTTTTTTGGAACAGGTTGCTAGAATCCGTATTAACCCTTAATAATGTTGTGCTCTGGGCCAAATGGGAACTTAGTGATGTTCTCAGCGCCTTCTTCACCGACTACTAGTATGTCATGCTCGCGGTAACCGCCAGCGCCTGCCATACCTTCTGGCAACATGATCATTGGCTCAATAGAAACCACCATACCTGGCTCAAGTACAGTGTCTACGTCTTCACGGAATTCAAGGCCCGCTTCACGTCCATAGTAGTGGCTTAACGTACCAAACGAGTGGCCGTAACCAAAGGTGCGGTGTTGTAGAACATCGTGCTCAGCAAAGATTTCGTTAAGTTCGTGAGCCACGTCACTGCATTTCACTCCTGGCTTAACTAGCTCTAGGCCACGACGATGAACCTTACAGTTAATTTCCCACAATTCTAAATGACGGTCGCTAGCATGCTCAGAGAACAACGTACGCTCAAGCGCTGTGTAGTAACCTGCAATCATTGGAAAACAGTTAAGGCTAAGGATATCACCGGCTTCAATTTTGCGGCTAGTTACTGGGTTGTGAGCACCGTCAGTGTTCATTCCCGACTGGAACCAAACCCAAGTGTCCATCAACTCGCCGTCTGGGAAAGTTTTAGCAATTTCACGAATCATGGCTTGAGTACCAGCTAAGGCTACTTCGTACTCAGGAACACCTACACTAATAGCGTCACGGATTGCAGCACCACCGATGTCACCAATACGTGAACCATGCTTAATCACTTCAATTTCTTCAGCAGACTTGATCATACGCATCTGCATGGTTGGCACACCAATATCGGCGAACTCAGAACCAGGGAATGTTTGCTTTACAATGTCCATAGTAGCAAGTGGCATGTGATCGTATTCAACAGCTATGCGGCTTCCTGGTTTGATTAGGTTCTTAAGGGCAACAAAGAAGTTACCTTTCTGCCAATCAGTGTAAACCACGTTGTCGCCCAACTGGTTACGGCGGAATGGCTGGCCACCGTCGATGTTAGCAGTAACGGTAGTGAAGTTGTCTTGAGTTACAACCAAACCGTAGTCACGACCAAAACGGCAGTAAACAAAATCTGAGAAGTAGTTAATATTGTGGTAAGAAGTCATCACTACGGCATCCACATTAGCTGAAGCCATGTGAGCACGTAACTTAGCAAGACGGTTAGCCAATTCTTGGGTTGTAAACGTGGCTACAACTTTTTGGCCATTTGGAATTTCGATGGTACGAGGCATGTTGGTTGGGCTAAATTCTTTCATGGCATTCACCTATTGGTTACACTGATTGTAATTAATATATTGGCCTGCTAGAAAACCTACTAGAGGCAACAGAAAACGAATGTATTTTAGTTTTTATATTAGCATTAGTAAAATCAATAAATTAAATTGCATCATTAATTATATTTATAATTTATTTAAATATTTAAAGACCGAACCCTACCCTTGGTAACTATATTAAAGAGCAACTACATACTTACTCGAGAGTAACTTTCAAAAGCTTAAACATTCAATAAAACTGCACAAAGGCTTTCTATCAAATCAAAAATCTTGCAATATGCGCCAAGATTAGCGATATTGTGCATTATTCTGAACACAATTAAGAAGAGACTTTTACATGGCCAAGAACAAGCTTATCGGCGATCCCTCTATTATCTCTATGTACGCCAACCAGTTTAGTTTTTTGGCGCGTCCACTTACGCGTGATATGTCGCAAGGTTTTGATGCCGCTATTGTGGGTTTACCATTTGACTTGGCGACTACAGGCCCTGCAGGTACACGCTCTGGCCCCAATGCAGTTAGGCAGGCAAGTAGTAATGTGGGCTGGGAAGGAAGGCGTTGGCCGTGGGGTTTTGACGCTTTTAAGTATCTTAAAGTGGCTGATTATGGTGATTTAGATTTTATTCCCGGTAACACAGAAGACCTTAATCGTGAAATAGAACAACACGCTGAGAATATTATTTCGTCTGGCACTCAAATGTTGAGCATTGGTGGTGACCATTATGTGGCCTTGCCACTACTTAGAGCTCACGCTAAGCATTACGGGAAAATAGCGTTAGTGCATTTCGATGCTCATACCGATACCTATCCTAACGATACAGAAATTGACCATGGGAGCATGTTTTACCATGCCCCTAAACAAGGTTTAATAGACCCAGGCCATTCGATACAAGTTGGCATCCGGACAGAATACAGACCAGAAGACCATGAATTTGAAGTGATTGATGCAGCACAAGCTAATGACATGAGCGCAGATGATATCGTAGCTTCAATTATCCAAAGAGTGGGCAACCTCCCTGTTTACTTAACCTTTGATATTGATTGCTTAGACCCTGCTTATGCGCCAGGTACCGGTACGCCAGTAGTGGGAGGGCTAACCACGGATAAAGCTTTGAAAATTATTCGCGGTTTAAAAGATTTAAATATAGTGGGATGTGACTTAGTGGAAGTAAATCCAGCTTATGATCATGCCGAAATCACGGCCTTAGCAGGCGCAACCATACTGCTTGAGTTCTTATATTTATTGGCCCACAAAAAACATCAAGAAAACCCATAACATACGATGGCTATAGTACTCAACTAAGAGTTATTTCAACCAGGGGTTATGGCCTTTAGGGGCCACTTTTTGAACCTTAGTTTCAACTGCTTTAGGGGCTGGCTCAATTACGTAAGCTGGCTCTTGTTTAACTACAGGCTCTGTTTTAGCTACCGATGCTGGCGCCGAGCCCATTACATTTGCTACTTCTGTAGCACCTAAAGCAGCTAAGGTATCCAATAAAGCTTGAGCGTCTAAACGTAGCTTTTCTTCACGGGTGGCTACTAGTTCATCTCGTTCTGCCAAACTAATAGAATCCATGTCATACATAAAGGAACCCACGTATTGCACGTATTCGTCTTCATGTATTTTGGTGAGCTTATTACGGTATTCAAAATCAAATAACAAAATAATCCAGCTCACTTCTTGGTGACCCATCTTACTGATTTTATGGATAATACCTTCACCATAAGCACTGGAATAAGAACAATCTTCAATAATACTTTTAACAAGCGCCGTACCACTTGCCACACCATTAGTTTCCATGTTCTCATGGTCATATTCTGTGATAGCAAAATTTCGTGCCCAAGCCTCTATGCCATTATCATCTTCTTCAAAATAGCTATCCGGAATAGTGTCATAGCTAGTAGTAGAACACCAAACAGACACTTTGCCGTATTTTTCAAAGCTAGGTAGTGTAGTATTATCAGAAAATGTCATTAGAGGCCTAATTATGGGTGCTTGTGCAGATGGCGAAAAGTAACACAAAACACCCTAACCCTACAATGATATTTGCCTTTATAAGAGATATACCGTGCAACCATACCTAGACATATTTCAGCAACTTGCCACACAATATTTTCTTCAAAATAGCCCTGTAAGCAACCCAATCAGTGCCAAAAATCTGAAAAAAATAGTAGATTTTAGCCTGGGCGAGGAAGGTGCTGAGCTAGATGTTTTAAAACAAGCTGCTGGCCATTATTTAAGTTATCAGCCCGACAGCGCCCAGGTGGATTTTTTTAAACTGCTCTATTCTGGCCGCAACAATCCCGCGTTATTAGGTGACTGGATCACCAGCCTTAGCAACGCCAACATGCACACTTACCAAATGAGTCCTGTAGCCACTTTGATGGAACAGGAACTCATCACCCAATGGAATCGTTTAGTAGGTTTTACCTCATCCTCACAAGCAGGTGATGGGGTAATGGTCTCTGGTGGTAGCCAAGCTAACCTCATTGGCATGATGATGGCTCGCCATCACATTTGCCCTGATATTAAAACCAAAGGCTTAGGAAACCGCACACTAGTAGCCTTTGTTTCAGATCAAGCTCATTACTCAGGTCAAAAGGCGGCTAATGTATTAGGTATCGGCACAGACAATCTAATTGCTGTAGCCTCAGACAACCAAGGTAGATTGTGCCCTGCTGCACTCACAGAAGCCATAGAACACAGTATTCAACAAGGCCACACACCGTTTTACATCGGACTTACTGCTGGCACAACTGTACTGGGTGCTTTTGATCCAGTACCAGAATGTAGGGCCATTGCTGATCAATATAACCTTTGGCTGCATATAGACGGCGCCTGGGGTGCACCCGTGTTGTTCTCTCAACAACATAAACACCTACTAAATGGCTGCGAACTAGCCGATTCTTTTTCATGGGATGCTCATAAATTAATGAACGTGCCTATTACAGCAGCGGTTATTTTAACACGTCATCAAGGAATGCTAGAGCAGGCTTGCGGCGGAGGTGGTGGCGAGTACTTATTCCATAATGATGAGAACGCACCCTATAACTTAGGCCAAAAATCCATTCAGTGTGGCCGACGAGCAGATTCATTAAAAGTATGGTTAAGTTGGAAAGCAGTTGGTAACAAGGGTTTTGAAGACAAAGTGGATCAATTACAAACCATCAAACAAGGCTGCGTTGACACAATTGACGCATCCACTCACTTACACATGGTTGGCCCTGCCCCATACCTCAACGTATTGTTTCAATTCCGTCCAGCTATTCACATGGACGAAGAACAACTTCGAGAATTGAATATTGCCATATGTAAAACCATGCAAATTGAAGGTGGCGCCTTTGTAGACTATGCTAAATACCAAGGTAAAACAGGCATTCGCCTTATCTTGGCAAACAGCGATACTCAAGCAAGTGATATTAATCGGTTGCTGACTAACTGCATTAAAACTGGTGAAATGCTCACTAAATAAAGTTAGCTGGAGGTTTTCCAAATATTGCTATTTATTGCTCCAGATTTAGATGTGGGCTTAGGTACTGATTTGGGAGCTGACATAGGTGCCGCTTTAGGCGACGAGCGAAGCTTAGCTTGGTAAGCTTCTTGCGATCTAAGAGGTTTACCACGCACAATAGCATAAACATACAAAGACTCTACTTTATCTCTGGCCCATGGAGTTTTACGTAAAAACTTAAGGCTAGATTTCACACTTGGTTTATCCTTAAAACAGTTCAAATTAACCTGCTCCGCCAAAACTTCCCAACCAAAGGTATCCACAAGATCGGTGATGACTTGTTCTAGTTTAACGCCGTGTAGCGGATTGAGTGGTTGCTCTGTGTTCATAATTTACTTCACATGACAGAATATCAGTACTATTATCACCAACATGCAAGCACTAAACAACCGGTAATAAGATGATTGACCAACAAAGTACATTAATTCAATTAGCACGCAAAGAACTAGCTGCTTGTTTTCGTTGGACAGCAAAGATGGGCATACACGAATCTATTGCTAATCATTTTAGTGTTGCGATTTCTGATAACGGCCAACAATTCTTATGCAACCCCCAGGGCCGACACTTTAGCACTATAAAGGCCAGCGAACTGTTGCTACTGGATGCCAACAATCCCAGCACTATGGACCAAGCTAATGCCCCAGACCCAACTACTTGGGCTATTCATGGTGCATTACACCGTAATCTACCTCATGCACGCTGCATTATGCACCTTCATAGCCGATACGCCACGGCGCTGGCTTGTCTAAAAGATAAAACCATGTACCCCATAGACCAAAACACTATGCGTTTTTATCAACGCGTGGCGATTGATACGGGGTATGATGGCATGGGTTTAGGCAACGAAGCCGAACGTCTAACCCAGTGCATGGGCGACAAACGTATTTTACTCATGGGCAATCATGGTATTTTAATCATCGCCAATAGTATTGCCCAATGTTTTGACGACATGTACTATTTTGAACGCGCTTGCCGCACTTTATTAGATTGTTATGCCACGGGCCAAGCCCTAGATATAGCAAGCCATGAAGTTGCAGAAAAAACCGCCCAGCAGTGGCAAAATTATGGCTTTGACTTTGGCCAACAACATTTGAATGAAATCATGGCTATTCTCGATACAGAAGACGACTCATACCGATCGTAACCCTAGTTGGCCGTTGTACCCGTTGAAAAAGTAGTGTTTGAGCGACCCTAGGTATCGTTTTTTTGTCATTGGCGCGTTTTTTCAACAGTCTGATCTTTTCCTGTCAATAGTTAGTCCGTATAATTGCGCAGATATAAAGCCGAGAAAAGGTTATCCTATGCGTCGGCTTTGTTGTAATTAAAAACAACTAGAAAAACATCAGTGTTGGTTAAAACCGCTTAACTAATTTTGACACCTTGTAGACAACAGGATCGTCCAATGATCAAAGTCGAATCAGTGAGTAAACGTTTTGGCGGCGTACATGCCGTTAACAACGCCTCTATCGAAATCGCAAAAGGCTCCATTACCGGACTCATAGGCCCTAACGGGGCTGGTAAAACCACATTATTTAATATGATTGCTGGTAACTTAACACCAACGTCTGGTCGCATTTACCTAGATGGTGAAGATGTAACCGGCGTACCTCCGTATGAATTATTCCATAAAGGTTTGTTACGCACGTTCCAAATCGCTCATGAGTTCGGCACTTTAACCGTGTTAGAAAACCTCATGATGGTGCCTTCTCAACAAGCTGGTGAAAACCTTATGGATGCTTGGTTTCGCCCGTCATTAGTACGTGAACAAGAAGCCAAGGTACGTGACAAAGCCATGGAGGTGATCGACTTCCTTAACTTGGGCCATGTTGCTCAAGAATTAGCTGGTAATCTTTCCGGTGGCCAGAAGAAATTACTAGAGCTTGGCCGTACCATGATGGTAGACGCTAAAGTTGTTTTACTAGACGAAGTAGGCGCCGGTGTAAACCGTTCCCTATTACGTGAAGTTGGTGAAGCTATTGTGCGCTTGAACCAAGAAAAAGGGTACACCTTTTGTATGATCGAGCACGACATGGACTTTATTGGTCGCTTGTGTGACCCAGTCATCGTTATGGCCGAAGGCTCCGTATTAGCTCAAGGTACCGCCAAAGAAGTGGTTACCAATGAAGCCGTAATTGAAGCCTACCTTGGCACTGGCCTAAAGAACAAACCGGAGGCAAAAGCATGAGCTATCTAGTTGCAGATAATTTACGTGGCGGCTATGGCGGTGCAGACATCCTTAACGGCTGCACTTTGTCTGTAAACAAAGGTGAAATCGCAGTTATTGTGGGCCCTAATGGTGCTGGTAAATCCACCGCTATGAAAGCCTTACTAGGCATGCTTAACCTACGTGAAGGTAGCGTAACCCTAGGTGGCAAAGACATTACCCACATGTCTCCCCAAGACCGCGTTGGCGAAGGCATTGCCTTTGTACCTCAAACCCATAACGTGTTTGGTGGCATGACAGTAGAAGAAAACCTTGAAATGGGCGCCTTTCTTCGCACTGATGATTTCACCGAGACTATGGAACAGATCTACGAGCTATTCCCAATTCTTAAAGAAAAGCGCCGTCAAAATGCTGGCGAACTCTCTGGTGGTCAGCGTCAACAAGTGGCTGTAGGCCGTGCCATGATGATGCAACCTAGCGTACTAATGCTCGATGAGCCTACTGCAGGTGTGTCTCCTATTGTTATGGACGAATTATTTGACCGTATTTTAGAAGTGAAGCAACAAGGCATTGCCGTGTTGATGGTAGAACAAAACGCAGCCCAAGCTTTGAACATTGCCGACAAAGGTTATGTTTTAGTATCAGGCACTAACAAACACACAGGCAGTGGTGATGAACTACTGGCTGATCCTGTGGTGCGTCGCACCTTCTTGGGGGGCTAATCTATGCCAGAAATTACTGATATTTTAAATGCCATCGTGCTTTTCTCTAACTTCGTGTTAGTGCCTGCTGCGTCTTACGGTGCCCAGTTAGCCCTTGGTGCATTAGGCATCACCTTGGTTTACAGCATTTTACGCTTCTCTAACTTTGCCCATGGCGACATGATGGCCTTTGGCACCATGGTGGTGATCATAGTCACTTGGGGTTTCCAGTCTATGGGCATTAGTTTTGGCCCATTACCCACCGCACTGCTAGCCCTACCCTTTGGTATTGTGGGGGCCGTAGTCTTGCACTTAGCCTTTGATAAAACTGTATATAAGTTTTACCGTGCTAAAAAGAGTGCCCCAGTTATTTTTGTAATCGTGTCTACTGGTGTCATGTTTATGACTAACGCCATTGTGCGTTTTATTATTGGTCCAGGCGATCAGCGCTTTATGGACGGCACTAAGTTTATTTTCCGTCCTCGTGAATTTAAAGAATTCACTGGGTTAAGCGAAGGTTTAGCACTTAAATCTACCCAAGTGCTTACTCTAACCGTTGCCGTTATTTGTGTAGCTGCCCTGTTCTACTTCTTGCAAAAAACTCGTACTGGCAAAGCCATGCGTGCATTTTCTGACAACGAAGACTTAGCACTACTGTCTGGCATCAACCCAGACCGTGTAGTATTAATCACTTGGATCATCGTAGCAGCCTTAGCCACCACTGCTGGCACTTTGTACGGTTTAGATAAAAGCTTTAAACCATTCACCTACTTCATGCTTTTATTACCTATGTTTGCTGCCGCCATTGTAGGTGGCATTGGTAGCCCTGTCGGCGCAGTTGTAGGTGGTTTTGTAATCGCATTTTCAGAAGTGATCGTCACTTACGCCTATAAAAAGTTTTTCATCTATCTAATGCCTGAGTCGTTAGAGCCTTCCGGGCTGATGCAGTTCTTATCCACCGATTATAAGTTTGCCGTGTCTTTTATCATCTTAGTGGTGGTATTACTAATTCGACCAACGGGCATATTTAAAGGGCAATCAATCTAATGAAAGCACTATTAAATCAACAAAATCGCGCGCCTTTAGCTTTCGCAGTTATGGGGTTATTACTCGTGGGCGTAGGCATGGGGCAATCTTGGCCTTTCGCTTTGGCCATTTTAAACTTGTGCCTTATTTCTGCCATTATGTCCTTGGGCGTAAACATTCAATGGGGTTACGCAGGCCTACTTAACCTAGGTGTAATGGGTTTCACTGCATTGGGCGGCCTAGCGGCTGTGTTAGTGTCTGAAGCACCCGTGCTAGAAGCATGGTCGGTAGGTGGCCAAGGCATGGCTGTAAGTTTCATATTAGTAGTGATTACCATTGTGTTATCCATATTGGTTTATCGCAACATGGCCGCCAGCTGGCAACGTCGCCTTACCTTAGCCATCTTGTATATTGGTGCTTACTTTGTCATCAATAATTTCTATGAGCCAGCTGTTTCGGCCATTGAAGGTGTAGATCCTGCTACCTATGGCTTCCTTGGTGGCATGGGCATGCCTATTATCTTTTCATGGATTTTAGGCGGCCTTATGGCAGCCGGTGTGGCTTGGGTAGTGGGTAAAATAACCCTAGGCTTACGTTCAGACTACCTGGCCATTGCCACCTTGGGTATTTCTGAAATTATCATTGCTGTATTGAAAAACGAAGATTGGTTAGCCCGTGGGGTTAAAAACGTAGCTGGTTTAGATCGCCCCGTACCTTTTGAGCTAGACCTACAATCCACACCTTGGTTTATAGATATGGTGCAATCTATATTCAGTGGACGTTTAGCTGCACTAGTAGACACGCAACGAGCTGATGCCTTAAATCAACTGGTTATTCAAAGCTCTAGTATCTTTGTTAAACTTTGCTACACCAGCTTATTTACTGTGGTTTTAGTGGTCATATTATTGTTAAGCATAAAAGCCTTAAACTCCCCTTGGGGACGCATGATGCGTGCTATTCGTGACAACGAAGAAGCCGCTAATGCCATGGGCAAAAACGTGGTACGCCAACACCTACAAGTATTTGTATTAGGCAGCGCTGTAGTAGGTATTGCCGGGGCTATGCTAGTGACCCTAGACGGCCAGTTTACACCTTCGTCTTATCAGCCATTACGCTTTACCTTCTTGGTGTGGTTAATGGTAATTGTAGGAGGTAGTGGCAATAACTTAGGTGCGGTATTTGGTGGCTTCTTTATTTGGTTCATGTGGATAGAGGCCGAACCTTTATCTATCGCCTTTATGGACTTAGTAACTGCAGGTATGGATCAAGCCAGCGGCTTACGTGACCATTTGCTGAAAAGTGCACCTCACTTGCGTTTGTTTATTATGGGCTTAACCTTATTGCTCACAATGCGTTTTATGCCCAAGGGCATTATTCCTGAAGAGACACGACTCCACTCTGTATAGGTGTAAGTTGCTGCATATAACGGGTTGGTACTTTTCTAAAACTGCCAGCCCGTTACTGCCCACAATTAGCTACTCAGTTGCGTTAACACCCGCTCAAAATCCGCCTCTAACGGCGCGTTAATCACCACATTATTTCCATTTCTTCCGGTAAGTACCATTTGCGTACATGCCAACCACAACCGCCCTACCCCTAAATAGTCCTCACAGGCACGATTCAACATACCCTTGCCATGGCGAGAATCACCTATAATTGGATGCCCTATGTGTTTTAAATGACGCCTAATCTGATGTTTTCTACCTGTTACTGGCTCACACTTCATTAAAGACAAGCGAGTGGTCGGATAACGATCTACGGTTAGCGGTATATCAAACTGGTGTAAACACTTTACATTGGTTAAAGCGTCCTTGGCCTCACCGCCAGCTTTAACTCCTGCATAGTCATCCGCCTCGTCTTTTAAAGCATGATCTATAAACATCGTTTCTGGGCCATACCCTCTTACCAACGCTAAATAGGTCTTATGTATTTGATGCTCTCGAAATTGTTCATTATAGAAACTTGCCGCCTCACTAGAGAGCGCAAAAACTAACACACCCGACGTAGGTTTATCTAGGCGATGAAGTGGATACACATGTTGGCCAAGCTGATTTCGTAATTCCTGTACAGCAAAACGAGTTTCACGCTTATCGATAGGGCTACGATGTACTAACAAACCACTGGGTTTATTGATGGCCACCAACTCTGCGTCTTGATAAATCACATCTAAGGCTTGGTATGGGTGTGGATATTGCTGTGACTGTGAGTTCAACATTTGTTCAAACTGGCTACCTAAAAATACTATTATAACAAATCACAAGCACAAAAAAGCCCGACTTAGATTGCTCTAAACCGGGCTTTTTGTTTAAGGTTTTAAGCTAGTGCTTAGTGAACCTTAATAGTAGTGAATGAACCACCTTTCACTTCTTGCTCTTTGTAAGATCCAGCAGGGTCACCGTTAACGTCAAATTCTACGTTGGTTGCGCCTTCGTAGTTGATTTGCCCGCCGTCAGCTAAGATCTGTAGACCTTTAGCTAGTTCACCAGGAAGGATGATTTCGCCTGGAGCGTTAGCAACATTAGTAAGGTGAGCTACGATACCAGCACGGTCAGCAGAACCAGCTGATTGCATTGCTAGAGCCAACAATGCACCAGCATCGTATGACTGAGCTGCGTAAGGAGCAGTACCGTCTAAGCCAGCTGCAGCCGCAACGTCGTTAAACATTGCTGCACCAGCAGATTCAGAACCCGGTAGAGTACCAAACGTACCTTCAATGCCACCATCTACGTCTAGTAGAGAGTCACCGATCATGCCGTCAGCTAGGATGAAACGGTCAAATGCGCCAGAATCCAAAGAAGCTTGGATGATGCCACGGCCGCCTTGGTCAACGTAACCAAGTACAACTAGCTCTTCTGCACCAGAAGCAGACAACGCGCCAACTTCAGCAGAGTAGTCTGCTTTGCCATCTTCGTGTGCAGCTTCAATAGTGATGGTACCACCAGCAGCACGGTAAGCAGTAGCGAAGGCATCAGCCAAGCCCTTACCATAGTCGTTGTTAGTGTACGTTACGGCTACTGTGTCAATACCACGAGCCATTGTAACATCTGCTAATACAACACCTTGGCGTGCATCAGAAGGTGCTGTACGGAAGAATACACCGTTGTCGTCAATGCTGCTAAGGCCAGGAGAAGTTGCAGAGGGAGAGACCATAGCAACGCCGTTTGGAGCGCCTACGTTCTTAGCAATTGCACCAGTTACGCCAGAACAATCAGCACCCATGATAGCTACAACGCTATCAGAGTTAACCAAACGTTCTGCAGCAGCAGTAGCAGCTGAAGCGTCTACACATGTAGAGTCTGCACGAACTGCAGTGATAGTTTCGCCACCTAGCAACAAGCCAGAGTTAGATGCTTCAGCAAATGCTAATTCCGCACTGTCGGCCATGGTTGGCGTTAAAGATTCGATTGGGCCAGTAAAGCCAAGAATCACACCTACTTTAATTTCAGCATGAGCAGCGCCTGCGATCAAAGTTGCAGCAGCGGTAGCAAGAAGTGTCTTTTGAAATGTGTTTTGCATTAAGCTATTCCTCGAGGAATTTTATATTTATGATATTGGCAACAGTAGCCTCATATATTTGGAGGTGAACTGAGTAGTTTAAAGCTAATAAAGGCATAACCAAACTACTGCCTATCGTCTCACGGCCAATAAGCCGCAGCGAAGAACTGAGTATATCCGCTACGTATAGGGTAGTTCAAACCTTAATTGCGGCATTATTTGGCATAAACACACCTTTTTTTCAAAAATAGATGCCATTTCCTATTTTATGGTCGTTTTAATAGACTTTTAAGCAAGCCAAAGCTATCTCTGATACACTTATTTTTATTACTACTAGACAATTATTTAAAGAGTTTTACATGCCAATTCGTATTCCAGATGCTTTACCTGCCACCAGCGTGCTGCAACAAGAAAACGTGTTTGTAATGACAGAAACACGGGCCCTTAACCAAGACATTCGTCCGCTAAAAGTGATTATTCTCAATTTAATGCCAAAAAAAATTGAGACCGAAAACCAAATCATGCGATTATTGTCTAACTCTTCTTTGCAGGTAGACATAGAACTATTGCGGGTGGATAACCGCTCTAGTAAAAACACGCCTTCAGAGCACCTTAATAGCTTTTACCGTAATTTTGACCAGATCAAAGACCACAATTATGACGGCCTTATTATTACCGGCGCCCCACTAGGCTTAGTGGCCTTTGAAGATGTTATTTACTGGCCTCAAGTAGACGAAATAATTCAATGGTCTCGCACCCACGTCACTTCTACCTTATTTCTTTGCTGGGCGGCCCAAGCTGGCTTAAAATCTTTGTACAATTTGCCTAAAAAAACACGCGCACAAAAGTTATCCGGGGTATACCAACAAACAGTTAACTCTGATAATGATGTTCTTACCCGTGGCTTTGACGACCAGTTTTTAGCACCGCAAT
>Ga0114995_10001826_pt1 | contig 14897 bp, 7 predicted proteins | sample ArcticOcean_MG_C_11_FD_87038 | JGI IMG/M metagenome (GOLD analysis project Ga0114995, IMG submission 87038) | Marine microbial communities from western Arctic Ocean - ArcticOcean_MG_CB2_154 | ecosystem: Environmental > Aquatic > Marine > Oceanic | place: Arctic Ocean: Canada Basin | collected... | reverse complement strand
TCGTTGGCCTGTGTGGGTTCCTCGTTGGCCTGTGTGGGTTCCTCGTTGGCCTGTGTGGGTTCCTCGTTGGCCTGTGTGGGTTCCTCTGGGATGGAGATGGTGGGGTCGGGCGCATTGCACTCATCAATGTTGTGCGGAATGCCTTTGTCTCTCACTGAAACAGGAGGTGGAGCTGCACGCGGCGCTGACAGTCCTGACAATTATGCATAACCAAATTTCGCGTGGTTAGCTAAGTAGGTAAATAGAAGTGCATGTACCTACTGCAGCTGTAGCGGGTTGGACATTGGTGGAAGACTGGGCCCCGGCTGTGACCTTCTGGCGGGGCAGCCTTTTTTCCTTTTTGTTTTTACTTTTAGCATGGACGACGGCATAACAGTCATCCCATGTGGACCTCACTCCCAGGAAGTGCCCATAGATCATTTTTTGAACAGCCTGCCGTAGAATGGAATCATCAGTTTGACGCTCAGCTGGACATCATCATGTGCAATGCGGCGGTGGATATTGAGGAGGCTTGATATGTATTAGTTCTGATAGAAAACCAATAATGCCTGCCTCTAAGTGGTTCTGTGCAGCCACTTCGTCAATGAATCGATTAGATGATTCACCCGGGGCGATACAGGGTAATGACAATTGTGCATGGAGGGTTTTGATCTTCCGTAGTTTTGAACCTAGGTTAGGTTCATGGCCCTGGCAGGACGCACAGTGTCATCCTCGGTGAAAGTGATCATCAAGAGCTCATGTGATCGACACACCTGGGGTAGATTCCCGCCGCGCAAGCCACTCCTCGCAAGCAACTTGGCCCCGTAGTCAACGTCAGTGAATTCTGATCCTGTCATGACAACCAGTCGCGTGGAGATGGGTACTACGACATGCTTGACAATGTCTTGATTGATCCCGGTGAGTTGCCGTGCTACGGTTTCAACCAACTTTGTAGCTCGGGTTCGGGCCAAAGCCAACCCTTTCTGTGCTTGATCTTCGGTCCCACACCACCCAGGGCACACGTGACTCGCGATTTGCCATAACGATATAACGTCTTCATTCATGTTCTCTCGAACCGGTGGTATGTTGTCAGGCTGAAGCAACGTGCTGTGCGATCGAGCCGCGTCTGCGAATTCAATACAACATACCGCATGCCACAGAGCGATGAGGATCGCTGTGCCAAGTTTAAGGCATTTTCTGTGCGCATCCTCTCCAATTAGAGACCTCATTGTAAAGTCTCTCAAGACCATGGAGGCCGATACGAGGTCCTATCCAACACACTTCATATCAAAAACAAGCAATTGGATTATAGGAGGCGTGACCTTGTGAGTTTGGCTTGTAACGCTGGCAGATGGCATTGCCGCAACCCTAACCCAGCCCAACCCTAACTACGTGGTCAAGTCACGGTGACCGTCTCACCTAAAAAAAAATAAAAAAAATGGGGGAGAGAGGAGCACACACACACCGTGGGGTGAGCTCTTGCGTGTTTTCTGCTCCGGGGGTGAGCGGCGGAGTAGGAGGGGGTCGCTATGACCCAACGCCGAGGCGGAGCAACCGCCATGAAGTAATGTCTGCTCGGCCCTCCGCTCACTATCCGAAGGATTCGGGGACCTCAAAAATCTCACAACACTAGTGCCAGTTGTGGGTCCTTACTGCCAGTAAAGACGGCAATCCCCTCTTGCTTAGACCGGGAGCGGCAGCCAGGATCCTTGAAGGCAGAACGTCAGCTGCTGCCAAGTGGGGTCGGCCCGGGGTGACCGCACAGCATACAGCGCAGGGGCCGGGGCGCCTGCGTTTCAATGTTGAGCGCGCCGCGGCGGCTACCAGGCATAGCGCGCGCACAGCCCCCCTCCGCTAGGTTGACGTTGTCGGCTGGCTGACGGGCTCCCAAAGCAAACCAGGCAACCTTGGGCCATCCTGGAGGCTTCTGATTAGCTTCTGATCAATGCAATGGAAAGTTCGAACCTAGATGCGCTGGCAGGCGGCCCGTCTAGCCGGGGGCAAGCGCCGCGCAGCATTTCCGCCGAAGCGCGGTCGCTATTAGTGCAGCACAGTACTGCATGAACCCGCCCGCCACCGCCAGTACTAATACTGCTTGGTGTTAAATGCCTCGTGAACAGCCATTCCCACATCTGGACCACCACGCCCCGCAATTACGCCCCCTCAGACCATTAACAGCCAACTGGGTTCGATGCAATTCGGATGATCCATGCAATCCGGCCGAATATAAACATACACGCAAGTGACCCCGGTACTCGTGATAAAGCACGCTCATGATCACACGCACCGCCTACCGCCATGCCACTTCATCACGCGGGCATAACTTGCGGCCGGCGGGGCACACCTACTTTCACGTAACATACCGATACACCCACTTGAGGTAAGCCCCTGCACGCGTACAGAGATCTCAGAAGTCCATGAACTGCATGGAACCGGTGAGCATCCTGACCAGCCCCTCCTCAGTCAGTTCTTGGACCATCAGCTTGCAGCTTGTAGCGACACAAATTATAGCTGTTGCCGGAAGTTGCTGCGCAACGTGTGCAAGTATTTCTCCACACAAACAAGAAATGGTACCATTTGACTGTATAGTACTCTCATGCATTCTCAAAGAGCCTGATCGCCTTCTCAGCGCATTGAGGGTTGTAATGAAGTCCGCAGCAACATCCGTCACCTTCCTTCGCAGCAGCCGATTTCCATTGTTGAAGACGATGTTGCTCATTAGCTGCAGCACCGTAGCATCTCCTTTCATGGCTCTCTCGTAGGTGATGCCCAACGTGTGAGCATGGGACGAGTTCACAGCAACAAATAGAAATGCCAAAGCCTCCGTCATCACAGTTCCTGCTATGCGGGAAGAAAAGAGTCAGATCCGGTGATCCGTTTCAGCGTTAGCACCTTCGTCGGTAGCCAGCCTCACGTGCTTGCAATCTGCCTCCAGTGATCTGAATTTCTCAAGGAGGTCATGAGAGCATTTGTGTTGTTGGTGTCCGAGGTCAAGCAAAACTACGTTCCATGATGTGCCTCGATCAGTCACAGATCCCAAAGCTTCAACATGAATGATGACCACATTCCCAACGCAGCCGATCTCTCCTAGTCTTTCTCGCCAAGCCTTCTCCAACCTCCTGCACGCGACAATGACCAGGAATCGAGCAGGAGCCCCAGCTTCGGCAACTTGCAGTTGATTGATGACGAAAAATGCTGCGAGCGCCTGCGAAACAAAAACATCACACCGTGCCGTGAAAGTATGATCATGTGGTCACCTCAGTTTCTACTCCAACGTCATCAGCAATGATGATGCTTTCGCTGAGTTGAAACGCTGTGATCAGCGTTGCCGCGCCGAGATGATGATGCTTGTATGTGGGAAATGGCACGTTCCATATGAAATTCGGCCAATATCTTAACTGAGGTAAGCGTTGTTGTTCAATAAAGAGGACATTGCCAAGTGAAGCTGCGATTTCGTCCTCGTTGTTCAAGAGCGTCCGACCCGGGTTGCAGCCAACAACTTTGTGACAAAGACCAATTTGATGGGTAAAATTAACAGGTAGATACTGCCAATGCCGGCCCATGGTCAGACGGTTAACCGGCGATTCAATCGAAATTCAATCTGCGGCCGTCTTGGTTAAAAGGTTACTCCAGAATTAAGTGCTGTTGTGCAAGTTGTTGCACAACAAAGAGATGCTGACGCAGGAGAAAAGCGATCCGTCTCGTGTTGACAATGAAGGGTGGTTGACAGAGTCTGAAGAAGACTACGTTGACGACTCCGGTGAAGATGATGACGAAGAAGAAGATGAAGGCGATGACGAAAACAAAGCAGAAAACAAAGCAGCAGGAGTTCAGAGAAGAAGAACAAAAGTGAAGAGCTGTGATGACGAAGAAGAAAAAAAGCATCGTTTTGAGCAACAAAACATCCCAGATGAGTTGGTACGACAATTGGTGTCCAGGACTCCAGAAACAGCATATGTTGCTCACGGAACCCTTGCCGAGATCACCGTACGCCCGGCTGATCTCGACTTGGTGATAAACGACTTCTCGTGCAGTGACCAAGTAAACAATTACGTGTTGTTTGGGAAGGTTGCCGTTATGGCCCTGACAAACTCGGCGCTAGATAAGAACAAGGAGGGTCCGAGTGAAGACGCTGGTGCAACATCAGCTGAACCAGCCGATTTGAGGAATATGTTGGTTCCGGAATTGAAGAAGGCCCTGACCGAGTTGAACCTGTCGGATGTTGGTCTGAAGGCCGCCCTTATGGCTCGTCTCAAGGACGCACACACTGCACTGGCAGCCTCAGCTGCACCGGCGGCCGAAGTTGCTGTGGTGAGCCCTCACCTAACAGATCACTGGAACACCCTAACCCTAACCCAACTTACGTTTCCTCACCAAAAGAATCACCTTGCTAACCCTAGATCTAATTGACCTTGACAGGGTGACCATCAGCCTTTCGGACAGTTAAGCAAGGATGCTGATTTTGACGCCTTGATCTTTCGACTTATCGCTTTGCCGTCTCCCTTCACTGGACGGGTCCAGCTGGAGGAGGCGTTAGGCAAAGAAATTATGCATCAGGTCACGATGGAGCTCAAGCTGATATTAGATCCTGAGAGAGAGGCCTACCTGCGAGTAAAAGGAGAATGCGGCGTAGGAAAACAACCACTTGTCCCTGTCTGGACGCATGTCCCATCTAGAGAACTGTTGAGTCTCAATCTCCGGCTAAAAGTGATGAGAAAACTTGCAACTGGTGAGGGTACCCGTGAACGCATCTCTTCATCTGCACCATTCATGAAGGAGTTTGCGGCGAGGTTCCAGAAGTCACAGAAAGCATGGGAAGTACTCCTGGTCATCAAAAAAATTACCAAGGACTCAGCTTGGCTGCAGCTGGAAAACCCGGTACGCGTCCTCGGTGTGTGCCGATTTGAATCCCACGTCCACGTCATGATGCATTTTCCTTGGCATATGCTGGATGAGGCCCAACCATCCTTCAGCTTAGGAGTTGATGCTAAACATCTAGTTTGGGTTCCGCCACAAGGGTCACTGACCTTGACCAGCATTGTGAAAGGAGAGGAAGAGGAAGGGGAAGACACTTTTGATTTTTGGGACCCCGACAGCAGTGCCACCAACTTTAAGGAAAGAATGAATGTAGTGGGTAGCAGAAGCGGTTTTCCTGACGTTGGTAGTGTGATCCCTCAGGAGGGCTCAATGCTGCATGTTACATGCCAGCTTATTGGCACCCACCGACTTCCCGTGCACCGCCTCTCGACGCATCTGGACGTCACATCAGCAGCAGCAGCGCATAAAAGACTACCGACAGCTGTAAGCTTACAGCCTGAGTTTGCCAACTATACGTCAGCGCGAGGCGCGGTCATTTGGTTCCTGAACAGGCTTGACGAGCAGGTGCAGAACTGCTCTGATGAAGACTTTGTGTTGTTAAATTGGCTGGACTCACTTCTCAGATCCTACGTGAAAAGTTCCTATCATGTCCACAATCTGCTACCAAGTAGAGACCATGACAACGAGATATTAGCTGAGGATCTATCCATGAATCTGCAACTTGACGGCATGACTCTCTTGTTACCGTTGGGTCAGATCCCAAAGCTGTTTAAAGGTGATGTGAATCTAATCTGGAGGCCTGAGTACGTGAAGGCAGACCCGGGAAGGAGGACTGGAACCAAAGTATTCAACACACACATTAAGGTGGACTTTGTGAAGGACCCTAAAGCAGCTGCTGATTCTTCACAAAAAGTTCCTAGTGCAGCGAGGCACGGCCGCCATTCTGACAGGCACACGGCCATAACATTGTGTAAGCTAATATTGCCTCCAGGGTTGGGTGCCATTGGTACTGGCAACACGGTTGATGTCAACCTCATATTGCCGCACTTTTCATGGGAGTATGACCGATGGCCCCTCGAGGGTGTTCTTCAGTGGAAGAGCGGGACCAAATCTCAAAAGCCAACAGAATGTAAAGAAGCAGAGAAACAGGACAGGACAGGGGTGGAAAAGGCAGTGTACGAATGGATGCTTGACGCGATGAACTCCATGATGACTGACGAAAACGTACCTGATCTGCAGAAAAACAATCACTTCCAGACGTGTGTTGGGAACACTCCATCCGCTGATGATGCCAAGGTGCTGAAATACCCAGATGTGGTGCTAGGTGTAGATGCTTCAAGGGTGTTTGTGGAGCAGCTCGTTCGGACGAAAGCATCCGTAATGAAGAAGGTTCCACGTCTCACTGAGGACCTTTGGGTGTGCATCTTCCGCCCTGGCGGTAAAGAGGACAAGCCACTCGGCAAAGAGAGGAAGGTAGAAGGTACAACATATGCAGACTTGGAACGGGATTGCGCTAAGAAAATGAAAATGTTACGTGACGACTGTTCGACTCATTTCAACATAGGAGAGAATGATTCACAGGCATACGCAGTCGGGGCCGTAGATATTTGCTTGAACGTGAACCACAAACGCACTAAGGCACCTCAAGCACACCCAACACAGCCCGAGAGTTGGGATAGCGTTTTTGAAGCTGTGTTTGATGACCCGGATGACACACGCATGGTGATGTCACTTCAGGACGTTATCATAAAAATGCAACAACAGGAGCTCAAACCCAACACAGTAAAAGCAGACGTTACGTGCAAAAATGTGAGGGAAGCGTTGTCTAAAAGAGTCAAGACAGGAACCTTTTTCAAGCATGAAGCAGAATGCGGCACCGCATATTACGCACATGCCGGACGTGTCCGTGACCATGTCACGCGTTTGATGGCCGCTGGAAGTCAAGCTGATGAATGTGAGTCTCCTGAAAGCGCAGATAACGCCCGTCGGATCCCACTATTCCAAGGGGAAGGCATAGTGAAGATGATAAGGGCCGTCGCTGGGAACTTGAAGCTCCAGAAGGGTGATATTTTGTACCCGCATCTTAATCTCACTAACTTGGGGGGAGCAGCAGGAGACCTCCACCTCCGGTTGCGGGAGAAAGAAGAAAATGCAGAAACACCACTCGCCAGTGTGGGTGTGGACGGCACGCATATGAAGGCTTACACAGACAGATGGGAGAAAATTCCAGCCAAATTTTACACCAGCTCATTGGTTGCCCAAGCTCAGAGTAAAGACATGACACCCAGGATACTCCAGGACTGCTTGAATGCGTTGGGTTCAAAGGCTAAAAACCTTGCTGCGGCATTCCAAAATGCTGCCTTCAACCGTGTGTCGCCAAACTTCCGGCTTGAAATCACGGCCCCTATCGGCCCGCGGAATTCCACAGCCGAGGAGAGGTCCTCTGCAGAAGTACCGCCACTGGATGAACTCCTTAACACCTTCTGCACAGTCGTGATGTCTGCTCTTCAGAAAGAGGCGGTGTTCGTTGACGCGAGGGCTCTCTCCACTTGGAACCTTGACGTACTAAAGCCCTACTGGAACGTGGTAAGGACTGCTCTGCAAGCAGCCCACGACAAGCTTGTGGATGGGAGAAACGTGCGTCTTGCGGAGGGCAAGCTTGCTTATGTGATTAAGGCGGAAATTTTGGGGTTTCGGAACGCATTTGATGGCAAAGCTCTAAAAGTGAGCACTGCTTTCTGGAGAGATCATAGAGACCACGAAAGAGAGGTAATGAAAGGGTCCGCTTGCGGGGGATCCGAAGCCTGGATGGTGAATTCCTCAAAATTGTCCCGCATAGAAGGAATGATTGACGCTTCTCAGCCACAGTCCACCCTTGATGGACTAAGCATCATCGTTTATGGTTCTGCGCACTTTAAGAGCAGCGCTAACACTGCAAAGCGGGTAGCTTTGCAAGGATTGGCTTCTGAGTGCTTTTACAAGCTTAAACAGTTGGTCGGCGCTCACTCACTCTCATCGCAACTGACTACCGCTGAAGACGATTACCACCACAACGGTAATCTCAACGCTATGGCGGGAGCGGTTGATAACATCCTTTTACAGGTCCAAAAGCAACATGACACACCTCTGGGCTTACATCGGTTGCCGGATAAACTTACGGTGTTTCAGGGTCTCATATCTGATTTTGTAATGAAACAAATCCAGGCCGCTTCAGATACGGCTCAGGCTGCGACAGAAAAGCTGCATCCCGGCATTGAGCCAGCAACAGTAGTATCTGCCACAAAGGTGGCAACTGTTTTTGTCACGCATTGCAGGGAGTTTATGCCAACTGCGACAACCACTGTAGCTGCTTGGGAGCTCGCCTTGTGGTTTCTGCTGAAACCAATTGATGAACAAAGTGCATGCTTCGACAAAGAGAAGGAGACACACGCTAAGTTTGTGATAGACATACTTGCAAAGGCTTTGGACAAAAAGACCCTATACACCGGCAGGCGAGATACCAGGACTGTAAAGGCGTTCTTTAAGTTTGCCAGATCAGGATCTCGCAGTGCTAATAGCTGTGACAAAAACCTTTTTTTAGAACCAAAGAAGCTGACTGGCGCCAGGGAATTTACGCCACATCTAGGAATTCTCAAATGCAGTTCGACCAGCATTGACGAGCAAATATTCAAAGAAGAGCAAGTCACCCAGGAAAAGCAACAATCCAGCAAAACACCACCGGCGGTTGCGGCTGACACACCACCAGACGACTTCCTGCCAGACAACCCGCAAGCCTCTCCGCTACCCTCTCCGCAAGACACACCATCGATCGAACCCGCGGAATCGCCACACTTCTCAGCAGACGATGACGAACCCACACCCGCGGTACAGACAACACGTCCTGAATCGCAGCGTGCTCCCAGGGAAGATATGGACAAAGTTTTGGCCCTTCTGGAAGATGTGAGTGCCCAACTTGGCACAGTTGTGAAAGGTATGGGGAAATTGGCAACAAAGAGTTCCGTAGATAGGCTGACAAAAATGATGTTGAAATCTTCTGGAGACACAGTAGAAGGCCTTGGTACTTTTTATCGCTTGGTGCCATTTCAAAAATTAGAACTCTCTGGTCGGTCAGAGCTCACGGCTGAGATGAAAGCTGTGATTACAGGCTGCAGAGAAGGAAACAAACGTGCCCTCCTGAAAACATATTTTCCGTTGAACGTATCAGAAAAACTTTGCGCAGTCTTGATTCAGTGCCGTAGTTATTCCCAAACCCCGGCGGAGGCGGAGAACTCAGGTGAGATTGTGGGTTATATAATACTCTCAATTCAAGAATGCAGTATTGATCGAAGTTCACGTGCAGATGACAGTAACTGTGTTCTAGAAATTGACTTTATCGTGGTGAAAGAGTCTCACAAAGGTAACAGTGCTAAACACCTCATGGAGCACGCACGTGAAGAGCTGGCCAGGTTGCGAATAGTGAGAAAATCAGAGAAATGGACCCTCGGGCTGAGGGTGGACAAAACCAAAAATAAATTGATTGACCGGTACAATGTTTATGGTTTCAGACAGACCACGCCACCCGAAGGCTATGGTGTGAATCAAGGAGAAATATTCATGAGTTTAGAAGAAGATGATAGGCAAGATATTGATATCGATATCAGTGATGATGATGATGATGGTGATATCAGCCCTGGCAAGCCGGAGGAGGAGGTTGGTTCTATGGACAAGGAGCATAAGGAGAAGAAGAAGAAGAAGGAGAAGAAGGAGAAGGAGGAGAAGAAGGAGAAGAAGGAGAAGAAGGAGAAGAAGGAGAAGAAGGAGAAGAAGGAGAAGAAGGAGAAGAAGGAGAAGAAGGAGAAGAAGGAGGAGGAGGAGGAGGAGAAGGAGGACTCAGGAAAGCAGGAACTTATTGATTTGGAGAACAAGGTCAGGCCGCTTATCCGTGACGTGATACGGCAAGCCAGGGAGGAGAACCGTAGCCCGACCATGGAAATGGTAAAGAGGTCCCTCCAGAGCAAGCTCGAGCCCGTCGATTACGAAAATTTCAAGACAAACAAGAAATGGAGGAAGGAGCTGTGTTACAGGCTAGCCAAGAAAGTTCCAGAAACAGCGATTGGTGACGCAAGCAAGGTGAGGACAAGCCAGTCAGAAGTTTACTCAGAACCGCAGGTCGTACAAGTGATGGACGGTCCCTACAAGGGTCGCCCCGCAGTGGTGGTGGTGGGATCCCGAAGAAGCAGACCCAACCAATTGGCAATTCATAGCGGTCCAAGGCCCGAGGATTTAATCATTGTCGAAACAGGTGCTCCTCCTCCGCGCGACAGAGCCAACGTTGGGGTCCAGCTGACGCCACAGGCCACTGATGAGCTTGCGTCATTAGCCACTCCCAAGGCGGGGCTTCGGAAGCGGAAAAGAGAACAACAAGAAGAAGAAGGATGAGAAGACAGCAGAGATAAACTACGAGTAAGAAACTGCAGTTCACATGCTGCTGTCACTCTGGTGTGAGGCAGCTGAGTCAGTCATGCCTCCCGCCGGCCGCAAGTTATGCCCACGTGATGAAGTGGCATGGCGGCAGGCGTATATATCCCTAGCAGATGCTTGGCATCTTACACCCCTCGGCTTGCAGAGTTGCAAGTTGAAGGTGGCAACGTGGGACTGAGCGTAGGTTCGGCAGCCACATCGCCATCTATAGAGTGTGTGCGAGTGTGAATTCAAGTGTGTGTGTGAGCGAGTGTACATGTGTATCAGTGTGTGTGTGTGTGTGTGAGAGAGAGAGAGAGAGAGAGAGTGTGTGCGTGTGTGATGATAGTGACGCAGCTGCGCTGCGGCGCGGGTTTCAGTGAACCAGGCCGGCTCGAACTTGCATCGCGGGCGGCGGTCACGATATGGGGGGCCAAATGCTTGTCAGCAAGTCCTCACCAACGGCCCACTCAGCTCGAGAGGCCTTGTTATGGCTGTTTGCGATGTTGCGGGCTTTGTCCTTCAGGTTGGCGGGGGTGCGTCTGTTCAATGGCAATACAAATTCTGAAATCGCCTTCCAGTTCCCGTAGCCGTGCGTGCGTATTCCTGATACCAGATGAGCCACCTCTGAAGGTGACCAACGGTGTGCTTCAGCATCTTCTGCGACCAACGTGAGGCAGTGTTCTGGATCTGCCCAACGCGGGTGCTCTAAGATCACGTTCCATTGCTCTACCAGCCAATTGCGTGGCCGGTTGATCGAATGGGGGGGCGATAGTTTGTAGTCCTCTCCTACAGCAGCGTCCTCCTCACTTAGATTATGAACGTATGTGTATGGTGTGAGATTTGACCGGGAATCCCTGCGTGCCACGTGGCACAAGATCTGTCTATATGCCCACGACAGAACGCGTTCCGGAAATTTGGCTTTGGTGAATCCGTAATTAGAATCCTTGATGATAGTATTCCACTTCAGCAGGCCGTGGAGGTGTATTCCGTGAAATAGGTCATTGATGAGTTCTCTGGTCCATCTGGATTTGAACTTAGACGTGCGTTTTGGTTCAGGGTGTTGTTCCTTCTTGCAGCTGCGCTGACGGGACCCACCCTGCTCCCTCCTGGAAGGTGACTTGCGATCGATCAGGCCTGTCAATTCACGGCGTGTTTTGTTGCGAGGCAGACGCCGGGTGGATGCATCTCGAGGCTGACAATGAGCGGAGTGTGCATTCAGAGATCTTTCGTTTCTGCACCCTGTTTTGCACTTCGCGCATGTCCACCGCTTTTCACAGCTTTTGATGTGGGTTGAGAGCCCTTGTTGTTTTGCGAAGACTTTTCCACAACCGACAGCTACGCACACCAGAGGATTCTGCGAAGCGAGTAAGTGAAGTCAGCTTTGGCACGGTGACGGGCTCGTAGTCCAAGGGTCCTAAGTGAATGAGTGGGTGGACCCCTAGTTGGGAGGCAGTTAGAGCGTGCTGGCAAAGTCAGTGAGTAACTCTGAGTCCCCTGACCCCAACTGCGTTGGTAGCGGATTCTGACAGTGAGACAAATCGGTGTTCATCTTTGTGGCACCTGGAACAGCTCGCGGCGACAGTTCACATGCGGGGTGCCCTCGTTTTTCATTGAAACACTGTTGAGCACCGATTTACGTATGGACGATATACAGATCAACGTAGGACCATCCTTGCAGCAAAAATAGCTATTTGTCTGTGACCACCGCCACGCGATGAAGCCCTCGTTTACACCCATGCTTGCTGTTGCGTTGACATTATGGGCCTCATGAGCCATTGATATATTTAATTAAGCTGTCATCATTTTGGCCGATGGTTTTCATCAAACAGGCAGAAAACCGCAAATAAAAGACAAGCGAAGAAGAGGGCAGGCAAGGTCGCTGCTGCGCTGATACAGGTGTGAGAGTCTCACCCGCTCAAGCGAAAACACCCGTGCGCCCGCTCATCCTTGTTTGCCTTTGCTGGAGCAACAGTGAGGACAATGGGTCTAGCAGCGACTCCTATGTTGAAGAAAGCGTTGGGGTTGGCTGCGACGATCTGCCCAAATTAGCTACTAACATGACATTGTCAACACGATTGGCTGAATTTTCAACAGCATTCAGGCCTGCATATGTGAGTGAGGGAACCACACACGATTCAAAAACCCCAGCACCTAGTCACTCCAAAAAACGCCAGCGCACAGGCCCCAAGGTAGATCACCGCTTCGCGACGCTCTGCGGCGGTGGCGAATCCGCTGACCCAGCACAGCTGATGAAGTGGTTTAGGCTGCTGCATAGTTTGGGTGGCCTGGCCAAGGTTCCAGAAGCGAATTTCACAGTAGCCCAGATGGAGATCTTCATTAAAATGGTCAGGGGAACTGATGTTGCAGGGCAGACGAGTCTCACTGTTCTGGATTACGGTAAAATAGTGTCGAACGCCATCCATACCACGGCCGCAGAACCGGCGAGGCGCAAAGAAGAAGAAGAAGAAGAACACTCAGGGAACACTGATTTACAACCCACGCAAAACAGCCCGCAGCAGCACCCGAGGAGGGGTGCCAGAACGGTGGGCGTGGGATGCGAGGCGAATGTCGACACGAGCGGATCCGAAAGTGTCCGTCAGAAGGGCCTCAACGAAGGGGCCATCGTTGAGCCGTTCAGTGGCCTCGTGCTGAGGTGAGCTCTCTGGGTGCCGCCGCACACCTTGCCTTGCCTCACTTTCGATCTGCGTTGCAGTGACGGAGGTGCCGACGTCAAAGCGAAGTTTGAGAAGGTCATGGTAGGCCGAGAGATGTACAAGCTGACTAAGCTTGTGGCACACGCCACGCAGCTTGCATCAACCGTGAAAACCCCGAATTTGGTGACGATAGGCGTCCTCGTGGGTCAGCTTAAAGCCAAGCATGACGTCAAAAACCAGTGGTGCAAGATGTTTCTAATTGGTGACCTGAACCGACTGAATCAGATTTTGGTCTTGACGTACGGCACTCTTGTGGCGAAGTGCAGTAGTACGCCACTGGGCAGTGTTGTAGCTTTCCTGAACCCTAAAATTTTGAAGAGAGCACAAGTCCAGATGCCGACGTTGGTCATCAGAAACGAAGGGCAGTTCTTCGTTCTGGGCACCGCAAAGGACTACAAGTGCTGCAGCAAGGCGAGATGTGTTAGGCTGATCTCTATTGGTGAGGGGCCTGCGATGCACTGCTCTGTGTGCAGGAAGAACCATCAGCATCAGAATCATCAGAACCAGAAGAAGCCGAGTGTTCATCACGTTGCCGCCTGCGCAAAGCCTACTATCGTGCCAGCGAGTACACCTTTAATCAGGGTTACGCAACCCCAGTCAAAAAGCGGGGAAATCAGCTCGACGGTGGCTGCCCAAACAATCACCATGAAATACGTACCAAAGACCCGCAGCGCCAAGCAAGTACGTGCATGCACAGCAGCGCGAGTACCAGCAGCACAAGCGAAATCAGAGTTGGACACATCCGTTATTCTACTAGAAGACTCTGACACCGAAGATTCTGAATATGAGAAGCCCTCTCAGTTTCATCATTGTTTGCCGGAGAAGCTGGCCGAACTCTCCGGAGAAGAGCAAGAACTTGTCAAGGAGATGTACAACCATAAACCTAAGTGGGATGAGCCGAGCCTGAAGGAGGGTGATCCACGTAGGTACGATGAGATCTCGCCTAGGGGATACGTCGCCATACGAAAAGTGGCCATGCACTTCATGCCCAAGCTAAAGAAGAAGAAGGGTACCTTCATTGACCTCGGCTCTGGAGCTGGCCAAGTGGTCATCCACGCGGGACTTCCACAATCAATCTTCTCAAGGTGTATAGGTATAGAGATCAGGGATGATCTACATGAGGTGGCTCAAAGATGGGTCAAGTCACTGTATAAGAAGAAGCCACGATATAAATCTGCAGGTGCGTCTATTGAATTTTGCTTTGACAAAACGGAAGGATTCCTTGCTGACTGTTTCAAAAAGCACCTCAAAGATGCAGACGTTCTCTTCTCATACAATGTCAAGTTCAATGTTCCAGGCAGATCAGGCGCTGGTGTGAACGGCAAGCTGGGGGCGCTTCTGACCGAGACGATGAAACGTGGTGCTGTATTTTTGTGCGCCCATCCAGTTAGCTTTGACCGTGAGTCGGGAATGGAAAACCTTGAGATTCCACCGGACTTGACCCCTGGCGATCACACGACCAGGCACGGTATGACGCGCTTGCCCCTTTACGCGTACCGTAGAAAGTAGAAAGGGGCCCTCTGCAATATTGTGAGTGTTATAGTCTTGGATTGAGCAGGGGATATCTTGCGCTTTGGGCATCTGAGGCATTCATCTTGCTCACGGGGCTGCACAGTCAACGTCACTTTATCTGACTTTAATAGGCTTTCTGCCGGCGCTGCCCGGCGCCTGCGCGTGCTTGCAATTGTAACCCATGCGCGCACTGTGCCGCCATGGCATGGGCATGCATGCTTCCAAGGCTTTAGCTAGCGTTGCGCCGGTTTCAGTTGGTGTGTTATTCGAATGATAAGACAAGGGTGTTCAGCATGGCACGCTGTCCTTTGAGGCCCCGGAGGCTGCCACGGAGGCTAGGAGGCGGCGGTTGTCCTCAACACCTTTTTTGTAAAATGGCATTGAAGTGAGCGTCCCGAGCGGAGCTCCTGTGAGGGGAGGGAGGGAGGGTTA
>Ga0114995_10001802_pt1 | contig 14967 bp, 11 predicted proteins | sample ArcticOcean_MG_C_11_FD_87038 | JGI IMG/M metagenome (GOLD analysis project Ga0114995, IMG submission 87038) | Marine microbial communities from western Arctic Ocean - ArcticOcean_MG_CB2_154 | ecosystem: Environmental > Aquatic > Marine > Oceanic | place: Arctic Ocean: Canada Basin | collected... | reverse complement strand
TACAGCAACTAACTATAATGCTGCAGCTAATACAGATGATGGGACTTGTACCTTTTCTATATCAATCGGAGATACTCATCAAGGAGGTATTATCTTTTGGTTGGATGCATCAGGTGGTCACGGCTTAATTTCAGCGCCTACAAACCAATCTAATGGAGCCCAATGGGGTTGTTATGGAATGAATGTTACAGGAGCAGATGGAACAGCTATTGGAACAGGTAATCAAAACACTATTGATATTGAAGCTGGATGTACTACAGCAGGTATAGCTGCAGATATTTGTGCTAATCTAACTCTTGGCGGATACAGTGATTGGTTCTTACCTTCAAAAGATGAATTAAATGAAATGTATTTAAATAAGGCCGCAATTGGTGGTTTTCCTTATACCCACTACTGGAGTTCTACGGAGTCCGATTTCGGTAACGCGTGGTTTCAGAATTTCGACTATGGTGGTCAGGGCAACAATCTTAAGTACGTCACTTACTCCGTGCGTGCTGTTCGGGCTTTTTAACCATTTAACAATTTATCCATTTAAAATTATTGCGTAAGCAATCGAATTTAAAATTTATTAGCCTTTTTTCTATATCTATAGTAAAAGACTATGCCATTTAAGAAAGGAACAAGCGGAAACCCCATAGGAAGGCCTAAAGGTTCAGTAAGCACTACTTCTAAGCTCATAAGAGAGCATATAAGCCAAGCATTGATGGAAGTAAGATAATGGATTGATTAATAATAAGTTGATATTGCAATAGATTAGATCATTGGCATATCTTCTTCAACTAACTCAGCTACTTCTAATCCTCTTAAGTAGGTAAGAGATACGTTTATTGAAGAGTGACCCATTGCCTTCTGAAGCTTGGTTATAGAGCCTGTTCTTTTAAAGATCTCTATAGCACCTGAGTGTCTAAACGAGTATAGTGTTTGAGCTTGCTCAAGGATGTTTGTCTGTGTCTTAAAACGACTCCATAAGGATTTAAAGTAGTCAGCATTATATGGCTCAGGCATGCCCGAGAATATGTTGTGGTTGCTCTCTCCTAAAACCATTTGATTCTTTATGTAAGAGGGGTGGGTGGAATTACTGGGCTTGGTTCAGTTTTAGCTCTTTGGCTTTCTTATAAGTTTGTAAAATGGATCTGGATTAAGGTTTTTTGTTTTTAGCCTTTTTTTAATTTTACATTTTCTAATTAAAATAAATCAAAATGAAAAAACTTATCTATCTGTTTTTATTTCTATTCCTTGTTGCTTGCGGAGAAAGCTATGAGAAAGTATCCAAATCCTTGATAAAATTTAATAAGACATCTCAAAGGTATACGTATTTGGATGAGCCATTTACCGGAATAGGATTTGAAATAAAAAGAAATGCACGTGTTAGACTATACTATTATGAAGAAGGAATTTACAAAAAAAGAGAGCAGGGTGTTTCTAATAATAGTGATAGTAATATTAATGTAATGCAGGAAATATCATATGAAAATCTTAGTGAGGTGGGTGAGGTGACTTATGAGAGCTTTTATGAGAATGGTCCTATCAAGCAGCAAAGGGTTATTCAAGAAATTTTAAGTAAGGAAGAAAACAGTGTAAATACACTTGATAAGGTTATTAAATACGATAAAGAAGGAAATATAACTTCCACTGAAACGAAAGAAGATTCCATTTATAGACAGCCATAAAGAATTAATTTAAACCACATTGAGTTTAATTAGTTATCAAATCTAATGAACTCAGGTTGCTAATTCTCATGGGTAAACCGTTGTTCTATAGCCTGTGTCTTAAAACAACTCCAAAGTGATTTAAAGTAATCGGAGTTGTGCGGTCCAGGCGTGCTTGCCTTTTCTGTTTATTAACCATTGCCTAATCGTGTTAAAAACAAAATATATCTATTTATGAATGTTTGATAGGTTTAAACCTCCAATGATTGTAACTATTCGTACACAATTAGAAGAACTAGTTGGAGTATTATTGTACCTACCAAAGAAATTAAGATGAAAAAAATAATTATTGTAGCTATGTTGGCTGTTTCTATCAATGCTTATAGCCAAGGGGTAGAAAAGGATGTGTCTTCTGAAGAAATAGTTAAGGTTCAGTGTACGAACTTTTTTGTAACACCGCCTCTTAGGGAATTAGCTGTAGAAGATGTGGAAAATCCACCTATGAAAATGGGCAAGGATAGAGTGAGAAGAGCGTTTAACATTAACCCTGACTTTAAAGGTGAAGAGGCCGATAAACTGAGACAGTTTAAAAAAGGAGCTGCCGGTGAGGCTAATATAGACGTAAATATATTTGGTGTGAATGGTGGTTTTCCGCCCGACCCTTCTGGTGCTATAGGTCCTAATCATTATGTGCAGGCTGTGAATACTACTTGGAGAATTTATGATGATGAGGGTGACGCATCTTCTTTTCCTGTTAGTTTAAGCACACTATGGACTGGGAGTAGTAATGACGGTGATCCGATAGTGATGTATGATCAGTTTTATGATCGCTGGTTTATTTCGCAGTTTCAAACTGCAAATAATAGTATTTTAATAGCTATTTCTAAAACTCCGGATCCAGAGGAAGAGTATTATGCTTACGAATTCCAATTAAGCGGTTTTCCTGATTACCCAAAGTTTTCTGTATGGGGAGATGCTTATTACATGACAGCTAATAGTTATGGTAATGATGCTGTGGCGTTTGAGAGGGATAAAATGGTGGCTGGTGATGCCACTGCTTCTATGATAGCGTTAAACGCTCCTTCTGTGCCTACTGGTAATTTCTACAGTATGCTTCCTGCTGATGCTGATGGTGCGCTTCCTCCCTCAGGAACTCCTAATTATATGTTTCACCCGGGTGATCAGGCGTGGAATGGCAATAGTTTCGACCAGATTCGAATTTATGAAATGAATATCAACTGGGATAATCCTAATAGTTCAGGAATTCAATTAGCTCAGCAGTTAGGGGTAGAAAATTTTAATGCTAATTTTTCTAATAGCTGGAATGATATTGAACAACCTGAATCTTCTCAAAAACTCGATGCTGTGGCTGGTATTTTTACCTACCGAGCTCAGTACAGAAGGTGGATTGGGTATAATACTGTTATTCTTACCCAGGTAGTGGATGTAGACGGTTTTGATACCGCGGGAATTAGATGGTATGAACTACGCCAAAATGATACTGGCGGAAATGTAGGTGATTGGTATGTTTATCAGTCTGGTACTTATTCTCCTGATAACACAAATAGATGGCTGGCTAGCGCTTCGATGGATGATTATGGAAATATAGCTATGGCGTATAGCATAGGAGGAACTGATATGAGTGCTAGTTTAGCTTGTACTGGAAGGTTAAGATGGGATCCATTGGGTGAAATGACTGTTGATGAAACCATTTTTGCTGAAGGGTCGGGAGCTCAAGAAGGAGGTAATAGGTTTGGTGATTACAGTCAAATGACATTGGATCCGGATGGAGAAACTTTCTGGTTTACTGGAGAATATCTTTTAAACGGGGGGAGAAGAACGCGTATCGTTTCTTTCACTATTAATGATCCCTTAACTGTAGAAAATGAAGCGGCCTCCGAAGTAGAGTCTGTTGTTTATCAGAATGGTTCTGACTTAATGGTTTCTCTAAAAAATCTACCAAGCTCTGAGTCTATTTATGTAGAGTTATTCGACTTTAAAGGGGCTCAAATTAGCAGTGAACTATTGGTTCCTAACGGAACTAGTTTAACAGCTGCTTTGAACGTCTCTGGTTTAGCTGTAGGGTCGTACATGGTTCGGTTCGGTAATGAAAATTACCAAAGTGTAGAGAAAATAGTACTTCAATAAAACTTCCCTTTTATTCATATTAAAAAAGGGCATCTTACGATGCCCTTTTTCTCTTTTATACCTTTTTCGGTTGAAGACGTATTTATGCCTTAGCCGGAATATTAATTTTAACGCTTAAAGCTAGATTTTGGTTTTATATCTACTGATTGTTAGCACGCTAAACCTCTCCCTTTATTCTGCTGTAGAATATTTTTATAATGCGTTTATCTGAGCGGATATATCATTTTTATAATTTCCTCCTACTGGTATTGGTTTTTTCACTCCTTCCAAAATCAAGTTGCCACTTTTAATAGCTACAACCTTAGAAACATTTACTATAAAACTTCTGTGCGCCCTAGTAAAATGGCTTTTAGGTAACTTTTTTTCTATGTCTTTCATAGTAGAATGAATGGTATAGCTGTCTTTGGTGGTGTGTATAATTACATAATCCTTTAACGCTTCTACCATTAAAAATTCATCCACAGGAACTTTAATTAGCTGTTTTTTATTTTTTACAAAAATGAATTTAGCTGTTGAACTCACTTTAGTGAGAGACTTTAAGAATTCATTCTCTTGCTTTACTTTTTTCTCGGTTTGATGTTTATGGATTGCCATTTCTATAGATGTTCTTACATCTGATTCTTTGAATGGTTTTAAAAGGTATCCATGCGGTTCAGAACCTTTAGCTTTTTCTAAGGTTTTATCATCGGAGTATGCAGTAAGGAAAATAATAGGTATATCAAGAAATTTCTTAATTTCTGCTGCGGCTTCTATTCCTGTCATTTCTCCTTTAAGCATGATATCCATCAGCGCTAAATCTGGTTTTTCTGACTTCGCTAGTTCTATCGCCTTAAGACCTGTATCTGCCGTTCCTGCTATATTATAGCCCAGCTTTTTAAGTCTCATTTCTATGTCTTTTCTAACTATGCTTTCGTCTTCGGTAACTAAAATGTTTATTGACATGTTTTGGGTGGTGTGGTATATTAACTCTTATCAAAAGTAATTAAAAAGTCTGTGCCTTTATCTGCTTTCAATTCTAAAGAAGCATCTAACTGATCTATTAAAGAATAAACCAATTGCATGCCTAAAGAATCAGACTCTTCATATTTAAAATCTTTAGGTAGCCCTTTCCCGTTATCCGCCACTCGTAGATGAATTTTTCCTTGGGATTCCTTTATTGATAAATAGACATCTCCATCTTTACCTTCGAATGCATGTTTCATCGCATTAGAAACTATTTCATTTACGATTAGGCCACATGGAATCGCTTGATCGATAGTTAAGTAAATCTCATCAAAATCTGTTACTAATTTCACTATACCACCGCTATAACTATATGAGTGTATTAAATTACTTGCTAAGGTGTTCAGGTAATTAGAAAACTCTATAGAAGAAAAGTCTGTTGTTTGATACAGTGTTTCGTGTATGTATGACATCGACTTAATTCTATTCTGGCTTTCAGCTAATATTTCTAGTGTTTTTTTATCTTTTACATAATTACTTTGAAGAGATAAAATACTACTGATTACTTGTAAATTGTTTTTTACTCGATGGTGCACTTCCTGTAATAATACCTCCTTTTCTTTCAAGGAGTCCTTTACTTGTTGTTCTATAATTTTTCTTTCGGTAATATCTCTAGATACACCCATAGACCCCTGAATTAAACCTTTAGGGTCTTTAATTATAGAGGAGGATAGTAGAGAAACGAAAGTATCTCCATTTTTTCTTTTGTTTGTTATTTCACCTGTAAATATTCCTTTTTCATTTACACTAGTCGATACTCTCTGATATTCTTTTTTATCTATATATAGCACACTAACGTCTTTACCCAAAATATCTTCCAATAGATACCCAAACTGGTCTATTGCTGCTTTATTAAACTCAGTTATTTTATTATCCTTGTCAACAGCGATTATCATGTCTATGGAAGATTCAATGATGTTTCGTGTAAACTTTTGAGCCACATTTAGTTTTTCTTGGGTTTGTTTATGGTGCTCTATTTCTTCCGTTAAGGTTATATTAATTTCTTCTGCAATTTTATTTCTAATTCTTTCTTCTCTCAGTTCTAATTGAGTCGTTAAATCCACTATGGTTACTTGAACTGCGGGTTTGTTATTGAAAACAGTTAAAGATGCCTGAATTCCTATATTTATATCTCTTTTCTTAGAGGTGTTCATTTGAATCTCTTTGTATTCTAGATCACCTCCTTCTCTAGTTTCTAATAAATCTCGCTCAACAGACTCTCTAAATTCTTCATCTACAAAATCTTTAAACTCTATATCATATAAATCATCTTCTACTTCATACTCTAATAATTCTACTCCAGCATTATTTACAAATTTTATTTGATTATTCACTAAAATAAAAATTCCGTTCGGTGAGTTTTCTACTAAGCTTTTATACCTTTCTGTACTCTGTTCTAAAGCTATTTCCGTTTTTTTTCTCTGCGTTATTTCATAGAATAAAAGAACATCTATATCTTTACCTTGTTGATGAATTTTTCCTGAGGATGCTTCTAAAAGCATAATGGTTCCATCCCTTTTTTTTGCTACTACCTCATTTTTCTTTTGCGGGAATGTGTTTTTAGGAGCATTTATTTTTAATAATTCAGAATTGTCTATAAATTCTATAATATTTTTTCCTATTATATCTTGGTGATTAGAGTATCCTATTAACTCTATAAACTGTTCATTAGAGTCTATTATTTCTCTTTTATCCAAAAAGACTATCCCCTCTATAGCCACATTTGATAATAGTCTAAATCTTTCTTCGCTTTGTTTAATTCTATTTTCAAATTCGACTCTCTCACTAATATCTATTATTGTGAAACTAATAGCTATATTATTTCCAGCATCATCTTTTTCTAGAATAATATTTGCTAAACAAATTTGATCTTTACCTGATATATCTTTTAACCGTAATTCTATGTTCTTTATTTTCTTCTGTTTGGTTATCGTTTTTATTAGATAACTTATTTTTTCTTTTTCTGATAGAATAAAGTTTATAGATTTATTAATTAAGTCTTCTTTATATTTATAACCCAGTTGAACAGCCAGGGTATTATTACAGTCTAATAATTTTAATTCAGTATCTATTCTGCAGTATCCAGCTACATTTTCATCCAGTATTACACTTCTACTTTTATCTGTTTCTTTCTCTGAATCTACTTCTACCCTAATTAAAATTTCTCTAATTTCATTATAATTAATTAGCGTAGCCGAAATACTTCTATTGGTAGCTTTATCTAAAGTGTGATATATTCCTAAGGTTTCTAGTTCATTTATAATTATGTCTTTCTTATTTAAGTTAATAGAAAAAAATTCATCTATTGGTAAACCTTTAATTTCATCTAATGATTTAGCTAAATACTTTAGTGATACAGAATTACAACTATGAATACAAAAAGAATCTATAGAAACAGTGAACAGCTGTTGTTTTGAATTATTAAATAAAGTAGTAAGTGAAGTCGTCATTTTAAATATTGTAATACAACCGTTATATTTTTTCTCCGTCTAATCGTGTTTCAATTCCATTAGTATACCTTATGACCAACCTAATAGTTCCATCTTTATTGTAAAATTTCCAGTCTCCATGTCGTTCGCCTCCTACATGTTTTCCTTCTGATTTTTTCATCCCATTGGGATAATAATATGTATGCTTTTTAAGTGCAATTCCTTGCGAGTACTCTCCTTCAAAATAGATGCTATTCGTTTTTAAATAAAAACTCTTCCACTTCCCATTTTTATCATCATCTATATATTCACCTTTTTCTTCGTGGTCTCCTATAGTCAGAAACCAGTCTCCGGTTCTCAATCCATCCACATAATTTCCGTTATTAATTATCACACCTTCTTCTGAATATTCTATAGACTTTCCCTCTTCTCTACCTTTTCTATAGTATTCCTCACGTTTTACAGCACCATTCTTAAAATACCAAGTCCATGCACCAGAGACCATATTTTTCTTATAACTGCCTTCCTGTTCTAGTTCACCTGTAAGAAAATAATACTTCCATTTTCCATTTTTATATCCTTCCAAATATTCACCTTCTGCTTTTAATTCTCCAGTAGAATAATACATTTTCCAACTCCCTTGATACTTTCCAATTCCGTTTATAATACCTTCTCCTACTTTTACATCATTTTCATATACAATTGATGATAGTATTTTCCCTTGTTTTCCATATTCCCTAAAAATTCCTTGCTTTTTACCATTAGAGAAAGAACCTATAGATTTGATTTTTCCATCTTTATCTATTTTTTTCTGAACATCCAAAATTTGGTCAGCAGATTCTTCCTGAAGAATTCCATTTTTGTATGTTTCTATTCTAGCTAATTGACCTTTCCTATTATAGATTTTAAAAAGTCCATTTCTCTTTCCGTTGGAATAATTTCCTTCTTCTTTTAGCTTAGAAGAACCTGTCCAATATTCTAACCATTTAGCTATTTTTTCGCCTTTAGAACTAAATCTATTTACCTTTTCCTGAGAACGTAAATAACCATTATTATAAGAAACAAAGGTTATTATTCTTCCGTCTGTTCCGTACTCTACACCTTTTCCATTTTCTTTTCCATCTAAAAATATCAGTTCCTTAGAAACAGAACCATCTGAATAGTAAAATATTGCGGGGCCATTTTTTTTTCCTTGTTCATATAGATAACCAGCAGTTAGTATACCTTCACTATTATATACTTCTTCTAATCCACTTTTTACATTATTTACATAGGTAATAGTTCTCTCAAGGTTTCCATTTTCTCTATAGAAAAACCACTCACCTTCGAGTTTGTTTTGTTTTCTTTCTCCCAGCGTTTTGAGTTGTGCAGACTTGAAATATGTTTTCCATAAACCGTCTGGAAATCCATCAATCATGCTACCCTCACTGCTTAAACTACCATTGTCATAATAGAATTTTTTATATTCAGTATCAAGCGTGTCTGATTGAGAAAAGGTTTGCTGTGCATACAGCAAAGATAAAATGAAGAGTATTGAGTCTATTCTTAATCGCATTATTTTGTTTTCAACTTCTCTATTTAACTATAAATTAATTTTTAAAAGTCTTTTAGTAGTATATATAGGGGTGTTCATTCTGTTGGTAATTTATTAGTGCTATGAACTAAATAAATAGTTATTCAATGAAAGTAGTACTTATGCACTTGCTATCAACATATAAAAGTACTAAGTATCAAGCTTAAATCTGTTTCATTAACATTGGTTTAATAACTCCGATTTGTGGTAAAATTAGAATATTTGTATTAAGTTATTTCGTTTATAAAGCTGGTATTGTTCGTCAGTAATTTTATGTTTTTTTCCTTGACTTTTTAATTTTAGATGTGCTTGCACTTTTCATGCCACTAAGTCAAGTTTTTATGTTATTTAGTTATACATATTTTTTTACGTTATCCACCGTTTTAGTGTGAATTTATTTAAGACCAATGGTTTATGTTATTTCTACAGAGATACAGAGCATAACTTTCATATGGTTAACTTTGTCTTAAAATGTAAAGAAATGAAAATAGTAATAGGTTCTGACCATGCAGGTTTCGAATTAAAAGAAAACCTAAGAGAATTTTTGGTTTTAGAAGGACACGAGGTTGTGGATCATGGTACCTATTCTTTAGATAGTGTGGATTATCCAGACTTTGCACACAAAGTAGCAAACGATGTAAATAATGGAACTATAGAAAAGGGGATTTTAGTATGTGGTAGTGGACAGGGTGTATGTATGACCGCTAATAAATACCAGGGTGTGAGAGCTGCATTGGCTTGGACTGCTGAAATAGCTGGTTTAAGCAGAGAACATAACAATGCCAATGTGGTTTGTTTACCAGCTAGATTCATTGAGGTTTTAGAAGCTAAAAATGTAGTAAAGACATTTATAGAAACTTCTTTTGAAGGAGGTAGACATGAGAGAAGAGTTAATAAAATTGTAGTAGGAATATGTTAAGAATTAGGGGTTTATTAGGCGTTTCAACGTTGCTATTATCTACGGCTATTTATAGTCAAGGAATTGAAGAGGATGATGGGAGTGTGGAAATGGAGGATTATTCTATAGAATATGCTGCTACCATAAATGCTAGTGAACTAAGGGATCATTTAATGATTATAGCATCCGATGAATTTGAAGGAAGAGAAACGGGTATGCCAGGGCAAAAGAAAGCCGCTGAATATATAGCCAATTACTTTGAAGGACTTCAGATAGCACCTTATAATGGAATGACTTATTTCCAGGAATACCCGCTAAAAAGAGAAATGTTTACTAGTACTACTTGTAAAGTAGGAAGTGAGGAGTTTAAGTTTATAAAAGATTTTTACTTTTTCGGTTCTGGGGTAAGTAGAGATTTAAATATTAGTGAAATTACCATAGCAGGTTATGGCATAGGATCAGAAGATTGGAATGATTACACGAATTTAGATGTAACGAATAAGTTCGTTTTGATTTTAAGCGGTGCGCCTACAGACAAAAAAGGTAATTTTTTAGTGGAAAGTACCGAGTTGGAAATGTGGGCTGCGGACTGGAGATTAAAAACTGAAGATCTAAAATCCAGAGGAGCGAAGGGAGCTTTTATCATAAATGAGGAATATGAGTCTTATATGAGCAGAGTAAAATACTACCTAGAGAACCCAGGTATGTCATTATTGGAAGATGAGGAAACGAATGAGGCTGAATCCTTTCAAACTGTTTTTATTTCTCCTGACATGGCAAATGTTATTTTAAATAATTCTAAGAATAAGAATATTAAAAAATTAAAGAAAAGGTTAAATAATAGGAAGTCTATAAAAGAGAGAACTATCGGTTTAAATATAGATTTAGATAGAGATAATAAAATAGAAAATTTCACTGGAGAAAATGTGTTAGCTTTTATTGAAGGAACAGATTTAAAGGAAGAAGTCGTGGTAGTTACTGCGCACTATGATCATATAGGAAAGAAAGGAGATGAGATAAATAACGGAGCAGATGATGATGGTTCTGGGACTGTTTCGGCTCTCGAGATAGCAGAGGCCTTCCAAATGGCTAAACTACAAGGACACGGCCCTAGAAGAAGCGTACTAGTAATGACTGTAAGTGGAGAAGAAAAGGGTTTGTTAGGTTCTCGATATTATTCAGACCATCCTATTTATCCTTTAGAGAATACCGTGGCGAATTTAAATATAGACATGATAGGAAGAATGGATGAAGCGCATAAAGATAGCGCGGACTATATCTACCTCATAGGAAGTGATAAGTTGAGTACTGACTTGCATGAAATAAGTGAAATAGCTAATTCAGAGTATATAAATCTAGCATTGGATTATACTTACAATGACCCTGATGATCCGAATAAGTTCTACTACCGTTCAGATCATTATAATTTTGCTAAGCATGGTATTCCAGTGATATTTTATTTTTCTGGTGTGCATGAAGATTATCACCGACCTACAGATACTCCAGATAAAATTCTTTACGATAAATTAGAGAAAGTAGCACGGTTGGTTTTTCATACTGCATGGGAACTAGCCAATAGAGATGATGCTCCTGTGGTGGATAAAGAGAATGAGTTTGATAACTAATTATGAATGGTGATCTTTGGCTGTTACCGTATAATGCCATTAACCAATTTAAGTATAGATACTTTAAACCCTTTAACCCTTTTTAGTTGAAGGTTTTTTTTAGAATGACTAATTATTTCAGGGTGAAAAGTGAATAAAATCACTCGCTAATCAACCCATCCAAAAACGCCTCAGTTTCTTTAACATAATCTGTATAGTAATCACCAGTGCTAGGACCGTAAAACCCAGTGTGGATTTTTCTTACCATTCCTTTTTTATCTATATATAGTGTAGTAGGGAAGGAGCTTATTCCGTTTAGTTCACTGAACATGTCACTAGCTTCAGATTTACTAGCACTACCAGATAAATATATAGGGTAATCTACATTTAGTTCTTTTTGATAAAGCGCTATGTTTTCAAGTTGTGTAGCTAAATCAGATGGTCTTTCGAAGGCTAGTCCTATAATATTTAACTGATCTCCATATTTAGTAACCAATTCACTGTAATAACGAGTTTCATCCATACAGTTCGGACACCAGGTTCCTAAAACTTGTATAATGGAGACTTGGTTGAAGTCCATTGAATTGAATTCGGTAGTGTCTTTATTTAAGTCTACTCCCATAAATTGAATGGAAGTTTCTCCTCGGTTTAGATAAGTCAGAGAGTCGGGATCTATTAGAGAAATACTTTCGTCTTTTACTGCATTCCAAGTAGTATTCCAGTGGTTTCCTGAGTAGAATTTTCCACTAATGGAATCACCTTCCATAGCAGCAGAAAAATAGAACAAATGAGAACCATCGAAACAACTCAGGTAGTACTCGTCTTCAGAAGTCTTTTTACCTTCCAAGAAACGATAATCTCCAGTTTCTGTTAGAAAGGTTCCGGTAACACGATTGTTTCTAGAATTTAATATTCCAATAGCTTTATAGGCATCTTCGTTTTTGTCTATAGTGACATCATACGTAGATTGAATATTTGGTTCTTTTTGAAAATCAGTGAGTTTTTTAGATTTGTGCCCCGCAAACGCCACTTTATAATCTCCCTTTCTGAATTGATTTCTAAAGAACCCGCGTAAAGAATCTTGAGCGGTAAAGTGAAAATCTACAGTAGTCCCAAAAACGGGAAGCACGAAAGAAGCAGAATCTCCAAACAAATGGTATTCAGAAACTTGTATTCTTTCTTCAGCATTTATAATGGTAATTCCATCCTCTGAGATTTCCCATCGGGTAGGGCATTGAACTTCCCCTAAATCAAAGACAATTTCATAGAGACCTTCTCTGGTCACAGAAGACTGGTCAGTCATAGAAGCGTTGCAACCGCTCAAAAGAACCATTGCAACGCATAATATGTATAATAAAGATTTAATGACTAGCTTTATAAGTTAAACTTAATACCTTGAGCTAAAGGAAGCTCCGTACTGTAATTAATCGTATTGGTTTGTCTTCTCATGTATGCTTTCCATGCATCAGAACCACTTTCTCTTCCACCTCCAGTTTCTTTTTCTCCACCGAATGCACCACCTATTTCAGCACCACTAGTTCCGATATTCACATTAGCTATACCACAATCACTTCCTGCGTAGCTTAAGAATAATTCAGCTTCTCGTAAGTTGGTCGTCATGATAGCAGAAGACAACCCTTGCGCCACATCGTTTTGCATAGCTATAGCTTCATCAAGTTCGTTGTACTTCATAACGTAAAGAATAGGAGCGAATGTTTCAGACTGGACGATAGCCATATCGTTATTAGCCTCGATTATACAAGGTTTCACGTAACACCCACTTTCGTATCCTTCTCCTTCTAAAACACCACCCTCTACGAGTACTTTACCGCCCTGCTCTTTAGCAGACTCTATCGCTTTTAGGTATGTGTCTACTGAATCCTTATCGATTAGAGGCCCTACATGATTAGACTCATCTAATGGGTTTCCAATAGCTATCTGACCATAAGCCGCTACTAGTTTCTCTGTTACTGCTGCGTACTGAGATTCATGTATAATTAATCTTCTAGTAGATGTGCATCTCTGACCGCATGTTCCTACTGCACCAAATGCAGCTCCGATAATAGTCATTTTAAGATCAGCGTCTGGAGTAACTATAATAGCGTTATTTCCTCCCAACTCTAAAATCGTTTTACCGAATCTCTGGGCTACTGTAGAACCTACAATTCTTCCCATTCTAGTAGAACCGGTAGCAGAAATTAAAGGAACTCTCTTATCAGTAGTCATCATTTCACCTACTTTATAATCTCCATTTACTAAACAACAGAGACCCTCGTCTAAATCATTCTCTTTCAGTACTTCAGCCATTATGTTCTGACAAGCAACACCACAAATCGGTGCTTTTTCTGAAGGTTTCCACACACATGTATTACCAGCTATCCAAGCTAATGCAGTGTTCCATGCCCATACAGCCACAGGGAAGTTAAAAGCAGAGATAATACCTACGACTCCTAAAGGGTGGTACTGATCGTATAGTCTGTGAAGAGGACGTTCAGAATGCATAGTAATACCGTTTAACTGTCTACTTAATCCAGTAGCGAAATCACAGATATCAATCATCTCCTGAACCTCACCATACCCTTCTTGAAGACTTTTACCCATTTCATAAGAAACAAGCTTACCTAACGGCTCTTTGTATTTCCGTAGTTTTTCACCAAACTGACGAACTATTTCTCCTCTTAAAGGAGCAGGAGTTGTTCTCCATTCTAGAAAGGCAGCTTGAGATGCTTTAATAGTAGCTTCATATTGTTCAGGTGTAGTAGCTGAAACGCTTCCTATTAATTCTCCATCTACAGGAGAATAAGATTTGATGTGTTCACTACTGTCATGGTTTTGTAAACCTGTAGAAGTTCCCGCATTATGTTTTTTTATTCCGAGTTCAGAAAGAACCTCAGAAATATTCACTGATGAAGTTAATGTTGACATTGCTAAAATTTTTATGCGGTGCAAAGGTAATAACCAATGATGACCTAATTGTGAAAATTAGCCTAAAAACAACCTTCAGAAACTAGTGAAAATTGGGTGTTGATTAATTTTTAAGGGTGTAGTGTGGTTTGGTGGGTGAAGCGAGGTTTTTAGACGGTTTTAGAGAGAAAAACGGGTTTTACCCTGTTTCAATGTTTCACGTGGAACAATAATTATGAATTTCTTGGTTTTATTTCAAGGTTGGGTGTTTGATGGTTTTGCTTTTATTTTATTCTTGTTTCTTTCATCTGGCTTTAAGGGTGTGTTTTATTTGAGAAAAACCACTTTCGGTTTAGTGGGAGTTGGGTTAAGGTTATTGTAGGTGGGTTTATAATAGTTATTTATTTAATTAAAAGAGTTGCGTGTGCCTTTTAAGCATGGGTTGAGGAGGTGTTTTAGGTTCGGTAAAAAAGGTGTGAGTGCTTTTCGGTGTGTAAGGAGCAACAAAGGCAGAAGGAGATGTGGTGCGCTGGAGGGGTTGATAGAAGTCTTCATTAGCCTCTAAGTTCGAAAAAGCACAACCGCAAACCACAGCGTTCCACGTGGAACAGTTTATCTAGGAAGTGCTGAAGCTGTTGTTTTTATTATCTTCCTAGGTACACCAATAAGATAGAAACATCGTTTGGGCTTACTCCAGAAATACGCGAAGCTTGTCCTATAGATGTTGGTCTTATGTCTGAAAGTTTTCCTTTAGCTTCTG
>Ga0114995_10001801_pt1 | contig 14968 bp, 11 predicted proteins | sample ArcticOcean_MG_C_11_FD_87038 | JGI IMG/M metagenome (GOLD analysis project Ga0114995, IMG submission 87038) | Marine microbial communities from western Arctic Ocean - ArcticOcean_MG_CB2_154 | ecosystem: Environmental > Aquatic > Marine > Oceanic | place: Arctic Ocean: Canada Basin | collected... | reverse complement strand
ATTTTTATCAGTTTCATTTTTATCAGTTTCATTATAAATATCTAATGATCGCGCGCTAGAATCAGTAGCATCAATATATTTAGGCATCCAAAAATAAGGGATTAAATGTGCTTGATTTGGATAAAAGTTTTCAAAAATTGTTCTATAATATAACTGTTCCATTGTTTCGGGCGAATTATGATTATACACAGCATTATTATCATATTTAATAGTTCTTTGTTTATTAACAAATTCGTCAATAATCTGATACCATGATCTATCTTTACTACTTACACCATCACTAAATGCTTCTTTTTTGCGCCATAAAACGCTGTCTGGTAAATATCCCTTATCAAATGCTTTTCTAAATAAATATTTTTCTTGTTTTTTATTCTTTGAATATCTATAATCTACAGGTATGGATAAATAAAATGTTACAAAATCTCTATCTAAAAAGGGTGTCCTTGGTTCTAAACCTTGGGTAGATATACTTCTATCTGAACGTAATACATCAAAATAATGTATATCATTTAAAAGTCGTTTACATTCTTTATCAAACTCTAAACTATCACTTGCATAATTCATATATAAATACCCACCCATTAACTCATCGCTTCCATCGCCATTAAAAATAACTTTTGCTTCTGATGTCTCTGAAATATATTGTGATATTAGCAAATTACCAACACTAGCTCTAACAGTAGTTGTATCATAACTTTCAATATTTTTGATAACATTCGGAATAAATGCAAAAAAATCTTCTTCAGAAACTATAATTTCTGTATGATTAGAGTTAATATGTTTTGCTACCTCTCTAGCATATTTTAAATCTTCTGACCCTTCTAATCCTATACTATATGTTTCTAATGGTTTATCATAAATTTGACTCACTAGTGCTGCCACTATACTACTATCTAATCCTCCGGATAATAAACAGGCAATCGGTCTATCTGTGGTTGTTACTCTTTTATACACAGCTTCACAAAAAATATCATGAATATTAGATATTATAGTTTCTTCATTAATTTCATCATTAGAAGGATTTATTCTAGTTAAATGAAAATTTGTAAATTTTTTCTGATTGAGTATATACCATTTATTATTATTTTCATCCAGTTCTATTTCCATATAAGTTGCCGGCTCAAAAATATTAATCTGTAAATTTTCAGATACTTTATATCCTAATTCTATATTATCAATTGTAAAATTATGTAATTGTTTCATTTCAGATGAAAATCCTAATAAATTTTCACTAGATTTATCCATATTATTTTTTTCAGATAAATAAAATAATGGCCTCACACCATAATGATCTCTCCCTACAAATACTTTATTAATATTATAATCAATTAATACAAAAGCAAATACTCCATCTAGACTATTTATCGTATATTCTATTCCATATTTTTCATATAAATGAATTATTACTTCACAATCTGAGTTACTTATAGGTCTAATATTCATTAATTTATACAAATTTTTGAAATTATATATTTCACCATTGCATATCAATACTATATTATTGTATTTTAGTGGCTGATCTGATTTTTTATCTAAACCATTAATTGCTAATCTATAAAATCCTAAAAAAATATTTTTATTATGTTCTATTTTATAAGAATCAGGTCCTCTATGCTGAGCTTTTTGCGACTGTTCGCCGATATAACTAGTAGTTAATTTAGTTCCATTATAATTTAATAAAGCAAAAATTCCACACATATATTATTAATTCTTTAATAAATCTTTAGATTTGTTTTATTATAATAATTTATTTTATACTAATAATTTGTTTTATTATAATAGTATACAATATATGGATCAAAAATTAATTAATTCTAACAATTGTTCAAATAATTTAGTTAATACAATAAATCAACGTATTTTATCACGAACAATGGCTAGCGGAAATATTGAAGTTTTAATACCAGCCAGACCACAATCAACTTTATACACTATGCCTTTAGCTAATGCTGTACCGTCTGGCGAATGTAAATCAAGAGTTTTAAAATATAATTCAGAGCCAAATGATTATTTTCTACCGGCAACATCAAACGGATCTTGGAGTAATTATGCTGCTAATACAAATACTGAATCTATATTAAGAAATCAAGTATATGCTTTACAAAAATCACCACAAGCTCAATATGTTCCTAATAGTACAAGTGAATTATATAATTCAACTATAAATAAAACAAATACAAGTAGCGCTCAAGGACTTTACCCAAATTTACCAAATACAAATAATGAAAATAATAATAATGTTTGGGGATTACAGCCGACATTACATGCACCAAATCAAAACACTCAAGTATCTCAACATACTAATTTAGGAACTAAAATATTTAATAATGATACTCGTCAACTATTAAAAGATAATTAATATTTATATATTAATGAACAATGAATATATAAATAAAATAACGCTACAATATTTATTAAATCCAAATATTATTGTAGACAATCAATCGGAATCAGATGATTTAGAAAATGATATTAAATTTTATAGAAAACGAATAAGTCAAATCACAAAAGACATGAGTAAAGCAAATTATATTAATGATAATTTAAAATCTGCATTTTATAATTATGCATCACAAATTATTTATTTTTTTAAACAAATTGATTTAGGTGATATTTGTCAGACCGAGTATAATGATTTAAGTTTAAATTCTAATAATTCTAATAATTCTAATATAGTGAATAAAACTGAAAAGGAATTAATTGATGATTGTAAAGAATTATTAACAATTAATTCTGCTCCTACAAATTTAAATAATTTTGTTAAAAAAATAAATATTAAACAAAATGACAACATTATTCCTGTAAAAAAATATATAAATATTAAAGACCCTAGTTTAAGGAAAAAAGGCATACAAAAAGAATAATATTTGTTAAATATAAATAGTAGGGTCATGAAAAAACAAAAAACAAAAAAAAATAATAATAAAAAAACAAAAAAGAATAATAAAAAAAATAATAAAAAAACAATTAAAAAATTAAATTGTAGTCCTAATAAAAAATTAGATTTCACATGTTATTCTCCAAAAAGTTTAATAAAATTAAGAAATAAATGGAATTTAGAAAATAAAGATAAACAAATAAAGTCAAATGATTTATATATAATTTGGAATACTTTAAATAAATATTTGCAAGATACTTGTTCTAATGAGCATTGTTGGTTATCAAAAGAATTTATATCTAATGATTTAGATAGTACTTTAAGTAAAAATACATTTGCTCCATTTGCTCCTCCAACTTGGAAAAAAAATCCAAATGAATGGTTAAGTAGTGTAGATATTAATAAAGTAATGCATCAATATGAAAACAAATATAAAAATTTTAAATTTATTGGTCCATCGCCGATTGATTTTGATAAAAAAAAAACATTTAGTCAATGCGTTTGGAATGATTTATGCCATTTTAGTATTAAAAAATATAAAGATGAAGGTATTAATAAAATTGGTATTATTTTTAATACTGATCCTCATCATTTAAGTGGTTCTCATTGGATTTGTCTTTTCATAAATTTAGAAAATAAATTTATATATTATTTTGATAGCAATGCTGATACAATACCTAAAGAAGTTAACAAATTAATAAGAAAAATTAAAAGACAAGCAAAATCTTTAAATATTGATTTAAAAGAAATTATTAATAAAACAACACATCAAAGATCTAACACTGAATGTGGTATGTATGTATTATATATTATTATTAGTTTATTAAAAAATAAAGAATGTCCTAATTTTACAGATAGAATTCCCGATAAAGAAATGGAAAAATTAAGAAAAATATTTTTCAATTAAATTTTAATATATTTAATTTAATTTTAATATTAAATATAATTTAAAACATTTTGATATATGTCAAGTAATATATTTTTATCACAAGATAATAAAGCATTAATCTGGCAATTACTTATGGAAGCTGATGCGTTTGATAATATTCCTAATAATTATGCAAATGAAATTCAAAATACTTATGAAAAAATTATAACAGAAGTTTCACAATACGAAAATACTAATTTAAAAGATAAAAATAAATTAGTAATGGGTAAAATGTTTGAACGAATTCAAAAATTTCAGAGTACAAGTATTCAAAAACCATTAGAAGAAGTAAAAATTCAAATTCAAGAAGAATTTAAAAATAAACAAGAAGAATTTATTCAATTAGTTAATCGCGATCGTCCAAAAGATGTTAGTTTTAATGAGGAGATAGATAAACCATTTAATAATGAAGAATTAAATACTAAGTTAAATGAAATTATTACAAGTCGTTCTTATGATGTTATCTCAGATAATTCAAAAACTTCGACGATAAATAATGAATCTGAAAAAAAAGTTAGATTTATTCCAACTCCAGATAGCATTCTAAGTAAATTAAAAACAAAAAATAATGATTCCAATGATTCCAATGATTCCAATGATTCAAATAATTCAAATAATGATTCAAATAATGATTCAAATAATGATTCAAATAAATCAATTAATGATGTATATAAATTATTACAAAATATTTCTATTAATCAAGATAAAATTTTGGAATTATTAAACAACTCTAAATACTAAATGTAAAAAATATACTTCTTCAAGAAGTATATTTTCATGATATTATTAATTTAACATATGGGTTATTACCATTTGAAAATTTCCATTATTACATTTTAATAATGGTTTTGTTATATAATTTTTATTTTTTATATGTTGCAAAAAAAGTAAAACTATTCGGTTGATATTTTGGCTCTTCTCCCGGATTTGCTGTATTTTTAAAAAATAATGTTCCAATTGGAATAGGATTACCGGTTTTTGCACTATCTAATGTATATATAGTAGTTTTAACAATTCCATCAGCATCTTCATTTTCTTTATTTAAAACCGCTGAATTATAAGCATAATCAGCTCCTTCTAATCTTACCTTCTTTAATTTTAAAACAACTTCTGTTTGATTCATTGCTTTATCTTTATCATCTTGTTCATCATTAATTGATGGAGTATAAGCAAATTTATTAGGATTTGCTGAACCAAATGTAAAACATTTTAATTGATTACTTGTACCCACCTGATTATGTAATTCACAATCAATTGATGCCACCTTCATACTTTCTAAAATATTTTGGGTTACTAATTCTTTTTCGGTTGATATTTCAAACAAAGCCTGATCACTTGATAAATATGGATTATCTAAAATCTTATAATTCATATAAGACTTTTTATCTAACTTACTTTTATCTTGTTGTTTTAATTCATTAGATGCAATATCTATCTGTCCTTGTGTAAAATCCATTAAATATAAAAAAACTTCAACTCTTTGTTTATCAAGTGGTAAATCTTTATGACTACATATACGTCTAGCTCGTCCAATAACTTGATTTATTCTAACTGGATGCCAATATGGCTCTGTAATATGAACATATCTTACATTATTTAATGATATTCCTTCAGCCCCAGAAGCAGTAATCATAATAATTTTAATTATATCGCCATATAAATTTTTTTGTTGCACTTCAGGACTTCCTTCTTTAATAAGTGGGTTACTTTTTTCAAGTTCTAATAATTGTTTTTTTAAACTACTAGTTTCTGGTGCATCTAAAGCATCCCAATTACTATTAAAAATATTTCGAAGTACTTCTTTTTCCTCTGGTAATTCAGTCCCAGTATAAAAAATATATTTTGGTTTGCCCATATCTTCTTCTTTTATATTTAATTTCCATTCTCCTCCAACTTTTGCTATTTTAAATTGTGCAAATCCATTTGCCTCAAAAACTAAGGCTAAAATACCTATACCTTCTAATGTTCTAAATTGACTATATATTAAATGTGAGCCATCTAATGAATCATATAAAATACGATTTAATATATTCAAAAATTTTGGACTATATGTTTTTAAACCTTCTGGACTTAAATATTCATCAGAATAATCTTTTAATAATTTTAAAGCAGTTTTTATTCTAGCAGCATATGAAGCAGTTTCTTGTAATTCTGTAGATGTTAAGGCTGTATCTGTTAGACCATCATCTGGATCATCTTCTACAATTACGGCATCTAATAAATCTTCGTCTGCCGTTTCTGTAATTACTTCATTTAGTTCCGCGTTTTCACGCGGCAATGGGCGACTTATTTTTTTTCCGTCACTCATAGTTTCTCTCGGAAAAACAAAATTACAAAATGCTCGAGAAAAAATACGATATGTTGATGTTGAATCTTCAAAAATATCACCTCCTGCACCTTTTTTAGCTTTTTTTTTAGCATTGTTTCGTTGTATTTTTCGTTCTTCTGCTCTAGCTTCTTCATATACTGAAAATTGAAAATCACTCATTGGTATTAATATTAAATTAAAATCGTCTTTTTTATTATATTTTGGTAACAGTGCGTCAATATCTGGAAAATAAGAAACTAACCCTAATATTCTTCTTTTAAATAAATCCATATTTTTCACTTTAGTAGGTTCATTACCTTTACCAGGTTCAATAAATTTTGCTCGAAATTCATCTTTATTATCAGGTAAACAATTATATGATGTCACTTTTGTAGCATCATTTACTATTTTAATATTTTCTAATGCTAATATTTCAGTTATAACATTTACGAATGTAGAATCATCAATATTACCATTTTCATCTAATGTTACACCATTATATTTGCCGTTAGCAGAATCATATTCTGAAAAAAATCCATATGGATTTCTTGTTATTGTTAGCATCGGCTCTGGGCTTGATTTAAATTTTAAATAATCAAAATTTGATTGTAAATTTGTTTTAAATAACTCAATTAAAGATTCTTGTGTTAATTTAAATTTTCCAGCACTATTATTTTGTAACTGAAAATTCCACGTCTTAATATTCCCTCTTAATATATTCATTGTTATAGCAATTTCATGAGGATAATTAATAATTGGTGTTCCTGTTAATAAAACAATTCTTGCATTTTCCGCTGATTTTAAAAAATTATATAATCTCATTGCTATTGAATCTGGTCTATTTAATCGATTTACTATTCTACTAATTAAATTATGTGCTTCGTCAATTACAATTATTTTATTTGAAAAAGGATTTCCGTCGGCGTCACTTGCTTCACTTACTAACATATTTAATCGCTTTTCTCTTAATCCATTATATCTAATAAATTTATATTTATTTAATATCATTCTTTCTATTTGTTCATTTAAACTTCTTTGGTTATCAGGATTTAAACTATTATAATTTGGCGGTTTATTTTTATTTATAAACCAAGCGCCTCCCATTTTTTCTATTAATTTCGGTGGTAATGATAATATGTATGCAAGTGGCTCTATTAATGCTGGGTCTGCTATCGTACTTATTTTTTCCCAATGTTGATTATTTTTATATAATTCATCTCCGCATTTTTTTAATTCTTGTTTATAATTTGTTTCTAATGATTTAGGTAACATAATGATAACTTCTTTGTCGCTTTTAATTCCTTCTGCTATAGCAATAGATGAGCAAGTTTTTCCCGAACCAAGTCCATGATATAATAATAATCCTCTATATGGCGTAATTAAATTTATATAATCTCTTACGATATTTTGATGCGAAAGTAAAGTAAATACACCATTTCCTTTACTTTCACAACTATATTCACCTAAACTAGATAATTTTGTTTTATAATCTTTTAATAATGAATTTATAAAGTTCACAAACATCTCTCTATTATTTAAAAAATAAGACGATGCTTTCAATAAAATTTTATCACCCTGCTTTGGAATTCTTTCTTTTAATTTATCAATATCATCCGGTGGTAATTTTAATAAAGTTCCTTCATCTTTTGTTGTTGCTTTTGTTGTTGCTTTTGTTGTTGCTTTTTTTGTTGCTTTTGTTGTTTTTATCTGTTTACTTAAAATTATTGGTTTTTTAACTTTTAATGTAATTCCTTCTTTTTCATCTTCTTCTTCTAATGCCGCCAATAAAGCGGCTTCTGCATCTTCTTCTTCTTCTTCCAATGTTTTTTCTTCTTCTAATGTTTTTTCTTCTTCTAATGTTTTTTCTTCTTCTAATGCAGCCAATAAAGCTGCGTCATCTTCGTCGTCATATTCATCATCTAATTGTTTTGAAGGCGATCCAACTGTCATTTCTTCTAATTGTTTTGCTAATTTCAAATCTTCTTTTTCTTCTTTCATTTTCCCTAAAGAAATTTTGCTAGTTACAGTGGGTCGTATTCCTAATTTTTCTAAAATATTAGTTCTTTGTAGCTTTGAAGATTCTCTTTTATCTTGTATTTTTACTGAAATTTCAACTGGCTCTTTTGGTTTTGCTAATTTAACTGTAACTTCTTTTTTTTTTGTTGGATTTTGTTTTTGCTTAAGTTTATCTAATATATCTTCTTTTATATCTGACATTTAATATATAAAAACATTAAATATTAAATATTTTTATTCTAATTGTTTTAATGCGTCTTCGCAAGCTATTTGTTCAGCTTTTTTTTTAATTTTATGAATTCCATTACTCATATATACTAATTGTTTACTATTTTTTTCTAATAGTTCATGGAGTTTTTTAAAACTTCCTATATCATAAAACTTTGTAGCTTTATTAACATTTGTTTCATATATTTCTTGTCCTAGACATATATAAACCCCCATATTATAACCTTCTTCAAAAGTATGACTTATCAGTTTATAAATAGGTGTAATTTTAAATTCTTTTTGAATTATCACTTGAAATCGATTTTTATAATTATCATCAGTATTTATTAATGTAACCCAATCTACGTGTTTTTCAAAAATTTTTTCAATAAATACTTGAGCCATTTGAAACCCTGGCCCAGTCGTAAATATATTATCAAACCATTTATCCGTATCGTTTATAGAAAGTTTATTAACATCTAAAAATATTGCTGCAATAAATGCTTCAAATAAACAGCCTAGTTTTTTAAAATTAGTTCTGATATTTTTTTCTTCTGCGTGTTTCGATAAAATAAACCATTTATGTAATTTTAATTCATATGCTAATTTTCCAATATGTTCATTTCTAACTAAAGCTATCTTTTTTTCTGTCATAAATCCTTCGTCAGCTTTTGGAAATCTTTTATATAAATAATATTTTGTTACTAATTCTAATACCCCATCGCCTAAAAATTCTAATCTTTCATTCGATTTAGTTTTTAAATCAATACAGTTTGATGGTTTAACACAAATTTTAATATCTAAATTGGAATTTTCAAGCGCCGGTCTTTTGACATAAGATTTATGAACGAATGATCTTAAATATAAACTAATATTATCTATTTTATAATTAACACCATATTGTTTAAGAATCGATTCGATTTCTGTTAATTTAATTTCGTTGTTCATTGGATTATAAGGATTAAAAATTAATCCTTCCTCTGACGATTTAATATCGGGGTCATTATAATCAATTTCCTCATCCATTAATACTATTAATACTAATAATTTATATTTATATTAATTTATCAATTATTTTTTATGTATCAAAAAATAAATAAAAATAATACTATAATTTAATATGACAGGAACTGATATATTATTAACATGTATAATTCCTATAATTTTTATATTGTTAGTTTTAATTAATATTTTAGGAATTGGAACTCAAAATATAAAAGATAAATGGCCCGAATATCGTTGTAATCCTATTATTATGCCATTTGCAAATATTTTTGGAGAAGATACAATTAAAAATTTTTCATTTTGTGTAGAAAATTTACAACAAACTTTTATGCAGGATTTATTAGCACCAATTTATTATGTTCAAAAAGTTACAAATGATATAGGTGCAACATTTAATGAAGCATTAAATAGCTTTCGAGCATTTTTTGATAATTTAAGAAATATGATTACTAATATTGTAGAATCAATAATGGCTATTTTTCTTAATTTTTTAATTGGTATGCAACATATGATTATTTCTATTAAAGATTTATTTGCTAAAACTATTGGAACATTAGCCGTCTTTATGTATGTATTAGAAGGTGCTATAATGAGTATGGAATCCGCATGGGGAGCTTTACCCGGACAAATGGTAAGAACATTATGTTTTCACCCCAATACGTTAGTTAAACTTAAAAATGGTAATAAAAAATTAATTTCTAATATATTAACAGGCGATATTCTTAAAAATAATCAAGTTGTGCATGGTACGATGCAATTACATAATATAGATAATAATAATAATTATATAGAATCATTATATGAATTTAATGGAGAAACTTCACGAAATCCTATTCTTGTATCTGGCTCCCATTTAATATTTGATCCAATTAAAGAACAATTTATTAAAGTAAAAAATCATCCACATGCTATTAAATCATCCGATAATAGTAAAATTCTTATTTGTTTAATAACATCAGACCACACAATTCCTTTAGGGGAATATATATTTCATGATTGGGAAGATAATCAAGGTAGTTTATCAAAAAATGTTTAAATAATCATATATATTATAAATCTAGTATATATGACTGATATAATTACTTTAGTTAACACTTCATACAAAAAAACATATATAAACAGTTATGGTATGGATATTGTTATTTCAATTATTACATTTACCATATTTGTAATTGCTATAATGTATTATTATGTTAAAAGTAATATTCCTGGTATTAAACAAAATTGGCCAAATCTAAGATGCAATCCTTTATATATGCCATTTGCCGGATTTGTTGCAAACAATAGTAATAAATCATCATTTCAATTAATTAATGACAATTTTTCACAATGCATTCATAATATTCTTTCAACTATATCTCAAGATGCTCTTGCTCCAATTCATTATGTTAATAAAGTAAATATGGATTCGATTAGTGAATCGCTAAATGCTACTACAAATATGCGTGCTCTTTTAGATAAAATGCGAAATAATTTAACAAATACTACTGAAACTATTATGGGTAGAGCATTAAATGTCATGATGCCTCCCTTACATATGGCCATAACTACAAAAGATGCATTATCTAGAGTAAAAGGGCTTTATACCAGTGGAATTTATTTTTTAATTGGAAATTATATAATTATACAATCACTAATGAAAAATATTTTACATATAATTGTTACTGTTATTTTAGTATCATTAGTTGCAACAATTATTGGTTTAATGTTTATTCCATTTATTGGACAAGGATTAGCTGCGCCATTAATTGCTATTATGATTGGGGTTAGTATTCCAACGGTTCTTATGATTGGAAAAATTAATAGTATATTTGGTATGGATATTAGTGCAGATCTGCCTCATTTGTAGTATTTGAATTATTTTAACTTATTTATAAATATTTAGCAATTTAATTATTGTTAAATCGTTAAATTGTTAAATGCAATTTTTTAAAATTTTATCTTATAATTATATATAAAATGAATATGAAAAATCTTATGAATACGGAAAATCTTATGACTATAGTTATTTCTTTATTAATTGGAGGAATAATTTCATGCCATTTATTTTGTGGATGTGCCACGTTTTATAAAACTACTAAAAAAGAAGGCTTTTCTTCTATGGGTGCTCCACTTGGTTGGAATATGGGCAGTGGTGTCCCTGGCGATGTTTGGGCTAATCCACCGGTTTCAAAAACACAAGCTAATGAAAATATGTATGCCGATTTAAGTACTCATGTAGGAGGACAAGTACCTCCTGAAAACATGTTTATGTGGGCAAAAAATCTTTTTCTACCAGAATGTTGTTTTACTCCACAACAGTATTCTTCATCTACTGGATGTGCTTGTATATCAAACGAACAAATGAAATTTATTAGCGGAAGAGGTGGTAACAATACCTTGCCATAAATAATGGAATAAATAATGGAATAAATATTAATATTTAAATAAATTTATTTAAATATTATGATTAAAATTGAAACAATATTAATTATTTAATTTTATATAATCAATATGTCTTACACACTTATTATCGTCGAATCACCGGCTAAATGTCAAAAAATAGAAAGTTATTTGGGTCCTGGATATAAATGTATTGCTAGCTATGGACACTTACAACAGTTACAATCGTTAAAAGACATTGATGTTAGCAATAATTTTACACCATGTTTTAAACCAATCGAAACTAAACGTCAACAAATAAATAAAATTAAAAATTTAGTAACCAATTCAAAAGAAGTTATTTTAGCTACGGATGATGACCGAGAAGGAGAAGCTATTAGTTGGCATATATGTAAATTATTTAATCTTTCAACTCGTTTAACCAAGCGAATTATATTTCATGAAATTACTAAATCAGCTATTAATAAAGCGATTATTAATCCTACTATTGTAAATATGAATATAGTAAATGCTCAATTTGGAAGACAAATTTTAGATTTATTAGTTGGATATAAAATATCTCCTATTCTTTGGTCACAAATATCTAGAACTAAACATTTATCAGCTGGGAGATGTCAAACTCCTGCGTTAAGATTAGTTTATGAAAATCAATTAGAGATTGATAAATCTCCTGGGGCAAAATCTTATAATACAACTGGGTTTTTCACAGATAAAAATCTTCCATTTATTTTAAATTTTAATTTTGACGATAAAGAAAATATGGCTTTGTTTTTAGAAAATTCGATTGAACATGGTCATATTCTTACTTGTGATTTACCGAAAGATTCAATTAGAAAAGCACCTTGTCCATTTACTACTTGTACTTTACAACAAACATCTAGCAATGATTTACATATTTCACCAAAAGAAACTATGCAAATATGTCAAAAATTATACGAATCAGGTTATATTACTTATATGAGAACAGATTCTAAAATTTATAGTAAAGATTTTGTAACAAGTGCAATTGCTTATATTGTTGCAAATTATGGGGATGAATATATTATTAAAAATATTGATATTTTGACTAATAATCTAGCTAAATCTATAAAAAAACCAAATAAAAAAGACAAATCAGACAAATCAGACAAATCAGACAAATCAGAAAAATTAGCACAAGAAGCTCATGAAGCAATTCGCCCAACTAATATTTTAGTTACTAAATTACCGGATGAAGCTGATTTTAATAATCGCGAAAGAAAACTATATTATCTTATTTGGAAAAATACAATTGAAAGCTGTATGGCTGATTCATTATTTAAAACTATATTAGCACATATTAGTGCTCCTGACTTACATGAGTATAGATATACTTGTGAAAATTTAGTGTTTTTAGGATGGAAAATTATTGATTATCAAACCAAACCTAGTTTAGTGATTGATGATACCAAAAAAATGGCTTACGAATATTTACCTAAAATTATTAATAATATTTTAACTTATAAAAAAATTATGTGCAAATTAACTTTAAAAGATCTTAAAACGCATTATACAGAAGCAAAGTTAGTTCAACTTTTAGAACATAAAGGTATCGGAAGACCATCGACATTTTCATCACTTATAGAAAAAATACAAGAGAGAGGATACGTTAAAAAAGAAAATATTAAAGGAAAAACGATAAATTGTACAGATTTTGAACTAGAAGGTAATGAACTTTTAGAAATTACTACAGATAGGGAGTTTGGAAATGAAAAAAATAAATTAGTAATTCAATCAATTGGTTTATTAGTTATTGAACTTTTGCTTGATACTTATCCTACAATATTTGATTATGAATATACAAAAAATATGGAAGATATTTTAGATAATATATCTAAAGGCGAAAGTGATTACTTTGAATTATGCAATAAATGTAATAATGAACTTAATTTAATTAATAATAATATTAATAAAAATGCTCAACAACATATTAAAATAGATGATAATCATGTTTATATAATTGGTAAGCATGGACCAGTAATTAAATATGATAATGATGGTGTTACTAAATTTCTTTCAATTAAAAAAAATATTGAGGTTGAAAAATTAAAACAAGGTTATTATAAACTAGAAGACATAATTGATACTAATACAGAGAAAATTTTAGGAAAATATCAAGATAATGATGTAATTCTTAAAAAAGGGAAATTTGGTTTATATATAACTTGGGGTAATAATAAAAAATCAATTGACAATATTAATATTGATGAATCAGATATTGAATTACAAGATGTTATAGACTTAATAACCAAATCGCAAAATAATACTAATATGATTAGAGAAATAACAAAAGAAATATCTATTCGAAAAGGACAATATGGTAATTATATATTTTATAAAACAAACAAAATGAGTAAACCGAAATTTATAAAACTAAATGATTTTAAAGAAGATTATTTAAATTGTGATATTAATTTACTTATAAAATTTACAAAGAGTAAAATTTACAAAGAGTAAAATATAGTTATTGTATAAAATAAAATAAATATATTATTTATATGCCTCCAGTAAATATCTCAAAAATCTCAAATGACGTAAAACCAAACACTCCGGAATATATATTATATATATTATCAGGATGTTTATTAATTGGTCTTATAATAATATTCTTTACTAATAATCGTCTACGAAATAATACAAATGAAACATCCGGTCGTAGTTGGATACAAACTAATGCTATTGGATATATATTATCTGCTACAGCATTACTAGGTATTATTCCTTGCTTTGTAGTTTTATCTTCTCCTAAAAATGAAATATTAAAAGACCAAAAATCAACTTATATAGTCGCGTTAGCTGCTGCATTTACTCGATATTTGATTTATCCACTACCTATTATAATGACAATGCTAGTATTTATTTTTGCGGCTATTCAGTTATTAACATTTCAAGATAGATTAGCCAAACATCATGTAGCAAATGAATATTTTACTTGGATAAATACTTTCTTTTTTTTAACTATAGTACAAGTATTGATTTTATCGTATGATGTACGTGACGCAATTTCTAATAAATCTTCTAATAATTCATCGCGTAAATATATAATTTATTTACTTGGGTTATTTAATTTTATAATTTTAGGAATAACGCAAGTTATTTTACAATTTTTTTCCACAGATGGTTAATAACTATCTAATATAAATTTATAAGTAATTCCAATCATTGTTTCTGTTTCCCATATTCCTGAAATTTTTAATATAAATATTTTTTCTTGTGATTTTTTTTT
>Ga0114995_10001795_pt1 | contig 15003 bp, 20 predicted proteins | sample ArcticOcean_MG_C_11_FD_87038 | JGI IMG/M metagenome (GOLD analysis project Ga0114995, IMG submission 87038) | Marine microbial communities from western Arctic Ocean - ArcticOcean_MG_CB2_154 | ecosystem: Environmental > Aquatic > Marine > Oceanic | place: Arctic Ocean: Canada Basin | collected... | reverse complement strand
ATCATTAGAGATTACGCAAGAAGAAACAATTGAGCAACTTGAACAACTTAGATGGTTAAAAAGTGGTTGGCAAATAGGTTGTAGTAGTGTATACTTTAATGGAGTAGAGATAAATTCACCAGAAGATATTGAAACATGGCATGGTAATAAAGGTATGATATGATTAGCATTGAAGGGTATCCAGTAAGCATTGGTAAGTTACATCAGCAAGACTTAAATGTTTTGCAAGAACATTATCTTCCTTTAATTCTAGATGGCAAGGATGTTGTACCGCAAGGTACAGGAAGTCGTATATCTAAAAATGCATCTCAAAAATTTAGTGGTAAAGAGTATGTTAACTTCTTTGATAAATTTAATAATACTATACTACCACAACCTTATATCGAATCTTACATAAATTCTTTTATGTTTCAGTTTCCTTATAAACTAGAACTAGATACTTGGTTTAATGTTTACAACCAATATGATCATCAACAATTACACAATCACATAGGCACTAATGTTCCTGCGTTCTCATGTGTAGTTTTACTAAAGCAACCAAATCCAAATGCAGGACAATTTGTTTTTAGACAACCTAGCTTTTCAAATCATTTAAAGTATCTTGAATTGGATCCATATGATCAATATCCAAATATATACAAGCCAACGATGGAAGATGGACTAATAATGATATTTCCATCATGTCTTGAACACTATGTATTTTACAATCAGACTAACGAGTCGAGAGTTATCTTTTCAACTAATATAGTAGTAAAGCGAGAGGACATATAATGGCAGCACCTAAACTTCCAATTAAAGATATACTAGCAGCTATTGATATGGGCGCAAAAGAAGTATGGGACGAGCTTGCTGATGAAGAGCGTAAGCAAGTTAGTTTTTGGTTACTTAACAGGTACATATCAAGTGTTAAAGGTAGTAGAGACAAGCAAGAACTTGCTATCTTTAAGACCAATGAATACTATAACAAGAACTGGAACGTATTGGGCACAAGACACCCTAAACTACAATGGCAACTACTTTGTCAAGCAGGTAATACTGGAAAGATTGAATACCACCAATGGATTGGATTAAAGAAAAAAGCAGGTGATACAAAAGCAATATCACTACTTGAAAAAATATACCCAAACATGAAATTAGATGAGGTTGAATTACTTGCTAAACTATCTACAAAAAAAGAACTCAAAGAACTTGCAAAGGATCACGAAATCGATGTCAAGCTCTGAGAAGCCATACAAATGCGAATATTGCGGAAGCGGATATGTAAGGGAGAAAACTCTCTTCGCGCACATGTGTGAAAAGAAACGTAGAGCATTACAAAAAGATGAGAAGCGTGTGCGCTATGGGTTTTATGCTTTTGATAGATTTTATAAACTAAGTGCAGGTAATAAAAAACAAAAAACATATGAAGAATTTTGTAAGAGTCCTTACTACAATGCATTTGTACAGTTTGGAAGTTTTGTTAATAATGTAAAGCCGTTGTATCCAGAAAAGTATATTGACTATGTTGTTACTAGTGGCGTAAAATTAGACCATTGGGCAAAAGATGAGATGTATGAGAAATATGTACTACAATTTATTCTAAAAGAAGATGTACATACTGCATTAGAGCGTAGTGTAAAAGTAATGTCGGAATGGGCAGACGAACATAAACCTGCGCCTTGGAATCATTACTTTTCACATATTGGAATGAATAAAGCTGTGTGGGATATTAAGGACGGAAAGATTAGTCCATGGTTACTATTAAATTGCAAAAGCGGAAAAGACATGCTAAGTAGATTTAATGATGAACAACTAGATATGGTTTATCATGTAATTAATCCAAAGCACTGGGCATTGCGATTCAATAGACTTCCTAATGATGTTCAGTTAGTTAAGGATGTAGCAAAGGAATCAAATTTATGAAAATATTAATTTTTGGATTACCAGGTAGTGGTAAGAGTACACTAGCTGAACCATTTGCTAAACTAGTTAATGGTGTATGGATTAATGCTGACGTAGTTAGAACAAGTTATAATGATTGGGACTTTAGTCTATCAGGTCGCATTAGACAATCGGTTCGTATGAAACACTTAGCAGATGGTGTAGTTATGGCAGGTAAAATTGCAGTGTGTGATTTCATTTGTCCTACAGAAGAAGCAAGACAAAACTTTAATCCAGACTATACAGTATGGATGGATACTATCAAACAAGGACGCTTTGATGATACTAATGCAATGTTTGAGAAACCCGAAACAGTAGACTATCATGTTAGTCAATGGTTTGATAATACACCTGAAACATTGTTGCCAGTAGTAAATAGATTTATGGGGAAGCAATACGATGGCCTTTGATTTAAGAAAACCAACAACACAGATGCTAGGCAGATGGCAACCCTGGCATGATGGACATACTGCCTTGTTTAAAAAAGCTCTAGTAGAAACAGGACAAGTTGTTATAATGGTACGTAATGTAGAAGGCATCATAGGCGAAGACGCAGGTGCTGGACGTACTGTTGTACAAGATGATAATCCCTTTGACTTTATTACTATAAGCAGTGATATACAATGGGCGTTGAAACAGCACGGCTTTACACATCATGTTGAATATATAATAATGCAAGTGCCTAATATTGTAGATATTAGTTACGGACGTGGTGTAGGATATACATTGACAGAACATGATTTAGGTGCTACAATACATAACATAAGTGCAACAAAAATTAGAGCAAAAATGAGAGACGAAGGTAAACTATAATGGAAGTAGTGCATAACTTTTTATCTAAAGAAGTACATCAGAAAATTAAATCTGTATTGTGTAATCTTGACGAATTTAGTTATGTAAATTTTCCGTGGTATCTATCTCGTAATGTTGCAAGCACTGATTCAAATAATAATAAAGAGTTTTATATGTATCATCCTTTTTATTGGGACCATGCTCCTACAAGTGAATGGTTTGATGAATTGGTTGTACCTCTAGTAGAACAATTACAACCAAAAAGTTTAATGAGAGTCAAAGCAAACTTATATCCATCAACTGAAACTATACTAGAACACGATCCTCATATTGATGATGACTTTAGTCATAAAGGTGCTGTGTATTTTGTAAATACTAATAATGGATATACAACGACTAATGACAATACTAAAGTACCGTCAGTTGAAAATAGTGTATTACTTTTTGATCCAAGTGAGCCGCACTTTAGTTCAACGTGTACAGATGATAAGTTTCGTGTAACAATTAATGTGAATTATTTCTAATGCCAGATATTGATATAGACTTTGCAGACAGAGACATTATACTATCTCATATCAAACATCGTGTGGCAAAGTTAAACACAGGTAAGAAGCACAACACCGGAGTCTACGCAACGGAGATTCCACACAACCCTATTGACAACTTGGCCACAGTTGAACATAAGACAGCAGACGAACGTGGCTATTTTAAATTAGACTTCCTTAACGTAAGCATATACAAAGACGTTAAAGATAATGAACACTTAACACAATTAATGGAAAGAGAACCCCTATGGCAACTTCTGGAACACAAGGACTTCAGCGACAAAGTTTTTCATCTAAACGGGCACGGCGCACTCTTAGAGCAATTGAAGCCTACTTCGGTAGAGCAATTGGCAGCAACACTAGCGATCATTCGACCAGCGAAGAGGCACCTGAGTGGGTCCAGTTGGAATTTGATTTTTCAAGAAGTGTGGACAAAACCTGAGGAAGGTTACTACTTTAAGAAGGCACACGCAATTTCTTACGCAATGGCTTGTGTAGTACATATGAACTTACTATGTGAGGAACTTAGTTCTTCGGACGCTTAACTAGCTGTACATTTTTGCGTTTAACTCTTTTAATAGTTAAGTTATTTAAATTAACACACGGTCCTAAGTTTACTCTTACATCTTTACTATTCATAGTAGTAATAGCATATTGAAAAGGTAACATTTCTTGTCGCATAAAGATGTTAATAGGTATCATTCTATTTGATTCCCACCACCATACTTCGCCTGCTATCAGAAACAGTTTCTTTTCCTCAACTGATTTGATATCGGTGTAAATGTACATCGATGTAATGTATTGATCTTGATTGGCAATAATACCAACGTACTCATTACCGCCGTAGGTTACTACGCTAATGAATGGATAATTTTCTTGAATGTCTTTTGTTAACATGAGCCTCGTATCGATAAATATAGTATGCAGTTAATACCTAGATATTTAGTCAAAAACAAAACCACTATTGTTACTAATGATACAGGATTCATTACGGAGTATAGACCAGTGTACACAAGACAACTACAAGTTTACAAAGGCATTGATAATGTCTTAGAATTTAAATTATTAAACGCAGATCAAAAGCCAGTTGACTTAACAGGTTACACAGCTAAGTTTCAAGCGTTTGATGAGAACAAACAAATGATAGTTCAGCATGATGGTGTACAAGTTACTAGTGACGGATCAACACCTATTAAAGGTTTGTTTAAAGTTACTGTTGCTTCAAACGACTTATTAAATGTTAAAGAACAGTTTTTAAGTTATAGTATACACTTGTTAGATGCCAACAATGAAGCTAGTGTTACTTACGTTGATCCTAACTTTGAAAACAACGGCTCTATCAAAGTAAGTGCAGAAGCTTTTCCTGGACCATCTGATTCGTATAACGTAACTACGTTTACACCGGTTACTGAAGATGTACCTTACTGGGAGTCAGAAACTATTACAGCACAACCTGGCATTAACGGCAACGAAGCATTACACACAGCGGCAGTATACACAGATAGCTACGTTGGCAATGTAGTAGTTCAAGCAACGTTAGATAATCAAATTATGGGCGACACTGTTTGGGCTGACATTGCTACACTTACCTTTACTGGCAATGAAACTACGCCAACTCCTGTAAACTTTAACGGTGTGTTTAATTACTTACGTTTCAAAGCAACAGCAAACCCAGCAGATAAAATTTCCAAAGTATTAGTCCGAAACTGATTGACATTACTATAATCTGATGCTATAATAATAGTATGAGTGTAATTAACGATACAGTTCTGACATACATGCCGTCTAAGCGTAAAACAACGCCTAGTGGTTGGGTATCTTTCAATGCGCCTTGTTGTCATAACAACGGCACCAATGCAGACACTCGAGGCCGCGGGGGCCTCATAAGCAACCCCGACGGAGGCGTAAGTTATCATTGTTTTAATTGCGGCTTCAAGGCATCCTGGCAACCGGGCAGGAACTTCTCACATAAGTTGCGTAAACTCCTACAATGGATGGGAGCACCTGATGATATAATCAACAAGGTAGCATTAGAAGTTATGAGAGAAAATGAAGGTGTTGTAGCACAGACGCTAATATCGCAGCTACCAACTTTCAATACTGTCCCGTTGCCAGATGATGCTGTTAAAATTACAGACATTACAAATTTTAATAAGTTTAGTATGGCTATACTTGAGTATATGGCTGAACGTAATTTAAATACAGACGATACTGATTACTACTGGTCTCCTAGTTTAGGTTATCGTGATAGACTTATTATTCCGTTTTACAACGAAGGTAATGTAGTAGGGTGGACAGGACGGAGTGTTAATCCAGATAAGCAACCTAAGTACTTAACAGAAGTACAGCCCGGCTTTGTATACGGATTAGATGAGCAAGGATATGACAAAGCATTTGCTATTATATGCGAAGGACAAATAGATGCTATACACATAAAGGGTTGTGCCTTAGGTGGTTCAGAAATATCCGACCAGCAAGCGATGCTACTGAACAGGTTGCAAAAAGAAATTATAGTAGTACCTGATAGAGATAGTGCAGGTAGCAAACTAGTTGAACAAGCAATTGAACTAGGTTGGAGTGTAAGTATGCCCGAATGGTCTCCAGATGTAAACGACATAGGCGATGCTGTGAGTAAATACGGTAGGTTATATGCATTACATAGTATCGCAACAACAACACTTGACTCGCCACTTAAAATTAGACTGAGAGCAAAAAAATGGTTTACGTAAAAAGATTTTGGGAGTGGCTTAAAACTCCTTACTACAAATACAAAGCAAAAAAACGATTAGAGGAATTGCGTAAGCGTGATCCGTTCATATACAAATGAGTAAACCAACACTACATACATTTGGCTGTAGTATTACACAAGGCCATGCACTTCCAGATGTCGTAAAGCCTCCTCTTACAAAAGAAGAAGAAGTTACACTAGGTAGGAAGTCCCATTGGTCAGATGAGCATATACTTAAACCTAGTAACTATGCTTGGCCTGAAGTACTAGGCAACAAACTTAATATGCCTGTAGAAAATTATGCAAGACGTGGTGCTTGCTTTCAACAGATTGCTCGCCAATGTGCTGTGTCAGCTAAAGACATTAAGCCCGATGACATTGTAGTAGTAATGTGGACATACTTTAGTAGGCTTAGTATACAATGGCCAGCTAGAACAGCAGTACCACTTTCGCATCTTCCTGATGCTAAACAGAATTTTCTAACACGCATACTACCAGGCTTTAATAAATTGTTTGGACTAAGCCAATTAGAAATTGATGATCCGTTTGACGAGACTGAAGGAAAGATTTGTGATTACATACAGTCGTCTATAGGATATACATTTGATCCTTTAATTATGTATGATAGGTTTCATAATAATTTAGTCTTACAAACTATGACTGACGGACACCTTAGAGCAACTGGTGCTAGAGTTATACATTTAAGTGTAGAGCATCAGCCATACATAGATCAACTTGAAGGTGCAAGACAAGCACTTGATACATCACTACAGTCACCTTACACAATACCAGATCCAAACGATTGGTATTCTTTATTAGTTGATCATGATAGTTGTCCAATAATACACGATCCTAGTATACCTACAACAGGTCAAGACTGGCATCCTAGTGAACAACATCATATTAACTTTGCTAACCATATTTACAAAAAGCACTTTGGAGTAATTGACTAATGATAACATGGGGCATATCGGCAAACAGTCACGATGCGGCACTAGCTGTATTTGATTCAAAACGCAGAGGACTAGGAACTAACACATCATTGAATCTAAAGTTTGCTAGTCACGCTGAACGGTTTAGTGGCATTAAGAATGATGCACATTTAAATTTTAAATTAATTGATTACGCAAAACAATGGGGAGAACCAAATGAAGTGGTATGGTACGAAAGACCCTTTAGAAAAACTCTTAGACAGTTACGAGCAGGGCAAGGATGGAATTATAGCGAAAACAATATTAAGAGCTACCTTAAAAGTTACGGTATTACTGCTCCTATTAAGTATACTAGCCATCATCGTAGTCACGCTGCCGCTGGTTATTATACTAGTCCTTTTAATGATGCCACTATCGTATGCATTGATAGCATTGGAGAATTTGAAACCCTAACTGTTTGGGAAGGCAAAGGCAAAAAACTTAAACAAATATACAGTCAAGGCTATCCTAACTCGGTAGGTTTGTGGTACTCGGCAATGACACAACGTATAGGCCTAAAGCCTAATGAAGATGAATACATACTAATGGGTATGGCCGCATACGGTGACCCTAGGCGCCTGTGGAATGATATGTATAAGATGTTTAAACATGTTGACGGCCCGCGAATTACATACAAAGAAAACTTACATCGAGGATGCATGAGTTGGAAGCCAGAGCTTACTAGTGAGCAAGACATGTTTGATATTGCAGCTGCTACACAGAAAACATACGAGTTTACCTTAGAGCAAATATTAGCCTGGGCTAAAAATAATACAAAGAGCAAGAACTTAGTTCTAATGGGAGGCTGTGCATTAAACTGTAGTGCTAATCATTTGGCTTATAAGTATTTTGATGACGTATGGATTATGCCTAACCCAGGTGATGCTGGCTCGGCTATTGGTGCTGTACTAGCACACAAGAAAAAACATATGCCTATGGACAACGCATTCCTAGGCTACAACATTGAAGGAGACTATCCAGTTGAACAACTTACCAATGAACTTCTTAGCACGGGCATCGCGGGTGTTGCGAATGGCAGGGCCGAGTTTGGTCCTAGGGCTTTTGGCAATCGTAGTTTGCTTGCTGATCCTCGTGGTAGTGACATCAAGAGCAGAGTCAATGACATCAAGCAACGACAACAGTTTAGACCCTTTGCACCAGTATGTCTTGAAGAACACGCAGCAGACTTGTTTGACGGACGAGTGGGGCCTTATATGCAATTTACCTCCCGTGTTAGAAATCCAGAGTTGTATCCTGCCATCACCCATGTTGACGGTACAGCCCGAGTCCAAACTGTACCGCGAGACGGTAGCGGAATTAGAAAACTGTTAGAGCGTTGGTATGAGGAAACAGGATGTCCTATGCTACTAAATACTTCGCTCAATATCAAGGGCAAACCTATGGTAAATGACTTGACAGATGCTCAAGAGTTTGCTATAATGTATACAACAAAGGTATATACGAAGGCAAGCAATGAGCACTAGACAAAACACAGACTACGGATACGATATACAAAAGGTATATCTAGAAATGATGATGAGCGATGCCGAGAGCTTTGTACGCTGTCAAGCGGTATTCGATCCGGGTAGTTTTGACAGACGGTTAAAAGTACCAGCAGAGTTTCTTAATAACTATGTTATGGAACACAATGCATTGCCTACATTTGATATGATTAATGCAGCAACTGACATTAATTTAAAAGACCCTGGCACACTACAAGAAAATCATTATGATTGGTTGCTTACAGAGTTTGAAACATTTGCAAAACACAAAGCATTAGAGGCAGCTATCCTAAAGAGTGCTGACTTATTAGAGAGCGGCGAGTATGGTGCATGTGAAGACTTAGTTAAGAAAGCTGTGCAGATAGGTTTGCAGAAAGACTTAGGTACAGACTACTATGCTGATCCACGTAAACGTCTAGAAGGTATCAAGAGCACAAACGGACAAGTAAGTACAGGCTGGGCAGCTATGGACAAGAAATTGTTTGGTGGCTTTAACAGAGGCGAGCTTAACATCTTTGCAGGTGGCTCAGGCGCAGGTAAGAGTTTGTTCCTTGCTAACATTGGTGTGAACATGGCTGAGAAAGGCCTTAACGTAGTCTACTTAACACTAGAGCTTGCAGAGAGCTTAGTTAGTATGAGACTTGATAGTATGGTTACAGGTATTCCAAGTCGTGATGTGTTTAAGAATATTGATGATGTTGAGATGAAGGTTAAGATTATTGGCAAGAAGAATGGTGCGTTCCAAGTTAAGTATATGCCTTCAGGTAAGACATCAAATGATGTACGTAGTTACATTAAAGAATATGAAATTAAGACAGGCAAGAAAGTAGATGTACTATTAATTGACTACTTGGATCTATTGATGCCAGCTAGTATGAAAGTAAGTGCAGAGAACTTGTATATCAAAGACAAGTATGTAAGTGAAGAACTACGTAACCTAGCAATGGAATTAAACACAGTGTTTGTTACAGCGGCACAGTTGAACCGTGGTGCAGTAGAAGAGATTGAATTTGATCACTCGCACATATCAGGTGGACTTAGTAAGATACAAACAGCAGATAACATGTTTGGTATCTTTACAAGTAGAGCAATGCGTGAACGAGGACGCTATCAGTTACAGCTAATGAAGACACGTAACAGTGGCGGCGTAGGACAAAAGATTGATTTAGGCTTTGACCTTGACACTTTGCGAATTACAGACTGTGATGACGATGATGAAAGTTATAGCTCTGCACCAAGTGGAGCAACTTCAATTGTAAATGCATTAAAGCGTAATAATACTCCAAGCGAAAAACCAGAAGAAGGTGTTCCGGCAGGTAAGATACATGCCGAAACTGATAGTACTAAACTAAGAGCGTTTATTAATAATCTTGGTGACGACGACTAGATTTAAGTATTGATTGTGCATCTAATAGATAGTTTCCCGAGTCATTAACTAAACGTACCCTAGGCTCCCAATCAGTTACGCCTGCTAACTTTGATTCAGACAAACTAGCAGAGTATTGAATACTTCTTTGATAAGCATCTTTTATATCACGACAACGATCTTTTTCGGCCATCTCGTTCTGTACAAATAGTGTTTGTAATTTACGAGCTGTATTGCTCCAAGACTCTATTAAATAATAAGGTTTCATTTTCATACTATTACTTATGTGCATAAATACTTAAAAGGAATAAGTATGAGACCACAACGTTCATTAAGGCTTGAAAAAAGATCTACTAGAAGTTTAGATACACTCTCTGGCGCGAGTGGCGAAATTTTTTATGATGCAGATAATGCTACACTTAGAATGTATACAACTAATGCTGGCGATCAGATTAAAATGGCTACGCAAGAGTGGGTTAACGGAGAACTTGGTGTACAGGGTTCAAGTATTCAATATGCAAACATAGTAGGAGCACCAACCGGACTTAGTGCCTTTACTAATGATGCAGGGTTTATCACAGCATCTGAAGGTGGTATCACATCTGACGATCTAATATGGGTAGTATATCCTACACTAGCAGACTTACCTGCTGCATCAGACAATCACGGAATGTTTGCTCACGTACACGGAGAGGGCAAAGCATATTATGCACATGCCGGCGCCTGGATACAACTTGCTGATCAATCAGCTATAGACAACATTGATCTTACCGGGCTTGGCATTACATATTCAATAAGTGAACTTAACGGCGTACTAACATTACTATCATCCGAAGGCGTTGAAAGCACAGTTAATGTTCTAACAGCAAGTGGTGCAACACTAACAGGTAACTTAAATTTTAGTGATGATGTTTCAGCTGCATTTGGTGCAACTGGACAACTATCGATCAAGAACGATAGTGTTAATGGCCCAACAATTAATAGTTCAGGTACATTACGACTTACTCCGACAACTAGCTTAACAGTAACTACAGCAGACGTAGGTATAACAACTACTAACGCTTTAGTGTTTAACAGCCAAGCATGGCCACAAGAAGATGGCACTAGTGGTTACTTCTTATCAACTGACGGTACTGGCCAAACAGCATGGACTAATTCTAAATTAGGATTTAGTGTTACTACAGCAGCCGCTGGCACAGCCGCACTTGAATATAATAGTGATACAGGTGTATTTACATACACTCCACCAAACCTATCAAGTTTAGGATTTAGTGCAGGTGTTGTTATTAATGAATTTAGTAGCGATGCTACACTAGCAGGAAACTCCATTCAAGCTGTACCAACTGAAGGTGCTGTTAAATCATATGTTGACACAGCCGTAGCTAACGGCGCTGGCGCACAAGATGTTTACAAGAGCATACTCAGTGATGATGGAACAGCCGTTGCTACAGGACTAACAGATACTCTAACAATCCAGGGTGGAACTAATATAGCAACAGCCGTGCAGTCTAATAGCGATGTATTAGAAATTAACCTAACAGCATTTGGCATTAACTTTTTAAGCGATGTAGATACTACTAGTAGTAGTCCTATTACAGGACAAGTTCTTAAGTGGGACGGATCTAAATGGGCACCTGGTACAGATGCAACGACAGGTGGCTCAGGTACAGATGCTGATACACTAGATGGATTTGACGGATCATATTATTTAGATTACAATAACTTTTCAAACGTACCAACTGTACTTACACTAGGAAGTTTAAGTGTAGGCAATGAACTTACAGCCGCAGGCGATGGTGCTATATCATATGATAGTGCTAGTGGTGTGTTCCGTTATACACCACCAGACCTAAGTAGTTACCTTACTAGCTTCACAGAAACAAACGATTTATCTACAGCGGTTACTTGGGCAAATGTACCAAACACTAATATTACAGAATCAAGTGTTACACAACACCAAGCAGCGTTAAGTGTTACTGAATCACAGATTAGTGATCTACAATCATACATAACCGGCTACACTGTTGTAGACACAGATCTAAATGGTATTAGCGTAGGCGCACACAGTGATGTTGATATAGGAACACCTACAGCAGGACAAGTACTAGCATGGAACGCTGTGTCAAATAAGTTTGTTTCAACCACACCAGTAACAGGTAACACATATGTAAACGCAGACGTAGACACACATTTAAATATTGCCGCAGCTGGCACTAACCAAATACTAAGTTGGGACGGCGCAGACTATCAATGGGTAGATGATGCTACAGGTGGTGGAGGTGGTGGAGGTGATCCAGATCAAAACCTATGGGCAACATTTGAAGGCGACAGTGGTAGTGCAACAGCCAACGCTGTAACAGACCTATTCACATTCACAGGTGGTACTGATATTACTACAGCGGTATCAGGCGATGCTGTAGTAATTAACTTCAGCGGATCAATACCAGGTGACATCAGTGAACTAACAGATACTACTAACTTATTGTCAGGTGGTCCAGAACGCTTTAGTGCTATCACACAACTACTAGTTACCAACAGTGGATCTAGTGCATACCTAATCAACAATCAATACACAGGAAGCAATCCTACAGTGTATGCTATAAGCGGAACAACAATTGCATTTGAACTAAACTGTAACGGACACCCATTTGTTATCGAAACATCAGGCGGTGCAGGGTATGACACAGGATTGATACATGTATCAGACACAGGTGTTAAAACAACTGGAGCAAGCGCACAGGGCAAAGTAAGCGGCATACTATATTGGCAGATACCACAAGCAACCACAGGCAACTATGCATACCAATGTAGCTTCCATAGTGGCATGCGTGGAACTATAACAATCAAAGACATAGCAACGATATAAGGAAGGACAGGACCTATGAGTAAGAGACCACCATCACAGATATATGCTATACAAGCATACTCAAAAACAAACAACAAGCTCAAGCAGGAGTTTGATGAGGACGCACTACTTGCTCCATACAAGCACACCACTGACGAACGCGAAGCCAAGATGAAGGCAGACAGTCTAGCAAGTAGATTAAATAAAACAAAGCACCAAGGTGCAACTGACTGGGTAGCACGTTATCCTCTGCAAGACTACAAGCCAAGCGGGCTAGTAAGAGCAGCACAGATACGTAATCCTAGAACAAACGGATAAGAGGAACTACAATGGCACTAAGCGCAACACTACACGGAATAGCAACTGTCGCAGGACCCAATCAAAACGGACGTTGGGCACACCAAGACATCACAACAACAGATGGCACAGATGTCATCTTATACACAGTACCAGCAACAGTTGAATATCTAATTGCGGCACTGAGTGTACTCAACAGAACAGATGAAGCTGCAACTGACGTTAACATAGCAATAGCCAAAGCTGATGTCCCACTAGACTCAGAGTTTATTGAATGGAAAACATCAATGGTACCACGTGGCGTACTAGAGCGCACACAACTGTTGTTAGAGCCAGGCGACAGAGTTATTATACGCATTGGAACCTATACTCCGTAACAGCCGCGACGCGGTTAAAGCCCCACAAAGCGCGAAGCGTTAGCGCAAAAAGCTAGACAGCTACGAAGTAGTTTTAAGCAATTTTTTCAGTCTTAAAGTGCATACTTAACTTAACACTGTACCAATGTGCGTAAGCACAGTATATAAAAAGAAATCCCCCAACCACGGCGACACACGCATTGCAACACTATGCAATACCCCTGTCGTAGCGAATTGACATTTGATGATGTTTTAATTACATTCGAGCCACTGTATATCTAGAGTTTCCTGACAGTATCAACTGAGCAATTGTACAGTCTTTGGCTGACTCAAACTCTAACACATCATGACTAGGTTGAGTACACTCTATCTTATTGAGTACAAACAAGTCTATTGACAGTGCATACACTAGCGCATCTATTGCTTGTGTGTTTGTAACTGGTGTAAAGTCTAGTAGTAGTGTGTGCATACAGTTATTTAACCATGCTAGGATCGAACACTTACACATATACTACAGTAGACTCTACGTACAAAGAGCTAAAGCTCTACAGCTCGTTGACCACTCACTGTGATACGCTACGCTTGAAAAGGGTTTTACGAGATTAAAAAAAATTGTGCGCAAAAAAATTAGAAGTGTGATTGCGTTCCCCAAATGGGTTTTAGAGTACAAAAATTTGCGCTACGAAAATTTATGGTGAAGTACTTACAGAAGTGAGGTGGTGATTCTACCTCTATGGACTTTTAAAAAGCGGTATTAAGCACAGCTAAGTTGTTGTTTTATATATGTATTATATGCCCCCCACCCCCTCGAGAAATCTTTTTTTTTATTTTTTTTTTATTTTTTATTAATTGTAGTCAAGAAAAAAGGAGTAGCTGTTACACTACTCCCCTCGCCTAGTCTCGTGTGGCTTTAGTCTGCCCTAGAGCCTGCGCTACACTCAAAGCCTGCTGCTTTGAACACGTTAGCTGCTGCCCTAGCACCTGCTTCCTTAGTGCTCATACACTGTGTGCCTAAGCCACTTGGGTTCCATATGCTGTAGGCTCCTGTGTAGTCCTTCTCAAAGCCTGCTTGCTTCATGCGCTTGCCCAGCTTGGTGTTGCCTTTGATGCGCCATATGTTAACCCAAGCAAAGCCACAGTAGGCATGCTCGCCATGTGTGTCCATGTACTGTTGAGCTGCATCAGCTGCATGTTGTAGTGCCGCACTCTTAATAGTCTGTAGGTCCTCTACAGTGTAGTCGTTCAGTGTAGTAGTTGTTAAGTTTAATGTAGTCATGTTGTAAGCCCTCTGCTTTATTGTTTAACTGTATACAGTATAACACCTAAGTGCTACACTGTCAACCTCTTATTAGCCAATTAGTACACGCATTCAGGAGTGTCTAACCAGTTGTTCAAACAGTATGCTTCTAGCTCTGCTTGTACACTGTTTAGCTGCTTCAGCTTTGATCTTACATATGCAATAGGCGCTTCGCCATCACAGTGTAGGTTCTCTGGACTAAGTTCGCTTGCAATGCTGTCCATTAGACTGTTTGCGTTTGATTGGCTTAGTGGGAATGTCATTGGTGCTGTGTCAAAGATTGCATTCCACTTGTTCTTAGCTTCTACGTATGCTGTTAAGTTTTTCATATTGCCCTGCCCTTGTTGTTTGTATAGTTATATTATACTATCGTTTAGAGTGTTT
>Ga0114995_10001791_pt1 | contig 15032 bp, 14 predicted proteins | sample ArcticOcean_MG_C_11_FD_87038 | JGI IMG/M metagenome (GOLD analysis project Ga0114995, IMG submission 87038) | Marine microbial communities from western Arctic Ocean - ArcticOcean_MG_CB2_154 | ecosystem: Environmental > Aquatic > Marine > Oceanic | place: Arctic Ocean: Canada Basin | collected... | reverse complement strand
GCCTACGGCATGTATGCCTGCAACGGCATCTTGTTCAACCACGAAAGTCCGCGCCGCGGCGAAACCTTTGTCACCCGAAAAATCACTCGCGGCCTGGCCAACATCAGCCTAGGCTTAGAAGACTGCCTGTACATGGGTAATATTGATGCCCTGCGCGACTGGGGTCACGCCAAAGACTATGTGCGCATGCAATGGATGATGCTGCAGCAAGACCAACCCGAAGACTTCGTCATTGCCACCGGCTTGCAATACAGCGTGCGCCAGTTCATAGAGTGGACCGCCGCCGAACTCGGCATGCAATTGCGCTGGGAAGGCCAAGGCGTCGATGAGGTAGGCTATCTTGAGCCTTGCGATTTGAAACTTGAGCCTGCTCGTCCCATCATCCGCATCGACCCCCGCTACTTCCGTCCCACTGAGGTTGAAACCCTTTTGGGTGACCCCTCTAAAGCTAAGAACGAACTAGGTTGGGTACCCGAAATCACCGCGCAAGAAATGTGCAAAGAGATGGTGGCCAGCGACCTGGAGCAAGCCAAACAGCACGCGCTGCTTAAACGGCATGGGCACCAAGTAACTCAATCCAAAGGTGAATAGTGTGGCAAAAACACGTATTTTTCTTACCGGCGGTCGCGGCATGGTGGGAAAAAACATCCTTGAGCACCCCGCAGCAGCGCAATACGATATCGTCGCCCCCAGCAGCGAAGAGCTTGATCTGACAGACTTTGCCGCCACCCAGCGATTCATGGCGTCCACCAATCCCGATGTTGTTATCCATTCGGCTGGCCGCGTGGGCGGCATCCAGGCTAACATGGCGCATCCGGTTGACTTTTTGGTTACCAACATGGATCTAGGCCGCAATGTAATCATGGCTGCACGCCAAGCAGGCGTCCCCAAGCTCATCAACCTGGCCAGCTCCTGCATGTACCCGCGCAATGTGCCCAACCCGCTGAGCGAAACACTGGTTTTACAAGGTGAACTTGAGCCCACCAATGAGGGGTATGCGCTTGCCAAGATATTTGCCACACGGCTGTGCGAATACATCAATCGTGAAAGCCAGCAAGCAGGCCAAGCGGGTGTGCGTTATAAAACGCTAATCCCATGCAATCTGTACGGACGACACGACAAATTTGAACCTCAGCATTCACACCTTATCCCCGCCATCATCCACAAGGTGCACGAGGCCAAGGTTAAGAATCTCCCAGAGGTTGAAATATGGGGCGACGGTATGGCGCGTCGCGAGTTTATGTATGCTGGCGACTTGTCCGATGCCGTGCTGCGTGCCGTAGAGGACTTCGATCAACTACCCAGCCTGATCAATGTTGGCTTGGGGCATGATCACAGCATCAACGACTATTACGCTGTGGCTGCGCAAGTAATTGGCTGGCAAGGCAATTTTGTGCACGACATCACCAAGCCCATTGGCACGAGACAAAAACTGGTTGAGATCAGCCGTCAGCGCGCCTGGGGATGGATGCCTGCCACGGCGTTGAGCACAGGTATTGAAAAAGCTTACCAATACTATTTAATGGAGCAAAACTTAATGGAGCAAAACGAATGAGTTGCAGATACCCCCTCGCCACGGCCACTTGGGATCAAGCTGAGTACGACGCGCTTCAAAGTGTCATCACCTCCGGCGTGTTCACCATGGGTCCAAAGGTGTTTGAATTTGAGCGGCAATTTGCCAGCTACCTAGGTGCGAAGCACTGCGTGATGGTCAACTCGGGCTCCTCGGCCAATTTGCTGATGGTGGCAGCTCTGTTTTATTCAAAGAACTCCGACCTGGCACTCAAGCCCGGCGACGAGGTCATCGTGCCTGCTGTGTCGTGGAGTACCACTTACACCCCACTGCACCAGTACGGTCTGAAGATTAAATTTGTTGATATTGATCTACAAACACTCAACTATGACCTGGACGCTCTTGAGCAAGCGGTATCTGACAAAACGCGTCTTATCATGGCCGTCAATCTGCTGGGCAATCCTAATGACTTTGATCGCATCAAGTCCATTATCGGCGCCCGAAAAATCACGTTAATTGAAGATAACTGCGAATCTTTAGGGGCAGAGTTTCAGGGAAAAAAAGCCGGTACGTTTGGTGTGATGGGCAGTTATAGCTCGTTTTTCTCGCACCATATTTCTACTATGGAGGGCGGGCTCATAAGCACGGATGACGATGAGCTTCACCACATTCTATTGTCGCTGCGTGCCCATGGCTGGACCCGGAACTTGCCCAAAGTGAACCATGTGTGCAGCGATAAAAGTGACGATATATTTAAGGAGTCCTTTCGCTTTGTGCTGCCAGGCTATAACGTGCGGCCACTCGAAATGTCGGGAGCCCTTGGTATCGAGCAGATCAAAAAGCTACCATCCCTGATCGCCGAACGTCGTAAAAATGCAGCCATATTCCAAGCTGTTATGCAGGATCATCCGAAGGTTTTGATACAGCAAGAAACCGGTCTAAGTAGCTGGTTTGGGTTCAGTCTGGTGATACGCCCTGGCGTTAGCATGACCCGCGACGAACTTCTGATAAAACTCAATGCCCTTGGCTTTGAGGTGCGCCCAATTGTTGCTGGTAACTTTGCAAAAAATGAAGTCGTCAAGTATTTCGATTCAGAAGTTTCAGGGGAGTTGATCAATGCAGATCACCTTGATAGGAATGGGTTATTCATCGGAAACCACCACTATTCCATTGCGGATGCGGTGAAGCAATTGTCAACAATATGAAAACCAATAAGCTGGTCAGTGGCAGCGGTGCGGGATTTCGATGCGCCGACCATCGTCACGGAGTGGAAGCTTACTGCAGTGCGAACTGGTCCGCGATGAGCGCTACGGTGATCTCTGGTGGAAGCAACCTTTATGAACCCATAGGGTTAAATAGTCGTGGAGTTGAATATCTCGGCATTAGCCTAGTTGCATTTAACATTAATCAATGGGCGGTTATCCAGTGAGTGCTTCTATACCCACCGACACTCTCTCAAATAATCTGGTGCGTCTCTGGCATCACCTCGGCCGACTCCGTCAACGCCAGTTTTTAATGCTATTAGGGCTGATGTTGCTCAGCGCGTTTGCAGAAGTCATCAGCCTGGGTGCCGTGCTACCCTTTCTGAGTATACTCGTTACACCCGAGCGTGTGTTCAATCATCCTATCGTCGCGAATATTGCGCTGGAATGGGGCATCACCTCAGCAGATCAATTGGTATTGCCCCTCACTGTCGCGTTTGCCGCGGCAGCCCTGTTAGCTGGCGCAACCCGCATCCTTTTATTGTGGGCTAGCACCCGGCTCACAGTCATCTGTGGTTCAGAACTCAGCATAGAAGTGTATCGCCGAACACTCCACCAGCCCTACCGGGTGCACGCGGGCCGCAACACCAGCGAGGTGATCAGCGGCATCATCAACAAGGTAAATAACGTGGTATTCGGGGTCATGTTGCCATTACTGACGGTGGTCAGTTCAGCGGTGCTCCTGGTGGCCATCATGCTAGCCCTAATAGCCATTGATCCTATAGTGGCCTCTGCTGCGGCTGTCGGTTTCGGTGTCAGTTACATGATGATCACCTTGACGTCCCGCCGACGGTTGTATAGCAACAGCCAGCGCATTGCCTACGAACAAACTCAAGTGGTCAAGGCGTTGCAAGAAGGCATGGGTGGCATTCGCGATGTGCTGCTGGACGGGACACAGCCACTTTACTGCGACATCTATTCCCAGGCCGACCACCCATTGCGTCGAGCGCAGGGCAACAACGTCTTTATTTCCGGAAGCCCACGCCCCGTCATGGAAGCGCTGGGGATTGTGCTGATAGCAGCCTTGGCTTATACCCTTAGCGGACAAGCCGGTGGTATCTCCACAGCCCTGCCAGTACTCGGTGCTCTGGCACTGGGCGCGCAACGTCTGTTGCCCGCCTTACAGCAGCTCTATGCCGCCTGGGCGAGTATTGCTGGCAATCACGCCTCACTGACCGATACTATCGAATTGCTCGATCAGCCCCTGCCGGCGGAGCAAACGCAACCCGCTCTCGCTCCGCTACTCATTCAAAGTAGCATCCGCTTTGACGCTGTGCGCTTCCGCTACGCCAGCGACGGTCCTTGGGTGCTCGATGGATTCAATCTGATAATTCCTAGAGGTTCCAGGGTTGGATTTGTCGGCAGCACAGGCAGCGGCAAAAGTACCGCGCTTGACTTGTTAATGGGATTGCTGAGTCCTACAGAGGGCGAAGTTCTAGTGGATGGCCAGCCCATTAGTGGCAATCGCGTCAGAGCTTGGCAGCAAATTATCGGCCATGTGCCACAGAGTATCTATCTGGCTGATACTACATTGGCCGAGAACATTGCCTTCGGTGTCCCGCCTGAGGCTATTGATCTGCAGCGGGTCCAGCATGCAGCACGTCATGCACAGATTGCCGATTTTATTGAAAGTAGTGCGGAAGGATACCAAGCTAATGTGGGAGAGCGTGGCATCCGTCTCTCAGGCGGACAGCGCCAACGCATAGGTATTGCGCGTGCGCTCTACAAACAGGCCAGCGTTCTGGTATTCGACGAAGCCACTAGCGCTCTCGACAACGCTACTGAACAGTCGGTGATGGATGCCATCGAAGGGTTTGATCGAGACCTCACTATCCTACTCATTGCCCACCGGCTTAGCACTGTACGGCGATGTGACATTATTGTGGAACTGGAACACGGACAAGTTGTGGCGCAAGGTACCTACGAACAGCTACTTGAACGTAGCCCGAGCTTCCGCAGAATGGCCACGAAGGTATGAAGAATAGCTTAGTTATCAACATATTATTGGGAAGTAAATAAAACTCACATGAATACTCAAAAAAATAATTTATCCATATTAATAACTGGAGCCGATGGCTTTATCGGCTCCCATCTTACAGAAGCTCTAGTTCGGCAAGGCCATAAAGTGCGGGCTTTTGTGCTTTATAACTCCTTTAACTCTTGGGGTTGGTTGGATCAATGTGCAGACGATGTTAAGGGTAAGTTTGAAGTGTTTGCCGGTGATATTCGCGATCCGCATGGGGTTAAGGAGGCAATGAAGGGATGTGATGTTGTGTTGCATTTGGCGGCTCTTATTGCGATTCCTTATTCTTACCATTCTCCCGATACTTATGTGGACACCAACATCAAAGGCACTCTTAATGTCTTGCAGGCGGCGCGTGACCTAGGCGTTAACAGGGTAATTCATACTTCCACCAGTGAGGTTTATGGCACAGCGTGTTTTGTGCCCATCACTGAACAGCATCCATTGCAAGGTCAGTCGCCTTACTCTGCTACCAAGATAGCGGCGGATCAGTTGGCCTATGCATTTTATGTGTCGTTTGGGTTGCCAGTAGTCATTGCAAGGCCATTTAACACCTATGGCCCACGTCAGTCTGCCCGTGCTGTTATACCTACCGTGATTACGCAAATTGCTAGTGGTAAGCGTCAAATTAAGCTTGGTGCGGTTTCGCCCACGCGTGATTTTAATTACGTGCAAGACACGGTGACAGGGTTTATTGCCGCGATGAACTCTGAGCAAGGCTTGGGCGAGGTGGTCAATTTTGGTAGTAACTTTGAGGTTTCAATTGGGGACACTGCGCAGTTGATTGCCGAGGCGATGAATGTTGAGATTGAAATAATTACCGACGAAGCACGCTTGCGCCCAGCCGATTCTGAAGTCGAGCGATTGTGGGCTGATAATGCAAAGGCTAAACAGCTGTTTGGCTGGCAGCCCTTGTATGGTGGCCGAGAAGGCTTTAAACGTGGCATTGCAGAAACTGCAGAATGGTTTGAAAAGTCCGGCAATCTCCGTACTTATAAAGCCGATGTATATAATATCTAATCCATGAATATCTCTCTGTCAGATCAAATTGTTAGCGCCATCCACTCGGTTGTTGGTGCAGGACCTGTTGGGTTGCACGAGCCGACTTTTGCTGGCAACGAGTGGCTTTATGTCAAAGAGTGTTTAGATACTACTTTTGTATCCTCCGTGGGCAAATTTGTAGCTCGCTTTGAGGGTGCTTTAGCGGCATACACTGGTGCAAAACATGCGGTGGCTGTTGTTAACGGTACGGCAGCGCTACACATTGCTTTGCTGCTTGCGGGGGTTAAAGCTAATGATGAAGTGCTTGTGCCTTCACTGACTTTTATTGCGACCGCTAATGCTGCCAGTTATTGTGGTGCCACGCCTCATTTTGTGGATAGTGAAGGCACCACGCTAGGCATAGCAACGGCCAAGTTGCGTGATTATTTACAAGCGCATACCGAGCAACATAGCGGTCAATGCGTTAATATTTCCACGGGGCAAGTCATTCGTGCGATGGTGCCTATGCATACATTTGGCCATCCGGTAGATATTGATGGGTTGCTTGCAGTGGCGCATGATTTTAAGATAATACTGGTTGAAGATGCCGCAGAGTCGCTGGGTAGCGCCTATCATGGCCATCACACAGGGACATTTGGTTTAATGGGCACGCTTAGTTTTAATGGCAATAAAACGATTACTACTGGTGGTGGCGGTGCTATCTTAACTAATGATGCCACTATTGCTCGGCGTGCCAAGCATATAACCACCACCGCGAAAATGCCGCACGCTTGGGAACTTGTCCATGATGAAGTTGGCTATAACTACCGCTTGCCTAACCTTAATGCTGCTCTAGGTTGCGCCCAGCTAGAACAATTACCAGACAAGTTAGTCGCTAAAAGAGCGCTATTTAAGCATTACCAAGCTGCCTTTGCGCCTATTGAAGGAGCGAAGCTGATAGCCGAACCCGAACAGTGCCATAGCAATTACTGGCTACAAACAATAATGCTTAATGCCGATCAAGCACATCAGCGTGATGCTATATTGCAGGCCACTAATCAAGCTGGATTGATGACGCGCCCAGTGTGGCGATTGCTACATCAGCTAACGCCATTTGCTAACTGCCCGCGTATGGATTTAGCCACGGCTGAGCAGTTGGCACAACGGTTGATTAATATTCCTAGTAGTTCTCATTTGCTGAGTAAAGTCGAATGAACAAGCCTAGTGTTATTTTGATTGGTGCTGGTGGTCATGCGCGTGCATGTATTGACGTTGTTGAGCATTTAGACACTTTTAAGATTGCTGGCTTGGTAGGAATCGAGGAAGAGCTGCAACATGAATGTATGGGATACTATGTAATAGCCACAGACAGTGATTTGCCTAAGTTAGCAAAGCAATATCAATATGCGCTTATTACTGTTGGGCAGATTGAGTCATCTCTTGTTCGTCAGCGGATTTATGAGCAGTCTTTAATTTTAGGTTTTAAGTTGCCAGCCATTATTTCGCCAACTGCACATGTATCACGCCATGCCGTGGTGGGGGATTCAACCATTATTATGCACGGCGCTATTGTTAATGCGGGTGCTAAGGTGGGTAATAACTGCATTATTAATACTAACGCGCTCATTGAACACGATGCGACGGTGGCAGATCACTGCCATATATCTACAGGCGCCATAGTGAATGGCACCGCTAATATAGGGCTTGGTAGCTTTGTTGGCAGTGGGAGTATTATTAAACAGGGCATTACATTGGGCAGTAATTGCGTGGTCGGCATGGGCATTGCTGTTAGGCATCACTATGCAGAAAACTCACGAATATTAACCAGCAATAAATTATGAAAAATCCTATTCTCATCATCGCAGAAGCAGGCGTAAACCATAATGGTGACCTTGCCCTAGCTAAGCAATTGATAGATGTAGCGGCTGATGCTGGTGCTGATTTGGTTAAGTTTCAAACTTTCAGCGCCGACCGATTAGTCACTCGGCAAGCTAAAAAAGCAGACTATCAAAGTGTAACCACCGAAAGTACTGAATCTCAGCACCAAATGCTAAGCCGTTTAGAACTAAGTGCAAACATGCACCATGAGCTTATTGCCTACAGTGCCATGCGTAACATTGGCTTTTTTTCTACGGGCTTTGATATTGAAAGTGTTGATTTTTTAATCAGTCTAGGCATCAATCACTTTAAAATACCATCTGGTGAAATAACCAACCTGCCGTACTTGCGCCATATTGGCCAATTTAGTAAATCCGTTATCATTTCAACTGGCATGGCAACGATGGGTGATATAGAGGCGGCTATTGATGCCCTAGAACAAGCTGGTACAGGCCGCTCACTTATTACAGTGTTGCATTGCACTACAGAGTATCCAACACCTATGGCAGAGGTTAATTTGCGCTCCATGCTGAGTATACAAGGGGCTTTTGGCGTTGCGGTAGGTTACTCTGACCATACTGCCGGCATAGAAATCGCCATTGCCGCAGCAGCATTGGGCGCAACTGTTATTGAAAAGCACTTTACAATAGATAAAAACTTGCCAGGCCCAGACCACAAAGCCAGCTTAGAACCCGGTGAACTTAAAGACATGGTATCGGCTATCCGCCATATAGAAATAGCACTGGGTGACGGCATTAAAGGCCTCACGCCAAGTGAGGCACGTAACAAATTTGTGGCAAGAAAATCGCTGGTGGCGAGAAAAGCGATTAAGGCTGATGAAGTATTTAGTACCGATAACATGACTGCCAAGCGCCCCGGTACCGGTATATCACCTATGCGGTGGGATGAGGTTATAGGACGCGCAGCGGTACGAGATTTTGCGGCAGATGAGTTGATTGAGCTATGAATCGAAAAATTTGTGTTATTACAGGCACTCGTGCCGAATATGGCTTGTTGCGCTGGGTGATGCAGGGTATTAAAGACGATGCCGATTTAAAGCTACAAGTTATAGCTACTGGTATGCACCTGTCACCTGAGTTTGGTCTTACCTATAAGGCTATAGAGGCGGATGGCTTTGACATTGACCGCAAGGTTGAAATACTCACCAGTTCTGATACGCCAGTAGGTATAGCTAAATCAATGGGCCTAGGCATGATTGGTTTTGCTGATGCCTTAAACGATCTGAACCCCGATTTAATTGTTATCTTGGGTGATAGATTTGAGATTTTTTCAGCAGTAGCAACCGCGCTGGTGGCTCGCATACCGGTGGCGCACTTGCACGGTGGTGAGACTACTGAGGGTGCTTTTGACGAAGCGTTTCGTCACTCAATTACTAAGATGTCACATTTCCATTTTGTGGCAGCAGATGAGTATAAGCAGCGAGTAATTCAACTAGGTGAACAACCGGAGCATGTGTTTTTAGTGGGTGGGCTGGGTGTTGATAACATTAAACGGCTACAGTTGCTTGACCCTAATGTATTAGAAGCTGATTTGGGTTTTAAGTTTGACAAAAAAAATCTACTCATCACTTTTCACCCAGTTACGCTAGAAACGTCCAGTGCAGTAACGCAAATGCAAGCGTTATTAGCAGCGTTGGCCAAATTAGAAGACATACAACTTATTTTCACCATGCCCAATGCCGATACTGATGGTAGAGCGTTGATTAAAATGGTGGAGAAATTTGCATCGCAACATTCTAACGCTCATGCTTTTACATCACTTGGTCAATTGCGTTACTTGTCATGCATAGCTCAAGTAGATGGTGTTGTGGGTAATTCATCTAGTGGATTACTCGAAGTGCCTAGCTTTAAAAAAGGTACGATTAACATTGGAGATCGTCAGTGCGGGCGGTTGCAAGCCGCCAGTGTTATTAACTGCGAACCAAATCAGAAAAGTATAGCCGATGGAATCAATATGCTGTATTCGCCTGAATTTCAGGTAAATTTAAGCCAAGTGCCTAATCCTTATGGCGAGGGTGGTGCTAGTGAAAAAATAGTGAGTACATTAAAAATTATTAATATTAAAAATATCGTTAAGAAAGTTTTTTATGATTTATCTAATCCTAATTTTGGTGGTAACAAGTGAATACTACTGAAGAAATATGGCTTCAAGCTATCCTCCCAGGAAGCTCAACTATTGGGCAAGCGATACGCAACCTTGATCAAGTCGGTATTAAGATCGTATTGGTGGTGGACAAAGGTAATAAGCTGATAGGTACCATTTCAGATGGCGACATACGCCGTGGTTTGCTTAAGGGCTTGGATCTTAATGACCCCATCGCTAGGCTTGTTAATCACAATGCGCTGGTGGCTCCGCCAGAGATGGCGCGCGACATGGTGATGCAGTTGATGGTGGCTAATAAAATCCAGCAGATTCCTGTGGTGGATGACCAGCAACAACTCGTAGGCTTGCATCTGTGGGATGAAATGTCCACATTACCTGCACGCGCTAATTTGATGGTGATTATGGCGGGTGGTAAGGGCACGCGCTTAATGCCACATACGCAAAACTGTCCTAAGCCAATGGTACTAGTGGCTGATAAGCCAATGCTAGAGCATATTATAGAGCGTGGCAAACTAGAAGGCTTCAATCACTTTGTGCTGGCTATTCATCACTTGGGTCACCTTATAGAAGCCCACTTTGGCAATGGCGAATGGCTAGGAGTAAAAATTGATTATTTGCGTGAGCAATCCCCACTAGGCACTGCTGGCGCATTGAGCTTGCTAAACCCTAGGCCAGACGCACCATTTGTAGTGACTAATGGCGATGTAATTACCGATATACGTTATGGCGAATTATTGGATTTTCATAATCGCTACCAAGCAAGCGCCACCATGGCGGTGCGCGTCCACGAATGGCAACATCCGTTTGGCGTAGTAAAAATGCAAGGCGTTGAAGTGGTTGGGTTTGAAGAAAAACCAGTAGCGCGCAGCCATATTAATGCGGGTGTCTATGCGCTATCACCAGAGGTTCTAAATGAATTAATAGCAGAGGCGACGTGTGATATGCCTATGTTATTTGAACGATTACAAGCAAAAGCTAAAAGGATTGTGGCATATCCAATGCATGAGCCATGGCTGGATGTGGGCAAGCCTGAAGATTTATTGCAGGCAAACGCAGATATTAACTAATTAGAGCCGAAAGTTATGATAATGAAGAAAAATTTTATGGATGATGGGTTGCTGAGTGTATGGGTTCAAACCTAATGGATTCTAAATTAACTGTAGCTATCGTTGATTACGAGATGGGAAACATTAAATCAATAGAGAATGCGATTAACCATATCGGCGACTTTAATATAAAAATAACAGCTGATGGTGATTCGATACTTCAGGCAGATATTATCATTTTACCCGGAGTTGGAGCTTTTCCTGATGCGATGCAAAAGCTTAAGGAGCGAAACCTTGTTGCTGTGCTAAACGAAGCGGTGATAATCAATAAGACGCCAACTTTAGGTATTTGCTTAGGAATGCAGCTGCTCTTTGATAGTTCAGAAGAGAAGGTGGTAACTGATGGTCTTGGCTGGATTCCAGGTAAAGTGGTCTATATGGAGCCTAAGGGCAATTTGCGAGTACCGCATATAGGATGGAATTCTCTAATTTTGAGTGAATATGATTCGCTATTTAGCTTCTTGGATCATGACAAAGATTTTTACTTCGTTCATAGCCTTTATGTTCAATGTGAGGATAGTCATGTGCTCGCCAGATTTCAATATGGAGACGCAATGGTTGCGTCTGTTAAAAAAGACAATATCGTTGGGATGCAATTTCATCCAGAGAAAAGCCAAAAAAATGGATTGACTGCACTGAGATCATTTTTTGACTGGGCGAAAACAACAAAGAGTACGCATCATGCTTAAAACCAGACTAATTCCTTGCATTATTACTAAGGGCGATCTAGTGGTGCAAAGTTTTGGTTTTAATCGTTATTTGCCTATTGGCGATGTCAGGACTGCTATAGAATTTTTTGTCAATTGGGACGTTGATGAAATAGTTGTCATGGATATAGATGCTTCCATTACAGGTCAGGAGCCTAATGTGGAGCTAGTCGAGTGGGCAGCCAAGGCTTGCTTTGTGCCGCTTGTAGTTGGCGGAGGCATCAAGACCATAGGGCATATTCAACGATTGCTTAAAGCTGGAGCTGACAAAGTATGCATAAATTCCATAGTGAGAGACGAAATATCTTTTGTTACTGAAGCATCAAATATGTTCGGTGATCAATGCATAACTGTTTCAGTTGATGTTGTGAAAGAGAATGGGGAATATAGCGTCTTTGATTATAGGGACTCCAAATCTTTTGGTTCAGATTTGTCTGAACATTTAAAAGAAATCGAACAAGCTGGGGCGGGTGAAATTTTACTTAATTCGGTAGATCGCGATGGTTCGCGCGAAGGTTATGATTTAGAGCTTCTAAAACGTGTTAGTTCCTTAGTCAAGATACCAGTGATAGCTTTGGGTGGCGTTGGCCGTTTTGAACATCTGGCAGATGCTGTTCTAGTTGGAGGTTGTCAGGCAGTCGCTGCCGCGAATATATTCCAACACCTGGAGCACAGTACGATAGCGGCTAAAGCTCAAATGCTAAGTTCAGGGTTACCTGTGCGATTAAGTTCAGAGGTAAAATATGAAAATTTTGCTTTAGATGTTCTAGGGCGTCCATTCTAAGGTGGTTCAATAATAAAGAAGGTGGTTCAGTAGTGAAGTTTTGTGATAGGTGTTTATATCCTGAAAATCATGCTTTAAATATTGTGTTCGATAGTAGTGGTGTCTGCAGCGGCTGTCGGGTTCACGAAGAAAAATATGTAATTAACTGGAGCGAGAAAGAGAAAGAGTTAAGTGATTTGTTATCTCAGTACAAAAGCCGGCCTGGGAGTTCATATGATTGCGTTATTCCGGTAATTGGCTCGGGAGATGACTTCTTTGTTGTTGATTTGGTGAAAAACAAGTTCGGTCTAAATCCTTTGCTCGTGACCTACAATACTCATTTCAGCACTAAAGTCGGCATCAGGAACTTGGCTCGCCTAATTAGTGAACTTGATTGCGACCATCTATACTCGACAATTGGTCCCGATACAATTAAGGAAATTACCAAAATCACTCTCAAAAAGTTTGGCGATATGTACTGGCATGTATTGGCTGGAAGTCAGACATTTCCTGTTCAGGTTGCAACAAAACTTGACATACCATTGATTATTTGGGGTGTGAATGGGTGGCTCGACCAAGTTGGAATGTTTAGTCATTTGGACCGTGTCGAGATGACAAAAAAAGTAAGAAAAGAGCATGCAATGCGAGGTTTTGATGCGGAGGCATTGATCGGCGAATCAAAAAACGTAACCAAGAAAGACCTTCAAGCGTTTACTTATCCTACAGACGTGCAGCTAGAAAAATCACGAGTTCGTGGACTTTATTTAGGCAATTATGTTTTTTGGGATTCGCAAAAACAAATTGAAAATGCCATCGAAAATTTTGGTTATGAAACCTGTGTTCAGGAACGTACTTACAATACCTATGAATCGATACATTGCTTTAATAATGCGAGCGTGCATGACTATGTCAAGTATCTCAAATTTGGTTATGGCAAGGTTTGTGATCATGTTGCCCGCGACATTCGCCTAAAGCGATTATCTAGGCAGCAAGGGTTGGCTCTTATCGGTCGATACCTTATGGTAAAACCAAAAGCTCTCGTTATTTTCTTAGATTGGCTTGGGATTTCTGAAAATGATTTCATTGAGCTAATCAACCCACATAGAGACCTTTCAGTTTGGGCGCTAAATACTGAAGGCAATTGGTTTTTGAAGGATAGCGTATTGGACCTTCAGCTATCTCTAGTTTCAGAAAATGAACTTGAGGTCCTGGATCCTCGAGAATATAAGTTAACAGAGCTACTTGAGGACGAGAGTTCTTCGAATGAATATATTTTGTTGGGTAGAACTTACATGGATCAACGGAATTTCAAGGCCAAGGAAGGATAATAGATGAAATTTTGCTCTAATTGTGTCATGCCTAATACCAAACCTGGCATTTGGCTAGATGATAGAGGCTTCTGCAATGCCTGCAGGTCAAAGGAAATAAAGAACAAAATAGATTGGGACGCCAGATATAAAGATCTAGAAGCCATCGTGGAGGAAATAAAAAAAGCTGAGCACCCGTTTTATGACTGCGTCGTTCCTGTTAGTGGAGGTAAAGACAGTTGGTATCAGGCGGCTATATTGGCGGAGCATTTTGGTTTAAAAGTCCTGTGCGTTACCCTCGGCGCTCATTTGCCGACCACAGAGGGGATCGAAAACCTAAATAATATGATTAAAGATCTAAATGTTGATCATATTAAAGTGACGATAAAACCAAGTGTCTTTCGTCAAATCCGGAGAAAATGTTTTGTTCGTCAGGGCGAACCCAACTGGGCAGAACACTGCGCTATGTTTTCAAGCGTGGTTAATACAGCGCTGATTTATGAGGTTCCACTGGTTGTTTGGGGTGAAGATATCGCCTTTGAGTTCGGGGGGCTGCAGCGGAGTGATAGTAGCCCTACAGCGATTGAAATTGATAAAAGCGACTTGACCAAGGAAAAAACAGTATTCGATTGGTTAGATGACGATGTTTCTGAGCGCGATATATTTTTCTATAAGTATCCAGATTATGAAAAGTTAAAGAGTGCTGGTGTAAAGAGCATTTATCTGGGGCACTTCTTGAAGTGGTACGGTCGTCAGAATTATGAATTTGTAAAGAAGCGAGGCTTTGTTGGTAGAAAGCTAGGCCCCTTACCTGGGAACTACCTAGATTATGACAATATTGATGAAAAACTATGCGAGATCAATATTTGGTTTAAGTACCTTAAGTTCGGATTCTGGCGGTCTACTGATCAGACTTGTTACGATATCTGGAATGATAAATTAGACCGAGAGGACGCGGTTACTATTGTTAAATCTTTGCAAGATCAAAAGCCTTTTAATGATCTTGAAGACTTCTTGCTTTTTCACATGCTCACTATGGACGAATTTAATGAGGTTGTGGAACGGTTTAGGAATAAAGACATTTGGAGTTATGAATCTGGTGAGTGGCAGCTAAATACACCGCTTACCTAGGGGAACTAACTTTTTATTTATTTATTTTAAGACATTCTATTTGTGCAATATTGATAGAAATTTATAAAAAAGATAAACAGCTCTTAGGCGAAGTAAAAGAGAAACATCGAATGGCTGATTGCTTCTATGGTGGGTTAGGAATGCTTACTCTTATTGGACAAAATAATATAGCGGACTGTTTATTGTATCGGGAAAAAACTGGTGAAGCAGCATTACAAGTTCTAAAGAGGTCGTATG
>Ga0114995_10001759_pt1 | contig 15173 bp, 10 predicted proteins | sample ArcticOcean_MG_C_11_FD_87038 | JGI IMG/M metagenome (GOLD analysis project Ga0114995, IMG submission 87038) | Marine microbial communities from western Arctic Ocean - ArcticOcean_MG_CB2_154 | ecosystem: Environmental > Aquatic > Marine > Oceanic | place: Arctic Ocean: Canada Basin | collected... | reverse complement strand
TAAAAACAGTGTCTTAGTTACCGCTAAAGATTAGTTGAATTCTTCTGTTGTCTTTTCCTTTTATAGGTTGAGAAGACCCCATGGAAGAAGACCTTAATTTATTGTTAGTCAAACCTTTAGATAACAGGAAAGCTTTCACTTCATCTGCTAGCTTTACTCCTAGATCATAGTCTTCTTTCGGGTTAGAGGTAGGCTCAGTATGACAAATAATATTAGCCCCTATGTTTCCGTTTTTCATTTGTTCAGCGATCTCGTTAAGCCTGAGTGAGACGTTCTCGGTAATAGCACTTAACTTAGGGTCTGAGCCATAGTTAATAACGAACATTTCTGTTGTTTCGGTATAACCTAAGTCTTCTGTATTTCCGTGTTTTAAAGAGATGCTGTAGGCATCTTCCCAAGCATCAGTAAAATCCATAGATACTTTTTCAGAGTCTATAAGTATTCTCGAGGGGTCTATTTCTTTAGACATTAGTTTCTTTAATTCTGAAGCTCTAGAAATTCCTAAATCTCTAGATCGGGTAGTATTCTTTTCGTTTTGGAAATACTGCCCTTTAATAACCATATACACCTCTTTATTTTCCAACCTTTTTTTCCATGAGTTTTTGAGTCTACTGAAATTACGGCCGTTAAACGCTTCTGAAGAATTCTTTTTGAACCCTATAGGAAAAGGAATTTGAATAACTTTCTCTTTACTTAAGTCTTGTCTTTCATCATTCTGAGAACAGCCGATTGATAAAAATAAGAGAGCAGAAATAAAAATAGGGACTAGTCTGAGCATTGGGTTTCGATTTAGTTCACAAAATTAATATTTAATCGAGTCGATTCATCATTTCTTAAGAAGTGTCTAGGCAGAAATAGGCGAGTTTTGTAAAAAAAAACATTCTTAATAAGAAGTAAGAGTTCCTTTTGATAAATTGGTGTCTTTATTTTCAGTTGATTTGAAACATACAGGGTCATCGCAAAAGGAATAGGTGTTCAATTTTAGTGTGTTTCGATTCAGAGAATAGGGATAGAAAGTATAGTTTTATAAATTGGTTTATTGGACCGCTAAACGAATAAAAAAAATGAAGATTATATCTTGGAATGTAAATGGAGTAAGGGCAATAGTGAAAAAAGATTTTTTTGAAAATCTAGAAAAGCTAAATGCAGATATTGTCTGTCTTCAAGAGACCAAAGCCCAGGAAGACCAAGTAATGGAGGCTCTTTTCGGGTGCGGGTATGATATAGCAGCGTATAGTGCTGAAAAGAAGGGGTACTCCAGTACAGCTATTTTAACCAAAGGGATGAATCCAATTTCTATTGTGAGGGGCTTAGGGAAACCAGAACATGATAATGAAGGGAGGGTAATTACAGCGGAATTTAATGATTTTTATGTCGTTACTGCCTATGTTCCCAATTCTAAGGCTGGGTTATTAAGGCTGCCTTATAGAAAAGAATGGGATGCAGATTTATTAGCGCATTGCAACGCATTACAAGAAAAAAAGCCAGTGATACTGAATGGCGACATGAATGTGTGCCATCAGGAGATAGATATAGCCCGGCCTAAGCCAAATTATAATAAGTCTCCAGGTTATACTCAGGTGGAGATAGACGGAATGACCAATTTTATTAAGGCAGGATTGAAAGATTCATTTAGAGAGTTATATCCTGATGAAGTCAAGTATTCTTGGTGGAGTTTCAGGGGTGGAGCTCGTGAAAAGAACATCGGCTGGAGATTAGATTATATGTTGGTTTCTGAATCTTTAATGCCTAAAGTGAAAGATTCATTCATACTAAATGATTTTCTAGGGTCAGACCATTGTCCGGTGGGAATAGAGCTGGGTTAAATGACTATAAGTGATTGTTAGTCATAACGTTGTTTAGTTATAAACATTGATAAAACTCTAAAAGAATACGTTTATCTTAGTAATGTAATTTACCTCTATATATGTACATCATTTTCGATACGGAGACTACTGGTCTTCCAAAAAACTGGAAGGCTCCAGTTACAGATTCAGAGAACTGGCCTAGGCTGGTTCAGCTAGCTTGGCAGCTACATTCTTATGATGGGAAATTACTAAGTACGGGTAATTATACTGTAAAACCAGATGGTTTCGATATTCCGTATAATGCAGCCAAAGTCCATGGGATTACTACGGAAAAAGCACAAGCCGAAGGGATAGCCTTGGCTGACGTACTTACTAAGTTCCATGTGGATTTCGATAAAGCTAACTATGCAGTAGGGCATAATGTAGAGTTCGATATAAATATAGTGGGAGGGGAGTATCATAGAGATCATAGAGATTTCGAACTTGTCACCTCAAAAAATCAGTTAGACACTAAGGAATTCGGAACTGAGTTTTGTCAAATTCCAGGAGGAAGAGGTGGGAAGTTTAAGTGGCCTACGCTTACTGAGTTGCATCAGAAATTATTTGGAGAATCGTTTGGTGACGCTCATGATGCGGCATACGATGTTCATGCTACGGCCAAGTGTTTCTTTGGATTAATAAGTCACAATGTAATCTCAAAAGAAAAAGGATACAGCACTGTAGTTTATGATGCGCCTAAACTGGACCAGTCTAATTTTGACAAGGCTAAAACTAAAGAAACTTCTGTAAAGCTTGAAGAATCGATAATAAAAACTCCAAAATCGGTTGTATCTGCTGAGTTAGCTGATGTGCCTTTCGTACATCTTCACTGTCATTCTCAGTTTTCTATTTTGCAGTCTACATCTACTGTTTATGACTTAGTAGGAGCGGCTAAGAAATTGGAAATGTCTGCCATAGCTATTACAGATCATGGAAACATGATGAATACATTCTCTTTCGTAAGAGAAGCGGAGAGTCAAGGGGTAAAAGCCATAGTAGGGTCTGAGTTTAATATCTGTGAAGACCATAGAAATAAGTCTGTTAAGGACAATGGATTTCAGGTGGTGGTGATAGCGAAGAATAAAAATGGGTATCAGAACCTTTGTAAACTTAGTTCTAAGTCATTCACCGATGGGAGTTATTATGTTCCTAGAATAGATAAAGCCTTATTACTTGAGTTTAAGGAAGATTTGATTATTCTTTCAGGAGGACTCTGGGGAGAAATTTCGGGTAAAATATTAAACGAAGGAGAGAAGCAGGCGGAAGAGGCTTTTGTTTGGTGGAAGAAAGAGTTTGGGGAGGATTTTTATGCCGAAATAATCAGGCACGGGGTAGAGGAGGAGAATGTCGTGAATGAGGTTATTTTGAAATTTTGTAAAAGACATGATGTAAAGCCTGTAGCTACAAATAATACATACTATACTTTTCAATCAGAAGCAGAGGCACATGATATTCTTTTATGTGTAAGAGATGCAGAAAATGTAAGTACACCTAAGAAATACCTAGGTAAGAGAGGTCGAGAGTTTAGATGGGGTTTCCCGAATGATCAGTTCTACGTAAAGTCTAGTGATGAGATGAAGCAGTTATTCGCTGATTTACCCCAAGCGATTAAGTCTACCCAAGAAATAGAGCAGAAGATAGAGTCTTTCGTGTTAGAGCGTTCTGTACTGCTCCCTGAGTATGATATTCCAGAAGAGTTTATTCATGCCGAGGATAAAAAAGACGGAGGAAAGAGGGGTGAAAATGCCTTTTTAAGACAACTTACTTATGAAGGAGCTAAGAAAAGATATGGTGAAATAACTGATGAAATTAGGGAAAGGTTAGATTTCGAATTGGAGACGATAGTGAAAACGGGATATCCAGGATATTTCTTGATCGTTCAGGATTTCTGCAGCGCAGCCAGAGAAATGGGAGTTTCAGTAGGGCCTGGAAGAGGTTCTGCCGCTGGTTCTGCCGTGGCGTATTGTACAGGAATTACTAATGTAGACCCTATAGCTTATGACCTGCTATTTGAGAGGTTTCTAAATCCAGAAAGGGTATCAATGCCTGATATCGACATCGATTTTGATGATGAAGGAAGAGGAAGGGTAATAGATTATGTAATAGATAAGTATGGAGCTAGTCAGGTAGCTCAGATTATTACCTATGGTACTATGGCTGCTAAGTCTTCTATTAGAGATACATCTAGAGTCTTAGAATTACCGCTTCAAGATGCGGATAGAATAGCCAAGCTTATTCCAGATATTAAGCTGAAAAAGCTTTTCGGCCTAGATGATAAGGAGCTAAAAAAGAAATTAAGAACAGAAGATTACGACAGAGCTAAGCAACTAATTCAGCTTTCTCAAACCAATGGAGCAGAAGCCAATGTTATTAATAAGGCACGCCAATTAGAGGGTACTGTGCGTAATACAGGGATTCATGCCTGTGGAGTTATTATTACACCAGACGATATTACGAATTATGTACCCGTAGCAACGGCTAAGGATTCGGATATGGTGTGCACTCAATATGATAATGCAGTAGCTGAAGATGCCGGACTGCTAAAAATGGATTTTTTAGGGTTAAAGACATTAACCCTTATAAAAGACTCAGTTAAACTCGTTAAAGAGAAGCATAATATCGACCTAGATCCAGATGCTTTTCCGCTGGATGATGAAAAAACATATGAGCTTTTCCAAAGAGGAGAGACTGTAGGTATTTTTCAGTATGAATCTCCTGGAATGCAGAAACACTTAAGGAGTCTTAAGCCTACTGTTTTTGCAGATTTAATAGCCATGAATGCCCTTTATAGACCAGGGCCTATGGAATATATTCCATCTTTCGTAGCTAGAAAACATGGAAGTGAAGAAATAAAATATGATTTAGATGCCTGTGAAGAGTACTTAAAAGAAACATACGGGATTACAGTCTATCAAGAGCAGGTGATGCTTTTATCACAAAAGCTAGCTGGTTTTACAAAAGGTGAGGCAGATACTTTGAGAAAGGCAATGGGTAAAAAGAAGTTAGATCTTTTAGCCAAAATGAAGCCTCAGTTCTTAGATCAAGGTGCTGAGAAAGGTCATGACAAGGTAGTCCTAGAGAAAATCTGGAAGGATTGGGAGGCATTCGCATCTTATGCATTTAATAAATCTCATTCTACTTGTTACGCATGGATAGCTTATCAAACAGCTTATCTGAAAGCACACTATCCAGCCGAATATATGGCGTCTGTCCTTTCTAATAACATGAGTGACATAAAGTCGGTTTCATTCTTTATGGAGGAGTGTAAGCGAATGAAAATAGAAGTTCTAGGTCCAGATGTAAACGAATCGGCATACAAATTCAGAGTAAATGATGAAGGAGCCGTTAGATTTGGTATGGGAGCTATTAAGGGTGTAGGAAGAAATGCCATAGAACATATAGTCAATGAACGAATAGAAAACGGAAGATATACGACCATTTTTAATTTCATAGAAAGAATGGAGTCCAAAGCAGTAAACAAGAAAAGCTTAGAAGGATTAGTATATGGAGGAGGTTTTGATGGTTTTGGATTAAAGAGAGCACAATATTTAGCTATAGACTCCAGAAATACACCCTTTTTAGATACGCTGGTTAAATATGGACACCATTTAAGAGAACAAGCCAACTCCAGTCAGGTTTCTATGTTTGGTGGCGATTCTGGAGGAGAAGATGTTCCAGAGCCTATGATTCCTCAATGCGAAGAATGGTCGCCATTGCAAAGGTTAACCCGAGAAAAAGAAGTCGTAGGAATTTTCATTAGTGGTCATCCGTTGGATGATTTCAAACTAGAGGTTAAACATTTTACTGACCCTCAGGGGTATTTAAAAATATTAGATCCTCATTCGTTTAATAATAGAGAGATAAAAATAGCAGGAATGCTTTCTGATGTTCAGCATAGAACTACAAAAACGGGGAAGCCAATGGGTGTTTTCAATATAGAAGGTTATTCTGAATCAGTTAGAGTGATGCTCTTTGGTGATGATTATCTAAATGTAAAGCCTGTAATGGAGGAAGGTTGGTTCGTTTTCTTAAGAGGAGCGATGGAGCCAAGAAGATTCGGAAATGACCCGAAAGAGCTGGAGTTGAAGGTTAAATCAATGGAACTATTAACAGAGTTAAGAGATAAAGTAGCGAAAGGTATTAACATTAAATTCTCTCTTAAGGCTCTAACAGAGAGTCTTGTAGATGAGTTGTCGTTTTTGGCAGAAACCGAGCCTGGTTCGTGCAGAGTAAATTTCTCGGTAAAGGGAGAGAAAGAGCTCCTCGACTTTTCTAGTAAGACTAAGAGCATTAGGCTTTCTGATGAGGTTATTACTAAGCTAGAACGAATTCCAGAATTAGAGTTCGATCTAATATCTTAACGAGCGTAAGTTGTCAATAAGTCATGGAATGAAAAATGGCAGGAGTTTTGACCTATCAGAAATAATAAATAAATTTGAATAAAAATTAAATATATATAAAGATGGCTGTAGAATTCACAGACGCAAACTTCGAAGAATTAGCATTAAAGTCAGATAAGCCAGTATTGGTTGATTTTTGGGCTGAGTGGTGTGGACCATGTAGAATGGTTGGACCTATTGTAGAAGAGTTAGCAAATGACTATGACGGTAAAGCTGTAATAGGAAAAGTAAATGTTGACCATAATAAAGAAATCGCGGCTAAATTCGGGATTAGAAACATACCTACCATTATCTTCCTTAAAAATGGAGAGTTGGTAGATAAGTCAGTGGGAGCTGTACCTAAAAATGTGCTAGCAGAAAAAATAGAGAACCTGTTATAAGAGGGATTCTTTTTAACAAAAAAAGCCCTGAGTTTTCACTCAGGGCTTTTTTGTTTAGCTTTAAATAATTTTTAATCTAAAGTGTTTTAAAGATTACTTCTTTAATGCATCTCTAATTTCTATTAGAAGAGCATTATCAGAGGGCCCTGCTGGTGGAGCAGCAACTTCTTTTTTCTTTGTTTTAGTATAAGCCTTAGACATCACGAATAACACGAGGCCAACGATAATTAAGTTGATTATAGTGTTAATCCAAGCGCCATATCTGATCGCGTTTCCAGAAGATGTTATTTCACCAGCAGCATCTTTTATTTCAGGACTAAGCATGTATTTTAGTTCAGCAAAATCCATTCCCCCAGCGAATTGGCCAATGATTGGCATCATTATATCACTTACAAATCCTTTGACTACAAGCCCTACGGCTCCTGCCAAGATTACAGCAATAGCGAACTCAATGACATTCCCAGTCAAAATAAATTTTTTAAATTCCTTAAGCATAATAAGTTGTTTTTTAATTAAAGTTTCTGTCTGCAAATAAGACGAAAAACAAAAAGGGAAGTCATATGACTTCCCTTTTTTATTAACTCAGCTTAATTTAAAAGCCTAACCTTCTTTTACCTCTTCGAAATCTACATCTGTAACTTCCTCTTCAGTAGCTGCATCGCCTTGTTCTGCTCCGGCATCACCTTGAGCTTCTCCTTGTGCGTACATTTCTTGACTAGCTGCTTGAAAAACTGTCTCTAGATGAGCTAGTGTAGTGTTGATAGCATCTATGTCTTGATTTTTATGTGCTTCTTTAAGAGCAGTTAAAGCATCATCTATAGGCTGCTTTTTATCAGCAGGAATCTTATCACCGAATTCAGTAAGTTGTTTTTCTGTTTGGAAAATCATACTGTCAGCTTTATTGATAGTTTCTACTCTTTCTCTAACAGCCTTATCCGATTCTTCGTTAGCAGCAGCTTCCTGCTTCATAGTCTCTATTTCGTCAGCACTTAATCCTGAAGAAGCTTCTATCTTAACATTCTGCTCTTTACCAGTAGCGTTATCCTTAGCTCCTACGTTAATGATTCCGTTAGCATCTATATCGAAAGAAACTTCTATTTGAGGAATTCCTCTAGGCGCTGGTGGAATATCAGAAAGGTGGAATCTTCCAATAGTCTTATTGTCAGTAGCCATTGCTCTTTCTCCCTGAAGTACATGAATTTCTACAGAAGGCTGGTTGTCAGCAGCAGTAGAGAATGTCTGAGACTTCTTAGTTGGGATAGTCGTGTTAGCATCTATTAATTTAGTGAATATACCACCCATAGTTTCTATACCTAATGACAATGGAGTAACGTCTAATAAAAGAACATCCTTAACATCACCGCTTAAGACACCGCCTTGGATAGCAGCACCTAAAGCTACTACTTCATCTGGATTTACACCTTTAGAAGGCTCTTTACCGAAGAAGGCTTTCACAGCATCTACTACAGCAGGTATTCTAGTAGAACCACCTACTAAAATAACTTCATCTATTTCGCTTTTAGATAATCCAGCAGCTTTAAGAGCTGTTGCACAAGGACTGATAGAGCGCTTGATTAAAGAATCAGTCATTTGCTCAAATTTAGCTTTAGTAAGGGATCTTACTAAATGCTTAGGAATACCGTCTACTGGCATGATATATGGCAAGTTGATTTCTGTAGTTCCTGTAGAAGAAAGCTCAATTTTCGCTTTTTCGGCACCTTCTTTTAATCTCTGAAGTGCCATAGGATCTTTAGTTAAATCTAAACCTCCATTTTCATCTTTAAACTCCTGTACTAAGTAATCTATAATTACTTGATCGAAATCATCACCACCTAAGTGAGTATCTCCATCTGTAGATAATACTTCGAATACTCCATCACCTAATTCTAGGATAGAAACATCATGAGTACCACCACCTAAATCAAATACTACTATTTTCTGGTCAGTAGATTTTTTATCTAATCCATAAGCTAATGCAGCTGCAGTAGGCTCATTTATGATTCTTTTTACTTCTAAACCTGCTATTTCACCAGCTTCTTTAGTTGCTTGTCTTTGCGCATCATTAAAGTAAGCAGGAACTGTAATAACAGCTTCAGTAACATCTTGTCCTAAGTAATCTTCTGCCGTTTTCTTCATTTTCTGAAGAACCATAGCTGAAATTTCTTGTGGAGTATATTTTCTGTCGTCTATTAAAACTCTAGGAGTATTGTTATCTCCTTTTACCACTTTATATGGCACTCTAGAAATTTCTTTTTTAACATCGTCAAAAGAACTTCCCATAAATCTCTTAATCGAGTATATAGTTTTAGTTGGATTCGTAATAGCTTGTCTTTTAGCTGGATCACCCACTTTTCTTTCGCCACCCTCTATGAACCCTACTATTGAAGGAGTTGTTCTTTTTCCTTCACTGTTTGGAATTACTACAGGCTCGTTACCTTCCATTACGGCTACACACGAGTTAGTAGTTCCTAAATCTATACCAATGATTTTACCCATTTCTATTTTTTTTAATTTTTTAAATCTGAAATGTCTAAGTCAATCTCTGTGCCATAAGGATTATAAGAAATTCTGTCAGTAAGTTAGGTGACAAGCGTTGCAAGGCAGGATTCCTTTCATGACATTTTGACCATAATTGTTGATTTACTTACCTAACTAGGGTGACATGTCCTATTAAGACTTCTTCTAAAGAGCTGAATAGCTGTTTTACTGCTAGCTTATAATGGTACCCGCCAGCTTCGGCATAATGATTTCCCCCTTTGTGGTTTCCATTCCACCCTTGGTTGACATCTTTCGTGGTAAACATGACTTCCCCCCACCTATTAAATACGGCAAAAGAATACTGGCTGGAATCCACACCTTTTAGAGAAGGTCTAAAGACTTCGTTTAAATTGTCGTTATTTGGAGTGAAGCTGTTAGGGATGTAAACTTGAAGTGGAATTAAAAACTCCACGATTTCAGAGTCTGAATCTACGCAGCCATATTCGTCTTCTATTATAAGCTCTATTAGTATAGGACCTCCACTAGGAGCTTCAAGTGGAATTTCGAGGATAGAAGAATCATTGAACGGATAAAAAGTTCCCTCAACATAAATAGTACTATTAATATAATTTCCTGTAGAAATATCTTCCGCTGTAAGAATAGGGTTGTCTAAAGTTAGCGGGGCACCTGACGTGGACAGAATGGCGTTAAGGTTACTCAGGGTTCCTAATTCTCGGGTATAGACTAATTGACAATTGTCCTCACTGGTAAGAATGAGCTGATAGGAGCCAGCACATAAATTTTCAAATATGCTATCACCAGTTAGCACGGCCTGAGGACTAGAAATACTAGAAGTATTGGAAGAGCTGACAGATATACTGCCATTACATGATTCAGAGCACGTTTCATTTATTACCGATGCAGACAATAATACAGGGCTTTCTAATTCCTCCACTGTAAAGTCACCATTAATAGAACACTCATTAAAATCACTCACATTGAAATTGTGGATTCCTGCACATATTCCTGTAAGGTTTAAGTTTGGTTCAGTTAGGTTGTCTAGCGTATAAGAGTAGGGCAGCACTCCTCCATTAATTTCTATATTAACATCTGCATCACACGAACTTCCGCAAATAGGATCTCCTAAGGAGACGGTTGAGTTTAAGAGGGAGAAGCTAATATCTATTTCATCCGATACTTCGCATCCGTCAGTATTAGTAGCGGTAAATTCTAAAGTATAAGTGCCAGAAGAAGTAGCGGTAACTGTAGGATTTAAAATGGTTTCATTTGAGAAAAGAAGAGTAGGGCCAGCTGTCCATTGAAGGTCTGCTATACCTGAAGAAGATGCACTTAAACCGAATGTTAAATCACATGAAAAGTCATCTTCTCCAGCAGAGATTTCTATTAGAGAAATTTCAGTTAAAGAAATGGTTTGCTCTGCAGTGCAGCCTAAGTCATCTGTCAGGTTTATAGTGTAGTCATCAGCAGTTAAGTTGGTTAAATCAGTTCCTGCTTGAACTACGCCATTTAGAGAAAATTCTATAGGTTCTTGCGCGTTTTCAATATCAATAATAGAAATAGACCCGGTTTGTTCCCCACATGAAGGGTTTTCAGTGTTGATGTCAAAAACTAGGTTGCCAGCATGAATAAAATCAAAAGTTAGGTTTTCAATGACATTACCACATGCATCATTTAGTAATCCCTCTCCTTGGCTGATTTCTAATGTTAAATTAGAGTCCACAGTAAACTCTACGTCATCATCGAAAACTAAGGTGAACTCTGAAACTGAATTTACTAAAGGATCACATTCAGAAATTACATTAACGGGAGAATATGAAGTTCCAATATCCAATATATTGAAATCATTAGCTTCGAGGTTATCACAGTTAATACTTTCAGACATTGTTACTGTTACATTTCCAGTACAGTTAGTTTCTACCTCATTTATTTCGGGAGGTTCATTATCAAAAATAGAGGCTGTAGATTCTATGAAGTTTAATGTGTAACCTTCAGAGTTCCCTGACCAGTCTTGTATGTATAGTAAATAAGTTTCTCCTTCAATGACTGAAACGTCCTGATTAAAAGCTGGGCCGTTAAGGTTTCCTGGGCCGTTTGAGTTCCCTGTTCCTCCGCTGACAGAGCTAATTCCTGTAGGGCCATTAAAAAATGGATCACCATAAGAATTACAACTAACTATAAATGAATCATCATTAGAAATATCATCACATGAGCCTGTAGAAAAATCAAATAGAACCCAGTCATAATCTGAATCTATTCCATTAGGACTTAGTGTGAAACTTAGCATCCCTGTTGATTCAACAGTGAATACATACCAAACAGAATTTGCGTCAATAGTAAGGCAAGATGAAAAACTAGCAGGAAGTTCATTGTCAATGTCTCCTGTTCCTGTGTAGCCATCAGTTTGGTTATAGAATCCCTCACAAACAGGAATAGCACCAACACAGTCCTGTGCATTTTGAGAGTTCCCTTTATTTCCTGTGATTAGAAATAACATCAATGGAATTAAGTAAATTAGAACTTTTTCGGTCATTGCACTTGTCTTATGGCTTGTTATACCAGCTGTTGGATTAGAGAATACAAATTACTCGAATCAACGGAACTCTTAACTAAGACTATAGATAGTTTATAAACGTTGCAGACCTTGCCAAAATACAAGAGAGGTTAGAACTAAACTGCTCTAAGTTTGAAAAAACATTCGAGTTTATGGATAATCCCATCTTTCACTTATATCTGTTGGGTCAGTTTTTATAGTTAATTGTTCTGGCCTAAATGGGTTAACTTTTTTGCTCTAAAGGAAAAGAGCTCAAGCCTATCATGATCATTGGACATCACTATTAATCCAGGGTAAACATATTTCGGCATAGCTTAATGTCATAGATGAAAGAACTACTAAGTTTGTAGGACGTTTCTCAGAGCGTACAACTTCTATTTAATAGAACTCCATATGATATTTGAAGACCAAACTGGGCATAAAATAGATTTCTTAAAAACTCCCCAAAGAGTCATTTCTTTGGTGCCTTCTCAATCTGAGTTTTTAAGTGATGCGGGGCTGGATAATCGATTATTAGGTGTTACAAAATTCTGTGTACATCCTAAAACTTTAATAGAAGAAAAGACCATAATAGGCGGGACTAAAAAAGTTCAGATTAAGAAAATAATGAACCTTTCTCCAGACTTAGTAATCGCTAATAAGGAAGAAAACACGCTAGAAGATATTTTAGAAATAAGAAAATTCTGCCCTGTTTGGACTAGTGATATAAAGAATGAAATAGACGCATTCGAGATGATGGATGATTTATCTGAAATACTTGGATTGAATTTCGATACGTCACAGCTAAAAGCTCAATTTGCAACGCTGAAAAGTTCAAAAAAAAGCGCGAATAAAGTACTTTACTTAATATGGAAAAAGCCTTATATGTCTATAGGCGGAGATACTTTTATTAGTAGAATGCTAAGCGTTTTGGGGTTTGAGAATGTCTGTAAAGATTTATCTAGGTATCCAGTTTTAAGTGATGAGAGTTTAATGGCGTTAAGGCCTTCTCAAGTTTTTCTGTCTTCCGAGCCATTTCCATTCAAGGACGAGCATATTCGGGAGTTGGAAGGTGTTTTTCCTGAGGCTCGAATACGACTGGTAGATGGAGAAATGTTTTCGTGGTATGGAACTAGAATGAAACATGGCTTGGAGTATTTTAGGAAGGAGTTCTAGAGTAATAAAACTTATCCATAATTCATTAGACTTTGACTCTATTAGTTGTTTTTTGTCTAGTCTGTTTTGAGCTATTTCTCTTGAACCTGTTCAAATTCTTCCAAACTTTTAAGAATACATTTTGATTTATGTCATTAGGATCTTCATGAGAAAACACCAATTTTCTGATTAACCAGTAAATCCTTTCTTTATTCTCAGAAAGTAAATCTGAAAATAATTCAGTTTTAACAGGTGTTTCTATCGAGTTAATATTCCTATTTTTTGAACTGGACAAATACCTCCTTTTGTATTAGACAAGTTAATTCAAAATTCTTGGTGTTATGGCATTCTGCTGAAAGCCTATGTCAGTCCTTTAGAAGTGCCACAGAACCTGTCCTGACTTTCAAAAACCCTTGGTACTCTTCGGTGTATTTCAGCACGTAAGAGTAAACGGCAGAAGGGAAGATGTCGCCATATCTATTTCTACCACTCCATTTTTTGTTGGGGTCTGTTGTGTTAAAAATTTGTTGACCCCATCTGTCAAAAATAGTTAGCTCATAGTCATAAGGAGGGCATTCAAATACGATAGAATACTCTTCGTTGAAACCATCACCGTTAGGAGTAAATGCATTAGCTATATGAACTGGACAGTCGCAGAATATGCGGTCTACATAAATAGTGTCATGAGCCACGAAACAGCTGTCGTCATCTGTGATTTTTACAAAGTGCCATCCAGGGTTTGGGACATCATAAATATCATCTGCTCCTCCATCACTCCATTCGAAAGAACCTTCTATGCCTGACAAATCTAGGACCATTGGCCTTCCTTCACAGAATTCAATAGAATCGGGTAAAAAATCTCCAGGAGAATAGCTGAATTCTACAAATACGGCATCTGATGCGCTACCGCAAATGTTAGTAATATCTACGTTGTATTCACCTGTTTCGATTATCACTATTCCTGGCCCAGCTCCCCCTGTGTTCCATGAGTATATGGAAGTAGAACCTCCGCTAGCCACATAATAATCAACTGTGCCGTTGCATACTGCAGTGTCGGGCCCCAAATCAACTTCAGGTGGACTTAAATAGGAAAGCTCTAATTGATCTGTAATGGTAAAACAGTTGTCAATTACCTGCACGCTATACACTCCAGCTGTATCGATTAATAAGGTTTCCCCTGTGGATCCGTCACTCCATAAATAGGAGGCATTCCACCCCGGAGCTTCTAATAAGAGCGATTCTCCGAGGCATATTATGGTATCTGTTGTAACATTCAATGCAGGCTCAGAATAAACGACTACCTCCACCTCATCCGAGGCTGCACCACAACTATTAGAAGCCTCACCAGTTAACGTAGTTTCGAAGCCAATTGTAAGAGTAGGTCCAACAGAACCAGTACTCCAGGTATAGCTTGAAGATGGATTCGTTATGTCAAAATCAAAACTTTCTCCTTGACAGAGTTCTATATCTGCCCCAAGGTCTACTGTAGGTTTGGTTAATCCATTTTGACAAAAATTAGCTATAAATCCTGTGCCAGATTGTGGGCTAAGAAAAATCCAATTATGACCACCGGCATCAGCGGGAATATTGAAGCCAATTGTCAAATCTTGCCAGTTAGTTCCGAGGACATTTTGGTTTCCTACAAAGGTGGCTTGAATGCCATCTTCATTGGCAAATTGTCCTGAATTGCTAGTGTAAACACCAAAGTTGAGTTCTCCACCTGTATTTAAGACACGTACTTGAAGGTTGAAATTGGCTCCTGCGGTTAAGCCATTAGTTAATCTAAACCCTGCAGCTTCTGAAGTTGGAACTCTTATAACCCGGGGGTTGTCACAATCATATGGAGAGGCTACTCCAAGTGCTACTCCGCTCCAGGCAGAACCATTGTAAAACCCTACATCACATCCTCCTGAGTTAGTTATGTCAGCACTGTTGTCGAAATTTTCACCTGACCCTATACTGTAAAAACACCTTTCCACCACATTCTGCGAGTCCGCGTTAAAAGAGAGCAGAAGCAATAGAGTTGTGAGTTGGTATTTAAAGGTGTTAAACAATAAAATATACTTTGGTGTATTCTAAAAACTTTGAGACCTAAAGTCCTTGTCTGAAGAGTTTAAACTATTTTTATATGTTACAGTTCTGAAGGAGAAACCCCTATTTCTTTTTTAGTAGGGAGCTTAGGTGCAGGGATTTTACCGCTGCGAATCAAGAGCAATAAAATAACACCGAATAATACAAAACAGAGCGCTATTATCTCTGCTTGAGTTATAGTCATAAAACCTAAGTCGAAAAAATCATTAACTCTAATTTTTTCAATAAAAAATCGCTCTATTCCATTGAAAATAAAATACATAGCTATTAT
>Ga0114995_10001754_pt1 | contig 15199 bp, 19 predicted proteins | sample ArcticOcean_MG_C_11_FD_87038 | JGI IMG/M metagenome (GOLD analysis project Ga0114995, IMG submission 87038) | Marine microbial communities from western Arctic Ocean - ArcticOcean_MG_CB2_154 | ecosystem: Environmental > Aquatic > Marine > Oceanic | place: Arctic Ocean: Canada Basin | collected... | reverse complement strand
CCCCGGAGCTATGGGTTCTAAGGCCGGTTCTACTGAGCAGTGGTCTGATGCCACCCTTAACCGTGATGTTTTCGGTGCCGAGATGAGTGGTCAGGGTGTCGATGAAGGTTCCTTCGTCTCTGATGCTGGTACATTCGTTCTTTCTGAGACTGCTCTTGACATGCATTGTTGGGGTGAGAACCCTGTTGTAACTGCCAAGTTACAACTTAACGGTCAAGATCGTTTCTCTGAGCGTGAGGGTTCCTACTTCGATGTTGTCCAACCTTTCCAACACCATACCCGTAGTCCCGATACTGGTATCAACAGTTATTCCTTTGCTCTTCGCCCCGAGGAACACCAACCCTCTGGAAGTTGTAATTTCTCCCGTATTGACAATGCTACCCTTCAGCTTGTTCTTTCCAGCGCCACTGTTGGAGGTACTGCCACTGCTAAGGTCCGTGTCTATGCCACAAGTTACAACGTTCTTCGTGTCATGAGTGGCATGGCTGGTGTTGCTTACAGTAATTAAGCGTAATAATATTTTAATCCTTTAATGTGTATGTAATAAAATACACATTAATTAGTTAATAATAAAATTATATAAATATAAATATTTCATTAACACATATACAATAATGTCGCTTCATTCAGTACAATCTACTAGTTTAAATACCCAGAATGATTTATTAATGAAATGTTTGATGGATTTTTATTCGGACAAAACGAGGTTAAATGAAATGATGAACATTATTAACGGTGAGTCGAACATTTCATTACGAATAGTCGATTGGTTTGTCACCAATTATGCAAAAAAATACTATACAATATACGAGTTACCTGTAAGTCGTAACGGAAAATTCATGTCCTCCAGATTCAAAGTATATAATGATTACAAATTGAAATTGAAAGCTTATTCCAAAAAACGATTTGATCCGTTTTGTCGATGGGAACGTATTACGATTCCTTATGATGGAAATAATTATATGGAAACCACCATTGGACAATTGAACTTTTTCAAATGGGCAATTGAAAGTAAGATTATTGAATATATTCAAGCAAATTACGACCATATCGAAAAAGATATGAACGAGCGAAATAGTATTTCCAAACGAAAGAAAGAAGATTTGGAAACTGCCGATATTGTGATTAACAACGACAATAGCAAAACACGAAAAAAACGCGAAGAATTATCCGTTTCTGCATGTAAATGTGTGAAAAAAGAAAATGTGAAAATTATTGTCACATTTAATTAATACATCGTTTGAATTTGTATGTCAAGAAATATAAATTTCATTACCATTTTGCTAATGAAATTTTCTGTAGTTTATAATATATTAGCGTATATTATAATGGTACATTGTATTCACTCTACCATCGACGAGACTCTCCTTGAAAGTTCCGGTCTTCACCGTTACGCATACAACAAACTTAAAGTTATTAGTGCTACTGTGATTTCTATGAATAATCCCGAAAAAACAAAAGATGTTACAACAACGATTCATAATTTAATTCAAAAAAACAGACATTCACATAGTCATAGTGATATTAATATTACTTTAACTATTGATACTGGAATAATGAATACATATACCGAGGGTGATATCGATGTTGGTTCTCAGAAAAAAATGGAATTGAAACTAGCGTATGATACTTGTGCTCCTACTCATGACCATTCTCACGGTCATCCTACCCACGGTCACGGTCACGGTCATCCTACCCACGGTCACGGTCACGGTCATCCTTGTAATTGTCATGACCATTCTCATATGCATCTTCCCGTCGGTCATCCTACCGTCGGTCATGGTCATCTTCATGACCATTCTACCCACGGTCACGGTCACGGTCGTCCTTGTCATGACCATTCTCACGGTCATCTTCATCCTCATGGTCATCTTCATCCTCATGACCATTCTCACATAGATGGTACATATTATTATACATCAAAAGATTTCAAAGGGCAAGATTACACTGTTACTGACAATATTACAACTGGTGAATTTATGGTACCATTACTTAATTCTAATAATAAGTCATGCGGATGGTTATCATGGCAAGATTTAGCATATCCTACCCTTGGAAAGAAATGGTCTGTTCAAGAAAATTTAACAATTTCTTTTGGTAATGAAAATAATGCTCATACTTTACATGGTGTAGCACTCAATATTGCAACCGGTGGATTCTATGATGAAGGAACACCTTATAAGTTTTATATTTCATGTAACATGGGACATGACGTTGTTGTAACTATTACCAATCTTGGAGATGGATTAAGAGAAGTGGTTGTCGAAAAACATGTCAAACTTTAAATTAACATATTCATAAATATTGCACTATAATAAATACAACTATACATTGTGTTATACAATAATTTTTAAATAATCCGTAATGTAACTTAATTATGGATTATTTACCACATTTTCATTCTATCTTTTTGTTCCAAATACATATTATCACTTTCTGTAATATCAAATACATCATAAAATGCATCAATATGTTGCACCAAATTCCCGCGGAAATCAGTAGGTGCATGAGGATCAACTGCCAACAACATGACACGACGATCTTTTTTAACATTTTGCTTCCAAACATTAGCCCATGATTTGAAAAATACACGTAATGATGCACGGACAGTGACATCATCCGCCTTATTTACCGACAAATGTTTCAACAATGCCTTCATTGACAAACTTAAACCACCAATATCTGCCAAGTTTTCACCCATGGTCAATTGCGAATTCATTTTGTGTTCCTTTCCCTCATCTTCGTCCTTATATACATATTTTTCAACAGAATTCACCATAATTTCCGTTTTCGTTTTGAATAATTCTCCATCGGCATCTGACCACCAATCATTCAAATTTCCGTTTCCATCAAATTTACGTCCTTTATCATCATATCCATGTGTAATTTCATGAGCAATAACCGCACCAATACCACCATAATTGCATGGGGTTATCACATCAAGATCTTTCACCATTGCCAATTCATCGTCAATATTAAAATCAATACTATCTACGTTATGTTGAAAGAAAGGAGGTTGCAATATGGCTGCAGGAAAAACAATCTCATTTTGAGTAGGCATAAAATAAGCATTCACTGTTTGAGGAGTCATTCTCCATTCTTCGCGGTCCAAGACAGAATTGATTTTTTCAAAGAAATTCACACGCAAACTCCATTTACGCGCCTTTTTGGAGATATCATATAACGAATCGCCCAAAGTAATATCAAAATCAGAATAATCCTTCCATTGATCGGGATAACCGATTTTACTTGTGAATGTAGATAGTTTATCGACGGCAGTCTTCTTTGTTTCGTCTGTTAACCAATCATTTGTTTTCAAAGACTCGTCCATAATATTCAAGACATTTTTCACCAATATATCCATCTTGGACTTGGATGTTTCAGTAAAATATTTTTCCACAAACAACTTTCCCATCATCTCGCCTGCATATGAATTCACAATGCCAATAGAACGTTTGTCTTCGGGTTTCTCCTTCTCTTGACCGCCTAATTTTCTAGAATAAAAATCGAAAAATTCATCATCCAATTCTTTTGTACAAAAACCGTGGAAACTCTTGATAATTTTGTATTGCATAAAAGATTTGTATTTTGCAAAATTGGTTTCATCAAATATCAATTTCATGCATCTACGAATACCATCTCCATCAAATACAGTGATTTGATGTTTATCAGGTGGATTTTCGCGATCGGTAAAATTCTTTTCATAATTGGTTTCCAATACTGTTTTAAAATTGAAATGATCACACAACAAAACAAAAAACTCCTCGAATTTGGTTTTCGTTGATTCATCAAACATATAATTGCGATCATTTTCTTCGTAATTTTCTTGTTTCTTGGACAAACTTTGTAATTCATTTACCTTTTTATAAACATCATCCAAATTAGTATTTGTATAATATTGGTCATATTCGCGTCCTTGATCGGGTTTCATAGTATAATCTGCAATTTTGGTTTCAAATTCCAAGACATGGTCTTCAAAATGTTCGTCTAATTTGATAGAAAAGGGTTCCAAAATGTGTTTGATGTTTGTTAAATGGGTCTTAAACATAACTAGTTTGTCAGAAAAATCAGGTGATTTATAATATTCTTGAGATGGTAAAGACAAACCTGAAATAGAAAAGTCCAAGACAACATTATTGACATTTTTCAGATCGCTTCCGCTATCAAAATCGAGAACATTGGAAATTCCATTAATTTGACCATAATGCAAATATTTGGCTAGATTTTGAATATAATTATCATTTGTAAAATGGTCATCCAATGTGTGTAACTCTTCTGCAATAGGATCACAATTGCTAGTTTGGTCATTCCAAGATTGAAAACGTTTTTCCGATGCCTTCCAAATGGCAAAAATTTTCTCTTGCTCTTCCGAAACACACTTGTTTTCCAAATTTTTGACAATATCGATTTGATTGATCAAACCTTCATCATACAATTTTGTAAACCCTCCCCAAGAAGAATAATCCAAAGGAATTTGATTCAAAGGATTTGAAAGCCATGCGTGATTTACATAGTGATAAAAATCATAACCGGGTGCAAGGTCAGTACTACTCATCTATTTATAACTATAACTAAGTTTTTTTAATATGTTTAATAATTTATATATGTATTCTTATTTAGAATTCACATATATTTTGTAACGAGAATTCAATGTTTTTTCTTATTTTTACTAATAGATATAGTAGTATTCGTAGTTAATGTATTTATATATGATGTTAAACCCCATATTAATTAATAGTTTAGAAAGAATTATTAATTTTTAACCGTCATATTATTATATAATAATATTTTTAATTTTATATAATGTATTTAAAAATAGATGAATTCAATAATTTACATGATATTCCCGATTATTATAATTTTCAAAAACCATATTTAATTCGCGGTGGGTGTAAATCAATGAAAATATTTAATATGGAAGACAAATTGCAATGTTTTTTACAATACATACAAGATACCGAACTAAACACCGAAATTTATAATACTACGACTGAACTTGAACAAACAATTACTTCAGGTGAGAAACAATGCCCATTTTCAGAAACATTTGAGCATAATATCCGTAATAAAAAACCTTACCATTCTATTGCAGATATAAATTTGAAAGAACCGATATATAATTTTAGTTCTAAATTTCTATCCTATTTTCACGTAGATATGGATAACACACGCGAGAATGAAGAGTTATTAATGTTTTTTGGAAATGATACTCGAAGCGGCAGTCATATTCATGGAAACGGTGATTATGTATTTAATCAAATATACGGTTCAAAAATCGTATATATGTTTGATTATAACGACAATTCATTACCATGTTGTGGCATTTTTAGTGATCGATTCAATTTTTTAAAGGACAATTTATTATCAATTGACCATTCAAACTTAAAAATTTATAAAGTCGAAATGAATGAAGGAGATTCATTAACGATTCCACCATGGTGGTGGCATGCAGTCATAGGAAAAGATCTAACTTTAACTCTCACCAAAACATATAGACGAAGCAATTATTGGTACATACTAACCAAACCGTATCTTTTGCTTTTATTAATTGTACAACTTACAATGGAAATAATCTATGTAATTATTCATTATTTGATTCAATATTTCGAGTGATTCAATCAATCGTATTCGACCGATTGAGGTAACATTAGTCAATTCTACAGAGTTTATCCAAGTAAATGATTATTTCTGTATATTTTCATATCATTCATAATAATATAATGGAAACTCTTGGATATTTTTTTTCATCATTGTTAAATATGATTGGTTTTACATCAGAACCATCCACCGATACACTAAAAACGTCAGACAATGAGGAAAATAAAGAAGAAACAAACAAAGAGGAAACAAATAAAAAGGATGAATCCAAGGAAACATTCGTTTTTATTGATATTTTTGATGATAAAGTAGATGATAATATAGACAAGAATGCTCATGATATTTTTACAACAAGTTTTTAAGAATGATTCCACGTTTCATCAACCAATCCGTATTTTTGACACTTTTCAGTATCCCACCAAAGGTCGTGTTTTAAAACTTCACCTAATTGCTTCTTAGGAATATCCGCATGTTCCTTGTAAATATCCATTATCTTCTCCATCAATATTTTATTATTTTGGAAATCGTCTTCAATTTCCGACATTTTCCCCCAAAATCCTGATGACAGTTGATGAATCAACATATATGCGTTTGGTCGCATATATCGTTTCTTACCGACAACACTCATAAGTGTTCCTGCAGATGCGGTTGCACCTTCAATAATCGTATAAACGGGAACTTTACACGATTGGATCACATCGATGGCAGTCAATGCATCAAACACAGATCCCCCAAACGAACTGATATGTAAATAAATCGGAATTTCCTCTAAATTTAGTTTTAGTGCTGTAATAATATTCTCCAATTCGCATTTGCGAATTAGTTCGATCATTTCAAATATATTGTCGCGATCCACTTCTGCGTGGAAATAAATATGATTGTTCTCGCGTGTAATTTTCTTCATAGACTCTTCTTCGTCGCCATCATCATCGTTCTCATTTCTGATGACAATACTTGTCTTAGAAGTATCACTACCACCACGGGTAGCGACATTTCTAGTTCTGCGCGATGTATTAGGAGTAAATCTAAACATGTTAAATAGGTTGCAATTGAAATGTATTACAAATACCTTTCAATTTTATACATTTATTTTGGAACAGGAAAAGGACGTTGATTATTCGGTATAATCAACTCTTTTGGCATAATTAAAGGAACTCTACGATCGATCATTGACAATTCTTGAATATTCCGTATTTCAGCCTTTACGGGTCCTTGTGGATCGACTAAATTTGTCGCACCAATACCAAACAAAAAGGATTCAATATCATTGGGGTTCTTGGCCAATTCTGTATTTGGCAACTGACCTGGATTGGTTCCAAAACCAGACATGTATGTAGAACTTGCAAAAGCATATTCCTTATTGGTTTTATAATCCATTTGTTGTTTAAACGCCTGTTGTTCGACTTGATAATTACCTGGTGTATTTTTATTAGAAGTAGATGCCATTTATATTAGATCTATATAAAAAGACCCGCGCAAAGAACTTACTAAAACAATTTTTTAGATAATTGAATAAAACAATCCTTTTCGTCACTAAATTCCAAAGGATTGCGATAATATTCAACAAAGCAGTTATGAAAAAGCAACATATAATCATAAGAATAAAGGACGGCTAAACCAATTTCTCTGTCTTGTGAAAGCATTTTTCCGGCAGCACTATCGTATAATTTCTGAAAAAACAAATTCTCTTTTGTTTGGTCATAAACGAAATCCATAGCCTTTGATGCAGAATTAGTGTCATAATCATTTTCATCATTGGTTATTTCATCGATTTCTTCACAATGAGAAACCACCTTTTGCATCGAAAATAATTGACGCATAATTTCGCGATATTCAAAATCATTTTTGTAAGGCATAATGGATAAATCGAAATTATAATAATGACTCATTGAACAATATAAATAACAACTATTTATATTGTTTGATTTTCCTAAAGTTTAAAAAGGCGGGCTAGAAAAGATTTCTTGACAGTCTTTCTGTGTGTTTTTCTAACCTTCTTTCCCTTACCCCTTCCCTTTGTCTTTCTCTTGGACTTTGTTTTTCTACCGCCCATTGGCAAAACGCTGCCTCCTCCTCTTTTGCCGCAACTTTTACCTCCGGAATATTTACTACCACTACAACTTGTCATTATATACTAAAGGGAGATTAAAATTAAACGCTGCCATTATTGGGGCGACCCTTCTTGGACAATTCACCATCACCAGGGGCGCGTGTGTCAGAACCACCACGAACCCACCCGTTCATAGCACTTTCTTCAACAGTATATTTTGCATCGGTTGTACGGTTTTCCATATCATCATTAGTAGGATATAATGAGTATCCCATAAAACTTTGTGACATTACAGTAGATGTACTTTTCTTTTCAGTAATGGGCTCACCTTCTAACAATTGAAGTTCTAAAGTAGGGTCAGCAGATCCTCTTCCTAAATAAGGAACGGTCAAAAATTGGCGTTGCATTAAATTCAAACGTCCTAAATTTCTCTCATTCTCTGTTTCTAATAATAAATTGGATTCTCCTTCTACCTTTTCGCCACTAATACCAGCACCAGTTACACCGGTGGGAACAACTGCTGGTTGTTGTGTTGCAAATTCAATTTGACTATCTGTAGGATTTTGACTAAAATAGTTGGTGGTTGTATAATCTGAAAAGCGACCATTTTGTAAAGTTTGCTGTGTTTGGGTGGTGTTGTCGTTTTCGATGCGAGCCATATTGTAAAATGAATAATTACTGACAGTAGACATTGCTTTATATATTTGCAATATATTTTGTATTTTGAAATGCGTTATTAATTAATGTAAATTGTATCTTGGATTATTTCTTACAGAAGCAAAATTATTACCTTCCTTTGCAGAAATCATGTCACCATAACAGAATTCAGCAAAACCCTTTTGATCATTGGGAATAGTTGTATTGGCGGTGCTATAAAATTGTCTCATAGATTGTTCTAATTCTAAATTTTCGGTTACATCTTGGAACAACTTTTTATCAATATTTGGTTGATCAGGATTTAACATTTGAATCTGATTTTTGGTTTCGTCTAAAATAGTCTCCCTGTCCTTTTCTGTAAATGATGGAGGAGCCGGTTTTTTATGGGGATTATAATCATAGTCATTTATTAATACATTACTCAATGGGTTCATCGGAGTACTGGGTTGGTATTGATTTTCATTGGTATTGACTTGAACCAGAGGTCCTCTACGATTATAATTTTTAGTATAACGATCTTCATCCTGCATAAAACCTTCGCCTAGTAATTTCTGACTAGTAGCATAATGCAAAAGGAAAATACATATTATACTTATTGCCGAAACAATTAAAATACGTGGTTTTTGTGTAAATAAATAGGATACAATTGTTAAAATTAATACAATACGTGTCAATGCGTTTAATTTTTGATTAAATGTCATTCCTTCGGTGGGAAAAAACTCATTCCAATACTGTGTATTTAATAGTACATTTGGGTCTTCTGTCCAAAACATAACTCTAGGTGAATGATAATTATTTACTTGCACCGTTTTTTCGATTTTGCGTGGTCTTTCATGGCGTTGTTTCGGAGGTACATTCTCTTGTAAAACTGGAGGCATTTCAGGCATTTCGGGCATTTCGGGAATTTCAGGCATTTCAACATTTTTTTCTTTGATTGAACCTTCTAAATCATTATCTATTAATGGTGTTGGACTGAAATTTTGGGTCATTATATATATATTCTTTCTTATAAAAATATATATTTATTGTTCGCATTTTTAACATTATCATGCAGCTAATGTCCTTCCCCAACCAAATAATAACCACATAATGAATGTAATAATCAAGGTGACAATAAAAATAATCAATATATGCACTATCAATTTAGTGGCACTCTTATAATGAAAATCGTTTTCTAAAGTAGGCATGATATACTGATCGATATAATCATTGACAACAAACAATATTCCAAATGTAATAGCACTATAGAATGCATTGAAAACAAACGCATTTTCGATTTTTGTATGATTTATCTTATTGTATAATAATCCCATATACATTTAATGTTTATTTTTTTTCACACATTTGTCATCTATTTGAAATGTTTCGCATTTTTGTTTATCGGGAATGATTTGTAATACGCATTTTGATTTTTCACCATATACCGGAGTTGTACAACCGTCCTCCTTCTTACTTGTTTTCTCCTGTATTGTGCAACGCGAACGGAAATGTTCATAACGTTCTCTAACTTCACAATACGATAACCCCGATTTTTTACCTAACATCTTATTAATAATTTCATGCAATTTATAAACATATCTAGAAAAGGTGTTACGATTTTTCATATGTCTCCATGTAATTGGATGTTTTTTGAAATTTTTGCACAAATTTGTACGACATTTTCCGCATGGTAATGTATTTCGCAAATTCAATATATAATTTCGATAATTCCGTTTATCATCACATGTAGGTTGAAGAGGATAATTGAAACTTATAGTGTGAATATAGTGCCACGCACTTGGACCCCAAACACTGGTCAACATACCGTCATTTGATTCATAATCCTTTTTTTTATATATTCGCTTTGTTTTTCTTTTATTTGATTTTTTTACTTTATAGGTTTTAGCCATTGTTATAGTATTCTGATAAAATAATCCTTACTACTATTTTCTAAAGTGTTATAATTACAAAAACATTATATAATGATAAAATATAATGGCAAACGTTTTTCAACTTTTATATGCAGATTATGTGAAACCTTTGAACAAACTAATTGTTACATCGATACTCTTTCTCATTTTTATTATTGCTGGGTATTATGGATATCAATGGTACGCAAAATCAACTATCGAAAATTTGGAAGCAGAAGACATGGCAAATTCAAATCGACGAGTTAGTGAAGCGAAAATTAAATTCTTTTCGGCAGACTGGTGTCCTCATTGCAAAAAAGCAAAACCAGAATGGGAAAAATTTAAAGACGAATACAATGGTAAAACAGAAGGATATTATAAAATCAGTTGCGAATACATTGATTGTACAGATGGCGACAATCCCCAAATCCAAGAACATTCCGTAGATGGTTATCCAACCATCGTTATGATAAAAGATAACAAATCTGTCAATTATGATGCAAAAATCACAGAACCCAATTTAAAACAATTTGTAGATGACTTTTTGAAAAAATAAATTAAAATAAAAATCAGTTTTTTATTCTAGTTGGAATCATTATTTTCAGGATATAAAAATTCACTTGCTTTTTCTACTCCAATTGAAATTAATTTTTGTCGATACTCTTCCGAAGAAGCAAAACTTGATATAGATTCAAAAGTAATGGATTCCATATGTATATATATTTCATTCTCATAATTACAATTTGTATCGTCAATATCTACATTTATTCTTTTCATTATATTTTTTAGTAAATACATGACATATTCCAACAAATTGAACGATTTTATCATTTCTGAATCTGGTTTTTCATCTACAATAATTTTTCTTATTCCCAATATTTCACTTGGGTCGGCATTCATTGTATTTAAACATTCTAAAATTGGATAATTTAGGAAAATGCCACCATCAACAAAGGATTTATTTTCAAAAGTCAAGGGTTTAAATAATATAGGAAGACTGCACGATGTATAACATGCATCAATTAGGGACATATTTGGATATGTTTTATGTGAAATACACTCCAATTCAAAAGCATTGATTTCAACACTATAAATGTAAAATTCAATTCCCGTTTTTTCATAAAATTCTTTCATAGTTATATCCATTTCCATATCGACTCCAGAAAAAATAGGTTTTAGTGCATTAAATATGACTGATTGATCAAATACACCTCCATTGTCAATTACATCGAATATTTGACTAATATCGAATTTAAAAACAGTGTTCCATGGTCGCTTAATAATAAAATCATCTAACACATCCCAATCGTATTTACATAAAATCATGACTAATATAATAGTACCAATGGACGTCGCATGACATGATTTAATATTAGATAAGTCCCAAAACCTATTTTGGTTTAATTCGCGCAAAGCACCATATGCAGATAAACCATATGTACCTCCTCCAGATACTACCAAATGTTTAATAATTGATTTTTCTTCATCCATTAATTTAATATAAATGAAGTATTTATATTAATTTTTTTTCATCTGTCTTTATAAGAAGATGTCTTGTTTTTTATTTACTACCGATGACGAAACAAAGGGTAACATTAATATTGATGATCTATATGACAAGCAACAACAACGTGATGTAAGACAAATTACAATTTTTAACAAAATTTTAAATAGGATTCATAAACGCATTAAGGCCACAGGTAAAAGTAAAATGAAAGATCAATTCATATGGTTTACCATACCAGAATATATCTTTGGAGAACCCGTGTATAATAAAGCCGAATGTATCGCTTATATTATTGCCAAATTAGAAACCAATAAATTTCATATTCGTTATGTTCATCCAAATACATTGTATGTTTCATGGGCAAATTGGGTTCCATCTTATGTAAGAAATGAATATAAAAAACGAACAGGTGTTAGTGTCGATGAATTGGGTAGAATTGTGAATAGGAAAGAAAATGAAATGATCATGGATAACAACGATCCAAATGCACAAATATTAAATAATGGTCAAACAAATCCAAACGACAAACCAAAAAAAATATATACACACGTTGATGAATACCAACCTACCGGAAAGTTGGTTTATAATCCAGATTTGTTCGAAAAAATTGAAAAAAAAGTATTATAGATTTTATGTTTGAAAATACTTAAATACAATACGATAGTTGTATCATATAATGGAAGCATCTAAATCCGAAGTTGAAAACACCGCCACTGCCCCCGTCACTGTTCAAGAAACAGTTTTCTCTGCAGAGTCCCAGAAGGAGGCTGCCCCTCAAGAAAGTGCCGTCGAGAAAGAGACTGAAGCACCTACTCAAGAGGAACAAACGATGGACCTTTCTGATGTGGAGGTAACGAACGAAAATGTTGCATTGAATATTATTGTATCTTATGTCAATCTTGCACAAAAGAGAGGAGCATTTAATATGAAGGAATCTGCAAAAATTTGGGAGTGTATTAAGAAGTTTCAGCGCGCTTCTGCATAAGTAAGTAAATAATATATGTAATTTTGAGTTATATATTATTTTATTCAAAATGTAAATCAAGGATGCAACGTTTCAATCAACCATTGATATAAAGGAGGTTCTTTGTATTCGATGGAATAGATATAATCAAATACCTTTTTTTCTATGGTATTTTCGTAAATACTTTCTTGGAGTTGTTCCTTTTTTCTCTTTCTTTCCTGATTTTTAAAATGTAAAATATGATGAGGAGTGTATTCATCGTCCCTATCTTCTACATTTTCCCACGGTAGTGACAGTCCGTTGATCATAAATAGATACAAATACATTAATGAAATTATGTCATCTCTTCGTGAGGCAGTTATACCATTATGAATATGCAAACTAATAAATTTAGGGGTTCCAATAATAAAAGTACTCTCATTTTTTGGTTCAATATGTTTTAACTCTTCATCCACAAAAATAGTGGATAACCCAAAATCAATCAAAATTATTTCGTCATCTTTCATCATAAAGTTTTGTGGTTTCAGATCGCGATGAATAACCCCCATATTATGAATTGTCTCTAATATAGTAATCATTTTGCTGGTTAATTTTACAATATCATTTTTAGACAAATGATTTTGCAATAAATAATCATCCAATGTACAATCATAATATGGCATTATTAATCCATAATATTTTTTATAAATTCCGTACCAATACACATGAGGTGTGTTTCGCGAACCTTTATGAAATAAATAATTTAATATGGTTGTTTCATGTTTCAATAATTTGATTTCACTATCTACAAGTTCGAATTTAATAGCAATATCTTCATTTGTTTTTTTATATTTTCCTTTGTATATTTGTCCAAATTGACCCTTGCCTATTTTACTATTTATTACATATTTATTCACAATCATTTTATATATAAAATAATTTTATTTATATATAGTTTAAAATATAGCATTAATATAAAGATGGAAGAATCTCAAATAGTTATTATTATTGTCTATATTATATTATTTATTCTATTTGGATACATATTTGGGAACTATTTATCAAAAAAAATAGTTCCATTAAGAGAAGGTGCGCGAACATTACCGCGACCCGTGATTAATCCAAGAGTTTCTGAATATGAAAAAGATAAGAATACGAAATTAGTTATTCCAGGAGAAACCATGAACCAAGCAATTGATCGTTTTATTTTCAAATATTTCAACAAAGATGGATTTCCTTTGGAATCTACCATTATATTATATACAAAATATTGCTGTAATAAAGGAAATGTCACGCAAGAAAACAAACGTAAATTAACGGATATTGGTTATTATATGTTAGATATTATCATCCCCAATCTTTCATCTACTATGAATAGTGATCCCAAAGCATATTGGCCTCCAATTAAATGGAGCAATCATGACATTTTTAATATATTGATACAACCCACTTCTACTGCTCAAGTGATACGCGGTCAAAATTACAAAGGTCAATATGTTAGCAATTTAACCTCTAGTGGATCAAGTAATTTTTGGGACGATTTGTTTGGAAATAATTCGCCATCTTCGAATGAATCGAATAACACCGAAACTACTACTAATAATAATCAAAGTGTGGCCGATACTTGTAGTAATGCACCGAAAAATAATTGTGGTATCGGGTGTCCAACGAGTTGCTTAAGTTCGGCAATTGCGGCGTCGTTGCCTCCGCCGTCTAGTAGTAGTAGTAGTTCTAGTAGTAGTTCTAGTAGTAGTTCGAATAACAATCAAACTAGTGGAAGTAACGCAGGTGGAGCAAATAATAAGAATAATACAGCAAATACTACTTTTTTACCGGGAGGTTTAAATGAAATTATTATTGGTTCAGCAGATATTGATGGATATCAAACTACCGACTGTCTTCAAAAACAAGAAAATGGTTCTGAATTGAATGATATGATTAGCGAATTTATCAAAACCTATTTTATTGATAATGGACCCAATGAAAATCGTCCTACACAGGCATTAATTGATTTATTCAATCAATATGATAGTAAATCCCCAATGGACGGATTTCACATGAACAAAATGCGCGATTTAATTTTTTATATGTTGCAAGTCATTGTTCCGGGATTGCCCACAAAAACATATGTATCGGGAGCACCTGCAATAAATAAATCGGATAGTTCTTATGTTGAATGGCGACCAATTCGTTGGTTAAGTCTTTCTGAAAAACCAAAATAAAAATATTCATACATACTATATGAATATTCTACAAGATTTCACAGAATTTGTAGATTATATAATAGAATCTTTTTCTACACCAGTTTATTATTTATTGGTTGTATTGATTTATCTTATTTATATTATGAGTGCGATTGGTATTGCTTATATTAATCCAAATTATGCAACTTATTTAAATCATGTGATACAATTATTTATTGCGGTAGTATTAATCATACGTTTTAATCCATTTCGTAAGAAATTAAATTGTAATATGAACGACCGTACCTTTATTTTAGCCAGTTCCTTTTTCTTATTAGTCAATGATGAATTTGTTACTTATATTAAAAATAT
>Ga0114995_10001747_pt1 | contig 15237 bp, 19 predicted proteins | sample ArcticOcean_MG_C_11_FD_87038 | JGI IMG/M metagenome (GOLD analysis project Ga0114995, IMG submission 87038) | Marine microbial communities from western Arctic Ocean - ArcticOcean_MG_CB2_154 | ecosystem: Environmental > Aquatic > Marine > Oceanic | place: Arctic Ocean: Canada Basin | collected... | reverse complement strand
TTAATTATAGGTCATTCAGTAATGGGCTTTGATTTACCTGCGATTGAAAAGGTAACTGGCTATAAATATAAGGGAGAAATACTAGATACATTGTTGTGTTCTAGACTTATCTGGTCAAATCAAACTGAAATTGACTATGGTAAAAAAGAACTTCCACCTAAACTTATAGGTAAACATTCAATAGAAAGTTGGGGTTACAGACTAGGTCTTCGTAAAGGAGACTTTGCACAAACAGCTACATTTGATGTTTGGACACAGGATATGCAGGATTATTGTGTACGAGATGTTGAAGTAACTTACCTATTATACAAATTAATTGAGAAACAAAATTATTCTGAAAAAGCTATTAAGTTAGAACATGACTTTGCACACTGGATTATAAAACAAGAGCAAGGTGGTGTTGATTTTGATGAGACGACTGCTCAGTCGCTTTTCTTGTCCTTACAGAAACAAAGACTGGAGATTGAACAAAAACTTTCTGCAGTCTTTGGTACATGGAGAAAGTCTACAGGTTTTAAAACTTATAAAAGAGATAATAAAAAAAGAGGGATAGTAGCAGGAGTACCAGTTGAACAATTTAAAACTGAAATATTTAATCCTAACTCTAGAGACCATATAGCAGACAGATTAAAAACATTAGGTTGGAAACCAAAAACATTTACAGCAACAGGTAAAGCTGAAGTAAATGAAAAGGTTTTAAAATCACTACCTTATGATGAAGCTAAATTAATATCGAGACATTTACTAATTCAAAAAAGACTTGGTCAGCTAAGTGATGGCGAACAAGCCTATTTAAAACTAATTACAAAGGAGAAAAAAATTCATGGAAAAATTATCACATGTGGAGCAGTTACAGGTCGCTGTACGCACTTTAACCCAAACCTTGCACAAGTCGTTGCAAAGGGTTCAGAGTATGGCACTGAGATGCGTAGCCTTTTTGTTGCTCCTACCAATATGGTTATGTGTGGTATTGATTTTTCTGGTTTGGAGCTTCGTGTGTTGGCAAGTTATTTGCATTCGTATGACAGTGGAGATTTTGCTAAGACGTTACTTGAAGCAGATATACATTCCTCAAATCAACAAATTCTTGGATTGGAAACTCGTGCTAAAGCTAAAACTTTTATTTATGCTTACATCTATTCTGCAGGAAATGAACGCATCTCTGAAATACTTGAAGTCTCTGTTACAGAAGCCAAAAGAATAAGAGAAACATTTGAGAGAGCTATTCCAGCGTTACGAAATTTAAAAAATGCAGTCGCAGTAAAATATAGAAATCAAAAATGGATTTATGGTTTGGATAAAAGAAAGTTAATGTGCAGAGCAGAGTACAGTTCTTTAAATACATTAATCCAATCAGCAGGTGCTTTATTAGTTAAAGCAGGAACAGTGATAGTTAATAACGATTTACAACAAGCAGGTTTTGTTTGGGGTAAAGATTATAGAATGGTTCTACATGTTCATGATGAAATGCAGTTCGTAGTTCATAAAGATAAAATTGAAGAATTTAAAAATATAGCAAGTGGGCTATTTAATAAGACTAAAGATTACTTTGGTTTCAAATGTGAATTAGCAGGAGAAATTAAAGTCGGTTCAAACTGGAGTGAAACACACTAATAAGTTCGACCTTGACCTAAAGTTTGGTCAAAAGCATGAGAATATTTTACAGAAAGCCATTGAAGGTCAAATCGAATGTAAAGCAGATAGGCTAGTTGTTAAGTATGGCAATGTATTTATTGAAATAGAGAGTAGGGGAAAACCATCAGGAGTAATGGTTAGTACTGCAAAGTTCTTCGCAATTTGTCTGGTTGTTGAGAAACGAACAAACAATGTTTGGGTCTTGATACCCACAAAAATTCTAAAAAAACTAATGAAGAATTACCCCATCAAAGCAGGTGGAGATAATTGGACTTCCAAAGGTCACATAATTCCAAAAGAAGATTTATTGAATTTAAAAATATGAAGAAGCTATTAAAAACTAAAATTATCTTACCAGATATTGATACAGAAGATTTTCCATACAAATTCTACAAGGTGTGGTGGAGTGATATAATTTCTTCTCCAAATTGGGAGACAATTCCACAATTAAAGAAATCAAAAACAGCAGTGTGCATAACAATGGGTTGGTTGTTATCAACAAATAAAAACACTTATGTTTTCATTGGCGACATTAACTTCAATGAAGATGGCACAATCAATGAGGGTGGTAACTCAACAGTAATACCAAAATCAAACATACTAAAACTAAAGGAGATAAAGTTATGACGCAATTAGATGAAGGACACTTTCATTTACACAGTGCAAATAAAGACAAGATGAATAATATGAATAAATTCTTTGCTAACCAGAATAAAAAAATGTTAGTTGATGGAGACCTACTAGTCTACAAGATTACTTCCTCTTTGGAAGAACCTATTGACTGGGGTAATGATATTTGGACTTTAAGTTCAGACCTTCACAAAGGTAAACAATTATTTGCACAATGTATTGCTTTCTATTGGAAGCTAACAAAAGCTAAAGATGCAATCATTGTATTTTCAGACAAAGAAAATTTTAGAAAAAAAATTGATAGCCTTTATAAATCACATAGAAAGAAAATTAGGAAACCAATTTCTTATTCTGCTATGAGAAAGTGGATTGAAGAAACACATCACACTATTTGTTATCCAAATTTAGAAGCTGATGATGCAATAGGTTTATTAGCTACAGGCGAATATAAAGATAATTGTGTAATCGTTTCTGGCGATAAAGATATGAGAACAATACCTGCATGGCAGTGTTGTATCATTGATGACCAAATAGAATATGTAGATGAAAAATTAGCAGACTTAAACTTCTGTACTCAAACATTAACTGGAGACCAAACTGATGGTTACAAAGGTTGTGTTGGTGTTGGAGCTGTTAAAGCATCTAGAGTTCTTAATGGTAAACAAAACATTGATGAATGTTGGGAAGCAGTAATTGCAGAATATAAAAGAAATAAATATTCTATTGATGATGCTTACCACCAAGCAAGACTTGCCAGAATATTAAGAGATGGCGAGTACAATTATAAAACACACAAAGTAAAACTATGGGATTACAATTATGAACAGTTCAGAAATACTGAAGAAAACAGAAAAGCTAGTTAGTACAGATAGAGCAAATAAGCATGGAGACAAGGTTGAGAACCATGAAAACATTGCAAGATTATGGACTAGCTATATGCAAAATAAGTTTAAACTTAACCTAATAATACTGCCAGAAGATGTAGCAAACCTAATGTCCCTGCTAAAGATAGCCAGAACACAGGCAGGAAACTTCAATCTAGATGATTACATTGATGCTTGTGGTTACTTGGCAATCTCTGGCGAAATCAGAAACAAGAGGGAAATGATAAAAAGTTCCCCTTTAGGAGTATCTAATGACAAGAAAAGTGCAAAAGCCAATAGTTAGTAAAGAACTAATAGATTATTTGGATAGTATTTTTCCAGAGAAATCTGCTGACCTAAAAGATACTGAAAAAGAAGTCTTCTTTAAAGGGGGACAAAGGTCAGTCGTTAATCACTTAATCAAACAACAACAAATACAAGAGGAATAACAGTTATGTGTCTAGCACCAAGAATGCCAAGTCCACCACCTGCTCCAGAGCCAATTCCAGTAATGCAAAATACTGTGTCTAATGCTACTACAAAGCAAAATGCTCCTGCAAGTGCGGATAGTTCAGGCAGAAATGTCAATGTTGCATCATCAACTGCAAGAAGAAGAACAGGTAGAGGGTCATTAAGAATACCTTTAGCTAGTTCAGGTTTAACTTCTAGTGGTCTGAATTTACCAAGTGGGTAAATATGTGTGATGGTTCAAGAGGTAGACTAAAATCGTTGAATGACGACAGTGTCAAAACTTATAAACTAGCTAACTCTTATGGTGGAACTAAAGTTAAAGACCTTCCGAAAGGTGGAGCTACAGCTACAGGCAAGAAAAAACAAGAATACGATAATGCTGTAAGTAATATTATTGTAAATAGAAAAATAGCTAGGTCTACATTAAACATTCCAACAAAAAATTATAATTCTGGAAGTGGTTTAAAATTACCAACATAATAAATGGAACGATATAGTTTAGGAGATAAAAATATTTCTGAAGATAAAACTTCAATACAGTCACAATACAATAAGCTAGAGATGAATAGAGAAGTCTATTTACAGAGAGCAAGAGATTGTGCCAAGCTAACTATTCCTACTTTATTTCCAGACAAAGGTAGTAACGAAGCTACAGAATATCAAACACCATATCAATCAGTTGGTGCAAGAGGAGTAATGAACTTAGCGTCTAAATTGATGTTAGCTTTATTTCCACCCCATGCTCCATTCTTTAGATTAAGTGTTGATGATTTAGTATTCAAACAAATTCAAGGCGACCCAAAAACTAAAAGTTCTATTGAAGCAGGTTTATCAGGAATTGAAAAAGCAATCATGGATAACATGGAAGTTTCCAATGACAGAGTTGCTGTATATGAAGCACTGAAAAATTTGATAGTTAGTGGGAATGTTTTATTAAAAATTACAGAGACAGGTTTAAGAGTTTATAGATTAAACAATTATGTAATTAAAAGAGACCCACAAGGAAATATTTTAAAAATAATAATTAAAGAAGTAGTTAATTTAGATACATTGCCTGAAGAAGTTAGAAATGCAATTATTGAAGGTAAGTCAAAAGAAGAATACGAAAACAAAGAATTAGATTTATACACTTGCGTAACTAGAGAAGCTAAAGGTTACACACTAATGCAAGAATGTGGAAAGAAAATAATCTTATCCACTAAATACAAACTAGATGCTTTACCATTCATTGCTTTAAGATTTAATAGAGTAGATGGAATGGACTATGGCAGGTCACATTGTGAGAGCTATTTAGGAGACTTAAAATCGCTTGAAGGATTAACAAGAGCAATTCTAGAAGGTTCTTCAGCATCAGCTAAGATGTTATTTATGGTAGCTCCTAATGGAACTACTAGAGCATCATCTATAGCTAAAGCACCAAATGGTGCAATTATTGAAGGTTCTTCAGGAGATGTAACAGTTCTACAAGCTAACAAGTTTGCTGATTTTAGAGTGTCATTTGAGATGATGAATAGAATAGAGCAAAGATTGCAATATGCCTTCCTATTAAATTCAAGCGTTCAAAGACAAGCAGAAAGAGTTACAGCAACAGAAGTACAATTAGTTGCACAAGAATTACAAGATGCTTTGGGTGGAGTTTATGGAATACTTACTACAGAGTTTCAGCTTCCTTATATCAATGCAAAGATAAATATTTTAAGAGAACAAAAATTATTACCAGATTTACCTAAGAAAATTGTGCGACCTAAAATCATTGTTGGTTTAGAAGCACTAGGTAGAGCAAGTGACAGAATTAGACTTTTACAGTTCATGCAAGATTTAGCAGGAACACTAGGAGCTGAAGTACTTGCACAACATATAAATCTTGAAGATGCTATTAAGAAATTTGCAATAGCAAATGGTGTAGACACACAAGGTTTACTTAAAGACCAAGAACAAATCCAACAAGAACAACAACAGGCACAACAACAACAGTTTGCACAAAAAGCATTAGCCGACCCAAGAGTAGCAATAGAAGCAGGACAAGCTCTAACTAACTCTAATGTCGGAATGAGTGTAGATGAAAATGGACAACCTGCCTTAACCCAAGAGGAATAACATGAGTACAGATAGATTAGAAGTAAGACATCAAGAAACAAATAATGAAACACTTGAACAGTCAGCAGAAAAATTAAAAGCAGATGGTGTTGATATTAATAAAGACCTTAGCGTCAATGCAAATGGAGAAGGAATTAAAGTTTCAGAACCAAAAACAGAAATGCAAAGTTCAGAAGAAAGACCAGAATGGTTACCTGAAAAATTCACTAATGCTGAAGAACTTGCAAAAGCGTATGCAGGTTTGGAAAAAGAATTTTCTTCAAGAACTAAAGAAGAAGTTAAACCTGAAGAAGAAACTAAAACAGAAGAAGCTCCGCAACAAGGTTTAGATAAATTCTATGAGGAGTTTGCTGATACAGGAGAACTTTCAGAAAAAAGTTATACTGATTTAGCTAAACAAGGTTTAGATAAAACTTTAGTTGATACATATATTGAAGGACAAAAATTAGTTGCTGAAACAAATACTAAAGCAATTCAAAATATTGCAGGTGGTAAAGAAGAATATACAGAACTTATGGAATGGGCTTCTACAAACTTAACTGCACCTGAGACTAAAGTATTTAATGATATGGTTGATAGTGGAGATATTGAAACAGCTAAATTTGCTGTTCAAGGTTTAATGTCAAAATCAGGAGCAAATCCAAAACAACCTTCTTTGTTTGAAGGTACTAGTGATGCAGTTTCTAAAGATGCTTTTGCCAGTGTTGCACAAGTTACAGAAGCAATGAATGACCCAAGATATGACAAAGACCCTGCATATAGAAAATTAGTAGAAGAAAAAATAGGTAGAAGTACTGTCTTTTAATGGCTAGAGATTATGGGCGTGAATACGCTAATTATCATTCTAAACCAGAACAGAGAAAAAACAGGTCTTCTAGAAATTTAGCTAGAAGATTAATGAAGAAGAAACTTGGGGTTAAAGCCATAAAAGGCAAAGATATTGACCATAAGGATAAGAACCCCAGAAACAATTCTAGAAGCAATCTAAGAGTTCGTTCTAAATCTAGTAACAGGTCAGACAATTACTAATGTGGTTTTCACTAGCTAGGTTAGCATTAAAGACTGGTTCTGAAGTTTATAAGAATAGAAAAGAAACCAAAGTACTACAGAGTATTGCAGAGAAAAGGCAAATGCAGAGGGTCATTGATGGGGAAATTGAAATGGTTAATACTGTTAAAACTCATCAGGCAAACGACTTAAAAGATGAGATAGTTTTAATAATTATTTCAATTCCATTATTAGTGTGTGCATGGGGTATTTTTTCAAATGATGCTGAAATTATTTTTAAACTTGATGCCTTCTTTGACCAAGTAAATAAATTTCCATTATGGTTACAAGGTTTAATAATTGGTGGCTATTCTTCTGTACTAGGAATTAAAGGTGTTTCTGCATTTAAGAAAAAGTAATGGCAAAACAAACAGGCTTTAATTATGAAAAGAAAACTAGACCTAAAGTTGGAAGACATAAAAAAAATTTAAACAAAGACGAAAAACGAAGTTACAAAAAATATAACCGACAAGGAAAATGAAACATATAATATTATTTATAAATCACTACTCTAGTAAAATTCAAGTTTGGTCATGGCAGAAGCTATGGGGAAATAAGAAAACAGGATTAGGTTACAAAACAAAAATTAATACAGAAAAATAATCTCATCTTTTTTTAAAGAGAGATGACTAATTTAAAATCAATGGTTGCCAGTCACGACTGATAACTTCCTGAAGAAAGTAAGATTAGGGGTTAAATCAATAATAACAATAACAGAGGAGACAATAATATGTCAAACGCAGTAACTTCGAGACTAGGTCTCGTAAACAACTCTGGAACTGGTTATAATGATTTATTTCTCAAGGTTTTTAGTGGCGAGGTTCTTGCTACTTTTGGGAGAGAAAATCTAATGTTGAACATGACAACTACTAGAACAATAAGTTCAGGGAAGTCAGCTCAATTTCCAGTTACAGGTACAATCGCTAGTGGGTATCACACAGTAGGTAATGAAATCGTTGGAACACAAGTTAAACACAACGAAAAAATTATCAACATTGATGATATGCTTTTAGCACACGCATTTCTTGCAGAAATTGACGAACTGAAGAATCATTATGATGTTCGTAGTCAATATTCTACTGAGATGGGACAGTCACTTGCAAAAAAAGTTGACCAACATTTACTACAATTAGTTGTACTTGCTTCAGCAGGTTCAGCAACTATTACTGGTGGTAATGGTGGTTCAAATGTAGTTGATGCAGACTGTAAAACAAACGCAACTTCTATGGTTGCATCTATCTTTGAAGCAGTTCAAAAATTAGATGAAAAAGATGTACCAACATCAGACAGATATTGTGTAGTAACACCAGATATTTACTACCAATTATCAAACATAGATAAACTTGTATCTAGAGACTTTTCTTCAAACAATGGAGATTTCTCAAAAGGTCAAGTTATTATGGTAGGTGGAGTTAGAATAGTTAAATCTAACACTGCTGTAACTGCTTTCACTGACCAATCGTCAGCGATTTCAGGAACTAACAACACATACAATGTTGATGCTCAACATGTGGGTGCTGTGGTTTTCCATAAGAGTGCAGTAGGTAGCGTAAAATTAAAAGATTTAGTATTAGAAAATACTTACGACCCTAGAAGATTGGGAAATCTTATGACAGCTAGACTTGCAATGGGAAGCGGGATTCTGAGACCTGAAAGTGCAGTAAGAATTATAGCTCAATAGTTATAACAAAATCATAGGCGTGGAGATTAACACAGACAATCCACGCCTGTGTTTTAAATAATATGAAATATATAAAAGAATTTTTTAAAAAGATTGATAGAAAAATTGATAGTTTTTTTGACAACCTTTTTCCATTTTAATGACAATAACAACAAGAACGACTGAACTAGAAGCAGTCAATACAATTTTAAGTACGATTGGAGAAGCTCCATTATCAACCTTAACAGGTTCTTTACCTGTAGATGGTACAACTGCTAAAAATATTCTAAATGAAATAAGTAGAGAAGTTCAATCAGCAGGTTGGCACTTTAATACACAATACAAAGTAGATTTAACTAGAGACACTAATAACAAAGTTCCTATAGGTACTGATGTTGTTAGAGTAGAACTAAATAATAAATATGATAAATCTTCTTATGATGTTGTGCAAAGAGGAAGTTATCTTTTTAATTTAGCAACAAACTTAAATACATTCACACAAGATTTTACAGAGAATACTTTAATTTATCTTTTAGGTTTTGATGATATTCCTGAACAAGCAAGAAGATATATTACAATTAGAAGTGCTAGAGTTTTTCACGATAGAACTTTAGGTGCAAACACATTACATAAATTTTCTTCAGAAGATGAAGCAAGAAGTCTCGCTGTTATGAAACAAGCAGAAATGCAAACAGGAGACAACACCATCTTCGATAGTGATTTACAAAAATATATAGTTAATAGATAATGCCATTAATCAGTAGAACCATACCTAATTTGGTTCAAGGGGTTTCACAACAACCTGAAATTCTAAGACTAAATAGTCAGGCTACATCACAAATTAATGGTTACAGTTCTGTAGTAGAAGGTTTAAAGAAAAGACCACCAACTAATTATTTAGCAACAATATCTACATCAGCATTAAACAATGCTTACATTCATACAATTAATAGAGATATAAATGAGAGATATATTATAGTTATTACTAATGGAGCAATCCAAGTTAAAACAATAGCAGGAGCAACTAAATCAGTTGTGATGCAAACAAACGCATCTAACTATTTATCATCATCAGACCCAAGAACAGATTTTGTTGCTGTGACTGTTGCTGATTACACTTATATTTTAAACAAGACTAAAGTTAGTGCTATGGCTTCAACGACAAGCACAGCTAAAGTAGAACAAGCTATTTATTCAGTATTACAAGGAGTTAATAGCACAAAGTATGCAATCACTATTGATGGCAGTACATTCTCATTCACAAGTTCAAATACAAATACAGAAAGTATTAGAGATGGAGTTAAATCAGCTTGTGGAACTATAGGTAATATTACATTTACTAATGTAGGGACTTCAAGTTTCTCAATAGTTAAATCAAGCGGTACACTTACAGTTTCAGCTAGTGATGGTTTTGGAGATGATGCTTCACAAATCATAGCTTCCAAAGTTCAAAATTTTTCCGATTTGCCAAGTCCTGCAATTAACAACATGGTTGTAGAAATTACAGGAGACGCATCAAACTCATTTGATAACTACTATGTAAAATATAGTAGCTCAGATGATGTTTGGGAAGAAACAGTAGCACCATCAATTAAAACAACTATTGATAAAGATTTGATGCCACATGTTTTAATAAGAACAGCAGATGGTAATTTTAGATTTACACAAGTAGATGGAACGACTTACACACTTTCAAGCGTAGATTATACTACACCAGAATGGGGACTAAGAGTTTGTGGAGATGTAGATTCTGCACCAGACCCAAGTTTTATAGGTAAGAAGATAAATGATATTTTCTTTCATAGAAATAGATTAGGTCTTATAGCTGATGAAAATGTTGTTATGTCAAGAAGTGGAGAATTTTTTCATTTCTTTCCTGAAACAGTTACAGACGCTTTAGATACTGACCCAATAGATGTAGCATCAACTGCAAAAAAAGTTTCAATACTTAAACATGCAATAAGTTTTGATGAAGACCTATTGTTATTTTCAGACCAAACACAATTCATGCTTACAGGTGGAGCTTCTTTAACAGCAGGTAATGTTGCTATTAAAACTTCAACAGAATATGAAACTTCAACAGCATGTAAACCAGTAGGTGCAGGTAGTAATGTATTCTTCCCTTTTAATAAAGGTAGCTATACAGGAATGAGAGAATTTTTTGTTAAAGACGATACTGGAACTAAACAAGCAGATGACACTACAGCTAACATACCAAAGTATATTCCATCAGGAGTTTTTAAATTAGCTTCAGCAACAAATGAAAATATTTTAATTGCATTATCTTCAAACAGTGCAGACCAAAATGCTTTGTTTGTTTATCAATATTATTTACAAGATGGCAGAAGATTACAAAGTGCATGGCACAAATGGACTTTTGGAACTTCAAGTACAGATAAGATTTTAAATATAGATTTTATTGAAAACACTTTATACATAGTCAATCAAAGAGGAACTGATGTATTTTTAGAAAGTTTAGATATATCTCCTGCAGTAGTAGATACTTCAGCAACTTATTTAACTTATTTAGATAGAAAAATTCAAGATGACAGTACAGGTGTATCGTCTTCATATAACGCAGGAACAAATCAAACCACATTTACTATTCCATATACAAAAACTAATAATATGAAAATTGTTGGTAGAGTTGGTGGTAGTAATACAGCAGGACAAGAGATTTCAATAGTATCACAATCAGGTACATCTATTGTTGTCTCAGGAAATTTAACTAGTGCTAACCTATGGATTGGAGAACAATATGAATTTTCATTTCAATTTTCTCAACAATTTATCCAAGTAGCAGACAGTAGTGGTTCTAGAATTTCAGTAAGAGAAGGAAGATTACAAATAAGAAATTGGAATGTTTCCTATAATGATACTGGCTATTTTACTACAGAAGTAGTGCCAGTAGGTAGAAGTACATCAACTTCATCATTTACAGGAACAACAACAGGTACAGGTGCTTTAGGCGTAGTTAATTTATCTGATGGAGATTACACATTTGCAGTTCAGTCAGAGAATGACAAGCTAACTATAACTTTAAAAAACAATAGCCACTTACCATCAAATTTTATTAACGCAAACTGGCAAGGCTATTATGTTACAGCATCATCAAGGGAATAGTCATTTCAGACTAACAACTCTTGAAGATATAAAATATTTAGCACCAAGATTAAGGTTCGAAGATAAAAGAGAAATTTTAGCTAATAGTGGTTTGTTTCCTTATGAAGCATTACATTTAAGTTATAAATTTTCAGCTATATCTTTTACAATAGTAAATCCACAGAATGAACCAGTAGCAATATTTGGAATTAATGATGTGGGAAATAATGTTGGAGCAATATGGTTATTAGCAACCGACAAATTAAAAGATATTCAATATACTTTTTTAAGAGAAAATAAAAAAGTTATAGATTTTCTAAATACTAAATACAAAATTTTATGGAACTTCGTGGATTGTAGAAATTCACTACACATCAGATGGTTAAAATGGTGTGGTTTCAAATTTATCAACAAACAAAAATATGGAGTTTTGAATGAACCATTTTATGAGTTCATAAGAATATAATTATATGTGTGACCCAGTAACAATGGCGGTAGTAACAGTTGCAAATGCAGGGTTACAATACAAACAACAAAAGGCTCAACAAAAAGCAGAATTTGCTAGACAGCAAAGACAAAACGAAATGGCAAAGAGAAATGCTAACATGCGTTATGCGTCTGCAGGTTTAAAAATTAGACAAGAGTTAGAAAAATCAGCACAAGCAGATTACAAGGGAACTATTAAAGCTAGGAGAGCTAGAGCTTCTTATATTGCAGGTGTAGGAGATGCAGGTGGGTTAGCAATATCAGGTTCAACAAATGCTTTGTTAGCAAACTATTATAGAACTGAAGGTAACTACAAAACAGCTATTCAAAATAATATGAATATTAATATTTCTCAATACGAGAGAAATTTAGAAGCAATTCAATTTGGACAAGAGAGCCAACAAACTTATTTAACACCACCAAATTCAAATTTACTATTTGCTACACAAGCAATGAATGTAGCCAACACTTATATGTCTTATGAATTTCAAAGACAAAACGCTGGGTTGATGTCAGGTAAAGAAAAGAAGAAACAAACTCAAAGCACTAACAGTGATGTGTGGACATAATGGCTAAAAGAGAAAGACGAAACCCTGAATTAAATCTTGTTCCTGAAGAACAAAAGGTTTTATCAACTGACTTTAATTTATTTTATGTACCGCAAGAACAACCATTACCTGCAGGTTTAAAAGAATTTACATCTTCACTAGATAGCTTTGTTAATGGTGGCTTACAAAAAGCATCATTAGGTGCTGAAGTTAAAATGAAGAAGTCTGAAAGAGCTAAAGCATTAAAAGAATATACTGAAAATAAAGGTAAGTTTAGAGATGCAGTTAAAAATGGAGAAATAGGTAAAGAAGCTAACCCTTATTACCTAGAGAAATACAAAGAATTAACACTTAATTCATTTGCTAATGAGTTTTCTGAAAGAGTAGAGAAGAACTATAATGGCAGTGGAGTTAAGAAAGACCTTACAGAAGGTGCTTTTGAGAGATTTTATAAAGAGCAACTTGGATTATATATTAAAGAAAAAGAATTAGGTTTCTTTGCACCAGAAGAATTAGAGAAAAGTTTCTTCCAAGAAACATCAGTTTACCGACAGCAAATGGAAGCTAGACATAAGCAAAACCTATTAGCTGAATTTAATGCAAATTTTGATAGTAAAATTAAAGATAGAATTGTTGGTACAATAGAAAAGTATAAAAATTTTGATACAGACCTATTAAGCGAAGGAGAAATCCAAAGCGGTATAACTAAATGGGATAAAATCTCTGAAGGTTTACAAAAAGAAATAGGAGATTTATTAAATACTACAGGAGATGGTAGAGGAGCTATTGATACAATCTTTGATGGTTTAGAACTTTATATAACAACAACAGACGATTATGAATTTGCTTTAAAAGTAATTCAAAATATTCCACAAAAATTATTAACTGGCACAGGTACAGTTGCAGATATTGGTAGACTTAAAAACAAACAACAAGAATTAAAAGATTTACTTATTTCTAAACAAAACGAAAAATTAAATGAAATTGTTAAGTTTGATGCTAACCAAGATAAATTAGCTACAGTCAATACTCACAACTTCTTAGAACAAGCTAAAAAAGAAAATCCTGATTTTAATATAAGCCAATGGACTAAAGATAAATCTAGAACTGATGCTGAAAGAATTGCAGGAGAAGCATATGAAGAAAGTTTAAAATATAGTGGTGGTACTAAAGATGATGGGAATATTGTTAAACGAATAGAAGAACATCTTGAAAATAGAGAATATAAAGAAGCATCAGATTTAGCTTATAAAGGATTTAAAGATGGCGATTTAAGAATGTCTACTTTTAAATCTTATAAAACAACTGTAATTCCAAATGCACAAAATTTAGAAGGTAATGTTTATTTTGATGATTTGTATATTTCAGGAAGTTTTGATGCTTTTGATAAAACTATATCTTCAGGAAAATTAGGTGGAAATGTAACTAAAGCAATTACAGCTAGAGCCTTCCTAAGAAAAAGACTTTTAGCTTGGTTAGATGCTAATGCTGATAATTCTATATACGAAGGCAAGACAGGAGAACTTCAAAAACAAGAAGATTTTAATGCAGAGTTTGACAAACAAATTTTCCTTATGAAGAAAACTGGAGAATATGAAGTCTTGTTTGGTAAAGGTCAAACTGAACTTACAGGTAAAAACTCAGTTGAACTTTTAGAAGAAAAAACAAACAAAGCTGAAGAAGACTTAAAGAATGAACCTAATGATTTAGCACAAAAGATTGCTGACTGGTCAATACTAAAATCAGTTCCCTTTAGAGAAAAATATGGAATTACAAAAGAACAATTTGCAAAGGAAAATAACTTATAATGAAATTAGATTTACCAAATGGAACTTCTATAGAAGTACCTGATGATATTACTGAAGAACAGAAACAGAAAATATTAGATAATATTGCTAATAACGAAAGTTATCAGTCACAAGAAGCTCAAAAGATTGAAGACAATGCAGAGCAATCAGGAATGATTGGCGATTGGAGACCAGAAGGTGCAAAAACCAGTTGGTTATTTGATAATGCAGTAGTTGCACCATATGAAGCATCAAGAAAGTTCATAAATAGTACAAGTAGTCTTGCAGAGGGATTAGGGGACACTTTAGGAGAAAAGACTAATTTAGGTGGCTTCAGATATGGTAAAGAAGCGTCTAATGGAATGATGGAATATGTTCCATACGACCAAGCAATTAAACTAGGAAATGTTAAAGGTCTAATCAATCCATTTTCAGGAAATATAGGTAAAAAGGATTACAGCAAGATTAAAGGTCTCTTTTATGACCCTGATAAAATTAATCCTGAAGATAACACTGAAAGTCTAACAGCAAGTTTTGTAGAAGGCGGATTTCAATTCGTAGCAGGTTGGGTTACAGGCGGAAAAATCTTAAAAGGTTTAGGTGTTGGCACTCAATCAACAAGATTAAAACAATTTGGTAAAGCAACAACACAAGGTGCTATTGCAGACTTTGTAGGTTTTGATGAATTGTCAGGAAGATTGACAGACATGATTGTAGAACATTCTCCTGAGATGGCAGATACTTGGCTAGGTTATTTACAGTCCGACCCTAACGATACTTGGTGGGAAGGTAGAATGAAAAATACTATTGAAGGTGCAGGTATAGGTACATTTGCAGATGTGTTGATGGCAGGTTTAAGAGTTAGCAAAGGCTATATTTCTAATAACATTGATGAAAAATTAATTGCCAAT